>Ga0187857_10001266_pt1 | contig 26875 bp, 20 predicted proteins | sample June2016WEW_8_10_FD_132984 | JGI IMG/M metagenome (GOLD analysis project Ga0187857, IMG submission 132984) | Peatland microbial communities from SPRUCE experiment site at the Marcell Experimental Forest, Minnesota, USA - June2016WEW_8_100 | ecosystem: Environmental > Terrestrial > Soil >... | reverse complement strand
CTTTCCATTCTTCACTTTCGCGTTGAACTCCGGCGGCTTGGCCGCCAAACCTGGGGGGGCTTTCACCCCCGGATGCACACGTCTTCTCCGAGCGCACCAATAATCAATTCTCAATCAGATCCTTCCGAAAAAGACTCGCTTCGAAAGATCTGAGATGCGCCCTTGGCACAGGCTCCAACGTAAACCCCCTTGCGGCCAGGCGGTAAAGAGGCCAGGGTATTGGCGTGCCTGCAACCGCAAGCGTGAGCGTTCTGTGCGTCGGGCACGCCGCTTATGACCTTTGCATGAGCGTGGCGGCGTATCCAGCGGAGAACTCGAAGATGCGGACCGACTTGCTCCTGGAATCCGGAGGCGGGCCGGCCGCCAATGCGGCCTGGCTGCTGGCGCGTTGGGGCGTGCCGACGGCGATGGCGGGCGTGGTGGGGGAGGACGAATACGGGCGGCGCATTCTGGCCGAACTGCGGCAGGGGGGTGTCGAGTGCTCTCTGATGCAAACCCGGCCCGGCTATTCGACACCGGTGTCATTCATCATTGCCAACCGCGCCAACGGCTCGCGAACGATCATCAACCGCCGCGCGGCAGCCCAGGGTCTTGAGTGGCCGTCCCAAAAGCCGGCTCAGCTCCAGCCGCGCCTGCTGCTGTTCGACGGGCACGAACCGGGGGCTTCGCTGGCCGCGCTGGAGGCCTTCCCCTCGGCGGTCAGCGTGCTGGATGCGGGCACCCTGCGGGAGGGGACCGAACTGCTCTCCCGGCGGGTGGATTACCTGGTCTGCTCGGAACGGTTTGCCGCCCAGGTGACGGGCTCGGACGAGGTGGAGGCGCATTGGCAATCCTGCCTCCAGCAGTTGCAGGCCCGCAACGGCAAGGTGGCCGTCGTCACGTTGGGCGAACAGGGCCTTGCTTTTTCCGATGGCCGGCAGCAGGCCCGTCTGCCGGCGCTGCCGGTCCAGGCGGTGGATACGACCGCCGCCGGGGACATTTTCCACGGCGCCTTCGTCTTCGGTCTGGCCCGGGAGATGGAGCTTTGCCGGGCGTTGCGACTGGCGACCATCGCTGCGGGGCTCTCCGTCCAGCGCCCTGGGGGCCGTCCCTCGACTCCGGAGTTGGCCGTGGTCATGGAAATGATGGAGCGGTCCGGGTGAAAGAACAAACACAGACCCTGAGCTACGAACAAAGAGACAGATTTTGCGGCGACTCGTTCCCCCTCGACACTCGACACTCGCCCCCCTTCTGAACTATGAACCAAGAGAGCGATTTTGCGGCGAGATATCTGGCCCAGGTGCGGGAGATCGCGGAAAGGCTCGACCGCCCGGCCATCGAGCGCATGGCCGGGATTCTGGCCGAGGCGCGCGCGAATGGCGGACGGCTGTTCTTTCTGGGCGTGGGCGGCAGCGCGGCCAATTGCTCCCATGCGGTCAATGACTTTCGCAAGCTCGCCGGCCTCGAGGCCTACGCGCCGACCGACAACGTCTCGGAACTGACCGCGCGCACCAATGACGAGGGCTGGGCGGTCGTGTTCGTCAATTGGCTCAAGGTAAGCCGGCTCAAGCCTGCGGACGTCATCTGCGTCCTGTCGGTCGGGGGCGGCAATCTCGAGGCGCAGGTCAGCCCGAACCTGGTTTTCGCGCTGGAGTATGCCAGGGAGGTGGGCGCCCGAATCATCGGCATCGTCGGGCGGGACGGCGGGCACACCGCCAAAGTGGCCGAGGCCTGCGTGATTGTCCCCACGGTGGACCCGGACCTGATCACGCCCCATTCGGAGGCCTTCCAAACGGTGATCTGCCATCTCCTGGTTTCCCATCCCAGCCTCAAAGCCGCTCCCGCGAAAGGGGAGTCGGCCGGCGCCGGCCAGGCGCCCGCGCAAGCAGGGCGCTGAAGGGTTGAAGCGTTAGTTCGAACTTTTTTTGAGGGGTGACAACGGATGTCAGACCCCTCGTGATAGGCTCCGGTTTGAAGGTCACACAATGAGACAGGGAACCAATGTTCAGATTTCGCCGCACGTCGTGATCAGCCGGCCTGAGTTGGTGGATTTGGGCGATCAGGCCGGGATTGACGCCTTCACCGTGATCACGACCGCGGCGACTCTGGGCAACTACGTCTATATCGGGCCGCACTGCTCGATACTGGGCGGGTGGGACGGCCGATTCATCATGAAGGACTTTTCCAGCCTGGCTGCGGGATGCCGGATCATCTGCTCGGGCGAGGATTACACCGGCGAGGGGCTCAACGGAGCCACGATCCCGCTCCAATACCGCGCCGTGAAGATTTCCACAGTAACCCTCGAGCGCTTTGCCTCCCTGGCGACCAACGTCACGGTTTTCCCGGGCGTAACCATCGGAGAGGGCGTCGCGGTTGGGATTGGGGCCATCGTGGAGGAGGACCTCGAGCCGTGGGGCATCTACGCCGGCAGTCCCGTCCGGCGCATCGGCGCGCGGCGCCAGGAGAAAATCCTGGCCTACGCCAAGGCACTCATGGCCTCGGGCGCCTCCCGCGAACCATCCTAAGAACGGCGGTTGATGAACCGCAAAGAGCGCAAAGAACACAAAGATAAGCACTCACAGACAAGATTCGCCTCACCCGTCACAGGACGCGGCCAGATCATGACCCCGTTGCTTCTCTGCGATCTTTGCGTTCTCTGCGGTTAAACTGCCTTTCCCAGGTTCATCCTGACCGGCGGCTCATTTTCCTTCGAACCGCAAGTCCATGGCCGTCTTCATGGTCACCGGGTTCTTCTGGCCGCCAACATTCATTTCCATGACAAGTTCATAGACCAGGGTAGAGGTCCTCTCCCGAGGCAGGAGCCGAGTCAGGTCCAAGGCCATGTCGTCACTGCCTTTGCCGACCATCTTCGTGAGGTCGAGTACTAACCCGGGCAGGGCCGGATTTTGAATTTTCTGGTTCGAGGCGCGTTGCTCGACGGTGTCTTTGACAGTCACGCGGTCGCCTTCGATGGAGACCAGTTGGTAGGCGGTCGTTTGGTCTATGGTCATGCCTTGCGATTTGAGGGGCATTTTGACCTCCCACCTGGCGCCTGGGCCGACGGCCTCCTCGGGCAGCGGGACTGACAACCTGGCGAAGGCGTCTCTCATCTGATCGACGACCTGGCGGAGTTGGGGGTCGGCGCCGGCCGGCGTTTTCATATCAGTCTCCTTGCCGAAACCACGGTCCGAGGTGGTGGCGGAGCCTGACAGTCCCTTGAAGCCCGAGAAAGCGGACTTTAGGGCCTGGACGATCTGCGGATTGGCCCCCTCTTCCGCGGCTACCTCGGCGTCGCCCATGACCACATCATAGAGGATGTCGCCAGCAGGCGAGACGCTCTTGACCGTCGTGTCCCTGGTCATGCGGATGGTGGGCATCTTGATTGATTGGCTCGGCGCTTGGCCGGCTTGGATGTCCATCGCAATTCTCATTGTCAGGCTCATGGTTTGCTTGTCCCCGGGCTGGGGATGCAAGCGCAAGACCTTGCGGGGTTCCGCCCCGGCCTCGAGCAACTTTGCCTGGGGCGCCGAGGCGGCGGAGGCGGGCTTGGCCTCGGGTTGCGCCTCCTGCGAACCGGCGGTTGGGCCGCCCGTGGCAGGCCTGGCGGCTTTCTCGGCGAGGGCGGCAATCTTTCCCGCCAGGTAGTTGAACCGATAGGAGACCGCCTGGGGATTCCAAATCGGATTCTCCTTCTTCAGGTTCTGCAAAACGGCTTGAGCTTCCCGGTATTTGGCCAGGGCCGGGCCGGTCTGACCGCTGGCGTCCAACGCATCGGCCTGCTGGATGAAAATGTACATTTGCTGATACAGGTCAGCCGGTTCATCGGCTCGAGCGGGCCACAACGCCATGAACAACGCCAGGATGACCAGGCCCGAAAGCCAATCAAGGCCGATTTGAGGCCGCGTTCTCCGGGCCGCCCCGCTCAGACAGATCTGATGACTGCTCTGGCTCATGCGTCGCAGCGTAGCGCGGTGACGGGGAAATGGCGATATTAATCGTCCTGATTGACATTAACGGCGGGGCTGCCCAGTCTAGGGTGGTGACTGCGGATTCTACAGGTCCCGCCAGCAGGAGCGGACTGGCTCGGGTCGTCACCCGGGCGCCGATGGTGCTTTCAAAGTACCAATGGATTTGGCCGTTGGCAGGGGCGTTGCTCATCGGCCTGGTCGGGTTCTGGACTCGGGACCTGGTAGAAGGGACGATGAAGACGGAACTGACGGGGCGTCTGCAGACGCTGCTCAGCGCGAACGTGGCCGGGCTGCGGCTTTGGTTTTCGGAACAGGAGTCGGACGCGAAGTTGTTTGCGACCGACGCGCGCATCCGGGAGGCGGTCCTCGCATTAGTGCGGCAGGCAAAGCCGCGGGGCGTGACCCAGGCGAGTCTCGAGGACTCGGACGCAGCCCGGGCGCTCGAGCAGACCCTCAGGCCGCTGCTGGAATCGCACCGCTACCTGGATTACGTGGTCATTGGGGCCGATGAGCGGGTCCTGGCCTCCCCCCTGAGTTTCCTGGTCAATCATCGCGCGCCGGCGAGCTATTCGCTGTTTGTCCGGCGGGCGCTGGAGGGCCAGCCGATTGTGTCGCGGCCCTTCGCGCGCGAGGCTCCCCCGGGGGAGCAGGCCCAAGGGGCCACGATGTTTGTGGCGGCGCCGGTGAGGGCGGCCGATGGGAAAGTCGCGGCGGTCCTGGGGTGGCGGATGAGGCCGGAGGACGAGTTCAGCCGGATTTTTCTGGCGGCGCGCATGGGTGAGAGCGGGGAGGCTTATGCCTTCGACCGGCAGGGGGTGATGCTGACGGCTTCACGGTTTGACCCGGAGCTCAGATACCTGGGATTGATCCCCGACACGCCGGAAGCCACCGCGATTCTCAACCTGCGATTGCTGGACCCGGAGGCCGACCTGGAGCGCGGGGAACATCCCACCCTGCCCCGCGACCGAATGCGCCTGACGCGGATGGCGGGTGCGGCCACGCGGGAATGGCAAGGCTGCGACGTGGATGGCTACCGGAACTACCGCGGCGTAAAAGTCATTGGCGCCTGGACGTGGGTGCCGGAGTACAACCTGGGGGTGACGATCGAGGTGGGGGCCGACGAGGCCTTCGAGACGTTATTCGTGGTGCGGCGGGTGTTCTTGACGCTGTTCCTGCTGCTGATCCTGGGGGGTGTGGCTATTTTCGCATTTTCGCTGCTGCTGGAGCGGTTGCAGGCCTCGTTGCGCAAAAGCGCGGTGGCGGCGCGGCGCCTCGGCCAATATGTGCTGGTGCAGGAAATCGGGCAGGGCGCCAACGGGATGGTATATCGGGCGCGGCACACCCTGCTGCGCCGGCCCGTAGCGATCAAGGTGCTGAGCCCCGACCTGACCAACGAGGCGACGGCCGAGCGGTTCGAGCAGGAGGCGCAGATGACCAGCCAACTCACGCACCCGAACACCGTGGCCATCTATGACTACGGGCGCACGCCCGAGGGACTGTTCTACTACGCGATGGAGTACTTGAGCGGAATCAACCTGGACCTTCTGGTGCGGCAATTCGGGCCCCAGCCCGAGGGACGGGTCATCCATATTCTGCGGCAGGTCTGCGGTTCCTTGGCCGAGGCGCACCGGGTGGGGCTCATCCACCGCGACATCAAGCCCGCCAACATCCTGCTCACGCGCCGGGGCGGGGTCTGCGACACGGTCAAGGTGCTCGACTTCGGACTGGTCAAAGCGGCCCAAGCCGGGCCCAAAGGACCCGCCAAAGACGCCGTGGTCGGAACGCCCCATTTTATGTCTCCCGAGGCCATCGAAACCCCGGACCTCCTCGACGCCCGCAGCGATCTCTACTCGGTCGGGGCAGTCGCTTACTGGCTGCTGACGGGCAAAACACTCTTCCAGACAGACCAGGTCGAGCAGTTGCTCGAGGAACAAGTCAAACGAATGCCTCTGGCGCCCTCCAAGCGGCTGGGCCGGGATATTTCGACAGACCTGGAAGAGTTGATTATGCGCTGCCTCTCCAAGGCGCCGGCCCAACGCCCGGCTAGCGCCAACGCCCTCGATGAGGCCCTGGGCCAATGCAAAACCGCGCGCCCCTGGACCTCGCAAGCGGCCGCCAACTGGTGGGCCGCCAACGTGCCGGGCGTGGAACCAGCGCCCACGGCAGTTATGGCGGAAAAGACGCTCGTCATCGCGCCCAGGCCATGAGGCCTGTTTAGGCTCGCCGCAGGACCACGGCGCTTTCGTAAAGCCTCGCAGTGGTCCTGGCCCCCTGTCTTACGGAGGAGGCCACGATGCTGGCACCAACGCGCTTCTGGCGGACGATGTGGATGCTCTCGACAGTGAGACCGTGGCGCGATGCCAGGTCTGCCAAAATGTTGTCTATGGGAATCTCGACGCCCTGCAAGATGGAGTTGCCGACAACGACAATAGCGCGGGCCTGCGGCTTGAGGAGCTGGCTGGCAACGCGGCAAAAGCGATTTGTGTCATTGAAGTAGCTGGCAGCGTAATTTGCCCAGCCGCGGCCGCCATACGACCCGCGCTCGACACCAACACGCCGGATTTCGGCCAGCAGCTTTTCCAGACCAGGGTGGTCGAAATCCAGAGGCACCATTTCGAGATCGCGCACGGTTTGCCAGTACTTCCCGAAGTTTTGGTTTTCCAGGCGCTTAAGCTCGCCCGGCTCGCTCACGAACCCGAGCCAAAAAAGCTGCGGCCGAGTGTTGCGGACGTAGTGATAGTTATTCAGGTACGGCGGCGACGTGACGAGCAGATCGACCGATGCGGGCCGCAAATGCGCGAGCGCATTCAGAAAGTTGTCCGGAATCACGCGCCCCTGCGGCCTCCGGGCAAAACGGCCCAATTCCTCGCGGAACCAGGCAGCATCCGATTTAATGGCCAGGAGCTTCGTGACGATGGATTCGGCGACGGGGGCGTCGTCTTGAGTCGGCTTTCCCGCAGCGGGACGGGTCCCGAGGCTTGGCTCGTATGAGTAATTCGAGAGGTTGACCATCACGGATCCAAATGCGATGGAGAAAAGGTCCTGGATTGGTGGAACGGGCAAGCGCCGAATGAAGCCCAGTGCCTTGAGGACTTTTGCTTGGGCATGGGGGCCAAAAAATGGGATGCGGCTGCGGAAGTGCTCCGGTGGGGCGACGGAACCGGCGTCACCCGCGGGCCGGAGCATGTGCTCCTCGAATTTGCGAATGAAGGTGTTGACCTGCGATGGCGAGAGTGCTGCGGCTTCGCATTTGGCCCTGGCGGCCAGCGCTGGATAGGGATTAACCTCAAAACCGATGGCATCGTGTCCGCAACGCATGGCCTCGATCAGGGTCGTTCCGACGCCGCAAAACGGGTCGAGCACTACGGCCGAACTGGCGGGGTTGGCAGGCAGGCAGCGGGCGAATGAATCTCGCACAAACTCCGCCGAAAAGCCCGCTATCCAGGGAACCCAACGGTGAATTGGCCGCTGTTTGTTGTCACTGAAGGCAGAATCAGCAAAGCCCCCGTTCAGCTTGGCAACCCCGTTTGGGTGGGTTTCGGCAGCCAGCGGATCTGGAGGCGGGATGAGGATGCCTTGCGAGGTTTCCTTGAGCTTTAAGGCGCGAAACCTCCGTTTGGACGCGGGGTACTGCAATCTGCCAGGCTTGGCTCTTGTTGCCACTTGAATGTGCCACAGAGCCTAGCACAACGCCGGCAACGGGCAAACCGTTTTTGGGCAAACTGCCCGCGCAAGCAGGGCCAGTGACAAAGTCGCCGAAACGGGCCCCATTCCCTGGCTGTAGGAGACTCCTTACGTCGTCTCCTACAAAGGTTTGCGGAGAGCTTTGTCACTGGCGCTACCCCAGGCCGTGGCCCTTCCCGCCCAAGACTTGACGCGGCGCAGTCAAATACACATGTTGTCCTCATGACAACCTTGCTGCAAGAGATGGAGCAGGAGCGGTTGCAACGGCGCGAGCGATTGCGCGCCGAGGTCCGCCAGCGCCTCCGGGAGGTTCTGGCCCAGACCATTCCCGGCCGGCGGGTCGTCGTTTTCGGTTCCCTCGCCAGGCCCGGCCGTTTCAGCGAGGGGTCTGACATTGACCTGGCGCTGGAATCCGAGCCGCCCGGCATGAGCCTCTACCAGCTTGCCAGCCGGCTGGCCGAAGGCCTGGGGCGCAGGGTCGATGTCGTGCTGCTGCACGAAAGCCGACTGCAGGACAAAATCCTGCGCGAAGGGGAGACATGGACGCTGCCGGACTGACGATCCTGCTGGCCGAGCTGGAGGCCGACTGCTCGGTGCTCGCCGACGCCGGGCGGAAGGCGGGCCTCAGGTTGCGCGACCAATGTCCCGGTCATCTCGAGGCCTGCGCCTACGAGTTGGCCCGCCTCTACAACGTCCTCGAGAAAATGCTCGAACGCGTCTGCGAGGCCTTCGAGAACCACTTCGAGAAACGGGGCGATTACCACGAAAAGCTCATCCAGCGGCTCAACCTGCCCCTGGAAGGCATCCGCCCCGCCTTCATCCCGGCCGGACGAGCGGACGAGGTCCGCGCCGAGCAGCACTGGGAGTGCCGCTGAGGGCTCGTGCAAAAACAAATGCCGAGATCTAAATGCCTTGGGCGGAGCGTCGGAGCGTGAGAGCGTGGTCAGTGCTCCGGTGCCCTCACGCTCCGACGCTCTACGCTCCGACGCTCTCTCCGGACGCCAGCCAAAGGCAGTTTTTAGAATTCCGCCCAAAGCACCGGGTTGTTTTTGCACGGGCGCTGAACCCCCGCTCAGCTTCGTGTCAATTGCAGGCCGCTCTCCGAAAGGCTGAACTCGAAAAGGTCAAAAAAGGATACAAAGAGGACGAGATGGTAATACAACGGTAACATTGGCCTGGCAGAGTCTGCGTTGAAAACCAAGCTGTGAAGACGGTGAAGACGAGAATCCAAACCTAGAACGCAGGAGACCTCTATGAAAAAGCTCAGGCAGTTAATGTTGGCCGCAGTCATCATCGGATCGGTTTTGACGACCGCCGCGGCGGCGGAATCGTTTTCCGTCCTTTTGCAGAAGGGCATCTTCGCCGAAGAGACGGAGCGAAACCTCGACGCCGCCATCAAGATCTATCAGCAGATCACCGCCGAGGCGGCCACCAACCGCCCGGTCCTGGCGCAGGCGCAATACCGGCTCGGCGCCTGCTACCAGAAGAAAGGCAGCAAAGAGCAGGCGATCAGCGTCCTCAATGATCTCCTGAGGCAATTCCCGGCCGAAGAGGCCCTGGGCCAAAAGGCCCGGGAACTCCTGGCCGAGTTGGGCCAGACACCGTCGCGTAACGTCACCATCCGCCAACTTCCACTGACGGCGGCTGCGATCTATTCAATTTCGCCGGACGGGCGGTTGGTCGCTTACAGGCCAAAGGAGAACGCCAACGTAGTGATCTATGACATTGCCACCGGCAAAACGTGGACTGCCGTCAACGGAAACCCCGACCAAAGCGCCGGGGGCGTGCTCATCTCGCCAGAGGGGCGGCGGATCGCATACCACGTTTTTGACCCGATTTCGCAGTCCATGTCGCTCTACGTCGCCAGCATCGACGGGTCGGAAGCGAAGCAGGTTTATCGAAGCGACGGGGATTCGTTTAGGTTCATTTACGCCTGGTCGGCGGATGGCGGGCGCTGGGTCGTTAACTCCGAGACCGAGAAGGGCCTCAGCGTTGACGCCTTGGACGTCAAAACCGGAACCGTGAAAGAAATCAAACGCCAGACGGCCCCTCCGGCTCTTGTGAAAGCGTGCCCCTCTTCGAACGGGCGTTACCTGGCCTGTCGGTGGGGCATGGAAAGCGAGGATCGAAGCAAGATCACCGTCATCGACCTGGAATCGGCCGCCGAAAGCACGGTGATCGAAAAGGGAGTCGGAGACCTGGTCGGCTGGTCTCCGGCAGATGCCAGGCTTCTCTTCTGCAGTGATCGCACGGGCGCCAGGGGATTGTGGGCCATCACGGTGCGGGAGGGCAAGCCCTCGGGCGAGCCCGAGCTGGTCAAAGCGAATGTGGGGGACATTTCCATACACGGCATCACTCGCGACGGAAGCATCTATTACACGGAAGCCAAGTCCTCCGTGTATGTTTATCTGGCGGCGGCCAATTTTCAGACGGGCGACATTTCGGCCCCCCCTCGCCGCGTGACGGACCGGTTTCCAGGAGTGCAGACCCGACCGGCTTGGTCCAGCAACGGACAGAAACTGATGATAGCGGTCGAGGGCCAACAGAAGCGATTTGTCGTCGTTTCGATGGCGTCCGGAGAGCAGAAGGACTTTCCGGTTTCGGATACTTTCCCAATGCCGCTCTACGCGTATGCCTGGTCGCCAGACGAGGCCTTCCTCTTGGTCCAATCCTTTAATGCGGCGGGCCAAGACGGAATCCATCGCTACGAACTGGCTTCTGGAACGACGGAGCGGCTCACTACCCACGTTCCGGGCGGCATGAGTTTCCACCCTCGGTTCTCGCCGGACGGAAGCTCGTTTTACTTCGCGCGGCGGGAATTCTCCAAAGACGCCGGCAATCGCGTGGATTGGAAAGATTGCATCGTGCGCCGACATTTGCGCTCGGGCACGGAGGAAATCGTTTATGAATCGCCGGAAAAGCTGCAAATCCATTGGCCTTTCGAGCTGTCACCGGACGGAGAGCGCCTGGCCATCGTCACGTCAGACGAACAGTGGGCAAAGGATTTTGTCGTCGCCATCAAGGTGCGAGGGTTGAGCGGCGCTGGGACTAAGGAAGTGGCGCGAATGGCCCCGCGCGAGAATGTGACTTCGCTCGCCTGGACTCCGGACGGGAAACGGCTCGTGTATACGAAGGCACTTCCGAACACAAACCAGGGTGTAGAGGGGCCAACCGAAGTTTGGGCCACCGAAGTGGATTCGGGTCAATCCGTGAAATTAAAGTTTTCCCTGCCGCACATTCGGGATATTGCCATTCACCCTGACGGCCGCCAAATTGCGTTCCTTGCGGGATTGTATGGTGGCCAGGATTTGTGGGTGATGGAAGGGCTGATGGCCAAAGCGCAACCATGACCGGGCCGATGAAGTGCATTGAGTTGGAAGTTTCGATGTGCCATGTTCGACCGCGGACGCTCGTTTCGTCCATAACCAGACTTGAAAGGGCCGTTCAAAGAGTTCAGCGCCGGAAATCACAGCACCGCCACCACGTTTGCCGCGCTGGTGCTGGTCGCGCTGGTGCCGGCGGTTTGTGTCCTGTGGTTCATGACCCTGGCGATGCGGAACGAGCGGCTGGCCGTGCAGGACCGGCTCACGGAGGTCTATCTCACGCACGCGGCCTCGCTCCAGCGCCAGTTGACGGCATTTTGGCAGGGCCGGCAAGCCGCTCTGGCATCCGTCGGGAAGGGTTCGCCCGCCGAATGGTTCGCGACCGTCGTTCGCTCCAACCTGGTTGACAGCGCGGTGATCCACGATGGCTCGGGGAAGGTGGTCTATCCTGCGTCCGGGAGCCTCGAGACGCCAACGGAAGAAAGGGGCGACTGGGCACTGGCGCAGGAACAGGAGTTTCAGAAGGGCGATTATCCGGCCGCCGCCGAGGCCTACGGGCGCGTGGCCCAACGGAGCCGGGACCTGCACTCCCGAGCCAGGGCGCGGCAGGCGCAAGCGGAGTGTCTCTTGAAGGCGGGGCGCCGAGGGGAGGCCCTGGCAGGCCTGGCGGCGTTGGCCGGCGATCCGGGTCTGAGGAGGGCCGTTGGCGCGCAAGGCACCTTGGTGGTGCCCAACGCGCAGCTCCTCCTCCTGAAGCTTGCCGCCGGCGCGGAAGCGGGGCCCGCCGATTTCAGCGCCCTGCGGCAGCAGGCGCTCGACGATTTGGTAAAGCGACTGAACGACTACACCGATGCCGACCTTCCCTCTAGCCAGCGCCGTTTCCTGATGGGAGAAGTGGCGGCGTTGGCCCCGCAGGCCACCGCTTTCCCCACGCTGGCGGCCGAGGAGCTGGCCGCGGAGTATCTGGACCAGAACCCCACACCGCCGACGGACCTCAAGCTGCAGCGAGCGCCTATGGCGAAGGTCTGGCGGCTGCCCGCGGCCGATCACTCCCTGGTGGCGCTGTTTCGGGAGGACCGCCTGAAAAGGGAATTGGCGGCGCTCCTCGCTCCGCTGGCGCTGCCCGACGTCCGCGCGACCGTGCTGCCGCCGGGCGAGAGCTTTGCTTCGAGCACCCTCGTGGCGCCCCAGGAGGCCGGAGAGTTCCTGCCGGGTTGGCGACTGGGACTCAGTTTCAAGGAGGGTGATTCCTTTGCGGCCATGTCCGCGCGTCAGACGCGGTTTTACCTCTGGACCGGCTTGCTGGTGGTGCTGATCATCGCCCTGGTGGCCTTGCTGGCGGCCCGGTATGTGGCCGCGCAAATGCGGCTCGCCCGGCTCAAAAACGAACTCGTCTCGACGGTGTCGCACGAGTTAAGAACGCCGCTGGCCTCCATCCGGGCGCTGGTGGACACGTTGTCGGCCCAGCGTTATCGCGACGGGCAACAGCTCCAGGATTATCTGCAACTGATCGCCAAGGAGAACCTGCGGCTTTGCCATTTGATCGAGAATTTCCTGACCTTCTCGCGCATGGAGCGGGGCAAACAGCGCTTTCGCTTTGAGGACCTGGCGCCCGCGGCCGTCGTCGCCGCGGCGGTTGAAGCACTCAAGAAACGACTGGTGTCTGCGCACTGCAATCTCGAAGTCCGCGTCCAACCGGACTTGCCGCGGATGCGCGGCGATGCCGATGCGCTGTCCACGGTCCTGATCAACCTGCTGGACAATGCTTGCAAATACACGGGCGAGGAAAAGCGCATCTGGGTGCGGGCCTTCGCGGAAGGCCGCCAAGTCTGCTTCGAAGTGCAAGACAACGGCATCGGGCTCGACCGCCGCGACGCCCGGAAGATCTTTGATCGATTCTACCAGGTGGACCAGGGCCTGACGCGGCAGCGGGGCGGTTGCGGCTTGGGCCTGAGCATCGTGAAATTTATCGTGCAGGTCCACGCCGGCGTAGTCGAGGTCCAGAGCGCGCCGGGCCAAGGCAGCACCTTTCGCGTGAGGATTCCCCTGCCATGAATCGCGACAAGATCCTGATCATCGAGGACGATCCGACGATGCAGCGGGTGTTGAAGGACAATTGCGAGTTCAGCGGCTACGAGGTGCGCACCGCCGCCGATGGCGCGGAGGGACTCCGGGCCGTCTTGGAGGCCAAGCCCGACTTGATCATCCTGGATATCATGCTGCCGCGCATCAGCGGCTTCGATGTTTGCCGTCGCATCCGGCAAGAGGGACTCACGACTCCCATCATCATGCTGACTGCCAAGAGCCAGGAGTCCGATATTGTGCTCGGCCTCAATCTGGGCGCGGATGACTACGTCGCCAAACCCTTCAGCCTCGAGATTCTCCTCGCCCGGGTGAACGCCTGCTTCCGCCGCCGCCGCGGCTCGCCCGGCGAGGTCTTTGAATTTGGCGACTGCCGTCTCGACCCGCACTCCCACGTGCTTCGGCGGAACGGTGCCGAGGTTGCCCTCACCCCTAAGGAGTTCCGCCTGCTCGAATACTTCGCCCGGAATGTGGGCCGCGCGCTGACTCGCGCAAAAATCCTGAACGGTGTCTGGGGCGAGGACCTGATCGTGACTGAACGCAGCGTGGACCGCTGCATCAATTCGCTGCGCAGCAAAGTGGAACCGAACCCCCAATATCCTCGGTTCATCAAAACCATTCGCGATGTGGGCTACCGCTTCGAACTTCCTTGAACGGCACCTCTCACACGTTTGGCACTCCCGGTTTTCCCGGTCAACTCCGGGTCAATTGCAGGCCGCTCTCCGACAGGGTGAACTCGACAAACCGCGCGCGGGGGTTGGGCGGATGGTGCGTCAGGGTCTGTTTGATCCTGGCGGCGGCCTCCGGGTCTTTGGCCAAGAGCAGCAAGTAGCCGCCGCCCCCGGCGCCAAGGAGCTTGGCGGCGGCGAGGTAATCGGCGATGGAATCCAGGATTTGCTGGACTGCCGGCGGGTTGGTGCCGGCATCCAGCCGCTGGTTGAGCCGCCAACTATTGCGAATTGCGGCCAGGAGCATCTCGTAATCGCACCGCTGAATCGCCGCGCTGGCATATTCGGCGTTGGCGCCAATATCGGCGATGATGCTCAAGTGCGAGGGCGAGTTCAGGAAGAGGCCGCGCACGATCTCGGCCAGGATGTTCTTGGCCAGGCGCGTCAGGCCGGTATAGTAGAGCAGCATCGAGCGATTGGCGTATTCGTGGCCGAAGAGGTGATGCGGCAGCCAGCGCAGCGTCGGTTTCTGGGCCAGACCGGCGGCGGTCTCGATGAGCTTGACGCCGCGGAAAATGGCGCCGGCCTGGTCCTGCCAGCCGCCGCCCGTGGTGAGCATTTGTTCCAGGGCCAGCGTGCGGCTGAACAGCACGTTGCGGTCCCAGCCCAGTCCGCACAAGTCGCTCAGCGCCGCCAGCACGGTGGCTGCCAGGATGCTGCTGGTGCCCAGACCCGAGCCTTTGGGCACGGCCGAGAGCAAGGAAACCTCCAGGCCCCCGCCAAAATCCCGCAGTTGGTCTTCGAGCGAAGCAAAACCGCCGTGGGCGTGAAAGCGCGGGAGAAACCCGGCCAGCGCGAACGCCGCCTTGGCCAGGGCAAAAGGGCTGTCCGGCCGGGCGAACGTGTCGAGTTCCGCATACGTGCGCACGCGCTCCTCGACCCCCAGGTCGATCGAGCGCATGATCAGTTCCGGCCGCTCTGCCAGCTTGGCGAAGACTTGCACGGGCGGCTGGCCATTGAGGTCGGCCGCCAGGTTCAGCACCTTGCCGCCGTGCTCGATGCAGTAAGGCGGCGTATCGGTCCAACCCCCGGCCAAGTCGAACCGGACTGGACTCCGCGCCCAGACGATTTGGTCCTCCATCACGTTGCGGCGCGGCAACGCCGGCGAGAGCTGGGCCTCGCGCGCAATCATCTCCCGCAAGCACGCAAACGCCTCGGCCTCCAGCTCCTGCCAATGGACCGCCTGGCGGTGCCGCAGCACCGCCGAGCGGAACATCCGCTCATGCACCCGATGCATGGGATCATCGTGCTCGTTGAAGGCCAGCTCGGGCAGGTCCTCCGCTCCCGCCGCAAAAGCCCGGGCGGTGGATTCAAGGTCCAGCCGGAAAAAGACGCTCCAGCGAAAGTTCTTGAGCATCGGCAGCAGGCAGTCCTGCCGTAACCGCCCCCGCTGCCCAACCAAGCGCTCGAGATTCACTCGCTCGCCGATTTGCCGGGCCGACAACCGGGGCAACGCCCGCCAGCACGGCGCAAACTGCGCCGAATCCCGGGGCGCAGACGCGAAGAGCCATTCCACAAAGGCTGGCCCAAGTTCGCTCCCGGCCATCACCGGAAAAAGCGCACACTCTTGGATGTCCGCTTCCACATCGAGCCCGCAGGCTTCCGGCTCCAGACCGCGCGTCCGGAACCACTCCCGCGCCGGGCGCCCCAGCCAGCGGGTGGTTTCATCGCCCAGCCTGCCCTTGAACCCGTCGTCGAAACCATAGGTCCGGATGCAAAAATCGCTTTGGCCGACCGGCACGAAATCAAGGCACACCCCCGCCGGCAGACGAAGGCGCCAATCATTCTCAGGCACGCCGGTTAGCACGTGCTCGCACGCGAGCTGCCAGCCGGCGGGCACGACACTGTTCTCGACCCAGAAGGTGTGATTCTCCTCCCGCCGCAAGCCGACGCCGAAACGCGAGTTCTGCGTCACCTGGTCCGGCCGTTGCCGCGCTCCAGCCAGGCCCACCTTGGTCTCGTCCAGCACGAGGGTTTGCAGGGCGGCCACCGACTCGACCATCTGCCGGCTGGTGCCGAAGTGGTGAAATTGCGCCTCCGGCAGCGGCACGACCGCACAGGCCAGCGCGCTTACGGCGGGGTCGGCGACGGCCGGAGACGTGCCCAGAGCCAGGCCAAACTCGGCGTAAAGCTCGTAGGACCGCGCCCGGTCGCCTGCAAAACGCTCTCCCTCCCAGCCGCACCGCTCCATCAGCACCTGCACCGCCCGTTCGCTCAAGAGCCACATGCCCGTGTCCACCAGGCAAAGATAATTCTCCGCCAGCTTGCGAATCCGGGAGGGCGGGGGCTTCTGCAGGAAAAACGCCAACTCGGTCGGCCGGCGGCGCGGCGAGCAGAACACTCCGAAATCCTTCGCCTTTTCAGGCGCCACCCACATCCCCAGGCCCAGCACGTCCACCTCGGGAAACGGCGGCAGCTCGCGCGCAAAACGCAGCGCCACGTCGCCGCTGGTCACCATGGCCACGGTGCCGGCGCCGGCCTGGGCCAGCACGCGCTCATAATCGGGCACTTGCAGGTCCAGTAACGTCTGGTCAAAGCGCTGGCCGCGCCCCCACCGGAATACCGGGATCGGCATCAGCAGCTTGCCCGTCGGTGCGTAGGCCGGCAGCCGCCGGCTCTGCCCGCCCGCGTGGAGGATGAGCTTGCGGCTGGAGCGGAGCCACTGGCCAAACGATTTCTCCGGCCCGGTCGCCCGCCAGGCCTCCGCCAGCAAGCTGGCCGTGCCCCCGCCGGAACCCAGCGCCGGGCCCGGCGCATCGCAAGAGGCAAACCACTCCGGCCGCCTGCGCCCTGCCAGTGATTCAAAGGCCTCCGCCATCCGCGGCGGAAGCGTCAGCAAATACTGCATCGGCATTACGCTGGCCGGCATAATTGTCACGCCAGCCTCTGTTCCAGAGCTGGTTTCACGGAGTGATTGACATTTCGTGTTCCAATCAGGGCGGTCGCCAAGCGAGCCTGGCGCTGGACTGTCCCAGACGACGACTCGGCCTTGCGACCCGCCTGTATCGCAGGATTTCCCCAAATTGTAAACAACAAGCCGCAAAGGCCCATCTCGCAGCGTTGCTGGAAACCGGTCGTCCCATCCCGTCTGCTTTTCGCGACAAATTCATCCTTGCCGCCTGAGCCATGGGGCAGTATCCGTCCTTCAACTGCCGGCAACTGGAGCGCCGCCTGCGGGAAATCGGCTGTGAACTGCTCCGCACGGCAGGCGGCCACCGCCACTATTCGATTCCGTTCCGCCCCGAGCGTCTCATCACCTTCGCCTGGCATCCCGCTGACGTGCCGCACATCCCCAGCACATCCACTTTGGCCGGCGGAATTTCGAGTTCCCCTCCGACGGCAATGGGCAGATCGAAGCCCGGCCCCTCCTTTTTCACATCGGCCGGGACCAGGTTGATGGTGGTGCGGCCGAAGGTGGAATCGAAGCCGGAATTGATGAGGGCGGTCATGACCCGGTCGCGGGATTCTTTGACGGCGGCATCGGGAAACCCGACAATCATGATATTAAAAGGGGAATATCCTGGGCGGGGCCTCGGGCCGCCACGGCCTGTGTGGGCTCCTGGGCCGCCGCTGGAAGCCGTCCCATAGAAACTGCCGTCACTGCCCTGCACCAGTGCGGCACCGGGAAGTACCGGGGCTTGCCTCGGTCGGCAATCCTGGTTAGAGTTCCGTCATGAGCGCGACCTCGACGCCCGCTTTGTTGGAAGCTCTTGCTGAATCAGTGGCTGCTTGTCTGGATGCGTCCAGTCTCCGCGCCGTGGCGGATTTAGAACTGGATCCACGCACTCGCGAACGGCTCGATATGCTGGCGGAGAAAGCCAACGAAGGCGAATTGACGCCAGAAGAGAGGGCCGAGTACGAGGGTTTTGTCGGGGCGAGCGAGTTCCTCGGTCTTACCCAACTCCGGGCGCGCGCTCGGCTCGGCCTGCCCCTGTCCTCGTGACTCGCGAGGAGCAAAGGCAGGCCGTGCGGGAGCGGGCTCGACGGCGATGCGAGTACTGTCACCTGCCCGACCTATTGCCACAAACATTGCGATTCCATCTCGAGCACATCGTAGCGCGCCAGCACGGCGGCCACACAACGATGGAAAATCTGGCTTGGTCATGCCAGCGATGCAATGAGCGCAAAGGGCGGCCCCGAAAAGGAACACGCATGATTTCTTCACAGCTCAGTTGGCCCCTGACTTAGCTTCCCGGATCGAATTCGCCAGAATTGGCGGCCCGCGGCCACTGAGCCAGAAACGTTGGTGGCCAGCACTTCTTTACCACAGAAGGCGGGCTAAACCAAGCGAAAAGCGACGAGCGCCGTAAGGCCTCAGAAGATGTGAAAAAATTGATTTTCCGAAGAATGACCCTTCATTTTCCTAGGAAATCTGCATGGTTTTTTTTCCGCTTTTCCAATTTTTTCACACCTTCTCAGTGACGGCGGGAGTTCCAACCACGGATGGACACGGATAAACACAGATAAGGCCCAAATCCGTGTTTATCCGTGTCCATCCGTGGTTAAAAAAAAACGAGCCTCGCCATCACTGACCCATTACCGAGCGCCCGCGCCGCCGCGCCGATACAGATCGGGAGCGGTTCGGTCGGATCTTAACAATGCCGTTCGAGTCAAAGTTCATTTTCAGTGCGTGGGCCGATGCGCCCGCCACCAGCCAATGCGAGACTCCGGGGAGAAAAGGGCAAAAAATGTTTCAAAACTTTTGCGCGACGGCGGATGGGGGTATCCGGGGCGGGTTTCCAGCTCGCGAAGCCGGGCGGACTGCCCTGGGGGCGCCGGAGGGGGTGGTGGCACTGGCACCCTGCCGGACTCTTCGGAGGAAATCATCCTCCGGCCCGGCTGCGGCGGAGCCGAGCTCGTCCAGGCCCTTCCGGACCATGAATTCCAGTTACACGGCCGGGAGATGCTTGGCGCCGCCGCCCCAGGAAAATGGTCATTGGAGCCAGATCGGACGGAGCCGGCAAACCGGTCGGCTTGATAGCCCAACACAACATGTTACCAGTCAATACGTTAGAAGGACCGGGTGATTCGGCACAACAGCAGCAGATTGTGGCCGCCGACGGCGGCGATCTTCATCGCCCGCTTGACGTTCCCCTGGCCTTTGACCTCGGCGAAGTCCATTTCCTCGTCGTCCCTGCGCTGGAAAATCTCCTCAATATCCACTGTGGTCGGGGTGATGGTGGTTTGCCCTTCGAGGAAGCTGGTGGCCTCGTGCAGATTGTGAATCGGGATGGCCTGCAAACCGGAGACCACGGGCGCCTCGGCAGCGTTCTCCGGGGGCACCAGGACCCCGACCTTGCCTTCCGCTTGGGCGCGCAAGGCGATGGGCAGCACCCCTTTGACCGGACGGACCCCGCCATCCAGGGCCAACTCGCCCACGATCATGAAATTCCCCAAAGAGATGACGCTCTACCCCGACAGCAGTTTTGTGGTGGCTTGCCGGGTGCCGCACGACACCTGGCACGAGGTGGCCATCGGTTTCTTTGAGAAACACCAGGAGGAAACCTGGCTTTGGTCCCCCTGGCACCGCGTGGAGGTGTTCAACACCATTCTCTAGTTCTGCAACCGGAAGAACCGGCTCGCGGGCGAAAGCGGCACGGTTACGGTGGCGTTAGCCCCGGCGATCACCGGGGTTGACTTCACCGGCGTCCAGGAGGCCGGGGAGAGCGCCGGGGAGGATTCGAGGGTGTAACCGCTGGCCCATGCGGGATAGGTGAGGGTTAGACCGTTGTTAGCAACGGAAACGGAAAGCGTGGGCGCGCCGGTTTTTGCTTCCGGGATGCCACTGCCGCTGGCGCCGGCCTGGTAGATGCCGATCACTTCGGCCTGGCTCAGTGGCCGGGTCCAGATGCCGAGGTCATCGATCTGGCCGTACGAGCTGTAAGCACCGTTGCCGCTGCTGCCAACCAACGTGGTGTTGATGTCGGTGGGGGTCAGCGATTCGAAGCCGGTGGTGCTCAAAGGAGCCTGGGCCGCCGGCGCGCCATCCACGTAGGCGTAAACGGTGTTTGCATCGCGATAAAACACCGCGGAGATGTGGTGCCAATTATCGTCAGCCCAACTGGTGGCAGGCCCGATATCATAACGGGGGCCGTTCACGGCTTTGTAATTGAGGAACTGGGAGTAGTATTCGCTGATCAACCAGCCGATGTTGCTGCCGGAGCTCCAATCCTTGTTGCCCAGGAAGGCGCCCAGGGTATCGGTGGTTTTGACCCAAATCGAGAAGCTCCAATCGCCGGCATAGATCCACTCGATGTTCCCGAGTGAGACCGCCCAGTCACTTGGAGCAGCATTGGCGGAGCCGTCGTTGTTGAACGAAGCCGCGTAGGAACCAATCACGCCGTTGGTGTAGGTCTCGACTCCAACCGTCCCGATGGCCACGCCGCTGTTCGTGGTTCCGGCTTTGGCCAGGAGGTTGGTCTCAAAGTCCAGGTAAACCACCAGGCCATCGGTCAGGGAAGTGGCGGGCGGGATCACAGTGAGCACTGCGGGAGGCGCGCTGGTCACCGTGCCGACGAGGTTGCTTACCACCACCGCGTAGCTTCCCGCGTTGGCGGGCGTTACGAAGGGCAGGGGCAGGGTCGAGTTGGTCTGGCCGGACAGCAAGGCGCCGTTCATGAACCATTGATAACCCAGCGGCGCCGTGCCGCTGGCGGTAACGGACAAGGCGGCACTAAAGCCCGCCGCGAGCGTTAGACTTTGCGGCTGGGTGCTGATCAACGGCCTCACGGCGGAGCCCGCGACGGCGGTCGTGAGCGGCTGGCCTTTCAAACCCTGGGCGTAGATCGCCAGGATTTCGTCGGGGCCCAGGGTTCGATACCAGATTCCCAGGTCGTCCACCGCGCCCTGAGCGCTCCAGATGTCGTTGCCGCTGCTGCCCACGAGCGTCGCATTGGGGCTGAAGGTGGCGGGTGTCAGAGATTCGCTGCCCAGGTTGCTCAGGCTGTTGGTCGCGGAGAGATGTCCGTCAACATAGTAGGAAACCAGGTTCGCATCGCGGTCGAAGACGGCCGTCACGTGGTGCCAATGGCCATCGATGATATCGGCCGTGCCAATGTCGCGACGCGTGTTGCCCGCGGTGGTATAATTCAAGGCATCCAGGCGGCTGGGGTCGAGTTCCCAACCGACGTCGGCGCCACTGGTCCAATCCTTGTTTCCGAGGATCGCGCCATCGTTGGCATTAGTGGCGTTGACCCAAAGTGAGAAAGCCCAACTGCCGCCATAGATCCATTCGATATCTCCCAACGAAACAGCCCAGTCCGTCGAGATTCCCCCGCTGCCGTCGTTATTGAAGATTGCCGCGTAACTGCCCACGATTCCGGCCGTGTATTTTTCGGTAGCATCGGTCCCGATGGCGGTTCCGTTGTTGGTGGTGCCGGCCTGGGCGAGAATGCTGCTTTCGAAGTTCAAGTAAACCGCCAGGCCGCTCGCAATGCTGGTTATCGGGAGAACGGTTAGAATTGCAGGTGGCGCGCTGGTGACGGCTCCAACGCTGTTACGAACGGCAACGGCGTAGCTTCCGGTGTCGTTCGTGGTGGCGGGCGCGAAGCTCAGGACAGAGTTGGTGGCATCGGCCAGGGTGGCGCCGTTTTGGTACCATTGGTAAGTCAGCGGGCTGGAACCCGCGGCGGTGACGGAGAGTTGCGCGTTCCGGTTTTCGAACACGGTCAGGCTCTGAGGTTGCGAGCTGATGCTCGGGCGAACGGCGCTGCCGGCCACGGCGGTGGTAAGCGGTTGGCCGTTAAGACCCTGGGAGTAAATGGCCAGGACTTCCGAAGCGGTCAGGCTGCGGCTCCAGATGCCTAGATCATCCACGCTGCCCGCGCCGCTGTAGGTTCCCGGGCCGCTGCTGCCAACCAGGGTGTCGTTGGGCGAAAACGCGGTCGGAGTCAGGCTCTCAAAACCACTGAAACCGAGGCTCGCGGCCGCCACCTGGTTGCCATCCACATAAACGAACGAACTGTTGGCGTCCCGGTTGAAGACGGCAACCACGTGGTGCCAGTTGCCGTCCCGGACACTCACGCCGCCCAGGTCGCGGCGAGGGCCGCTGGTGGAATAATAATTGATTTCCGTGGTATTGTATGGGGCGAATACCCAGCCGACATCAGACCCGGAGGTCCAATCCTTGTTGCCCAGCAGGGCGCCGTCGAGGTTGTTAGTCAGGTTCACCCAGAGGGAGAAGCTCCAGCTATTCGAATAGACGTATTCGATATCCCCGAACGAGACCGCCCAGTCGGTGGGCGTGTAAGAGCCGCTGCCGTCGTTCGCGAAAGTGACAGCGTTGCCGATTGGGCCGGGGACGTACTTGGGGTTGGGATCGTTGCCAATGGCCGTTCCGCTGTTGGTGGTCGGCCCCTGTGGAAGCATGTTGTTGTCGAAGTTCAAATAAACCTCCAGGCCATTGGTAATATGCGAAGAAGAAAGCACAGTTAAAGCCGCCGGGGCACTGGTAATGCTGCCCATGCCGTCGTTGGCCACGACGGTGTAACTGAAGTTGCCCGCGGTGAGGTTGGTCAGCAGCAGGCTGCTGTTGGTGGCGCCCGCCACCGGGTTGCCGCCCTGGTGCCACTGATAGTTCGCCGGGCCGCGGTCGTCGGCCAGAAGGCAGGTGAGTTCGAAGAAGTCACTGGCATAGCGGGTTCCGCCCGCGGGCTGTTGAGCGAAGAACGGAGCGGAACTGTTCACGAGCGGGACACCGTTCATGCCCCGCCCATAGACTGCCGCGATTTCCTCCGGCGCGAGCACGCGGGTCCAGATGCCCAGGTCGTCGATGTTGCCGGTGGCGGAATATTTTCCTGAGCCGCTGCCCCCGACCAACGTCGGAAACCCAGCGTTCATGCTGGCCGACCAGTCCGGACTGATATCGCTGGTGATGCTCAAAGCGCCATCCAGGTAAACGGAGACTACGTTCGCCGTTCGATTCCAGGTGACCGTCGCAAGGTGCCAGTTGCCATCGGAGAAGGGAGGATTCAGATTGATATCGCGGCGGCTTCCGCCGGCGGCGTTCCAATTCAGATTCTTGCCGCTGGTGGTGTTCACGCACCAGCCCACATTGGCACCCGAAGTCCAATCCTTGTTGCCGAAGAGCGCGGCATCAACCGTGCTGCTGGTTTGCACCCAAAGTGAGTAAGAGAAGTTGTTCGAATAAATCGATTCCATTTTGCCTAGCGTAATCGCCCAGTCACTGGGTTGGCCGGAGCTTCCGTCATTATTGAAAGAGACCGCCTGTCCGGCGATGCCGGACACATACTTGGCGTTCGGATCGGCGGATTGGCCGTAGATGGCGCCGCTATTAGTCGTGCCTGCTTGGGCATCCAGGTTGTTATCGAAGTTAAGGTAGGCCGCGAGGCCCTGAAGCACCGATTGGGCGGGCGAACTCCCGACGCCGGCCAGCAGGGCGGCCACCGTCAGGAACCGCGCTCCCACGAAACGGGGCTTGGAGCTGAATTTCATTCTCATACGGTTTGATTTCTATTTTGAGTTTTCGTCTGTCTTTCGCCAAAATAACCTTGACTCGTGCGGATTGGTTCATCGCCAAAGGGTTGTAAATCCGGGCACCTGCTAGTGCGGGCTGGCCTTTACTGACCACCAGCAACTGTTCTTGTCACAAGGAATCCGGCTGGGGTCGAAGAGCGTCGCCCGGCCATCGGCGAACGTGTAGTTGGATTTCCGGTTGTGGCGGAACGCCCCGGGGTCCTTTTGCGTCGCGCGGTTGTAGCCCATGCTGTTGGCGTTGCCGAGTTCCTTCCAGATCCACCAGTGATCGTCTGGCCAGAGCTGGTCGATGTCGCTGTGTCCGTCGCCGAACAGGATTACTTGCACTGGCTTCTCCATGCTTGACCAGCGGCAAAGATTGTTCTCGTCCGGGGGCGGGCGTCCGAAAGGTGGCGGTGCGCCTCCCGAGAGCCAATGCACATTCACCGCTCCGATCCCGCTGCACAACTCATTCTCACCCGCCACGGGAAGCCCAATCACATTCGGGTTGGGAGCCAGCGGCGGCACCCGCATCCCCAGCGCATAGACTTCTTTGCGCTCGGCCGGGCAGTCATAGACCTTTGCATTCCGTCCCACGTAACCAAAAACGAAGGTGCGCCAGCTCGGCCGGCAACCTGGCAGCTCCACCTGCATCGGCGGCAGCCAGTCTCCATTGTCCGCGCTGTACAGGTGGGTTGCGATCGCGAGCTGTCCCTGGTTGCTCAGGCACTGGACCTGGCAGGCCTTGGCCTTGGCCTGCGCCAGCGCGGGCAAGAGCAAGGCGGCCAAAATCCCGATAATCGAGATGACCACCAGCAGTTCGATGAGGGTGAATCCCGTTCCCAATCGTGATTGCCAGGGATTGAACTCCATTCTCGCCGAACGCAGGCAATGCCAGGAGTTCGGGCCGGGCGTCATCAACGGAACCGGCCTGAGGCAACCCCCTGGCGCACGCCAGAGCGAGGCATTCCCGCGAAAGTCGAGGGTCTGGACCTGGCACTGTTTCATCGCCGGAGTTCTAATCAACTTCCGTGACGAACCAACGTCGCTGCCGTAACAACTCGGATACGCCACGTTGAACACTGCCCCAGAAATGCAAAGGGGTCAAGCCGTGGATTAGAGCCGGACTTGTACGCATGGCTCGGCGGGCTCCAAGGATGGGCAAGCCGGCGCCCTTCCCAGCTCAGGTCGGATGTCAGAGGTCGGATGTCAGGGGTGAATTCAGGGCTTTGAGCACGGACTCATTCTGGCTGATCCAGTGGTGGATGTCGGAAACAATCTGGCGGACGGGGCGGCGCGGACGCCAGGTTGTCCGGCGGTACAACCGGGAGGTGTCGCCGATGAAGATGCGCAGGTCGTTCGGGCGGTTCGCTGGAACGGATTGAATCGGGGTCTCCCGGCGGGTCGTTTCGCGGCACATCTGGGTCAGTTCGACGAGCGAGGCGCTGTTCTCGGCGCCTCCGGCAACATTCCCCAGCCAGCCTTCCCACTTTTCGAAATCCTTCAGTTGCTCCAGGATGAGTTCGGACAGGTCATCGATATGGAGGAAATCACGCACTTGCTTGCCGCTTCCGCCATAGCCGATATAGGACAGGGGCCGGCCCAGATAATGAGCGAGGACCCACAGAGAAGCCACGCCCTGGTCCGCCTTGCCAAATTGCCAGGGGCCGGCGATGACGCCGCAGCGGTTGACGAGCGCCTTAAGCCCGTAAGTTGCGCGGTACTCCTCGATCAACTGTTCGGCCGCGAGCTTGGTGAACCCATATAGGGAGCGCGCGCCACTCATGTCCAAAGTCTCAGCGACGCCCCGACTGCCGATGCCGGGCGCGCCAACGTCCTGCCAGGCGAAGCGCGTGGTCTCCTCCCGCCAGGGATGGGCTTCCAACCGCCGAATCGGATACACGCGGCTGGTGGAAAGAAATATGAGCCCGCTCCTCCAGGCGCGGGCCTTTTCCAGACAACGGTACGCGCCGACAAGGTTCGTCTGGAACAAATAATCCGGCGAGCCGTCCTGTCCGGCCAGCACCGAAGGTTCGGCGGAGCATTCGATGAGGAAATCGAACGGCCCGGGTGGGAACGTTCCCGGCTCCCGCACGTCTCCGGGGCAAAACTCCACCCCTCCGGACTGCAGCCGAGGAACGTTTAGTTCGGCGCCTCGACGATACAGATTATCCATGCAGACCACAGTCGAGTCCGGCCATTGGCGGCGGATGGCGACAGCCAGGTTCGAGCCTACGAAACCCGCGCCGCCGGTGATGAGAATGCGCATGCTTGGAGAAAGAGCTCAGAGATCAGAGGTCAGAGGTCAGAGGTCATGTGCGTTTGATGGTTGCTTCATATATTTCTTTAAAAACATCATCCAAAGACCGCGTGATGTCCCAACCAGGGTAGTGGGCGCGCATCTTCGACAGATCGCTGATGTAACAAATGTGGTCGCCGGCGCGGTTCTGGTCCACGTATTCCCAGTTCATTCTCTTGCCGGTCAAGGCGCTCACACGGTCGAAGGCTTCCAGGATGGACACGCTGTTGGCCCGGCCGCCGCCAATGTTATAGACCTCACCGCACCGGGGTTGCTCATAAAACGCATGGATGAACCGGGCGACATCCAGGGAATGAATGTTGTCGCGCACCTGTTTGCCTTTGTAGCCGAAAACCTTGTAGAGGCGGCCTTGGACGTTGCATTTCACCAGGTAACTCAGGAAGCCGTGCAATTCCACGCCGCTGTGGTTCGGACCGGTGAGGCAGCCGCCGCGCAGGCAGCAGCTTTTCATCCCGAAATAGCGGCCGTACTCCTGGACCATGACGTCGCCGGCGACTTTCGAGGCCCCAAAGAGGCTGTGTTTGCTTTGGTCGATGGGGAAATCTTCCGCGATGCCGTTTGCGTATGCTGGGTCATCGTAGTCCCAACGCGCCGGGAGTTCTTTGAGGGCAATGGTGTTGGGCCGGTCGCCATACACTTTGTTGGTGCTCATGTGCGCAAAGACGACGCCGGAAACGTGGCGGCGGGCGGCCTCGAGGAGATTCAGGGTGCCGACGGCATTGACGTCGAAGTCGTCAAACGGGCGGGAGGCGGCGAGATCGTGACTGGGCTGGGCGGCGGTGTGGACCAGCAGGGCGGGCTTGAGCGTTGCGACCAACTCATCGACGCCGCGGCGGTCGCGGATGTCCAGTTCATGATGGCGGAAGCCCGGGTAAGCGGCCTGCAAGCGGCGCTGGTTCCAGCGCGTATCTCCACCCGCGCCGAAGAAATCGGCGCGCAGGTTGTTGTCGATGCCATGGACCTCCCAACCTTGCTTGCAGAAGTAGTCCACGACTTCGGAGCCGATGAGGCCGGAGGAACCCGTGACCAGGACGTTCATATCACTCCTTTGTGCCTCTGGCGTCCCGATGGTCGTTGATTGTCGTTTTGTCGTTTTTCATTTGCACGAAGGCCGGTTGAGCTGCTTCGTCTGCGTGCGCAGCCTGCCACATTCTCCCCGCCTCATCCATGCTTTTCGCGGTCACGTTCAAAAAGTGTAACTGTTCAGGTGTGGGGCAGACCTCCGGTCTGCCAGTTCACGGAGCCTCCGGCTCCGTGAACCTGGTGCGGTCGGAACACCGGGCCAGAGGCCCGGCTAACCGGCAGACCAGAGGTCTG
>Ga0187857_10001262_pt1 | contig 26975 bp, 22 predicted proteins | sample June2016WEW_8_10_FD_132984 | JGI IMG/M metagenome (GOLD analysis project Ga0187857, IMG submission 132984) | Peatland microbial communities from SPRUCE experiment site at the Marcell Experimental Forest, Minnesota, USA - June2016WEW_8_100 | ecosystem: Environmental > Terrestrial > Soil >... | reverse complement strand
CTGTTTCAACGCCGGGGAAGCCAGAAAGCGCGCTCTCGTCCCGAAGGGATGACTGAAAAGAGTCCTGGTTTTCAACCGTCCCTTCGGGACAGAGGCCAAGCCCACCCAAGCGACCTACGGCCTACACCTCGGTTTGGCATTTCCGAGCTGATTTAACATTGTCGAAGGAGAGGCTGGGGCTTACACCAGCTTCCATTCTCTCAACACGCTCAACAGTGGCGGCCGCTGCCAGAGCCACTGGAGGTTGAGCCATAAACCGGCCAGTGCCCGGCTGCGATAGATCCCGTCGGCCCCGGTGCCGGCTCTCGACAAAGAGCCTGAGCAGGGAGTACAGAAATCCCCTGATATCCTCATGGGGTTCGGTGACTGGACTCATGGGAACAACCTTCCCGTTGCCCCACTCGAGGTGCTGATTCTCGCCCGGCCAGACCAGAAACTCTTGGAAACTCACCTGCGCCGGGTCGAGGACGGCGCTGGTGTCGCGGGATTCAACTCGAGTAACTGTTCAGGTGTGGGGCAGACCTCCGGTCTGCCAGTTCACGGAGCCTCCGGCTCCGTGAACCTGGTGCGGTCCGAACACCGGGCCGGAGGCCCGGCCAACCGGCAGACCAGAGGTCTGCCCCACCCTCCCACCTGAGCAGTTACCAACTCGAATGGCCTGTGACATGCTCAGTCCTCCTGAACATAAGCCCGAACCGCAACCTGGGAAAGCCAGACAATATTACTCAGTCCTCGGGTTGCCCTACAGTGTGCGGCGACCAATCACTCCCCCTCTCCCCATCCGATGGGGAGAGGGCCGGGGTGAGGGGCCCTCCGTCTGTAGTGCATCCTGCGGACTCCTCAGTGTATGGGCAAGGGTGATTCGCAGATTCGCGCTCCCGGTTGGAGATTGACACCCGGCGAGCTTCGCCCTACTGTCTGCGCGCAAAGGCCCAGTGCTTTGCCCCGAATCGAAATTCGGGGATTTTTATTGCGCCGCATCCCGAAGACGGCTGGGAGCGAGCGCGTCCGAGTGCGGCGGGAACTTGAGTTTATGGCCAATACGATAATCGTTGGCGCCCAGTGGGGCGATGAAGGCAAAGGCAAGATTATTGACGTGCTCACCGAGCAGGCGGATGTCGTGGTCCGCACGCAAGGCGGCAATAATGCCGGCCACACCGTGCGCCTGAACGGACAAAAGTACATCCTTCACCTTGTGCCCTCGGGCATTCTGCGGAAAAAGAAAATCTGCGTCATCGGCAACGGCGTGGTGGTCGACCCCGTGAGCCTCGTCGAGGAAATCGAAGGGTTGCGCAAGCTGGGCATCCGCATCGATGGCAACCTGTTCGTGAGCGAGACCGCCCACCTGGTGTTGCCCTATCACCGCGAACTGGACGCCCAGCGCGAGACCCTCAAGGGCAAAAACAGAATCGGGACCACCAAGCGCGGCATCGGTCCCGCCTACGGCGACAAGGCCGCGCGCACTGGGTTGCGGGTCATCGATCTCATCAACCCGGAGCGATTCAAGCGCCTGCTCCAGGCCAAAATCAAAGAGAACAACGAAATCCTTCGCGCCTTCGGCGCCAAACCGCTCTCGTTCAAAGCGGTCCACGCGGCCTATCGCGCGGCAGGGGATTTCCTGAAACCTTTTGTGGCCAACACGGTCATCCTCCTCCACCAGGCGGTCCAACGCGGCCAGGACATTCTCTTTGAAGGGGCCCAGGGCACTTTTTTGGACATCGACCACGGCACCTATCCGTTCGTGACCTCCTCGAACACGACCGCCGGGGGCGCCTGCACCGGCTCGGGCATCCCGCCGCACCGCATAGATCGCGTCGTGGGCGTCATGAAGGCCTACACCACTCGCGTGGGCGAGGGGCCCCTGCCCACGGAGAATGCCGAGATCGCCGATATGCTCCATGCCATGGGCCGCGAGTTCGGCGCCACCACCGGCCGGCCCCGCCGCTGCGGTTGGTTTGACGCCGTGGCGGCGCACCATGCGTGCATGGTCAACGGCATCGACGACCTGGCCATCACCAATTTGGACGGCCTGGATTCGGTCGGGACGATCAAAGTCTGCATCGCTTACCGGGACGGCTCGACCCGCTATGATTACGTGCCCAACGACATCGAGGTCCTGGGCCGCTGCCAACCGGTTTTTGCCGAGTTCCCGGGCTGGCAGACTGCAACCTCCAACGCCCGGCACTGGAAAGAACTGCCAGCCAAGGCGCGTTCCTATCTCAAGGCCCTGGCTGGCCTCACCGGCGCCAGCCTCGCCATTGCCTCCGTTGGCCCTGGCCGCGAGCAGACTATCTGCCTGTAATTACTTCATTAAAAGCATCTGGCGGGCCCGCTTGATGGCCCGGTTGAGCCGCCGCTGGTAATGGGCGGGCAGGCCCGTGTACTTGCGCGGCAGGATGCGGCCCTGGTCGGTCACGAACTGCCTGAGGAGGTTGGTATTCTTGAAGTCGAGCGCGTCGACGGTGAAGTCGATTTTCGGTTTGGGACGCGGTGTGCGCATCTCGGAGAACGAAGAGCGGTCGCGCCCGCCGCGTCTTGGCGGTTTCTCTGGACGAGTCTTGCGAGGCATAGAGGGGTTTATTTGACTTCGCGATGAACGGTGTGGCGCCGGAGGGCCGGATTGTATTTTTTGAGTTCCAGCTTCTCCGTCTTGAGCTTCTTGTTGCGGGTGGTGACGTAGCGCGAAGGAGATTTGCCCTCCTTGCGGGCTTCCGTGCATTCGATGGTAACGATTTCCCGAGGCATAAATCACTCTTTCTCTTTGGGCTTCTCTTCCGGTTCCTCTTCTTCGCCTTCGACCTCCGCGAGGCTGACGGCATCCACGGTGCCCAGGGCGCCCAGGCGTCTCTGGCGCAGGGCGCCATCGCGCTCGAGCTGGGCCTGGGCCTGGACGGTGAAGCGGGTCCACGGAATGGCGTCCAGGCGGCTCCTGGGGATCGACTTGCCCGTCAACTCGCAAATCCCGTAGGTGTTCTTCTCGATGCGCTTGAGCGCCTCCTCGATCTCATAGATCGCGTCCTGGTCCGAGGAAAGGAGGCTCAACGCGAAGTCGCGATCGAAATTGTCCGTCCCGGAATCCGCCATGTGCAGGCTGTAGCCGGCCATCTCCTGGGCCGATTCCTTGGCCAAGCCGTTCATCTGCCGGACCAGTTGGTCGCGCAGCTCGATCAGCCGCTGGTAGTACTTTGCCCACTCCGCTTTAATCTTCACATTCCCATTCTTCTTCACGGCCACAACCGGCTGGCCGAGAATGGATGCCGAAGTCGCCGAGACGCGTGGTTTGTTGCCCGCGGGCGCTTTCTTAATCGATTCTTTCTTCTTCGTTGTCACAACTTCAACTGCTTGGTTTCGCTGGACCTTCGGTCTGTTCGCTCTCCGGCCGGGACGCCTGGCGTCCTCTCCGAGAGTGGGCGAATGTACCAAAGCAAAATAAAACTTCCACAAGAATCTTCAAAAACCTTCACCCCTTCTGGATGCAGGCGTAGGCATTGTGGTTGTGGATGCTTTCATGGTTCTCCGCCTCCACCCGGTACCAGGTCACGTCCGGGCGGGCATTGAGCCTGAGCGCCACGTTGCGCACGAGGTCCTCGACGAACACCGGGTTCTCGTAGGCCCGCTCGGTGACCGCCTTTTCATCCTGGCGCTTCAACAGGGCGTAGAGCTCCGAGCTGGCCGAGGATTCGATGATGGCGATTAAATCCTCGATCCACACCGCTTTGCGCGAGCGGATGCGGACCGTCACCTCTCCGCGTTGGTTGTGGGCGCCGTAGGCCGCAATGGCCTTGGAGCACGGGCAGAGCGTGGTCACCATCGCCTTGACCATCAATACAAAATCGATCTCCTTGCCGCGCGCCGTGGCATCGAACCGCGCCACATAATCCATCACGCTCTGCTGGCCCGAGACGGGCGCGCGTTTCACCATGAAGTAGGGAAACTCAATTTCCAGGTGCGACGTGCCGGCGTGGAACTTCCCCTGCAGCGCGTAAAGAATGTCCGTGAGGTTCTCCACATGCACCACGTTCCCGTGGGCGTTGAGGACCTCCAGAAAGCGGCTCATGTGCGTGCCCTTGAATTCCTTGGGCAGGTCCACGAACATCCCGATTGTGGCCACAGTGTTCTGCACCGCGCGCGCCTTGTCGCGAACCTGGATGGGAAAGCGCAAACCCCGCACCCCCACCTTGTCGATGCGCAGGTCGCGGTCGTCGGGTTCGCTTTGCTTGTCGTGCAGCCTGCCGGCCATGGCCGGGTCCGGCGTCCCGTTATCCCCATTCCCGTTGACCCGGGGGCCTGCCCTTTGCGCCCGCGCCGCCTGGCGGCCAGCGCGCGCCAAACCATTCTCACCCGGTTTAAACATGGTTGAAACGTAGCAGCGAACGCCCATTTTGCAAAAAGATTCCGGCGCTGAAAAAAGTCATTGCAATGGTTGGCGATCCTCGGTATTGCTCTCGCCGGTCGAAGACCGATAACCATCAACGCCTGAAAGAAACTATGGCCGAAAACTGCTTCCATGCCAGCATCGAAGGGGCACAACATGGCGCGAAATCCCTCGCGCAATTCCTTGCTTACGCCAAAAAGAGCGGCGCCTCCGGCGCGCAACCGTCCAACTTCATGCTCCAGGGCGGCAAAGCCTTCAAGTCGGCCAGGGAGATCAAGGGCGCCTTTGCCAGAGCAAAGCTCAGCCTGGACGGCGTGTCCGCTCATTGCCCGATTTGGGTCCAGACGACCGCCTGGACCGGCAGCCCGACCATCCGGCCTTTCATCCCCGGCGACGTTGCCAGCAAGCCGGTGGCGGAGATCGAGAAATGGGCTGAGGACTATGTCCTGAGGCTCCTTGACCTGTGCGCCGAACTCGCGGTCAAGGTAGTGCCCATGTTTTGGGGCGTCGCCTTTGGCTGGGAACTGGCTACGGGCTATCCGTGGGGCTTCTGGGCCGGGGGCGATTATGACTTCATCAAGGAAGGCAAGGAGCGGTTCGTTAAAAAGACCGCCAGAATCCGCGCCCACGCCAATAAACTGGGCATCTACCTGTGCCACGAAATCCATCCCGGCACTGCCGCCATGTGCGCCGACGATTTCAATATGCTGGTCCAGATTTGTGACGGCGACAAATGCCTGGCCGTCAACGCCGACCCGTCGCATTGCTGGGAAGGGGAAGGCTTCGAGACCCGTTTCCTCAAGGTCGCCCCTCGCATCTATGCCTGCCACGTCAAAAACCATACTATTCGTCCGGGCCTGCCCTTGCGCATGATGGAACCGGGCTGGCAGAAGCGCGCGATGCAGTTCGTGGACATCCCCTCCGGAGACCTCAACATGACCCGCTACGCCGAGCTGCTCATCCACACCGGCTACCCGCAGCGCTACTGCCAAGTCATGGGCGCCAGGACCGCTCCCCTCGTCGTCGAGGCCGAAAGCGCCTACCGCGACCTGGACGCTGCCAGCGCCAATGGCATCCGGTTCGTTCGGGACCATCTCTGCTTCCCGCTCGCCGCCGGCTCCTTCGAGGACGGCATGGGCGCGTAGGGCTCGTGCAAAGACAAACTCCGAGATCTGAATGCTGGGGTGGAGCGTGAAGCGTGAAGCGTGGAGCGTGAGAGCGTGGAGCGTGAAGCGTGAAACGTGGCAAGTGCCACCATGTCCTCACGCTCCACGCTCCGGCGCTCCATGCTCCCGGCGCTCCACGCTCCCGACGCTCCACGCCTTGCTCTCGGCTTGCCTGGGCCTCGCCTCGATTTGCCCTTGCGCCGCCGCCTTCTTTGACGCAGCCCCATTCGGTCTGCCCCTGGCCGAGGGCAACGGCGTCGTTTGGGAAGACCCGCGCGAGATTCACCAGGTCATCGTCCAGTTCGACGGCGCCGCCCCGCCGCTCTCGAGCCTCCACCTCGAATACTGGGGCAGCCGCTGGCCCCAACAGCACCTGCCCAAAGACCGCCAGCCGGGTGGCGGCGATGTCGGCTGGATGGAACTGGGCAACTGGTACAACGGCGGCTGGCGCGCGGCCGACGTCAAAGGGATAGCCGAGGACTCCCAGGTCACCTTCTCGTTCCGGCCCGTAAACGAGAAAGAAGCTCCCGAGCTCAAGGATTACGCCGCCCGCTTCCGCTATACGCTGAAAATTCGGGTGCGTTCCGACGCGCCGCTTCCAGGAATCACCCGCCTGCAGGCCTTGACCGATTCAGTCTATGAGCGGCGCACCGTCCGCTTGGCGTGGGAACAAACCCCGCTCAAACCGCAAGCAGAGGTCTTCAACGGCCAGTTGCAAGGCCTCGAACAGGTTGGCCCGCGCGATTGGCGAATCACTTTCAACGCGACCGCCAACCCCGATCCGAACACGTTGGACCGCACCCTGCTCACCGTCAGCAACGGCGGCCAGGTCTTCACCTTTGGCGCGGAGGACGCGGCCAAGGAGCCCCTGTTTCTGCCGCGCTTCGGCGTGGCGGTGCTGCCCGGCCAGGACGCGCACGATTACGCCGCCCTCGCCGCCCGGCAGCGCGACCAGCCTGCGGCCACTCTCTATGACCGCGTTGCCCAACTGCCCGAGCAAACCTGGCCCGCCGCCTGGAGCAACATGCCGCCCAAAAAATCCCGCATCTGTTTTCCACTCGGCATGGACGGCGGCCGGCAGCGGTTTCTCCTGCTGGCCGGCGGCGCAGTCATGTTCCGCTCCAATGATCGCTATCTCCAAAATCGGCCCGGCAAGGACACGCCGCGGCTGGGGCTGGAGCCCGCGCCGGTGTGGGTGGGTTTCGGCCCGCTGCCTCAACCCGTGGAACGCCACCTCGAAGAGGAGAGCATTCCGATCTGCTATACCACCTGGGAAATCGATGGGCTCCGAATCTCGCAAACGGCCCTGATCACCGAACTGGACGGCGCCAAAGCCGGCTCGCTGCCGCCGCCGGCCGATGCCTCGGCGGTGTTCCTGGCCCGGTTTGTGATCAGCAACGTCTCAGCCGCCGCCCGCAGCGCCACGCTGCCCCTGACCTATAGTGCCGGCGACAAGCAGAGGGCCCTGCGCGCCGACGACCAGGGCCGGCTGTGGCTGGGCGGAAAGTTGCGCGGACAGGTTCTGGCCGACCGTCCCCCCGCCACCGCGGCGGAAACCTTGAGCTGGACCTGGGCCTTGGCGCCGGGAGCATCCAAGACGGTCCTGGTCAAGATCCCATACCTGGTGCTGACGGAGAAATCCGAACAGGCCGCCCTGGCGCGGCTGGACTTCGATGCCGAGCGCGCCGCTGTCGCCGGCTATTGGCGGAGACGGCTCGATGAAAGCGCCCGCCTGCTCACCCCGGAGCCGGTGCTCGATCAGTTCTATCGCGCCCAACCGGGCCACCTACTGATCAACTGCGAGCGCGAGCCCAACAGCACCCGGCGGTTCGCGCGCGTCGGTTCTTTCAATTACGGCGCCTACGGCAATGAGTCCTGCATGATGGTGGTGGACCTGGATCGGCGCGGCTATCACCAGGAGGCCCAGGAATGCCTCGAGGCCTGGCTCCATTACCAAGGCACCGTCGGGTTGCCCGGCGACTTCGCCTCGAAGGAAGGCGTTCTCTATGGCGCGGGCGGCTACGAGGCCGGCGGCTACAACCAGCATCACGGCTGGATCCTCTGGGGCCTGGCCGAACATTACCGCTTCACTCGAGACGCATCCTGGCTGGGCCGCGCCGCCCCGGGCCTGGTGGCCGGCGCCGATTGGATCATTCGCGAAACCGGACGCACCGCCGGACGGCAGGAACTCGAGCGCGGTCTGCTGCCCGCCGGCAGCCTCGAGGACATCGGCGATTGGTGGACCTGGCTCTCGACAAGCTGCTACACTTGGCGCGGACTCGACTCCGCCGCCTGGGCCCTCGAGCAAATCCAGCATCCCCAAGCCAAACGCATCCGCCAGGCCGCCGACGCCTTCCATGCCTCTATCCTGGCCAACTTCCGCCGTGCAGCCCAGCGCTCGCCCGTGGTGCGCCTGCGCGACGGCACCGCCGTTCCTCACTTCCCCTCTTATGTCCAGCGCCGCGGCCGCAGTTTTGGCTGGATTTGCGAAACCCTCGAAGGCGCCCTGCACCTGCTCATCACCGGCGCCCTGGACCCGCATGGCCCCGAGGCCGAATGGATTCTCAAGGATTACGAAGACAATCTCTATCTCTCCAACCAATACGGCTACACCCTCGCTGACTTCCAGCGCGATTGGTTCGGGCGCGGCGGCATGTCCATGCAGGCCTGTCTCCTGCTCGATGTCGAGCCCTATCTGGCGCGCGACGACGTCAAGCACGCCCTTCGCGCCATGTTCAATGCCATTGCCGTCAGCCACTTCCCCGATGTCCATATAAACACCGAGCATGCCCTCCCGGAGATGGGCGACTGGCGCGGCGACCATTACAAAAGCTCCGACGAGGCCAATGCCTGCGGCTGGCTGCGCCAACTCTTCCTGCGCGAGCAGGGCGACGCCCTCCTGGTCGGCCAGGCGGTGCCCCGCCACTGGCTCAAACCTGGCAGCCAGTGCGGCCTCCAACGGGCGGCCACCTGGTTCGGCCCGGCCGGCATCCTTTACACGCCCGGGGAAAATCAAATCACTGCCCAACTGGACGGCCCGCGCCGCAATCCGCCCGGCGAGATCCGCCTCCGCTTCCGCGACCCGCTCGAGCGGCCCTTGCTCTCCGTCACCCTCGATGGCAAACCGTGGACACAATTCAAGGGTGATTGGGTGCAACTGCCCGGCAATGTCGGCTCCGCGACCGTCGTGGCCCGTTTCTAGCCCGACTTGGCGGTTTCGGATTCACGATTTTGGGTGGAGGCTGGGGCGGCACGTCCAATTTGAGACGCTGTAAGTGTTCGGGTGTTTGACCAGGTTTGATGTGAATGCTGACGCAGGATCGACTTAAGGCTCCGTCCCGGAGGGACATCCCGAGAATAGGTCGGGCTGGACCTTTCAAAGAAAATGTAATCGGCCAGAAGGTGTGAAAAAATTGGGAAAGCGGAAAAAAACCACGCAAATTCCTCAGGAAAATGAATGGTAACTTGTCGGGAAATCAATTCTTCACACCTTCTCAGTGATGGTGGAGACGGAGTCACCGGCGGACCCCTCACCCCGGCCCTCTCCCCTTCCGAAGGGGAGAGGGAGAAACGTCGGCAGACCCTTGAACTGCCAGGCGCCTCCGGTTCCTCAAGCCGCTACGGAGAATTCTCCCTCTCCCCATCCGATGGGGAGAGGGCTGGGGTGAGGGGCCTGCCCGCAGTCTCGCTCCCGCCTTCACTGAGGCCTTGCAAAAAAATCAAAATAATCATTGACATCGCCCTGATATTATGTTCCATCGCGCACAGCGAGTTTGATTTTGGGAGGAGCGACTTGAGACTTCCAGCTATGATCCATCTGTCGATTCTCGTGGCGGCCCTCGGCGGCCTGTCCGCTGTGCCGTGAGCCCGTTGCCGGCCCAAAGCTGGACGCAGACCAGCGCCCCGAGCACGAACTGGTCGTGCGTGGCATCCTCCGCCGACGGGAGCAAGTTAGTGGCGGCCGTCAACGGCGGGTTGATTTACACCTCGACTAATTCCGGCGCAACCTGGGCCGCGACCAGTGCGCCCACTACGAACTGGTCCGGCATCGCGTCCTCGGCCGACGGGGCCAAGTTGGTCGCCATGTGCCCTTTCGCGCTGTTTACCTCGTCGGATTTCGGCTCCGACTGGGCGGTGGCGCTCCAGTCTACCCAGCTGGAATTTGGCCCGCCCTTCTCGGCAGTCGCCTCCTCGTCCGATGGCACCGTTTATTTCGTGGATCGTCCCCTCGATGAATTTCGTGCTTCAGCAGAACTCCGACATCGCCACGATCAACTGGACGGACGTCACCACACCCCGGTCTTGAATCTCGCCAGCCTCCAGAACCAGGTCACGGTTCCAGCGCCGGCAGGACCGGCGTTCTACCGCCTCATATCGCGATAGGGGAACCAATTCGGCGGGGACGGCGGGCCGCGTTGTCGCGGCGCGCCCCGCCGGTCAAGCAAGCCGTCGCTTCATTCAAGTCGGAAAAGCCTTTCTGCTTCTCCCGGCTAACCTCTGGACGCGCAGCTTTACACGCGCCGGCAGCCCGGGGGAGCATCTCGGGTCTTTCCAACGTCGATGACCTGCAAGAATGGAGCGTGGATCATGTTGTCCGCGTTCGGCCGGTCGTCAACACCAAAGCAGAGGACACTGTCCGAGCCCAGAGCTGCACCCAGGCCGCGAGCAGCAGTACCTTGTCCCGAAGGGACATTCTCAAGTGTCCCTCCGGGACAGAATCGAACCGGCGGGCGGACTGGATGCAGCCCGGGTCGGCGCCCGGGAAAAATCCGAGATGCGCCCCCTCGACACTCGCCCCTCGACACTCGCCCCCTAAGAAGCCTTTGCCTCCCCGGACCGGTAGCTGGCGACGACCCAATCACTGAGCACCTTGTCGGGGGCGCGGATGGCGTCGGTGTCGATGACGAACTCGCGCTGGCTGGAGTTCTGGGCAATGAGCTTAAGGCCGAAGTGAAAGTCTTTGAAGCGGGTGGCGCAGAGGTCGCGCACCGATTGGGATTTGTCGAGCGCCTCATCCACCAGCAGGCCGGCGGCGGCCTCGGTGAAGCGGAGCGTCATGCCGTGAGTTTCCCGGAAACGCCGGGCGAACTCCTCGACGAGTTGGCGGGCGACAATTCGCTCTTCCTGCCTGGGGTCGGCAAGGATCTTTTTGAGTTCGCCGGCCGGATCATCGACCAGTTGCCCCGTGACGACGAACCGCCTGACGCCGGTGGAAGGCAAGTCGAATTTGATGTCCCGGAACACCCGTTCGCAGACCGTCATCAGCCCGCGAGCCCCGGTCTGTTCCGCGGCGGCGCGCTGGGCGATGGCTCCCAAACCCTGGTCCGAAAACAACACCTCGATGCCGTAGGCCGCGAAGTCCTGCTCGTATTGCCGGACGAGGCTGCCTTCGGAGTTCTTGAGGATGCGGAAGAGGTCATCGACCTGGAGGCAATGGCAAACCACCCGCACCGGGAGACGACCGATGAACTCCGGCTCGAAGCCGAACTCGATGAAATCCGGGGTTTGGGCGAGGTCGAGCACCTCGGCGGTGGTCTGGGGCGGGCGCTCCTTGGCTGCAAAGCCGATGGTTGCCTCGGGCAGGCGTTTGCGGATGATCTTTTCCAGCCCGTCGAACGCTCCGCTGACGATGAAGAGGATGTGCTTGGTGTTGATGGTGCTGGGCGGCTTGCGGCCGCGCTGGGTGAAATCCATCATGGCCTGGATCTGGCCGGCGATGTCATTGGGCGAACGGGCGGGCACTTCGGTCTCTTCCATGAGCTTGAGGAGATTGGTTTGCACGCCCCGTCCGCTGACATCCCGGCCTGCCAGGTTGGCGGCGGAGGCAATCTTATCGATTTCGTCGATGTAGATGATGCCATACTGGGCGCGCCTGACGTCTCCGTCGGCCAGGCGCACCAGGTCGCGCACCATATCTTCGACATCGCCGCCCACATAGCCGGTTTCAGAAAACTTCGTCGCGTCCGCCTTCACGAAAGGCACCCCAACCAGGTCGGCGGCGTTGCGGATGAGGAAAGTCTTGCCCACGCCGGTCGGCCCGATGAGGATGATGTTTTGCTTGGCGTAATTGGGGGATTCCTTTCCCTCGAGGGCCAGGCGCACGTGATGATAGTGGTCGCACAAGGCCACGCTCAGCACCTTCTTGGCCTCGTCCTGCTTGATCACGAAGCGGTCAAGGTACTCCTTGATTTCGCGCGGCTTGTATTTGAACTGGAACTGCTCCGGCCGGGCCTGAGTTTCAGTGGCCTCAGGCGTCCCGGCGCCGGCGCCCTCCGCTTCGGGCGGCGGCGCGGCGCGCAGATTCTGAAAATGCTGCCGGACAAAGTCCGACAGTTGCTTCTGAAATTCCTCGGGCGGCAGCGGCCCACCCGGCATTGGCTTATTCATAGCTGAGAATAGCCCAGGTTTGGGCGGCGGGCTATTTCCAAATGGTAACTGTTCGGATGGTTGGGATGGTGCGATATCCTGGCCGCCAGAATCAACCCCGAACGCTGCGGATGTTCTGACGCCTTCGGGCTGGACAAGGCTGCATGAACCCTTCACTGTCCAGTTCAAAAAACCCTGCAACAAACGACGGCGATTCTTTCAGCGATACCAGGGCAATTTGGCGGTGCTCATGGACGAAGGATGCTTCAGTGCGTGCGATTGTTTTCTCGACTACCTTGCCATCGCCGCGCCGAAAACGGCGTTCGTTGGGCGTCCAAACGGCGCCGGAGCCGGCGCGCCGCGTCCCGTGGTGACTCTGCCGCACAGCCAGATGGTTATTACCTTCTGCATCATGCAGGTCTGGAATCTCAACGGCCAACTCATCGAAAGCCGGCCCCTCAAACCCACCGTGCCGGTCCATCGAGTGAATCAGCGCCAGCGTGTTGCGGATAGAGGCGGGAGGTCCGGCCTTCTCGAAGGCTGGCGGCACGATGGTTGCCAGGGACCAGTAGAGTTCGCTCACCGGATCGAAGCGGATCGTGAACTTCTTGGCGCCGCCCGGCAGTTCGACGAAGCCCGTGGCGGGGTCGAACGCGGCGGTCCTGCCGTCGCGCGAGATCGTGACCAACGCGGCCCGCTCCGGCAGCTCGGGGGCATCCACCCGCAGCAGGTCGGCATTGGCGGCGGCGGAGAACATGACGGCGTGGTAGGTGACGCCCCAGCCCCTCGGGGGCTGGCGGTGCTCGAAGGCGCGCCAAAGACGGCTGTCGTGTTCGAGGACCGGCACCGGCGCGCAGTGAAACTCGGCCTGGGGACGGAGCAAGCCGGACTTCGCGTCCTTGGGCGAGGTCCAGGTAAACCCGCCATCGGTGGAACGCCGGATGATCGCGTGTCCATGGTGCCTATCGGTGCCGATCAAATAGAGCGCCCCGCGGTGCGTGAAGAGCGTGGACCAGAATTGGCCGTGCACGCGGGCAATGTTGGTCCAGGTCTGGCCGCGGTCGCGCGAGGCGAACACCTTGGTCACCGCCCGGGTCTGTTCGCTGCTCCGGGGGCCAAATTCATCGTGCGAGGCGATGTAATCGGTCTTCGAGAGCATCGCCAGGCTCGGTGAACCGATATAGATCCCGGAAGCGGCGGGGCTGTGATCGATGATCACGCCGGGCACGTTGGCCGCGCCGGCGGCCAAGGGGCAAATCGTCAGCGCCACGGCCCACAATAGAAGCAGCGCCGCGGAACCACGCCGCAAGCCACGTTCGGAGCCAGGCACCTGTAGGCGCTCTGGGCCGCAGGCATTCGCTTCGCCCGCCGGTTGGGCGATTCCGGAACCCGTGGCCGGCCCTTTCAAGTTCTGTCCGAGGAGCCTTAACATCGCGCCCCAGTTACGCCCGAACCCCGGGCCGAAAACAAGGAAATTGAACCACGCGTGGGATTAGAGGAAAACAGTGAAAGTTTCGTTGCGCGTCTGCCAGCATTCATGCCATCTATTGGCTCGTGAAAGCACATTTGATGCTCCTATTAACCTTGGCCGCGACTCGCATCGCTTCCGCGGCCGACCTGCCCGAACCGGTCCTGCCCCAAGGTGTCGGCGTGAATATCCATTTCGTCCGCGGTCACGAACGTGACCTCGATCTCATCGCCGCCGCCGGCTTCAAGTTCATCCGCATGGACTTCGCCTGGGGCGCCAGCGAACGCCGGCAAGGCGAATACAATTGGACCGAGTACGACGGCCTGACCGCCAATCTCGAAAAACGCGGACTGCGGGCCATTTACATACTGGACTATTCCAACGATCTCTACGAAGAGGCCGGCGGCTCACCCCGGCATTCCGAGAGCGTCGCCGCCTTTGCCCGCTGGGCGGGTGCGGCCGCCCAGCATTTCCAGGGACGCCGCATCATCTGGGAGATCTGGAACGAGCCGAACATCGTGCAATTCTGGAAACCCAAGCCCGACGTGAGCGAGTACATCGCCCTCGCCCGGGCTGCGTGCCGCGCCCTGCGCGAGCACGATCCGCACGCCACCATCATGGCTCCCGCCTCCTCCGAGTTTCCCTGGGCGTTCCTCGAAACGGTATGCGAGGCGGGCCTGCTCGAACAACTCGACGCCTTCAGCGTCCATCCTTATCGCGGACCCCAGCGGCCGCCGGAAACGGCCGCGACGGATTACCTCAAACTGCGCGCGCTCCTCGAGCGCTACGCCTCGCCCGAGAAAAAGACCCTTCCCATTGTCAGCGGCGAGTGGGGCTATTCCACCCACAGCCGGGGCGTCTCCCTCGAAACCCAGGCCGCCTTCCTCGCCCGCCAGCAGCTTGCCAACCTGTGGCAGGGCGTTCCGCTCTCGATATGGTACGACTGGAAGAACGACGGCGACGACCCGGCCGAAAACGAGCACAATTTCGGGACCGTTTATCCCGACCTCCGCCCCAAACCCGCTTTCGCGGCCCTCCAGGTCATGACCCGCGAACTGGCCGGCTATCGCGTCGCGCGCCGCCTCGACGCCGGCCAACCCGATTGCTATGTCCTGCTGCTGGTCAACTCCGCTGGCGCGCAGAAGCTCGCTGCCTGGACCATCGCCGGCCCGCAACCAGCCAGCGTCGACATCGGACTCGATGCCCCCGGCGATGTCGCCATTGTCGACGGCCAGGGCCAACCGCAAGCCGTGAACCTCGAACAAACCCGCCTCCACTTGGCGCTGGCGCCCCTGCCGCAATACATCACGTTGAAAAAGCCCAGCCGCACGCTCTGAAGTCCTGACCAGGACGAGGGGTCATCACGGGCAGGCGCAGAGGAGATACTGCCGCCCCGGCTCAACTTTCACGGCCTGCACGAAGCAGCCATGCTCGATACGACTCAACCTGGAAACATTTGGCGCCCTGTTCCTGGACGAGTATTAGGCCCTGATGTCAGCAATTGGAGCGCGGACACTGCCTGGAAAATAGATACTCACCTGCCGTTTTGCGGGCGGGGTGACGCCATCAGCTCCCATCTGTCCCTTTCGTCCCTTTTGTCCCTTACACTTTCATCTCGCGTGGTGGCGGCGGGTCGGCGGCGGGACTCCGGTCGGCGGGTGCACCCTGGCCCGAGCCGGTGGCCCGGTTTGTGCTCGACTTTGGGCGGCAGGGAAATATTATAGCCAGCGTGTGAGCCCGTTCGTCCGTCATGTTGCGAGTCTTCGAGGCGCCCCCAGGGGCAGTTCCCTCTCCACCCAGGCCGTTTTGGCGGGCCTGGTGCTGGGCGCTGTGACGTGCGCATCCGCCACCGACTGGCCCCAGTATCGTGGTCCCAACCACGATGGCAGCTACCCCGGCAGCCTCACGACCAACTGGACCGGATCGGCGACGACGCCCGTGTGGCGGATGACGCTGGGCAAGGGCTTCAGTTCTTTCGCGGTCTCGCAGGCGAAGGCCATCACCCAGGTGTATCGCAACAGCAAGGAAACCTGCATCGCCCTGAGCATCACCAACGGGGCCGAGCTGTGGGCGACGGCATTGGAGTCCGGCCAGAATTACCTGGGTTACGATGGCCCTCGCTCGACGCCCTCCATCGATCAGGATTCGGTTTACGTTTTGACCTCGAACTTGAAGCTGTTGCGCCTCAATTTGGCTAACGGGGCAATCGTGTGGAGCAACAACCTGATGACGGCCTTTGGGGCGGGAATTATCGGTTATGCCGGGGCGGCATCGCCCCTGCTCGATGGTGGTTTGATCTATGTTAACCTGAACACTGGGAACCAGTCCCTGGCAGCGTTTTGGGCGGCCAACGGAGCGCCGGCGTGGCGAGCGGAAGACGAGCTGACGACGCACTCGACCCCGGTGGCGGCCACGATCCTCGGTGTGCGGCAGGTGATTTTTGCGACCCAGAACGGCCTGGTCTCTCTCCATGCCGCCAACGGCCAGAAGCTCTGGGACTACCCGTACCCGAACGGCTATAACGGCGTCTGCCTCGGCGGCTCACCGGTGGTGTGGTCGAACATCGTCTTCATCTCCCAGTCCTACACGCCCTGCAGCACCGCGGCGCAGATCGGTTTTGCAGGCGGGGCCTGGTCCGCCACTCATTTGTGGGACAAGCCGATCGGGATGATCTGGATGACGCCCGTCTGTTTCCAAGGGGCCGTTTATGGTCCGACCGGCGACAACGGCTCTTCGACCTCGCCCCTGGTATGTTTGGACCTCATGACCGGAGGCCTGCTCTGGTCCTATGACGGTTTTGGGCGGGGGAGTGTGACGCTGGCCGGGGACCTCATCCTCGGGTTGAGCGAGGCGGGCTGGCTGCGGCTGATCCGTCCGGACACCAGGGCCTATACGGAACTGGGCTCGTTCCAGGCCCTGGACAGCGGCAATTGCTGGAACTCCATCGCCATCGCCGATGGACGGGTCTATGCGCGCAGCACCTCCTCCCAGGCGGCCTGCTTCGACCTCTCGCCCCCCAATCTGCCCCAGCCGGACCTCAGGCTTGACCCTCTTGCCTGGGCCGGACCCGACAAGTTCCGCCTGACCGTGCGCGCGGCCGACGGCACGCCCGTGGATTCCAGCCGCCTGGCCGGCATCGAAGTGCTGGCCAGCCCGAGCCTGGTTTTGCCTCCCTCCCAATGGTCCAGGTTGACCAACTCGCTGGTCCTCACCAACGGCATGGCCTGCATCGACGACCTTGATGCCGCGGGCGGGCAGGCGGAATTCTTCATGGTGGCTGAACCGAAATAGCTCGACAATGTCAGACCTCGGTTCACCAGTAGTCGGACGTCCGCGTGTCGCGGGCCGAGGGCCGAGGGTCGAGGGAACTCAAAGCGGCCGCGCCTGGACACTCGCCCCTCGCGTCCGGGGCTTCACCCTGATTGAGCTGCTGGTGGTTATAGCCATCATCGCAATCCTGGCGGCCTTGCTCCTGCCGGCGCTGGCAGGCGCCAAGGAACGCGCCCGGCGGACCAACTGCAAGAGCAGCCAGCGGCAGTTCATCCTGGCTCTGCACATGTATGCCAACGACGAAGAGCAGTGGCTCCCGACCGGGGCCTCGGACCTGGGCCCGCTGGATGACCACCTCCCGGTCCTGTGTACCAACGCGCGCAATGCGATCATCGAGTACGCCGGAAGCTACAAGATTGTCGATTGCCCAAGCCTGGGCTTGCCCTTCAATCAGCGCTGGGGCTGGGTTCCGGACGATGGCGCAGGCTACGGAGTGGTCATCGGCTACAACTACAACGGCGGCCACACCAATACCCCGTGGCCCGCCCTGCCGGGCAACACCGCCGTGTGGTTCTCTCCTCAGAAACTCACCGATCCCAGCAGCCTGGTCCTGCTCTCCGACCTGAATGACTGGTCGCCCGGCTACGGCAAGACCTTCGCCCCGCACGGCAAAAACGGGCCTGTCCTGGCCGGCGGCGATCCCACCAACGCCGGCGCCAACGGCGCCTCTTCACTGGCCGTCGGCGCCTCGGGAGGCAACGTCGGCCTGCTCGACGGCTCGGTCTCCTGGCGCCAGGCGCGGGCCATGCTCAGCTATCGCGCCTCCCAGCAGTGGGGCAACAGCGGTTGCCGGGCGATGTGGTGAGGAACTCAAGGCTGCGCTGGCCGTCAAGCGCGGGCAGCCATCAACCGGGCTCAAGCATGGCGGCGATAGTAGAAATCGCGTTGCCTTCCAGCCGATTGTTGACGAACACGAACGTCCGGCGCTTCGGCCCTGCAGCCTCCCCCTCCTTGATCAACGCCCTGCCAGCGGCCCGTGCCTCCGGGTTTTGCTCCTTGATGCTGTCGTAAGGCTCGAACGCCTTGACCGCCTGCTCATACTTGCGGCCCGGCTTGAGCAGGAACCGGGCGGCGGCCAGGTCGGGATTCGTCCGGCTCCCCGGCAGAGCCATCTGCTCGCCGACCGGAGGCATTGCGTCCCACGAGTTAAAGACGTGGGTGACTTCGTGACGGGCAAGGCACTGGAAGTATTCCGGCTTCAACCAACCCCGGTTTCGCATCTCGACGCCATACGGCCAGCCTTTCGGCAGTTGCCCCAGGAACTTGTCCAGGCCGGCGAGGAAGTCCCGGCCATGCTCGTAATCGCTCGGCCAGAACCGGGAAAACTCGAACATCAACAGGCCGATGGCGGAGCGGACAGACTCGCAGGGCTTCAGGAACGCCTTCACGAACAGTTCGGCGTTGAGGAAGTTCTCGTTGGGCCTCCCGGCCTGCTGGCCGAACCGGCCCAGGTTGGGGAACTTCTTGATAGTGATCGCGTCGGTCACCTTCAGGCCGAACACGAAGTCGTCCGGCGTCTGGCCGACCAAGCCCTCCAGAGACTGCTGGCTCGGAAAGTTGTAGTAGGCGGCATCGACGCAGACGGTTTTGAAGACCTCCGCGTATTCCGCCAGGCACTCGCGCTTGAACCGAGTCTCGGCGAACTTGCCCCGGTATTCGTAGCGGGCGCGGTCGTAGATCGTCCCGCACCAACCGGGGTATTTCCACGAGGACGTGCCGACGTAAACGCCCTGCGCAGCCAGGGAGGCAGCCCGCTGGGCCAGGTCTTGCCGGGAGAGGGTCACGGCTTGCGGCCCTCATCGACCTCGTCAATCGGTTGCATGATGCGGCTACTCCAGGGCGGGTCCGGCGATTGGCTCGCCGCGCAACTGCCGGGCCTGGCCGGCCGGATCGAACGTGCCGTAGAACAGAGCGTTGGCATCCATCCAGGTGACGAACCGCTCCAGTTCGGCCTCGGAAAGCGCAACCTGTTCATGGCCGCGGCGGAGCAAGGTCATGAGGGAGGAATTCCGAGCGCCGAAAAAGCCGGGCTGCGTGACCGGTTCGCTATTGACGACACGGAAGTCCCCCGACTTGCCTCCCCAGGCGGAGTGAGACACCCGCGGGGCCAAGGCCTGGTAGGAAGCCGAAAACCGGCCTTGCGGTTCCCCGGTCAAGACGATCCCACCGTCCGGCCGGCTGGAGTTGTGGCAGCGGACGCAATGTTGGTCGAGCACGGGTTGAATCAGGAGCGGGTAACTCAGCGGCCGGGTCCCTCCCGGGCCGGGCTCGATTCGAGAAGGTGGACGGAGCAGGGCTAGAGGTCTGTGCTCCTGGCGTGGCGCCGACTGCCGCGGCTCATGACAACCAACACATGAGGTGGTTTCACCCGGTTGCAGGTAAGTGATGCTGCGCATCACCTGGACCGCCTCTCCCAGCTCGTCCAGCGCCTGAAAGGCGAGGGCCACCTTGGCCGGAGCCCGGAAATAGGCCGAGCCGTCCGACTCGACCGGCACGGTGCCCAAAACCTGTTTTCCAGGTGAGGCGTTGGCCAGCCCGACCGGGGGATCATTGATGTGCCAGGTGGTCTTGGGAAGGACTTGAACAATGCGCAGGCGCCGGATGGAGTTGGTTGGCAGCGGAGGCCAGCTCTGGCGCACGTCCTGCAGAAAAAAGGTCCCTTCGCTCACCCCGTTTGTCTGAAGCTGAGAAGCGACCACGGGCGGACGGGGGCGCGCCCGGAGCGGGACCGGCCAGAGACTGGAGATTGCCGGATCCCGATGGAGCAGTTCTTTGTTGCCAAAGCAGTCAACGAGGTAGATCCCGAACATGTTCGCCGGATTCGGGTCCGGCTCGCCGATCAGCGAGTCGAAACTATAGGCGGCGAGGAAGTATTTTTCCGAGAGCGGGAAGGGTGTGCGGTAGCAGTGACCCGGCCAACGCACCTGTTCCGGCGGCAGCGCCGGAGGCTCCCCGTCCAGGCGCGCGCCCCAGGCCGCCGGGTTAGCGTGGTTGGCCACGGGGACTTCGCTTTCCGGAAACAAGGCGTCCGGCGTGAGCCGCGTGATGGGCGCCAAACCATCACGGCCTCGGGTGATGTCCAGCAGGATGATGGAGCCGGCGGTCATGGCGTGGTGCGCCGCAGCCGTGGCCATGATGCGCCCGGAACCGGGCACCGGCCGCGCTTCCCACACCCCGACAGGATTGAAAGTGTTATTGCCGTAAAAAGCCCGCACCTCGCTGCCGTCGGGCCGGGTGGTCCACAATTGCTCGTAGAAAACCGCGTGCCGATCCACGTAGTCCCAGCGCGTGTAGAGAATCTGCCCGTCGGCGAGGACGACGGGGTCCCACTCGTGGGTTTCATGGAACGAGAGGGGGTGCGGGTCCGAACCATCGGCCTGGGCTACTGCCAGCGTGTAAGTCGGGCAGGGGCCGCGCCCGCACCGGTGAAATCCGCCGCGCCGCGTCGAGACGAAAACGATCCGGCCGTCTGGCAGGTAGCGAGGGGCAAAGTCGTCGAAAGAACCGCTCGTCAACTGCCGTAGCCCGGCGCCGTCGGCTCCCATTTCGTACAGGTGATAAAACCGGTCCAGGCAGCTCTCCCGGTTCGCGGGCGTGCTCTCAGCGTGACAGTAGGCAAAGAGGATGCGTTTGCCGTCGAAGGCAACCTCCGGATGCTGATAGCTGCCCGGAGGCAATGCGCCTGCGGCCAATGGGCGGCTCGCCAAAGATTGCCCGGGAGCATCGAGGACAAAGATTCCTCCGCCCGGCCGGGCGCAACTGCCGTAGTACTGGGTCAATTGATGGCTGAAAACGCTGGGCGCCTGCTTGGCGAAGAGCAGCGGGCCAGTGAACGTCAGCGGGTTGGCGAAGACAACCTCACGCCGCAGCCGATGGACCCGCCGCCAGAGGTTTTGCCAGGCAGCTTCGGTTCCCGGGCCCCCGCCGGAGAGAGTGCGCCATTCTCGCCGGAACTGATGCCAACGCGCCGCCTCCTCGCGCAGTTCTACGCCCCCCGACTGCAAGTCGCGCAGCAGAAGGTCGCCGCGGCCGAGAGTTTGCTCGATAGCTGCAGCATAGCTCACCGGGGCCCGTTCTGTGCCAATGCCATCCTGCTTGCGCCAATCGTCCTCCAGGGCTGCCTGGTCCACGAGCCCAATCGAGATCGGCGCTGCCGCCAAGGCACAGGTGAGGACAGGCAGCATGAGCAACAAGCCGATGCTCAGTGGTCGTGACTCGGCCGGCAGAATATGCCCGGGGAACAGCATCGGGGCCTATCGAACAAGCCTTGGCCCTGGAAGTCAATCCCATATAAGTGGTGACCCTGCCAGGGCGGTGGCGGCCAGCGCGGTTTGCTTCAGGAAATCACGGCGGGTCGGCAAGTCAGTCATAGGTTGGATGCAGTGTCCTCGTCACAAATCAATGGCGATGACTTCGTGGTCGAAGATGGAGGGCACGGTGACCCGGAGTCAACCCTTCATGGCTTCCCGGACGGCGCGTCCAGCCGCGCTGAGATTGGCCAGCCGCATTTCGGAATACTTGCGCGAGAGGATAATCCCGTGCGCGCCGGCTTTGAGGGCGGCGAGCGTGGCGGCGTAAGTGTCATCAGGCGAGGCCTGGCGCGAGTTCTTGCCGGTGGGAATGCCGATGTCAATGCCCGGCAGGATGCGGCATTTGCCCTGCACCCCGGCCAGGGCGCGCTGGGTTTCGCGGGCGACGTAATCGGGCGACAGCCCGGCGGCGGCAAGCTCATCGAGCTTGGCCTCGGCGCCGTAGTTGAGCAGGTGATTGTTGAAACGCAGCAATTCTTCCTTCGGCACGTCCCGGAAAACGGTCGAGCCGAGGTTGCGGATGAAGCTGGCGTAACGCTCACCACCGCAGTTGTTATAGACGACCACCTTGAGGAAGTCCGCCTGGACGGCCAGGTGCTCGTAGCGGCGCGTGGCCCGAAAGATGGGGTTGAACGAGTTCACGTGCTCGACGTGGAAGCCGACCGGCAGCTCTTTGCGGACGGCTTTCACGGCGGCGTTGACCTCGGCGAGCACCTGGTGCTTGCCTAGGTCGAATAACCGGTCCCAGGCGATAATCTCCGGCCACTCGACGAGCAAACGCCAAAACTCCACAAAATAGCCGTCACTGGGCCGCTGGCCCTTGAGGGCGGCCTGGACGAACTGGTCGAGCTTCCGGTAGCCCTCGCGGGCGCGGTTGAAGTCGATGCCCCGCTCGCGCGCCGCCCGCTGGTGGTGCTCGCAAAAGCAGGTGACTCGTGCCGAGGCGATGCTCTGGGCGTGGCTGGCCCCGAGCGCATTGAGGAGCGGACCGTTCCGCTCGTTGAAGAACAAAATGCCATCCACGTCGTATGACTGGCTCAGGTCAGTGACCAGCCCGGTCCAGAACGCGCGCACGTCGGGGTGGAAGAGGCAGAGCGTGCCGGCCTTGCGTCCTTCCAGGTCCACTTCGGCGACCTCTTTCACGCCCGGCACATCAGAGCGGAACACGTCTTCGACCGAGCAAAAACATTTCATGCCGCGCTTCTTGGCCTCGGGCAGGACGGCTGCCACGATGTCCAGCCCGCCGTGGTCGGGGGCGCGGGTTTGCTTGAGCACCGTGTGGCGATAGAACTCAGCGTGCGGCCTGGCGTAGTTGCCCCCGTGGAAGAATTCCTCGTCCGATTCCTGCGCCCCATGGTCGGGAAACGGATGGCCTGGAATCTGCCGCCCGGCCAGGCCTCGACCGTAGGTGAAGGTCGTCAGAAAGAGGGTGTCTGCCCCGGCGCGCTCCTTCAGGATGTCGAGCACCTTGCCAACGCCTTCGTCCACGAACGAGACGCAGCCCGCCTGGATGCCGATCATCTTGCTTGGGGCCGGCGGTTGTGCGGCGTGCAGCGAAGCAAGACCGGCGACTGGCCCGGCTGCGGCAAAGGCAGCCAGCGCTGTAGTGTTCTCCAGAAACTTCCGTCGTGAAACACCGGCGGTAGTCGAGTGTGTTCTCATGGAACCGTGATTCCTTTCGTGGTTAAGTGGTCATGACCACTAAGCCGGGCGTTCGCTTTTCAGGTAAGCCGCTTTGTCCAGCCAGCCTGGGTTGACTTTCACCCCCCACCCGGGACCGTCCGGAATCTTGACCTTGCCGCCCTTGACTTCCAGCGCCGGGCTGTAAAGGCCCTCGCCGGCATTGGCATCTTCTTCAATGCTCCACTCGACGAACGGCCCGGCATTCGGAATGGCGGCCATGAAATGCAAGGAGAATAGCGTCACCAGCGACAGGTGAGACGAGTGCGGCACGACCAGCTTGCCCGCCTCCTGCCCCATCTTGGCCACACGCCAGGCCCGGGTGAAACCTCCGATATAGCACAGGTCCGGCTGCAGGATGTCCACCGCATTCATGCGGACCATGCGCCGCCATTGGGCGAGGTCGTTGTCCTGTTCGCCGCCCGCCACATGCATCTTGAGCGCGGCGGCGACCTCCGCCGTCCACTCCAACTCCCAATAGGGGCAGGGCTCTTCGAACCAAAAGTACCGGTGATCCTCGAGCCGCCGGCCCACCTTGATGGCTTTCGGGGGCGTGAAGCAACTGTTTGCGTCGCCCATCAACCGGATGTCGTCCCCCACGGCCTTGCGGACAGCCGGGATCAACTTTTCGGTCCGGCCGGACGACGCATCGCGGTCGTGACCGGTCGGCACACCCAGGCGGACCTTGAAGGCCTTGAACCCGCGGGCATCCCGCAGCTTCACCAGTCGCGCGGCTTCGTCTTCGGGTGAAATGTCCCGCCGCATGCTCGATCCGTAAACCGGGAAGGGCTCAGTCTTGCCGCCGGCCAACTCGCAAACCGGCTTGCCTTTAACCTTGCCGTAAAGATCCCAGATGGCGGTATCGACTCCAGCCAACGCCCGGCACACATGCGTCCAGGGAAACTTCATATTGGCGTCAATGACGCGGTCCACCAGGGTGTCAATCTGCGCCGGATCGGAACCGAGCACATGCCGGGCGACCTGCCGGTGCAACACGATGGCGGTAATGTCCGGCTCATACGAAGAGAGCTGTCCGTAGCCCTCGCGTTCGTCGCGGGTCGTGACCCTCACGATGCCGTACTGCCCTTGAGTCCAGGACTCGACTTTTGTGATGATCAACCCTGGCTCGATGATCCGGAATTCTGCGTAGTCCTCGGTGCGGCCCAGGTAAGGGTAAGACCTGGCGGCGCTCGCAGCCGAGGCCAGGCCGGCGGGCAGACCGGAAATCGCCGCCAGGGCGGCCGTGCTTTTCAGAAATTCGCGTCTTAAGATTTTCATAGCCGAGTCATGATTTGAAACATGCCGAAAGAGTGACCTGCGCCCCTGCAGGGCGCAAGAGCCGAGTAAGGCCCGCTTTCCCAGGGTGTTGCCCTGAGACCCCGGTTTGGGCGTTTTGGATGACTGGCTCGGGGGCACCGCGTCGCGGTGCTTTGAAGTTAGCCGTGGACTTGCAGTCCACGGTCTGGGGCGTTGGAATTGCCGTGCGTCGCGTAGCGACGCTTGATAGCCTTGCGCTGTGCAATCAAGTTCAACAACTCTCCTGCGACGCGACAATAAGGTGCTATGAAACAGAAACTAACGTTGAGGCGATCGATGCCGGCAATCCGGCTTGCGGTGGTTCTCGCCGTGGCTGCCGTGGCCCGTCCGGCGGCCGGCGCCGAGGCTGGGGTAGCGTCTGACACCTCGAAGATGCCCCTCCCCCTCAAGGTGGTCGGGACCAGGATTGTTAACAGCAAGGACGAACCTGTCCTCCTGCGCGGCGTCAACGCCGCCAGCCTGGAATGGACGAGCGATGGCCAAGGGCACATCCTCCAATCCGTGAATACGGCGGTCAAGGATTGGGGCGTCAATGTCATTCGCCTCCCGCTAGCCCAGGACCGCTGGCTCGGCAAAGCTCCCGAACAGAAAGACGAAGGGGTTGCCTATCGCGCGTTGGTCACGAAGATCGTGGAGGCCTGCGCCGCGCAACGCTGCTATATCGTCCTGGATCTGCACTGGTCGGACTGTGGCGAGTGGGGGACGAACATCGCTCAGCACTCGATGCCCGACCAGAACAGCGTGTCCTTCTGGAAAGACTGTGCGGCGGCCTTCAGGAATCATCCCGCGGTGATCTACGATCTCTACAACGAACCCCACGACGTCACCTGGGAGGTCTGGCGGAACGGCGGAACCATCACCGACAAACCCAACACCCGGCGAGGCGGCCCGCCGAGGACCTTTGAGGCCGTCGGGATGCAGAAGTTGCTGGATACCGCGCGCGCAGCAGGTGCAGTGCCTCGGCAACGTCCGACAACTGGACGTTATCGGTTTGATGTATGCTGGCGACAGCGGAAAACACCCCGGCTATGCGGACCCCAACTACCCCGGCGGCGGCCTTTGGATGTTGGAGGGTCGCATCCCAGTGATTAATCAAACCGAACTTGACGGGTGCGATTAAAACCGTCGGTCAGCTCACGGCGCCGCTTTGCCCCGGAGGGGCTTCCGAGAATGGCCCGGCGTTTCAGCGCCGGGTCAGCGAACCGAAAGAGAGGTCCGTCCCGAAGGGACGGCTGAGGGCAACGAGCATTCTCAGTCGTCCCTTCGGGATGAGGGTCTCTGTTCCGGCCTGCCCGGCGTTGAAACGTCGGGCTATCGCCAGATGTCCCTCCGGGACAAAATCAGGCAAGTCCGCCACAGGTTCTCAACACCCCGCAGCGCCCTGCGGGAGCGCAAAGCCGAACAAAGAAAACCCAAAAAAATCTGTTGGAGATCATGCGCGAGGTATGGGCGGGGGGCGAAGCGACGGTCACCCAGGTGTGCGAGGCGCTCAACCGCAAACGGCCCGTGGCGCGCAATACCGTTCACACGCTGATGGACCGCCTGGCCAGACGGGGCTCGCTGAAGCGGCGGCTCGAGGGCCAGAGTCATTACTATTCGGCCAGATCGCCGCGGGCCGCCACGCTCCGGGACTTGGTCAGCCGCATGATCGACACCGCCTTCGGCGGTTCGGTCGAAGAGCTGGTCGTGGCGCTTCTGCGCGGGCGGCGATTGACCGCCGGGGAGGCCATGCGCATTCGCAAATTGATCGAGGAAGCAAAGAGGGAGGACTTATGAACATAAAGATTTCGAACAGGCCCGCTATATTCCGAATCGCAGGGCCACCTTCCTGTTCATTACCCGGGAAGGAACGCCGGGCATCCTGCGGCTCACCACCCAAGTCGCCGAACCCGGCTCGCACCCAGATCCGGCTGAGGCCTCGCCTGCCAATACCGAGCCTATCTTGACGTTTAGGAAGCGCTTCGCAATGCCTCTGGCCGTCAAGGACCTGGGTCCCAATCAGGACGAAGAGGAGGGGGCGGGGCAACCGGCAGGCGTCAAGAACGTATCCCCGGGCCTTATCGCCATTGCCCCCAAGCCCAAGGTGGCGGGCTGGCAACCGATCGGCGTCAGGATCGAATACAAATTCTTTTTCAGGGACGACGAGGGCCCCGCGCAGTGAGAGGGGCTGCGGTCTTGTCCCGGAGGGCCGTCCGAAAATGGCCCAACGTTGGAACGTTTGCCTTTACCCACGTCTTTCCACCGGTCATATAAGTTCCCGTTCTGGGTGCGCGACAGAATTCCCCGAGAGGCAGCGCGCGGGAGGCACTGCGGGCCTGTTTGGGACGCCAACGGCGTCATTCATACCAGCCCAGGGCAACGCCCTGGGTTTATCGGCCAAAGACCCTTCTGAGCGCTGAAAGCGCGATTCATTGTCTTGCGGGATCGAGGCCTGATCCCGGCGCCGCGTCGGGATTTGAGTTAATCGGACCCAAAGAACCCTATGACGCAGGCCGATGGCCTGCAAAAGAATAAACCCGCACGGAAACCCAGGGCGTTGCCCTGGGCTGGTATGACGTCAGGCCTTTGGCCTGAGAGCAACGGATACGATCAGTCCCCCTCAATGAGTGAGGCCGGCGATGTGGGTAAAGACAAGCGTTGAAACGTTGAGCTATTCTCAGATGTCCCTCCGCGACGAGCCAATAAGACTTGTAGCGCCGATGCGCGAGACGGCTTTCCAAGGCGCCGGGGGGGCGCGGCGTCGCGGCGACTCCCGGTCGATGGCGATGGGGGTCATGCACCCGGGGACCGGGTGCCGGAACCATGCGTGCCTGCGTGAGCCGTCTTCTGGCATCCCTTCCGGGATGCGGGCGCGCGCCGTCGCTGGACCGGGGGTCTCGCCTGCTCTTACCCCGGATCATGCCCGTGTATGAGACCGTGGCGTGAGCGGTGCCCAATGCAACCCTTGTCTATGCGGTCAATTG
>Ga0187857_10001255_pt1 | contig 27053 bp, 23 predicted proteins | sample June2016WEW_8_10_FD_132984 | JGI IMG/M metagenome (GOLD analysis project Ga0187857, IMG submission 132984) | Peatland microbial communities from SPRUCE experiment site at the Marcell Experimental Forest, Minnesota, USA - June2016WEW_8_100 | ecosystem: Environmental > Terrestrial > Soil >... | reverse complement strand
CGCCAGCGTCGTCGCTCTGCTTCGGCTCTGGCACGCGCCTCCCAGTGTGCGCCATCGCCCACGTCCATCTCAACGAATACAGCGCGGTCGTAATGCGCACGCCAAGCGCCCATGGCCTCCATCAGGTAGTCGGCGTTGTCTTTGCCAAACCTAGCCACGTACTCGGCGTACGCGAGCTGCAGATCGTCGTCGGAGCTCGCGCCGATCCCGAGCAACCCACTCGTGGCAGCACTGCGGTCGACTTCCGAGCGCTCCATGTAGTCTGCGACGTACCAGTAGGTCCCCGGGTGGGCGGTGAACTCGCGCTGGTACCGATGGCGGCTCCCCAGGAAGAGCGTGATGCAATCGTGGGCTCGCGGCAGGACCAGCGGGACGTTTGTCGCCGCGATACCTTCGGTGGCGCCCCCGCAAAGGCCGTATGCGAGCACGATCGCGTCATACGAGCATTGAGCTTCGCCTGCGGCGTCGATCTCCAGCTGGAGGCTCTCGCGAAGGGTAGCTGGGGTGTCATGGAGGCCTCGCCGCAGCAGCGATATGTCGACGATGTGCGGCGAGCGGGCCGCGCATGCGTAGAGCGGCCGAGCCAGCACCTCACAGCCGATCACTCGAAGGCGTATCTGCCGGCGGTCGCTGGTAAGACGGCCGCTCGTCACCTGTGTATCAGATATTGCGGTCGTGGGCAAAGCGACGGACCCGCTTGGTCCGCTCGAGGCCCCCACACACTCGGCTCTCGTCAGGCGAGCCCCAATTCCGTAACCGTGTAGCGACTCGCCCGAAACTGATTGAGCCGGAGCATCTCCTGAGCAATGGCGCACCCTCAACCTCCGCACCCGCCTTCGTCCACGCCTGGACGAACCATCAGCGTTGCCGGCCGGACCGAACCCTGCCCGTGACCGGGTCGGCGTCGACACCGACCCCGACAACCCTCGACGAGAGCCTTGCCGACGCGAGCCGCATCCGGTATTAGCGTATTCACAGCAGTCTGATGCGGCTTGCTGGACGCCCCCTGTGGAGGAGAAGAGCTCAGGGGGCGTCCAGAGCCGGCGCTCACTGGTCTACTACGGCCCCGTCTTCGACCAGTGAGCGAGATAGATGCTCGTCTTGGCGATTTCCACCTTCGCGATCGATTTCCCTGCTTCGCTGTGCCGTTGGTGGCCAAGCTAACGTTGGATCCTCCCAGACCCATCGCCACCCATCAGCGCGAGCACTTCATCGAAACTGACCAGATTGACGTCACCATTGATCGTGTGCTTGAGGCAGGAGGCGGCGGCCGCGAAGTCGACGCACCGCTGAGGCTCGAACCCAGACAGAAGACCGTAGATCAGGCCGGCCGCGAAAGAGTCTCCACCACCAACGCGGTCGATGACAGGCTCGATCAGGTACTTACGGCTCACGTAGTGCTGTCCACCGTCGTACAGCAATCCAGCCCACCCGTTCGCCGAAGCGGAGATGCTCTCGCGGAGCGTGATGGCGACGCGGCGTAGATCGAATCGGTCAGCGAGCTGAACCGCCACCTGCCGGTAGGATTCCTCGACAAGCCGTCCCGTCGACACGTCGCTGCCGGCCGCCCTGATCCCGAAGACCTTCTGGGCGTCCTCCTCGTTCACAAGTAGCACATCGACCTGGGGCACCAGGCAGCCCATGATCCGGCGGGCCTCGTCGGCGCTCCACAGTTTGGCCCGGTAGTTGAGGTCGCAGCTGACCGTGAGGCCACGCGCTTTGGCGGCAGCAAGCCCCTCCTCGAGTGCCTGTACGACCCCGCTGCCCAGGGCCGGCGCGGTTCCGGAGAAATGGAACCAGTCCTTACCCTCGAGTATGGCAGCCCAGTCGTAGTCGTCCGGCCCCGACTGGGCAAAAGCCGTGTGGGCGCGGTCGTAGATCACCTTGGAGGGCCGCTGCGACGCGCCGGTTTCGAGGTAGAAGAGCCCAAGCCGCTCCCCGCCGCGACGGACGTAGTCGGTCTTCACGCCGAAGCGCCGTAGCGAGTTCACGCAGGCCTGGCCTACATCGTTGTCGGGCACCTTCGAGACCACGAACGCAGTGACTCCGAAGTTAGCCAACGACACGGCTACATTCGCCTCGGCACCGGTGAAACGCACCTCGAATTCTTCCGCTTGCACGATTCGCTGTTGACCTTTCGGGTTCAGCCGCACCAGCAAATCCCCAAACGCCACGAATGACTTACGGCTTGTGCTCATCGCTCTGACGTTTCTCCAACAGTTCGTCCGCCTGGACGGCTACCCGCGCAAATCCCGTATACAATATACTAAACAGGAGATCGCCGCAATCCAGCTTGTCCGGGAGTGGAGGCAGCGCCGCCATGCGGTTCATTCGTTACGAGGACGAGACCGGGACTGTCCGGCACGGCGCCCTTCAGCGCGACGGGAGCGCACTCCGGATTGCCGGCGACATCTTCGGATCGTTCGAAGTGACTCAGGAGCCAGCAACAGCGACCCGAATCCTGGCGCCTGTTGCCCCCACGAACATCCTGGGCATCGGCAGAAACTACAGGCCTCCGGGCCAAATGGGCAGAGACCAGCAACTCGACTATCCGATCGTCTTCATGAAAGCCACTACGGCCGTGATCGGCCCCGGGGCTCCGATCTTGCTCCCCCGCCATCTGCCGAGCGACGACGTACGTTACGAGGGCGAGCTCGCCGTGGTTATCGGCAGACGCTGCAAGAACGTTCCGAGAGATCGTGCTTTCGACTACGTGTTCGCGTACACATGTGCCAACGACCTCACCGCGCGGGACTGGCAGGGTCGGTGCGGTGGCCAATGGTGGCGAGCCAAGTCCTTCGACACCTTTGCCCCGCTCGGGCCTTGTCTGGTTGGCCTCGATGAAATCGCGGACCCATCGGCTCTGAAGATCCGGACGACCTCGAACGGCACGCTGGTGCAGGACGGGAGCACGGCCGACATGATCTTCGACGTGCCGGCCCTTATCGAATTCCTGAGCGGTGAAACGACGCTGCTCCCGGGCACGGTGATCCTGACCGGCACGCCGCCCTTCAGCGCCGCAATGCCTGCCTCCTCGGCCTCCCTCAAGCCCGGTGACGTCATAGCGGTCGAGATCACTGGGATCGGCACACTCACGAACTCAGTGGCCGCCGAGGATTGGTATTCGCCGCCGACCGGCGGCGCCGCTGGGCGCATCTCGCAAGAACCCTGAGCTTCGTTCGTAAGCGCGTCGACTGGCCAACCGACATTGCATCGAGGCGCTACCGGGTACCGTATCGGACCAGGTCGTCCTGTATACGGTATTCTTGTGCTCCCACAAGCAGAAGCCGCCCGCCGAGCGACCAAGGGCGGGCCCTAGGCGGCGGGCGGGACGACCTTTCACTCTCCGCCACCGGCTCCCGTGAGCGATGGCCATTGGCCGTTCAGCCATCGTGCGAAATGGCCTCGTCTCACCAGATCGTGTTGCCGCCGTCAATGACGACGATGCTTCCCGTCATGTACGACGAGGCGTCGGAGGCAAGGAACACGACGGCGCCCTTCAATTCCCACGGCTCTCCGTAGCGCTTCAGTGGCGTCATATCGGTGAGGCGCTCGACGATTTCTGGGAACTTGCGGCTCGCTCCCGTATTGGGTGTGAGCATGTAAGCGGGTGCCAACGCGTTCACGCGGATGCCGTGCTGGGCCCACTCTGAGGCGAGCCCACGCGTCAGATGGGCGACGCCGGCCTTGCTTACGCCGTACGTGACGTTGTGACGCGGGAAGACCTTGCTGATGATGAGGCCCGAGATTGAGCTGACGTTGATGATCACCCCACCCTTGCCGCGGGCGATCATTCGCGTTCCGACTGCCCGTGCTACGTAGAACATGCTCGACATGTTCGTGTCGACGATCCTGTTCCACAATTCGTCGCTGACTTCCTCGATCGGGACGCCCTCGGACTCGATCCCCGCGTTGTTGACGAGGATGTCGATCTCCCCAAGCTGGGTCTTGACGTCCGCCAGGAAGGGCGCGATCTCTGAGCTCCTGGTTACATCGACCCGTCCGAACCACGACCGCCGGCCCAGTTCCTCGATCCGGTGGGCCGTCTCTTCTCCAGGCTCAGTCAGCAAATCGCAGACTGCCACATCTGCTCCCGCCTCGGCCAGGGCGTAGGCCATCTGCTGCCCCAACCCGCGTGCGGCGCCCGTGACCAGGGCCACCTTGCCTTGCAGGTTGAAGAGCTCCAGTGCATGCCTGGAACCCGGTTCGCCCACAGCCGCTACTCCTCCGGCCATGTCACATTGCCGAATGCGCCAGCCCAGTCGCTCATGAAGCCCGCAAGGCGCTTGTCCGTATACGGGTGGTCGTAGAGCAGCTCGATGTATTCCTTCCTCAAGGTGATCATGTCGGAGCCGGCGGCGGCATACTCGCCGACGCCCCTTGGGAACCGACCGCAGGAGAGGATCAGCGTCCGGAAGCCCCGCGCCGAGTAGATCCGCTTGACCGGCGCGACGATCTCGACGGGGCTGTCGCTCACCGTGTCCAGCGGACCGTTGAATAGCGCGACGACGTCTGCGCCGGCCATGCCCACGATCAGCGCCTGCGCGACCGACGAGACAGCGGTGACGGCCAGACGGATCGAGGGTTTCTCCTTCTTGAGGCTGATGACTACGTCGATGCCCGCGGCGGTCATCGGGAGCTTCACCACGACCTTGTCCGACTGCCGGGCAAGCCACCGCGCCTGACGAAGCATCGCGCCGCCGTCCTGGCTGCCGATGACCTGGGTGAAGACGTGGCCGGGCGAGACCTCGATGAGCTCGTGCAGCCGGTCGACGAACGAAGTTTCCCCAGCCTGGTTCGCGTAGAGCGTCGGGTTGGTGGTGATGCCGCTGATGAGCCCGCGCTTTGCGACCTCCCTGACCTCACTCGGGTCAGCGCTGTCGAGAAGGATCTCCATAGCTCTCCTTGTCGCTCCGCGACGCCTAGGTCAGCAACTCGTCAGCCAGACCGCCGAGGTAGGCCGTCAGCCGCTCTTCGTGGACGCGGTAGAACTCAGCGGATAGCGAGTAGAACCGCTCTCGGTTGATGAATCGACCCTTGCGATTTCGCCGCCCGACGAACCGGAAGCCGTAGTGATGGAAGACAGAGTCGCGATGCGACGCCGATCCGTCCGCCTTGGACCTGAGCTCGTCGAGGCAACGCGCGGCGAAGGGCGATCCGGCTGCCGCCTCCTCCCGGGCATAGGCGACGGCGTCCTCCCACCACTCGCGGAAGAGATCGGGGTGGATCTCCTCGAGGGTGCCCGCGAACACTATCTGCAGCATCGGCGAGATCTTGTAGTGGAGTCTGCCGCCTGTCCCGCGACGGATCGCGGCCCGCGTCGGCGCGGTGAGGTCGTCGGCGGAGTGGATGTCGACCAAGATGCCGTGGCTGGATGTGATCTCCGTCAGTGACGCCAGCCGACGTTCGAGGCCGGGAAGCCCATCGGCTCCTCGATAATCGAAGCCTTTCTCGGTCCCCGCATTCGGGGCAAGGTGCGTGACCGGCAATTCACGTCGGCCTAGTTCGTTCACCACGAACAGGCACTCCTCGTCGCTGGTCAGGCAGTCAAATGCCGCGACCTCGGGGGGGTGTTCGTCGATCGTGAACTCCAGATCGTATGGCTCTCCGCTTCTGAGATCCCGCAGGTGGGTATCCAGCTCGGCTAGCGCGTCGAACGCACGCCAGTACTTCCCGATCATCCGGTCGACCAGCGGCTCGCTCAGCTGGTACTCCCGACGTCCGACTCGCCAAGGTCGACGATGGAACGCCACCAGCTCCCGGTGGACGCGCTCGCCACCGAGCAGGGCGCGCGCGCGCTCGCTGGCTGCTCTGTCGGATGGATCGCGCAGCGACCCATAGTCGAGGATGTCGGCCATGTCCATCGTGAAGAACGTGTAGTACCGGCAACTGTTGAGGTATCGCCTGGCCCGGGCCATGCCGTCCGCGCTGCGCTTGACCTGCATGTGATCGGCGTCTGCCCCAAACACGACACATCCCGGGTGCTTTAGCGCCTCGAGGACGCCCCACGTCCACAGCCCCTCGAAGCTGCTCCCTGTGTACCCGGCCTCGATCGTTCCGAAGCCGCTTGCATAGTTGCGGTCCGCCGGACGACCCTCCAGGAGATCGGACATGAAGTTCAGCTCCCTGACGGAGTTCTGGATCGCGTTCGCTGCGAACCCGTGCGTCTCCATCGCCCGAAACACAGCCGGCCAACATGCCGTCGTCATGCGCACGCCGATACCCAAGCGCGGTGTCGTCCCGATCGCGCGCGGTCCTTTTGCTGGCGCGATGTCACGCAGGTAGCGATGCAGGGTCGAGGCGTCGGTGGCGTGAACGGCGACCGCGAGGTGACCGATCTGGCCGTCGTGTAGCGGAGCGATCAGCTGAGTATCCTGCCCGGTGGGCCGGAACTCGAGGAGCACGTACTGGCCGTCGGCGAGCCCGACCATTACGAAGGTGGCCCCGTCCTTGGACACGACCGAGCCGGGATAGGGTGTGAGGTACCCGATCGCCGGGAGCGGTCGGCAGTCCTGAGCTGCTAATCCGAGATCAATCAGGTCCTCGACCGAGGAGCGGGCGATGGCGGCGACGGCCGCCGCCGGATCCCACGTCCCAGTGTCGATCACGGCGGGGTTGCGAGCCGGGTCGATGCCGAGTACGTCGAGCTTCAGCCGCATGTCGGTCGATTCACCCGCCGGCATCCGCCGCCGACCGTCTGAACAAGGGTCCACCCTCACTCCGGAGTTGACACTGAGGGAGGCCGCTCCGGTCCGATCCAGATCGTCTGGATGTTGGTGAACTCGCGGATGCCGAAAGAACCAAGCTCGCGGCCGTAGCCGCTTCGCTTCACGCCTCCGAATGGCAGGCGCGGGTCGGATACGACCATGCCGTTCACGAACACCACGCCGGACTCGATTGTTCGCGCCAACGCTTCGCCGACGGTCACATCGGCAGTCCATAGGCTCGCGCCGAGGCCGTAGGCGGACCGATTGGCGACGGAAACCGCCTCATCGGCGTCGACGACGCGCCGGACGGCAGCCACGGGACCGAAGGTCTCTTCCTCGAACACGGGCATCCCGTCGCGTACCCGCACCAGGACCGTGGGTTCGTAGAAGAAGCCGGGTCCCTCTCGGCGGATCCCTCCGACTAAGACCTCCGCCCCCTGTCGCACGGACTCCTCGACCTGCCGCTCCAGCGTCTCAAGGAGGTCAGCCCGGGCGAGCGGACCGACCTGGGTTGCCCGATCACGGGGATCGCCTGTGCGAAGCGCTCGGACCGCTTGGGCGAAGAGCTCCTCGAACTCGTCGGCAACGCCATCGGCGACGAGGAAGCGCTTTGCCGCAATGCAGGATTGGCCGGTGTTCTGGTTGCGCGCACGGGCAGCGGTGGCCGCGGCAGCTGGAACGTCGGCGTCCTCAAGGACGATGTATGGGTCCGATCCGCCCAGCTCAAGGACGGTCTTCTTGAGCGCCGCTCCGGCCACCTCAGCCACCCGGGAGCCGACCTCGGAACTTCCCGTCAGCGTCACAGCGCGAATGCGCGGGTCGCGCACGACAGGCTCGACGGCCGCAGCCGGGAGCAGGAGCGAGTGGAACAGGCCGCGTGGAAAGCCCGCTTCCTCGAACGCGGCGCTAATCGCGAGGGCACACTGGGAAACGTTCGAGGCGTGCTTGAGAACAGCTCCGTTACCGGCCATGAGCGCGGGGGCTGCAAAACGGAAGACCTGCCAGAACGGGAAATTCCACGGCATGATCGCCAGCACGAGACCGAGCGGCTCGTAAGCAACGACGCTCCGCGTGGCGTTCGTCTCGACTACCTCGCTGGCGAGGAACTGCGACGCGTGCTCGGCGTAGAAGGTGCAGGCCCAGGCGCACTTCTCGATCTCTCCCAGGGCCTCAGTGATTGGCTTGCCCATTTCGAGCGTAATCAGATGAGCGTAGTCAGCTTGCCGCTGCCGTAGATGCACCGCAAGGCGGCGCATCGCCTCACCGCGTTCGTCGAACGCGAAACCTCGCCACGCCTGTTGAGCGATGACGGCCTGGGCCAGCGCGGTCTCGACCTCGTCTTCCGTGCTGGTCGGGAAGCGCCCGATGATCTGCCCGGTCGAGGGATCTATCGATTCGAGATGATCTCGCGTCATTGGAGTCGCTCCCCGATCTCCCGGCATTCCCACGAGGGCCCGCTCATGTTGATTCGATGCATTCGTGCGTTGTGGTTCGAGGGGCCTTCTGTCCTCATCTGTCAACCGCGTCCTCGTTGCCAATCCAGTTCGTGACCGGCGCCTGGTCTATGGTCTGCTCGCCAGCCACCACGCTCCGCGCACCAGGTGTCAGAAGCGGCCCGACATCGACGTTCCCGGCTGGTTCTGGTCACTGCTGCCTAACGCTGGATCCTGCCCGACCCATCCCCCTGCATCAGGGCGAGCACCTCATCGAAGCTGACCAGATTGAAGTCGCCAGGGATCGAGTGCTTCAAGCAGGAGGCGGCGGCCGCGAAGTCGACTGTCCATTGGGGGCCTTTTCCTGTCAGCAAGCCGTACATGATCCCGGCCGAGTGCGCATCGCCGCCACCGACCCGGTCAACGATGTAGTCGATGTGATATGTCGGACTCCGGTAGATCGTTGTGCCGTCGTAGAGCACGCCGGACCAGTTGTTGGCTGTGGCGGAAAGGCTCTCCCGCAGGGTAATTGAGACGTACTTGAGGTTGAGTCGCTCGTGAAGCTTCGCGGCCACCTCCTCATAGCCGCGCTCCTCGAGCTTGCCGCCTCTAACATCGGCACCTTGTGCCTCGATTCCGAAGATGGTGGCCGCCTCCTCCTCGTTCGTGAAGAGCACCGTCACGTCCTCCATCAGACCCGTGAGGACCTGGCGCGCCTTCTCCGGCGACCACAGCCTCCGGCGGAAGTTCAGGTCGAGACTGACCATCAGGCCGTGCCGCCTGGCCGCTGCGCAGGCCTCCTTAGTGATCTCGGCAACGCTGTCCGCCAGGGCAGGTGTGATGCCCGTGACATGGAACCAGTCCTTCCCCGCGAGGATCTCGTCCCAGTCGAGGTCACCTGGACGCAGTTCTGTGATGGAGCTGCCCTTCCGGTTGTAGAGGAAGGTGGACGGCCGCTGAGCGGCCCCGGTCTCGACAAAGTAGATGCCGAGACGGTGTCCGATGCGCTTGACGAAGTCGAGATTGAGGCTGAACTGCCGAAGATAGGCCAGGCACGCATCGCCGACAGCGTTGTCCGGGACACCAGAGACAATGTAGCTGTCGATCCCGTAGCCGACCAGAGCGACCCCGGAGTTGGCCTCCGCGCCGCTGTAGCTCACATCGAACTCTCGAGCCTGCACAATCCGCTCATGTCGCTTCGTCGACAGGCGCATCATGAGCTCGCCGAACAGGACGACCTTCCTGCGCGGCTGGTCCTGCTGCGACTCTGGTCTCGCGTCCGCGGTCATGGCGCTGTCGCTGCGATTGCCAGGGCCTCCTCGGTCCGTTTGGTGATGGCACGCCAATCCCGCGCGGCGATCAGCTGGGGGTCAACGATCCAGGACCCGCCGACGGCGGCCACGATCGGAAGATCGAGGAACTCTCGCATGTTCGCGGGCGTCACGCCGCCGAGAGCGATGAACCTCACGCCCGTGTGCGCGTACGGCGCGGCCAGTGCCTGCAGCATCGGCACTCCACCGGCGAGATTGGCCGGAAAGAACTTGAGGATCTTGCAGCCCTGGACCAGGGCCGCTTCGACTTCCGATGGTGTCATAGCGCCTGGCACGAACGGCAGGCCGACCTGGCGCGCCGCGTCCACCACGCGCACATTCAGCCCGGGAGCCACACCGAACTTGGCGCCGGCGTCGTGCGCGCGCTGCACCTGGGCAGGTTCGAGCAGCGTCCCGGCACCGACAATCATCTCGGGGAAGCGCCGCACGATCTCCTTGACGGCGGGCTCGGATGCCGGCGTGCGGAACGTGATCTCGATCACGTTCAACCCGCCGGCCAGCAGAGCTTCCGCCAGCGGCACCGCCACGCTGGCGTCCTGGATCACGACGACAGGCACGATGCGCTTCATGACGATGGTCTCTATGTCCATGGCGTGAGATTGCTCCTCAGGCGTGCTGTATGTCCGCGGCCAGCAGAACCCTGGGGCAGCGGAGAGGCGTGCCGAGCGACGGTGTCCCCGGCTGCCTGGAATGGGCAGTGCGGCTAGCGACCATCGGCCGAGGTGTCGTAACGCAGGTAGACCAAGTGGGTCTTCATGTTCTCGTAGATACCGTGCTTGCCGTCGGCGCCACCGAGGCCCGACTTGCGCCAGCCTGCGTGGAACCCCTGGATCGACTCGCCGTTCTCGCGATTTATGTAGGTCTCGCCGAACTTGATCTCTCGGCAGGCCCGCATCGCGACATCGAGGTTACGGGTGTAGATAGAAGAGGTGAGCCCGTAGACGGAATCGTTAGCGAGGGCGATTGCCTCGTCGAAGTCACTGAACGTCACGATTGGCATGACGGGTCCGAAGATCTCCTCCCGCACGATGGCCATGTCCTGGCGGCAATCCGCGAGCACGGTGGCCGGGTAGAAGTAGCCTTCGGGGCGCTTCTCATCTCTCGTGCCGCCCGTCAGGAGCGTGGCACCGTCGCGGATGGCACGCTTGACACGCCGGTCGACGTCCTCGAGTTGCTCGCGACTCACCAATGGGCCCATCTCAATTCCGGCATCGACGAGCGGATCCCCGTAGGTCGTCTCGGCCATTGCCTTGGTGAACCTGTCCGTGAACTCGTCGGCGATCCGCTTGTCCACGTAGACACGATCGGCGCAGTTGCAGACCTGACCGGTGTTCTGGACGCGAGACAGCTTGATTGCCGTGACCGCGATATCCAGATCGGCGTCGGCCATGACGATTGCGGGCGCGCTGCCACCCAGTTCCAGGTTGACCTTGATCAGGTTCCGTGACGCTGCCTCCATGATCCGGCTACCCGTCTCGACGCTGCCGGTGAGGCTGACCATGCCGATGGCCGGGTTTGAAGCGAGCTCGTTTCCGACAACACCGCCCGATCCACACACAAGGTTGAAGACGCCCGGCGGCAGCCCGGCCTCGGCCACCACCTTGGCGAACTCCGCGGCGTTGTTCGGGGTGAGCGAACTCGGCTTGATCACGATCGTGTTGCCCGTGACCAGCGCAGGCGCCGTCTTTCGGGCCAGAATCGCGAGAGGGAAGTTCCACGCGACGATGCCGCCGATCACGCCGATCGGCTGGTGGAACAGGAGCATCACTTCGTCCGCCCGATCGCTCGTCGCGATCTCGCCTTCCAGTCGGCGGGCCCACTCGGCGTTGTAGTCGAAGAACGCGCAGGTAACGTCCACCGAGGCAAGAGCCAGATCCAGGGTCTTGCCCTGCTCCTCGGAGATAACCCGGGCGTGGCGGTCGCGGTCCCGCCGGAGAACGGCGGCAATCTGGTGCAGGTACTCTGCTCGATCGACGGGGGAGAGCCGTTCCCAGTCTCGCTGGGCGCGCTCCGCCGCATGGATGGCCTCGCGCGTGTCCTCGACGGACGAGTCAGGAACCTGCGAGATAACCTGGCCTGTCGAGGGATTCTCTACGGTGATCAGCCGACCAGCCTCGGCATCAACGAATCGGCCGTCGACGAAGTTCTGGTACCGGCGCAGCTCTGCAACCCTGGTCATAACGATCCTCCGCGTCACTGTTGGATCCAAGCACGACCTGAGCGTTCCAATTATTGTATACGGAATGTTGTCTATTGGAAAGAAAGATTCGAGCCCGCGCCGAAGTGCCGGACCCGGCCGAGCTCACCTGGACCGCATGCCTCTGCCACGCGGTTGCCCGACTATGAGTCCTGCATTGCCCGAAACACCAGGTCTCTCTCGAGATCGAGCCCGAACACAGCTGCCGCTTCGCGCAGGCTGTGAACGACATCAGGCGGCAGCGTGATGCCAGTCGCCATAGCGTCGTCGTAGCGGTCCCATTCCTTTTCGCCCGGAACATATATCCGCTCGATCCCGGCAGCTCTCGGCGCAGCGTGGATCTCGTCGATGAGCTTCTCCATCCGGCTGGCGAATTCGCCGCTCGGCATCAGCGCATCACAGTCGATCGCCAGAAAGGCCGCGCCATGGTTCGTGGGCAACGCCGGGTCGTCCGTCATCCAGGAGCGAACGCCCCAAGTGAAGCCAGCCCCAGTGAGGACCCCCGAGAGCGTCTCGATGAGCAGGGCAAGACCATAGCCTTTATGGCCTGCCGCAGGGGCGAGCGCGCCCGCGCTCGGATACCGGCTCGGATCGGTCGTCGGGCGACCGTCCGCTCCAATCAGCCACGTGTCGGGAACCGGCTCGCCGCGCTCTTTGGCCGCGTAGACCTTCCCGCCGGCCACCGTCGCGATCGACATGTCGAGGAACATGGGCCGATACCTGCCGGACGGTATGGCGTATGAGATGGGGTTGGTGCCGGTGACCGCCCCGCGCGAGCCAGGGGCGGCGACGGAGGGTAGGTCGTTCGCCATGCACAGGCCGACGAGTCCCTCCTTGGCGGCCAGCACAGAGTAGTAACCTGCGGCGCCGAAGTGGCACGTGTTGCGGACTCCCGAGTAGCCGATCCCGTTCGCCCGGGCCTTCGCCATCGCCGTGCGCATGGCAAACACTGAGGTGACCATGCCCAGCGCCGAGTCTCCGTCAACGACGGCCCAGGCGCCTCCCTCGGCCACGACCGCCGGGCGACCCCGCGGCTTCAGGCCGCCCGCCAGCAGCCGCTTGAGGTAGCCCCGCATAAGCTTCGTGCCGTGGGTGAAGACGCCCCAGGCGTCGGTTGTAGCCAGGACGTCGGCGCCGAGGCGTGCGTCAGCCTCGCACAGTCCCGCCCTGCGCAGGAGTTCGGCGCAGAAACCATTGAGCGAAGCGTAATCAACCGTCATTCCGAAGTCGGCCGCCGAGGAAGCCGCGGGCTGAACCATTACCAGTCTCCTCCGGTGCGCGTCTCGAGGCGCCGGGTCTACGACCGTCCCAACGTGCCCTTGCGCACGTCCCCCGGTCGCGCATACTATACTGTATACATAATACCGTGACACAGCCACCTACCTCGCTCCGCGAACTTCGATGGGCGACAGTCACGAGATCTGGTGACGTTTCGGGCCACGAGGCCACCGGGCAGGGCGTACGGAACTGGATTAGGAGCGACATGACACGTGGGCTGACCGGGGAATCATCGAAAGTGCCCGGAATAGGCGAATCGGGCACAAGTCCGGTTCCTCTAGAGGCCAGGCGACGGCTGATCGACCGGTTCAACCGGCGAATCGACGAGGCCCAAGTCGCAAACCCGCCTACTAAGGAGTGGGTCCGCAGGGCTCTCCGCCGCGAGGGGGGGCCACGTTGCCCGATTCGCCTGAAAGGTCTCTCGTACGAGGTGATCCTGCGGTACGGGGACTTTCTTGCCGACCTGTTCGTGACTTATCCGGATGACATCGTGTCGATCCCCATCTATGAGCCCGCGGTCGGCTACCAGTCAGGCGGTCGCGACGCCCCGATCGACACCATCCGGGTCATGACCGAGAACGCAGAGTGGACTGACGAATGGGGCACACATTGGGCACATGTCATTGGAGGCGTGGGGGCGACACCGATCGGCGTGCCGCTGGTCGATTGGTCTCAGCTTGACGCATACCTGGCACACGGAATTCCCGATCCGTCTCTGCCCGCCCGAATGGAAGCTGCGATCCCTGCTCTTCAGCTCCACGGCGCCACCAAGTACTGCGACGGCCGCACCAACATGGTTCTCTTCGAGCGACTGCACTGCCTGCATGGCATGGAGAACACGCTCGAGGATCTGTACGCCGCACCACGCGAGACAGAGCGGATTCTTGACGCTCTGACTGAGTACTACCTTGAGATTATCCGTGCCTGGGGCCGACTCGGAAACGTCGACGCGCTGTACGCCACCGACGACTGGGGCACGCAGACGTCGCTGATGATCTCGCCTGAGATGTGGCGTCGGTTCTTTGCCGGCCGATACCGGCGCCTTTGTGACGAGGCTCATCGGCAAGGGATTGCTCTTGTCTTCCACAGCTGCGGGAACGTGTTCGACATCATCGGAGATCTCATTGATGCCGGGGTCGACGTCATCAATCCGCTGCAGCCGGAGGCAATGGATCTGCGGCTGGTGGCTCGCGAGTTCGGTGGCAAGGTGGCCTTCTGGGGTGGCCTCAGCGATCAGGCCATCGCGGTCCAAACGCCGGCGCAGGTCCGCGACGAGGTCCGGCGCGCCATCGACACCCTGGGCTCACCGTATGGCAATGCCTACGTTCTCTGCTTGTCCAATCTCATGATGCCGGAGATCCCCCCGGACAACCTTGTGGCACTTTTCGAGGCGTGTCACAGCCAGTAGGCCGCGAGCTCTACGCGGTGAGAAACAGGATTTAGCACGGAGGATCTGATGGCGGATTTGGAGGCGCTCACCGGCGCAATCGAGGTCGGAGACCGAGTCGCGGCCGTGAAGATCACGAGAGACGCGATCGAGGAGGGCCTGGATCCACAGGATGTCCTCGCTGCGATGACGAAGGCCATGGGCGCGATCGGAGACCGCTTCCAGCGAAACGAAATCTACGTCCCCGAGATGCTGATCGCGGCCAGGGCTATGAAAGAGGCTACCGCGGTGCTGGAGCCGGTCCTGGTGGCAGCCGACATACGGCCCGAGCACACGGCGGTGCTGGGTACCATCAAAGGCGACCTCCACGACATCGGCAAGAACCTGGTCGGCATGATGTGGAAGGGCGCCAACATCGAGGTAATCGACCTCGGGACAAACGTGAGCCCCGAGCGCTTCGCACAGGCCGCCAAGGAGCACGGCGCTCGCCTCGTTGGGATCAGCGCGCTTCTGACCACCACGATGGTCGGCATGCGCGAAGCGGTTTCAGCCATCCGAGCGACCAACGGGCCCGACGTCAAGGTTATTGTTGGTGGGGCCCCCGTCACACCGGAGTTTGCCCGTGAAATCGGTGCGGACGGCTACGCCGCGGACGCGGGCGGAGCGGTCGGCGCGGCTATGGCCGCGCTGCAAAGCTAGTCGAGGCTCACGGAGAGGCACCTGAAAGGTACGGGCCACCCGAGGTCTGGCGTGGGGTCCCAGCTCGCCAGATGCAGATGGGCGCTGTTCAGGCCACGCGACATCCACTCCTATCGGCCGCAGGCGGCCACCATTTCCCCGAACGTGACTCGGAGACGTCTGGGGCCGCCTCATATTGGCAAGAGTCTGAGCCCGTTGCTTGCAGCCTATCTGGTGTCGTACGGTACTCTCCACGAGAACGCACCCGATCGAATGACGGCATGACACTTTCGCCAGCTGTCATAAGCCTTGCCCGGTAGTTGGCCATGCCCGCTCGTTCCTGGAGCGGCGAGGCGAGCCCGTCTCAGAGGTATCCGCGTCCAATTGGAGGCATTCATGTCTGACTGGGGTCCGTTCTCTCTGGCTGGCAAGAACAGCATCATCACGGGCGGCGCGACGGGAATCGGCCTGGGGATCGCCGAAAGCCTCGCGGAGGCGGGGGCGAACACCTTGATCGCGGACTTGGACGGTGCGGGCGCAGCCGCCTCAGCCACCCGAATCCGCGAAGCTTACGGGGTCAGGGCGGAGGCCATCGAGCTGGATGTGACATCGCCCGACGCAGGTGAAGCATTGTGCGCTGCCTGCTCGCAACGCTTTGGGGGTGTGAACATCGTCTGCAACAACGCGGGTGTCTATCCACAGGTGCCCATGCTCAAGATGTCGCCAGATCTGTTCGACAAGATCTATCGACTGAACCTCAGGGCGCTGGCATTCATCTCCAAGGCCGCAGGCAACAAGATGGTCGAACAGGGCACCGGCGGCAGGATCATCAACATCGCCTCGATAGACGCGTTCCGTCCGACGATGATTGGCCTCGCCGCCTACGGCGCGACAAAGGGCGGCGTCGTCATGTTTACGAAGAACTTGGCACTGGAGATGGCTTCAGTCGGCGTGACCGTGAACGCTATTGCACCAGGTGGCATCTCCACTAGAGGTTCGGCTGCGACCATGCTCGAGAGTGGCATGAGTGCTGAGCAAATGAATGCCTGGACGACCGCGTTCACGGCCAGAGTCCCTCTTGGTCGAATTGGCACCCCACGCGACGTCGGAACAGCAGCGGTATTCCTGGCCTCCGCTGCGGCCGATTACATCACGGGGACCATCCTTCTCGTGGACGGCGGTTACCTGCTGACGTAGTCGTTCGTTGCGTATGCCAGCGTAATTGCGGGTGAAGGCTCGCTGGGCATGTCCCCCGCCCTTCTCCATGGAGCCTCAGGGGTTCAGCAGGCTGTCCGGCGCCTCCAACAGGTCACGTACCCTCATCAGGAACTTAGCGGCTGGCGCCCCGTCGACAGCGCGATGGTCCCAGGTGAGGCTCAGGTTCATCACCTGCCGGCGGACGGGCCGGTCGCCCTCCCAACCCACCCCGTCGCGGATCCGGTTCACCCCGAGAATCCCGACCTGCGGCGGGTTGAGGATGGGCGTGAAGGAGTCTACGGCGAACATGCCCAACGAGGTCACTGTGAAGCTCCCGTCCGCCATCTGGTCGGGACCCAGCGTGCCGTCGCGCGCGGCCTGCACCAGATGCGACGATTCCTGAGCGATGACCTTCAGAGTCATGCCATCGGCCGCGCGGATCACCGGGACGACCAAGCCCTCTTGGAGAGCCACGGCGATGCCGATGTTCACCTCACGGACCAGCACGAGCTCGTCCCCATCAACTCGCGCATTCATGCGCGGGTAAGCCCTAAGCGCCACGGCTACTGCCTTGACCACGAAGTCGGTATACGAGGGCTTCAGCCCGTCGTCCTCCCACTCGTGAATGAGCTCGTCGCGCAGCCGGACGCAAGCGTCCATGGCCACTTCCATGCCCATCGTTAGCTGGGCCGTGGTCCGCAGGCTCTCGTACATCCGCTCTGCGATCACCGCACGCATGCCGCGCATTGCGATCCGTTCACTAGGCGGCAATCGGTCAGTGGGGCGCTGCGAGGCCGCGTGGGCCGCCCGTACGTCCGCTTCCTCGACTCGCCCACCTGGGCCGCTGCCCCGGATCGTCTCGAGCGGCACGCCCAGCTCGGCGGCGAGTCGGCGCGCGATGGGCGAGGATGGAGTACGCCGGTCGGTTTGGACTGCGGGTGACGCGGGGGCCGGGCCCGTCGGCTCCGCCGAGGCGACGGTTGCCTTTTCGACCCCGGGGCTGCTCGGCATGGGTAGTACGGCCGGAACCTCCTCGCCCGGTGCGTATACATAGCCGATGACCGTCCCAGGAGCGAACGAGGCCCCAGCCGGGGCCAGGTGTCTCACCGTCCCTGTCGCCTGCGCCTCGACATCCATCGAGATCTTCTCGGTCTCGAGAACGTAGAGCGGCATGCCCTGAGTCACCTGGGCGCCGTCGGCGACGTACCAGTCAGCGATGGTACCCTCAGTCATCGTCATGCCCACGTTTATCAAGTAGATCTCACTAGGCATGTCTGCTCCAGTCTGATACGGCCTGCCAGCGCCTGGTTGATCGCCGCCGCGAGCCGGCGGCCGATTTGGCGATACTCGGAAGCGCGCCTCTCGCGCGACGGCTAGACCCTCTTGCCCACGATGCGCCTTGCCTCGCGCGCAATCATGTCCGCGTCGGGCACGTAGAGCTTCTCTAGAACGGGGCTGAAGGGCACCGGCGCGAACGGGGCGCCGATACGGCCAACCGGCGCGTCGAGATGGTCGAATGCGAGCTCCTGGATCTGAGCTGCGACCTCGGCCCCGAAGCCGCAGAATCGGACCGCTTCATGCACAACAAGGGCTCGGTGCGTCTTCTTGACGGACTCGATGATTGCGGCGCTGTCGAGCGGTTGAAGTGAGCGCGGGTCGATCACCTCGACGTCGACGCCCTCGCCCATCAGCGAATCGGATGCCTTCAGGGCCTCCTGGACCATGCGACCAGTGGCGATGATCGTGATGTCGGATCCGGTCCGCGCGACGCTGGCCGCGCCGAGGGGGATGGCGTACGGCGCCTCGGGCACCTCGCCCTTTAGCGCCAGCGACATCTTGTTCAGCACAACGATCACGGGATTGTCGTCGCGAATCGCGGAGATCAGCAAGCCCTTCGCGTCGTAGGGGGTCGAGGGCATCACGACTTTCAGGCCTGGCACGTGCGTGAGCCAGACCTCGAGGCTCTGGGAATGCTGCGCCGCAGCGCTCATTCCGGCCCCGGCCATGGTCGTAACCGTCATCGGCAATCTCGCCTTGCCGCCGAACATGTAGCGCATCTTGGCCAGTTGGTTGGTGAGCTGATCCATGCACTCACCGATGAAGTCCATGAACATGATGTCGATGATGGGCCGCAGCCCAGTCGAGGCGGCACCGACGCCCAGCCCCACGATGCCGGCCTCGGAGATCGGCGTATCGATCACGCGTGCCGGCCCGAACTCCTCGAGAAGCCCCCGGAACGTGCCGAAAGTGCCACCGGCACCGGCGACGTCTTCGCCGGCCAGGAAGACGTTCGGGTCCTCCTGCATGGCCTGTCGCACGCCCTCGGTGATGGCGTCGACGTATGTCAGGACTCGGGTTTGCACAGCCGATTGCACGGTGCTCATCTGTTCGTCCTCAGTTGGCCGGCACAAAGTAGACGTCGTCGAGCAGCGTCGAGGGGTCCGGGTCGGGGCTGGCATCGGCAAACTCGATCGCCGCCGCAACCTCCTGCTTGACCTGGTCGTGGACCACCGCGGCCTCGGCAGCCGACAGGACACCGAGCCGAGCCAGATGCGCCTCCAGCAGCGTGACCGGATCGCGCTTCTTGGCCTCGATCACTTCCTCGTCGGTCCGGTACTTCAAGCCCATCCCGGCAAGACCGACATGATCGTAGAAGCGGTAGGTCTTGCACTCGAGCAGCGTTGGGCCCTCACCCAGGCGGGCCCGCTCAATCGCCGCGCCGGCGGCTTTCCAGACCGCGACCGCGTCCATGCCATCGACCACCACGCCCGGCATGCCGTAGCTGGCTGCACGATCGGCGATGTCGGTGATCGGGGCCTGGCGCGCCTGCGGAGTGTACTCACCGTAACCGTTGTTCTCGCATACGAAGATGACCGGGAGTTTAAACAGCCCCGCGAGGTTGGCCGCCTCGTGAAACGCGCCCTCGTTGCTCGCGCCGTCGCCGAAGAAGCAGCATGCGACGTTCCGTGTCTTGCGGTACTTATTGGAGAAGGCCGCTCCCACGGCGATAGCCAGGCCGCCTCCCACGATCCCGTTGGCGCCGAGCATGCCGATCTCCATGTCGCAGATGTGCATGCTTCCGCCCTTGCCCTTGCAGTAGCCGCCGCCGCGGCCGAGCAGCTCTGCGTACATGCGGCCCAGGTCACCGCCCTTCGCAACGAGGTGGCCATGGCCGCGATGCGTGCTCGTGATCTGGTCGTCCTTGTCCAGGTGGGCCATCACGCCCGCGGCAACGGCCTCCTCGCCGGCGTAGACGTGAATGCCGCAAGGGATGCGGCCACTCTCAAAGAGCCTGCCCGCTTCCTCCTCGAACACCCGCACCCGCACTACGCAGCGATGGAGACTCAGCAAGGTCTCTCGGCTCGGTTCCATCGTCACCACCTACTCCTCTCGCGCTGGTTCGGGCAAGCGTGGGCACGGGATGCGGCATCCTGCCGGTTCGTTCATCGCGCCGGGTTCTGCCTGGGTTCCAACAGCTTCATGATTCGGTCTTACAGGTTGGACGAGGTCAGTGAGTCGTCTGCAAGGCGATCGTACCGGTCTCGCACGGTCGAGGAGATCTCGATGGCAACAGCACCTTCCGGGCCACCCACGAACCAGTGGCGTTCCTCCAGGCCGATCGAGCGTTGCTCGCCGGCCTCAAGAATGACCTCCTTGCGGGCCGTAAAGACGTGGCCCTTGCCGGGGGGGATCCTTGCTTCCGCGTCGCCAGAAGGTTCTCCCTCGCCATACGAATAGACCTTCCCCCAGAGCACTCGGAAGGTCTCCTCCTTGCCCAGGTTGCCATCGACATTCGGATGCCAGTGCTCAGGGAAGACCTGGTTTGGGAAGAAGATGATCAGCCTGCCACCGTATCGATCATGCATGATCGTGTCGATCGCCCCAGCGCCGAACTGGAAGAAGTCCCCAAACGCTACGACTGCGATCCGCTCCTTCTCCTCGCTCGAGAGCACGAAGCGAGCCTTCTGTTCAACCAGCTCGATGATCCTTTGACGAACTTCCTCAACATCCAGCATGCCACACCTCACTCTTCGTCCGGTGGAGATCCTCTTTGGTGTCAGTCAAATCGAACATCGACGACCCCGAGCGTTCCGAAGTCGCCTCGTACGGAGTCGCCGGGAGCCACGAAACAATGACCCGTGCACGTGCCGGTACTCACCACCTCGCCCGCCACCGTTCCTAGGCCGCGCTCACGTAGCCAGTTGAGCAGCCAGGTCGCACTTGTCAGGGGATGGCCCATCGCGGCGCTTCCCTTGCCCGTCTTGATGTAGTAGTCGTTCAGATAGAGATCGACCGATGCAGCGGGCAGGTCGAGCTGCTGCCATTGGCGGGTCCGGGGGCCCTCGATGAACGCGGCACCGCCGCCGTTGTCCAGGCACGTCCCGAAGAAGCCGCTCGCCCCGTACCAGTCCTCGAACACAGAGTCACCGACCTCGATGGCCGGGAGCAGAGACTCGATGCCGACGCGCACGTCGGCTTCGGCCCACGGCTTGTCTCGTGCCCTGAAGTCCACGCCGAGTTCAAAGGCAAACTCACACTCGCAGAGCCGGTAATTGATGAAGTACTCCGAGCCTATCCGCGAGCCGCTCGGGAATACTGACCGACGGTAAATGCGTCCCGGAGACGGGCCTGGGACGCCCTCGGCCAAGCGGATGGCCTCACTCGCAGCGCCGACCTTCCATCCGGCTGCTTCCAGGTCGAGACGTCTATCGAGACCAAGGAGGACCCTCTCCACCGAAATCCACGACCGCGTGCGCAATCTCTGCGGGATCTCCGCGCTTCGTCTGAGGATCCGGCCAGCGGCGATTAGATCGACAACTTCGGCCACTTCGGATTCGGTCAGGTCCGTTGTGCGGGCACATGGAATCGACCGGCCTGGTGGCGTCTCGCCGTAGACAAGGCGCCCGAGTTCCCCAACCTCAGGCGGTCTCTGCCGCCTGCCGTTTCTGCTGGGTCCGCTGCCCCCAAGCCCTGGATCACCCATAGTGGTGGTCTATTCCCGCCAAGCACGACCACTGCGCCCGTGAGACCCGTCCGCCACGGGCTGATCGTTACCAGCCATGTCAGGCTCTGGCTCTGGCCGGGCCACGCCACATCCGAGCTCGGCGAACTTGATCAAGCCCGACCGAAGTGACAAGCACGATTCCGACGACCACGTTCTGCCACAATGGGTCAATCTGGATCTGGACGAGCCCATTCTGTAGAACAGCGATCAACAAGGTTCCAAGGAAGGTGCCAGGTATGGTGCCAAGCCCTCCGAACAGGCTCGTGCCACCGATGATGGCGGCGGTGATGACCTGCAGCTCGAGCCCCTGACCGATGCTGGGCTGGCCGGATTGGAGCCGACTGGCCATCAAAACACCGGACAGACCCGCCGCGGCCCCGCTCGCGACGAACAGAATGAGGGTGGTCCTCGTAACGTTGATGCCGCAGGCTCGCGCCGCCTCGCGATTGCCTCCGACCGCTCGAACGCCATAGCCAAAGCGCGTGTGTTCAAGAATCACGTGCGCCATGATCCCGATCAAGAAGGCGTAATACACCATTAGAGGGACACCCCATTGCCTCAACGAGGCGATGTCCCCGAAGCCTTGGGGAAGGTACTGCGTGCCGCTTCCTCCGGTGATGATCCAGGTCATCCCGCGGGCCACATAGAGCATGCCCAGTGTCGTGATGAGGGCCGGGATGCGCCCGTAAATAACGATGATCGCGTTCACCAGGCCGCAGAGTGCACCGACGACAATGCCGAGCACGAATGCAGCGGGGTAGGGAATGCCGTAATTCGCTATGAGCATCGCGCTCGCGACGGAGGAGAGTGCGAATACCGAGCCGACAGAGAGGTCGAGCCCGCCGCCCACGAGTACAAATGTCCCCGCGACCGCAATGATGAAGATGAAACTGCCGTCGCGAAGGATGTTGACTACGTTGTCGAACGTGAGGAAGTTCCGGTTCGACAGTTCCACAAAGGCGGAGAAGAGGATGATAACGATCAGCAGAGCCGTTTGCGGATTTCGCAGTACCCGTTCGATGAGTCGGTCGCGGCCGACATCCGCCCGCTGGACGGTGAGCGAATCGTCCCCGTTCGGACTGGGTGTCGTCCCTTCGCTGCCCGCAAGTCTAACGGTCTTCATGATCCTCCCACGGCGACGGAAGCAGATCCGGTGATGAGACTCACAATCTCGTCGCGGCTCGTCTCGGCGGTGCGACGGACGCCGACAAGCCGACCGAGGCGGAAGACGCTGATCGAGTCAGACAAGTCGAATACCGTCTCTAGGTCGTGACTTATGACTATCACTCCGCGCCCTTGCGCACGAAGCTCGCGCACGACATCAAGAACCTGGCGAGTTTCGCGGACTCCAAGTGCAGCCGTGGGCTCATCCATGATGATGATCCGACTTCCTTGTGTGACTGCCCGAGCGACTGCCACGGCCTGTCGCTGGCCGCCGGAGAGCATGCCAACCGGAACACGGACCGACGGCACCCTAATCCGCAGCGCCTGAAGCTGGTCTGCGGCGTCATCGTGCAGGCGCCTATCGTCGACGAGTTGCCAGCGAACAGGGATTCGACCGAGGTAAATATTCGTCGCGACGTCCAAGACCTCGACAAGGGCGAGATCCTGAAACACGGTCGCGATGCCTGCGTTTAGCGCATCCGTGGGCGTTCTGAATCTGACCTCGTGCCCATCCAGTTCCAGGTGCCCATCATCGGCCGGGAACAACCCAGCCATGATCTTCACAATCGTAGACTTGCCGGCCCCGTTATCGCCGACAAGCGCCGTCACCCGACCCGCGTACGCGTCGAGCGAGGCCCCTTGGAGGGCCTGCACGTGGCCAAATGCCTTGAATATGCCGACCGCACGGAAGCACGGGGCTTCCGTGGCGGTCGGCTGGAACTGCTCCGCGAGCATGCTGGGCGGTGTGTTTAGGATGGGGACGCAGTTGCCGCGCCGCAGATCTCAGGCGGCAGGTTGTCCTTGTTCACGATGATGATCGGGCCGTTGCCCTTCTCGATCCCGTCCTTGGTCGGCGTGTAGACCCCCTGGACCTTGTCGAGCGCCAGTCTCATCGCGATCACTGACGAGTCGAAGAAAGTGTAGTACATGGTCTCGTCGATCCAACCGTTCGCGATCGCCTGGCACGTGCCTGGCACCAGATCGCTAGCGAGGACGTGGATGTCGCCCGGCTTCTTCCCGGCGCTCTGAAGGGCGCCAGGAATCGCGCCTGGGAGCCCGCCCTCGACGGTCCAGATCGCGTTGATGCTCGGATCCGCGCTGAGCGCGGCATCGACCTCCTGGGCCCCTTGGCCGGCATCACTGTTGTCGTACTCAACCTTGGTGACCTTTACGTTGGTACCCTGGCAGGCCTGCTCCATGTACTTGAGGTCGGAGTTCTGGGTGGGCATAGTCGGGCTCGTTTCGACCGCGAGTACGTTCCCATTGCCGTTGGTCATCTTGGTCAGCTCAGCGCAGGCCTTCGTGCCGCGATCCTGATCGCCGTATCCGTATTCAAAGTCATAGAGAGTGCCGAGGCTGTCCGTACCGCCGCAGACGATGTCAACGACGACGATCCCGGCCGCGCGGGCCGCGGTCAGCACGCTCTTGAACGCACTCGCGTCAAGCGTGCAAGTAATGATCACATCCGGCTTGGCCGCGATCGCAGTCTCGATCATGGACACCTGGGTCGGGATGTCGATGCTGGCCGGGCCGACAACCGTCGGCGTGTAGCACAGGAGAGGGCCAGCGGCCTTGAACAGATCCGTCGAGCGCACCCATGGTGCCGAGGTGGTGATCGGGTTGATGTACCAGGCCGAGTACATCTTCGTGCAGCCTCCCGGCGTGGTGCCGGCGGCAGGCGTAGTGGGCCCGTCAGGCCCACCGAGCAGGGCCCGCTGGGTCAGGGAGTAGGTAAGGCCCAAGTTCTTCTGCGACAGAATCCCGCCCGCGGTCAGATCCACGGTCGGGGCCGCGGTCGGGGTAGCCGGAACCGCGGTAGCCGGAGCCACGGTGGCCGGAGCCACGGTGGCCGGAGCTGGTGTTGGGGTGGCGGTGCTGCTACATGCAGCACTCACGAGGGCGAGCGCCATCAACGCCGAGCCCAACTTCGAGAGAGATCGGTTCATCGGCTTTCCCTTCCTCCACCAGAGTCGTCGGGCCAACATCGCCCAACTTGGGACATTGTATCCCGGATACCATCCTACACCCGGACGGCGAGGGTCCGTCAAGCGATTCTGGAGATCGCCCCGCCCGGAATCGTCGCCTTCGGCGCGGCACACCAGGCCAAGCCACCAAGTTCGGCTGGTAGAGCGGTGCGCAGGACGCAGCTGGCATCGGCGACGCCTCTTTCAGGGGCCGATGGATGCGATTCCTCACGTCAGCCAACCGGGTGGCGAGTGCGGGGGCCGGCCCCGCAGGTTACCGGGCAGCGGCCCTTCGCGGCCGTCGGTCGAGGTCGCCCGTCCACTGCGCCGGCAAGCGTGGGGCAGTCCCCCTCAAGGGTTGGAGAGGGCGCCGTCAGGTACCTGCTCCACGACCCGCAGCCGCCTGATCCGCCACCCATCCGAGGTGCGCACGTGCTCGGCCGTCATCAGGCCGTTCGCCGTGTTGAGCAGACTCACGGTATTGACGATGTTCAGATAGCTGGTCGTGCGGATGGTGTCCCGATCGAACTCGAAGATGTGATTCGTCACGACGTGACGCGCACGCGTGCTGGCCGGAATAGCCGCCGCGAACCAGGCGATCGTCGCGTCCCGGCCGTGTGCCTGATCCGAGAGGATCCTGTGCCCGTCGTCGGCTTGCCATTCCCACTCAAGGTCGTTCGCGAAAGCCCGGTCTCGAAGCGTTTCCCAATCGAATGTGTCCAGTGCGAACAGCCACAGCGCCAACAGCTCGGCGATGTCGGCGCGGTCGACCGTGCGCTGCACGTCAACGTCGTTCATCCGGAATCCTCCACCACATCCGCGCTCAGCGTCCAAATGCCGCCTACGGACGGCGGCGCGCTCACGACGCAGGCTCGGCCCCGTCCGTCGTTGAGCTCCCGATCAGTCGCACGGTCTCGCCCAAGACGGCATCAAACGCTGCCCATTCCGGTCCCGTGGAACCGCAAAATGAGAGCATCCCGGCGCCCTTCGAGATGAGCCCGAACTGCCGCGTCGGCGCCAGCAGGATCCCCGGCGAGAATCGCCGCTGCGAGCGCCTCATGCTCGCGAAGGCCCGCGAGGCGCGTCTGCCTATCGTCAGGGTATGCGCCGACGCGGTCCATACGCCGCAGAAAGGCCTGAATCTGGATCCACAACGTCGAGAGCAACTGCGGGAGTTGGTGCCTCTCGGACGCCGCCGCGACTGCGGCGTGGAACGCGAAGTCGAGAGGGAGCCAGGCCTCCGTGGGTTCGCTCAAGGAACTCCGGAGCACCTCGAGCCTGTCGGCCAGATGCCGTTTTGCTACCTCGCTCGCGTCGCGTGCGGCGTACCGGGCAGCCAGGGCCTCGAGTTCGATCCGCACATCGTAGGTCTCGGCAATATCGCGTTCGCCCAGGGCACGGAGGACGCGACGGCCGTTGATCTCGTCGACGTCGACGAGTCCCTGTCGCTCCAACTCCTTCAGCGCGTCCCTGACCGGGGACCGACTGACTCCCAGACGTTCTGTCAGGTCGAGCTCCTTCAGCCCGTCACCTGGCATAAGCTGGCCATTGAAGATCATCTCGTGCAGTCTGGCCAGCGTCCAATCCGCAACGGCGCTACGGTCCGGCCGCGCGTCGGTGGGGGTTCCAACTAGGGCGGAGGGTCTGGTCATGCGGTCCACAACAGGGTTGATGCCTGGTTCGTATGGATCAAGACTGGACGCCGCGAGGCGTATACCGAATCCCGATTGTACATATCGTGGACAGGCGCGCAAGATCCGGCTCGGCCCGATCCCCGGTCAATACTAGCCTCCCCTTGCAGGCCGCTCAGGTCTTCAGCGGATAACGACCGGCGACCCGCGCCTCGTCGAACAAGGCGAGCACATTCTCGACCGGCACATCTGGCTGGAGGCAATGGACCGACGCCAGGATATAGCCGCCGCCGGGCCCCAGGTCGGCGATGCGCCGCCGCACTTCTCGCCGGACGTCTTCAGGGGTCCCGCGCGGCAAAGCCCAGCGCGTGTCGATCGCGCCGCAGAACGAGAGCCGATCGCCAAACCGGCGCTTGAGGCGTACGGTGTCGCCCATGTCCCCGGCCGACACCTGGACCGGATTGAGGATGTCGACGCCGACCTCGATAAGATCCTCGATGACGGGAAACACGTTCCCGTCCGAGTGCATGAAGACCTTCGCGGGTGAGTGAGCTTTGATCGTTCGGATCAGCTCTGCGTGCAGGGGTTTCAGGAGTGCTCTGTACATCGCGGGCGAAATCAGCAGCCCGTCTTGGGACCCCAGGTCATCGGCGAACACGACGACGTCGATGAGGTCGCCCGCCTCGCGCAGCATCCCTACCATGCCACTAAGCATCAGGCGGGCGACCGTTCCTAGGAGGGCCTCGGCGAAATCCCGATCGGCGGCCATGTCCATGAGGAACGCATCCATTCCTCGCAGGAGGAGTGTCTGCTCGAAGGCGGCCACTCCAGGCAGCGCGACGACGGCGCAGCCTGAGTCGCGGATCCGGAGCGCTTCCTCGCGAAGGCCGGCGAAGCGGCCCGGGTCGGCCAAGTCCGGCCAGACGTACCTTTCGACCTCCTCGCTAGCGAGCTCTCGCAGCGGATTGAACGCAACCTCGTTGTAGAGACCGCCCGCCGGGCGTTGCCACTCGATACCCCATTCATCGACGAATCCGGCGGCAGAGACCTCACGCCGATGGATCGACGGCGCCGCGCCCGG
>Ga0187857_10001250_pt1 | contig 27089 bp, 46 predicted proteins | sample June2016WEW_8_10_FD_132984 | JGI IMG/M metagenome (GOLD analysis project Ga0187857, IMG submission 132984) | Peatland microbial communities from SPRUCE experiment site at the Marcell Experimental Forest, Minnesota, USA - June2016WEW_8_100 | ecosystem: Environmental > Terrestrial > Soil >... | reverse complement strand
TCTCCTCGGCATAGAAGAGTCGCTACACCGAGGCAGTGCCGCGATCTCATGGGTCGTCGGATACGGCGTAGGATCGTATCTGGTCGTGAAATGGTTCCCAGGGGCGTCAACCGGATAGGCATGCATTCATCCATGCCGCGCTCTCCAGCAGTACCGGCAGAAGATGGGCATCCCTGCAAAGCTCGTCACGGTCGGCATGATCGGCAACAAGAGCACCATCGCCGATCCAAACGACTCGGGCATGCTCGACGTGGTGGGGTTCGACACGGATACCCCGGCTCTGGTGTCCGACTTCGTCAGGTAGGACCATGGCCATCGACGACGTGATCGCCAACGCCGGACACCTCGACAGCGAAGCCACCATCGCCGAGCTGCAATCGCAGCTCAAGGCGATAGTGGCTCTTCGCGACGAACAGAAGGCAAGGGCTGATGAGCTTGCCCTCTCCTTGAACGCACACGTTTTGCACCGGCAGAAACTCGTGACTGCCTTGGAGAGGGAATTCGGCTCTGTCAGTGGGTGGGGCACCGATGAACCGCCCGAGGATGCCCTTCTTCGGCTCCTTCGCGAGCAAGTCACAAATCTGGCATTGGCCAACGAAAAGGCAGCCCTGCTCGCCGAGGAAAACCTTGGACTGTCGAATCGCAACTGGGCGTTGCGCAATCAGAACGAAGGCTTGCAAGCGGAGCAGCTTCAGCACAACGAAGAAGTGGCAGCGATCGTGAAGTCCCTCGAAAACCTCGACCCTGGGCTCGGCCTCAAGCCCATCTCGAACGTCGTCATCTACGCGGCCGGGCAGCTCGACAAGCTGGCCGGTGATATCGTTGAGCTGCGGGAAGATCTCCAGAGTGCCGAGGAAGAGGCCGCGAGGTTCTCCAAGGAGAACCGGCAGATGTCGGCGCGCAGCCGCGAGCTGTTGGCCGAAATCGCGAGCCTCAAGAAAGCGCAAACCGAGCCGCCCTCGAAGACTGCTTCTCCGCTCGACCGCATACCGAGCGATCTGCCACTCGATCTGAAGACCGCGCTCGACCGGGCCAACGCCATGATCGAAGCGCGTGGTCCTGGAACACCGAGCAGCTCACCTCCAGATTTCGACGACCTGTTGATAATGGAGCTGGCCAAGCTCAACGCACAAGGCGAGGTCATCGACCTGAGTCTCATCACCAAGGCTCCGCTCACCGGAGATTCCTTCGAGACGTTCGCCAACTACTTCATCATCGAGGCTATTGTCTCGCTGGACCGCCGGAACGGCCAGCCGAGCGACACCATGGGAAAGGTCTTCGGACACGACCGCACGGCATCCGGGCGCGACAAGATCACCGGAGCCAAGATCTCACTGATGATCAACGGTGTGGCGTTGCCCTTCCTCGATGTCCTCCGGAGATTCCACGAGCAGTGGGATGTTGTTGTGCAGAAGGCAGCTCTCGAACATGTCAAAGAGCAGTTTGAAGACAAGACCTCGGCGGTCTTTACTCTCCTCGACGACCTGAAAGATCGCCTGGAGGCTACCTTGGGCGTTCCGAGGGACGAATGAATCCGTCAGATCTTGATGGCTGCAAGTCGGACGACGTTGAGGGCCTCACCGACGATGCCCTCCACGAGGGTGGAGATCTTGTGACCTACACGATTGCAGCTCCTCGCGAGCCCGTGGCCTGATGGCGACCTCTGCTATGTGGCCTCCTAGGTCATCTCTGGCCAGAGTGGAAGCGAATCAACGCCCACGAGGAGGAACGCAACTGCACCCGGTGCAAGCTCCTTGGCATACGCTCGCCCGCCTGGATGGTGCTGCCGTGAGCCGGACCGCTGTCATGGGCATCACCTTCGGTGTAGTGCTCGTGGCCTTCTGGCTGCGCCGCCAGGGCCGGTTATGCATCGTCGGCCTGCTGCTGTTGGCCATAGGCTACATGGTTATCTTCCAGCTTCTCCGAACTGCCGCTACACCATGAAACTACGACTCGAAAACGATTGGTATTGGCCCATCACACCGATGCTGATGTTAGCGCTGGCTTTCTCGGTGTGGCTGGCTTTCGTGGGTGGCCCTTCCGCCTTGCCACTAGTTGTCAACTGGGTGCTCATTCTTCTGTGGAGCATCTTGGAAAGACGACGGAACTCCAGACAACACGGAGCTAAGAAATGAGCATACCAGTAGTCCTCGACCGTAGTTACAAGGCGGGCGTCGTGTACGGACTTCAAACCGCCTCTTTCAATGCCCTTCGACAGGCGCGACGGTACTACAAAGAATCGAAACTGTATCCTGAAGGTAGTATTCGGCGAAACGTCCTCTTGGGGATGGTAACGGCGTCCAACCGAATAAGCATGCAAAATCGGGATGCATCTCGGGATCTATGGACCAAGAATCGAGCGATTATAGTCTCGATGACCTAGGAGGCGGCTTTCACGTGCGGTGAGCTGACACCCACGATTTTTCAATTCGTCCGAACAACCCACCACAGAGAATGGAGACAACAACGATGCGAACGATCCGAAGGTACGCGAACAGAAAGCTCTACGATACCACCGAGTGTCACTACGTCACGCTCAAGGACGTGGCCACCTTCGTCCGGGCTGGCGATCAGATCGAAGTGATCGACCATGTCACCCAGGCCAAGCTGACCGCCCAGACCCTCGCCCAGGTCATCTTCGAGGAGGAGAAGGCATCCCCTCGCCTCAGCGTCGAGGTGTTGTCGAACCTCATCAAGACCGGAATCCCGGCAAGATAGCCAGCTCGCCGCCGACGACGACTGTCCACACCATGAAGAGCTATTCCGAGACAGATGTTTTCACCAAAGACGAGCTGTCCCTCTTGGAGGCGGCTCGGGCTCTCGTTGAACGTGTGTTCGACCGAGAGAGCGTGACGGTTCGCTGTCACGAGCTGGCCCGAGCCGTCGGAGAGCTTCTCGACTTGGAAGTGGCCGACGGGTTCTATGGCTTCGTCGACCACTCCTGGCTGTGGACGACACCGCTACCAAAGGGCCAGGGCGCCTCGTACATGCGGATCGGCTGGCCCAACATTCTCGACGTGTACTCCGTGGGCCAGCTCCCCATGGTGCGGCTGGTATCGTGCGACCATCCGCAGCTCCCTCACCTTGGCCTGGCTTACCGGATGGGGCCGCCCAGGGACGACATCAATCAACTCCACGTGGCAATGTTCGTGGACGACATGCGCGGGGGCTGATCGGCGTGGGCAGGGCACTTTTCATTGTCGCTCAGATCTGGCTGCCGCTCACTGGTCTGCCGACGATCTACTTCACCTCGAAGAAGCACAAGCTAGCACCCTTCTTCGGCCTGCTCGGGCAGCCTGCCCACTTCTACGCGGCGATCTATACCAGGCAGTGGGGCCTGCTGGCGCTCAACACCGCCTACGCCTTCATGTGGGTCGTCACGGCCTACCGCTGGTGGTGGCCCAACCAAATCTCGAAAGGATAGTCATGCAACCGCCAATGAACCTCAAGGGACGCTCGGTCGCAGAGCTAGCCAAGATCTTCGCGATGGGCAAGTGCCCCATGGCCTCTCGACTACTCGGACCCCAACGAGAACTCTCCCAATGGCGAGTCGACATGCTCACCGGTCCCATCCCCAACCTCGGCGGCGCCCCCTTTCACCACACGAAACAGTTCTACTGGTCGGAGGCCAACAACCGATTCACCGGCTGCAATCTCTTCTTCGGAGGTCGCGTGAGTTGGGGAGCCTTCACCCTCGACGACAGCAGCTACATGGATGTCGTCGACCGACAGGGAGTATTGTTCTTCGACTACAACCAGCCAAGGAACAGTGACCTCACGCGCGGCAAGATTGCCGACCACGTCCGCACCACCGACGACTTCAACGTCCTCATCGGTGAGTTCTATTACTTTCAGGGTGCTCGGATTTTCGGGCCGTACTACTTCTCACTCACTCGGATGGCGAAGTAGATGGCACGCGACGTGCTCACCTGCCTGCGCGATGCAGAGCGATTTGTCCGCGAGGGAGATCGCAGACGAGCGCGCAAACGCCTCGAAGAGGCTCTGCGCGAGCTTCATCGCCCCATGCAGCGCCTCCCCGCCTGGGTTGTCCCTGGCGTGAAGGTGCAGTGGATGGGCGAGCCGCCCCACCACGTTTACACTGTCGTCTCGGTCGACCGAAGCAAACCGGATTGGTGGTTCAGTGCGGAGCGAACGGACGAGCACGGCACCAAAGAGATAATGGGCTTTCACCGCGAAACCGGAAAGCTCTGCTGGAGACGTTTCAAACACCGGTCGACCAACATCGCTAACCACCAGAGCGAACGTCAACGAAACGAGGCGATCAGAGATATTCTTTTTGCCTGGCTTTGCGAACAAATCATGACACTGGTACCTGAGCGGGGCAGTGCCAATAAGGTTCGACTTCGCACTATGACAAGCGATGAATTGGTTCAGACGACCTTCGAGGTGAAACCCGCGATGAAATCTCATGAGATCGCATCCTTGCTCGAATACATCGCCACGATTGCCTCGAAGTGGGCCGACACGGCCGCCACAAAGGAAATTGTCTGTGCAGTTTACGTTGAGTTCGCACTCGACACCTCTCACATCCCCCGCAAACTGTTCAAGGTTGCCAAGCTCACGAGGGATCATGGCTGAGACTATCAGTGCGGAGCGAACGGACGAGCACGGCGCCAAAGAGATAATGGGCTTCCATCGAGAAGCCGGAAAACGGTACTGGAGGCGCCATGTCTGATCCAACTGTCAAACGTCCATCTGTCCGAGGTCGCTCCATGAAAACAGCCAAACCAAAGCGAATACCGTTCACCGTGGAGAATGTCACCAAGTCGCTCGTTTCCTTCACAGGAATCTCCTCGGACCGACTAATCGTCAAGAAATCCGCTGTAAAGTTGGGCGGGTATTACGTGTGGATTTCCGGAATGTTCGACGACTCTCCACTGGAGATCTATTCCGGAGAGAAAGCACTCGACGATCACACGGTCTGGTACCTCGCGACGCAAAGCCACGACTCATGGAATGACTTTGTGACAACGGGCAGATCTCAATGGGAGCTGTTGCAGGCCATAGCCAAGGGATGCCGCCTATCCCGCCTGAAACCATGGATCGTCGCGCATGGCCGCGAGAACAACTATTCCGAGGCTGAGGTGAAAAACAGCCTCAAGTATCCCCTGAAAACCCTCGTCAAACTTTGCGACGGCGACAATCTGGATGATCAACTTGCCGTGCTTGCACTGCAATGCAACTATTCCAGGCAAGCCATGGCTGCTCACCTTCTTCCCGTCCTCGGCGGAGCCAAGACATACTGGTCGGACGTTCACTACTTCGTGGACACTCCCGAGGGTTACATCATCCAATATGGGATCTGCGATACCGAGAATGACGCTGGTTGGGCCAAGCTGTTGTCGTGCATCGAGCTTGCGAAAGCGGCTCCCCAAAGAAAAGCCGCTATCACAAAGGAGATCTTTGAATGGCTCTACAAACAGCTCCTTTCTCTGAGGAATGAGCACGGTCAGCCCATAGCGGTCTTGCTCAAACGCTTCAGCCCCAGCCCCATCAACCCCGGCTCTGCCGCCATCTTCACCCTGGAGCTGAAGCTCGATCTGATGCCCAAAGATGTGGCTTCGATACTCGATAATCTTGCAACATCGGCTCTGAAAGATATCGACGAGACATCGTCCTCGATTGTCACCTACGCTGTCTACGTCCTTTTCCACAGAGATTCGAGCTACCTGCCGCGCAAGCTCTTTCGAGTCGTGGGAGCCGAGGTGGCCCCCACAGAGCTTCACAAGTTCCCGAAAAACAACCATGGCTGAATCCATTAGCGCCAAGATCGAAAAAATCCTTGCGACAGCCAAAAAGCCGCTGTCGCTCGATGAGATCTGCTTGCTAGCCTTCGGCCAGCTCACCGAGCGCAACCGCAGCGCCACCCGCACCAACCTCTACCGCCTCGACGAGGCCGGGCTGCTCGTGCGCCACCCGCGCACGTATGCCCTCAAGATGATCGCCGCATCTCCCGGAGGCAAGCCATGACCACTATCAAAGCTGACGAGTTCGCCCCTCCCCCGAGGACCGCCGAGGAGGAAGCTCTGGAAAAGACGGTCGTCTCAAGAATCATGGGGAGCTTCTTCGCGAACTTCGAGTCCGAACTGGCGTCGCGGCTATCGCGGCAGTCCGTGATCGATGCCATCCGATTCCAACTGCTGGAGCTGTCAAAATCACGCCTGGCCGAGGCCAAGCTACAGGTGCGCGGTTTGATTGAGTTGCTGGCCTCCAGAGTCGAATCCTTTGCGGCCGAGCCGGTGCAGCAACAGCCAGAGGGACTACTCATGCCTCCACGGCCACAGGGCCAGTGCCGCTCGCACCGCGACGGCGATTGCGACTGGCCTGGCTGCCCGCAGCTCCGCGACGGCGAGCCCGCCCGCTCCGGCCGCCCCTGCCCCCTGCTCAACAAGCATGCTCCCTTTGAGTCCTCTCCCGCTCCCCCAGCCGCCCCTGGGCCGCGAGTGCGGCCGGAGGAGCGCGCGGAAGCCATTCTAAGCAGCGAACAAGACGGCCCCATGAGCGAGCTGCTGCACACGCTCTGGACCAAGGCCGTGGGCACACCTGACTACGACAAATACGAATGGCAGGCCCTCGAAATCGTCCTCTACCGCATGCGTCGCAAGATCCACGGAGACTACCTGCCATGACGACCACCCACGATTCCATCGCCCGAGACTTGCCCCTCAAGATCGCTGTCCGCATCCGCGATTTCCCCTGCAAGGGTGCCTTGGTCCAGCGGATGGTCTGCAATGGCATAGCCAGACGGCTGCGCAGTGAATACCCGTCTTCCGAGGTGACAGTCGAGCCCTCCATCAGCGTCCCCAAGGGCTTCAAAATCACCTTGTCGAGCGAGGTGAATTTCGATCATGGCATACTCGAATTCGACATCCGGCGGTTGGTGCAGAACTCCCTAGATCTCGTCGAGGCCGACTACGCCAGGTCATGCACCAACAAGCTCAGGCTCACCTCTACCGACTCAGCCATCCGTATCTATCAGCTCGAAACCGAGAATAAGATGCTCGAAGTTGCTCTGCGCGAGCTGGCGAGCGCCACCGAGTACATTCTCCTGTCGAGCCAGGGGTTCGACCGCGAGGTTGCCCAGAAGGCAGTGGCCGAAGCCGAGGGCCTCCTCGGCGACCGCAAGCCCAGGTATGTGGGCGGCGGTGCCCTCACGCTGGCCGAGATGGTTCGGGCGTTGCGGAACATCCACTACGACCTGACGTGCGACCGCTGCGCTGTTGTCTTCTACACCGGAGAGCCCTATGGGGAACACTCGCCCGACTGCCACACCGTAAGAGCGGATGGTTCCGCCGAGAAGGAAGACTGATGGCCAAGGAAATGTTCAACTCAGATCCGAAGGTAGGTCCACCACCACGCGATTTCAGCGGCGGCGGCTTGACGTTCGAGGAGCTGACCGTCGCTCTGCGGAACATCGGCTACGATCTGAAGTGCGCTCGCTGCGCAGAAGCCTTCTACACTGGATGCGCCACTGTGCCGCACGACGAATACTGTGCGACGACGATGGGAGGATCATGAAGAAATCGAAAGCTCTCAAGATGCACGGTGCAACCTATCCCAAGGGACCGTTCCGCAAGCTGGCACACATGCGCGCCAAGGGCTGGACGGTGGCAGTTCACAACGATTACCGGCAAGGGGGACAGTTCATGACATTCTGGTTGTTCACACACCCTACAGGAGGCCACTTCGTCAAGGGCGAAGGTCGGACGGATGACGTTGCCCTTGCGGAGTGCATGAGATCTGCGAGTTGGTTCGAGGCAATGGAGAACATCAAATGAAACGCAAATCCGTATCGTGCGCGCTTCCAGTCGGCGTGAACCTCATCATCTGGCAGGGCGACGATCAAACCATCGTCTCCGGTGGCATTCGAGCCATCACCCTCGAACTCGATGTCCCCCTGGACGAGGCCGCCAAGACGCGTGCTAAGCTGCGCGCCCTCGTGGGCCAGCTCTAACCACCGCTCAGCACATCACCAAGACCGAAGGAAAAACATGCAAAGCAACGGTAGAGAATTTCCAAACAGCATCATGTCGTCATGGAAATTCTACGTGGTCAGGAACGAACCGGACAACGAGATCACAGGGCGATTCAGATCGGTTGCCGAAGCCTTGGAGCACGCCCTGCCAGGCAATGTCATCTACGAGACAACCGAAACCATAAATCGCAAACTATTGATGGTGGTTGACGGCCCGGCGACCGAGAAAACTCGGATCTGAAACATGCGTGGGTATCAACAAGTTGGACCTATCATCTGGTTCACCGGCCCGTCTGGAGCTGGCAAGAGCACGCTGGCGAACGCCACGCATGCGGCCTTGTCCGGCCGCTGGCCGGTGGAACTTCTCGATGACAACGAGGTTCGATTGTGGCTCACTGATGAGTCGACAGAAGATCGCAACATCGACCGTATCGCCCACGTGGCCTGTCTTCTGGCGCGCAACGGGGTAGCCGTGGCGGTCGCGGCCGTCTCGCCCCTTGCAGCCGCTCGCGCCCAGGCTCGAATGCTGGCCAAGGGACTGTCGATTCCGTTCATCGAGGTATCTGTCACGGCCTCGCCCGAGGTCTTGATGACGAGGCGTCGCAAAACTCAAACGAGCGGAATCGTCAGCACTGCCTACGAAATGCCTGTGAATTCAGAACTCGCTATCGACACCTCGGTCGAACCACCCAAGGACAGCATGAGCCATGTTTTGGCGCTCCTAGATGCACATGGGATCTTGTGCTTCGATCTGAGCTTCCTTTTGACGCACTTCGACTGATTCACTGGAAAAACACAATTTGCTACTTGACTCTTTGTTCTTGAGATGGTGAAATGACTGACATGACAACAGCTAACATGCCAGCGTCGAGGTTTATAGGCTGGACACTTGCCCTGTCGGCCATCGTCGGCCTTGCTGCTTGTGCCGACCATACTCCCACGGCGGCAAACTTCATCTTGGTGAACCAGAGCGGATACGACATCGCAGATCTGAGCGGCCCCCAGTGCTGCATAGATCTCGTGTGCGATACCGTCGGTCCCTGCTTCACAGGCTACGGCTACCCCATAGCGAACAACAGCACCTCGTTCCCCACAGCGCTGGAGATGCGGAAGAGCGACGACAACAACCACCTGACCGTGACGTTCTCGGGCAACAATCCACCTCCCGCCACCTATCCTTTCGATCTGCATGATGGAACCAACTGGTACTTCACCCTCAAGCCAGACGGCCAGTCAAGCTCCGTGTACGACTTGCCGCCATCGACCAGCAGCTCCAGCTCCGGCTCTGGATCTGGATCCAGCTCAGGAACAGGCACTTGCAGCCAGGAAACCTGCGCCCAGGCATCGACTGGAACGTGCTCCGGACTTGCCCAGCAGTGTACGTCAACTCAAAGCCAGGGCGCTTGCTACTGTGCTTCCGCCTGCGTGAGCAGCGTTTGCTGCGATCCATCGGACGCTGCAACCAACGCCGCCCAGGCTCGGTCACTGGGGTTTTCCTGCTCGTACTGAGACGATGAACGATTAACCTGACCAACACGGGAGAAACCATGCGCTGTCCTGAATGCCAGAAATTCGTGTCCATGGATATGTCGGACCCCGAGCTGGATAGCGAGCTGGAGTTCGATTCAGAGATGAAGACCGTGACAGGTACGGTGCGCATCGAGCGCACCTGCTCCGAATGCGGCACCTCCCTGAAGGAAGGCCAGCTCGAAATGGAGGGCGAGTTCGATGGCGAGGATGCTGAAAAGCTGGAAGCCCACCTGGAGGTCCACCGCAAGCACGCGGAGGCCAACGCAGGTGCCGAGCTTGGCGTCTTCGAGGTGGACGAAGACGGTATCGATCCCATCGAAGAAGGCGGAGGTAGGTACAAAAAGAGCTACTTCGGAGCCACAGTCAACTACACCTTGAGCTGCTCCTGCGACAAAGACTTCTCGGTGTCCGGCTCCATGGAGGACAAGATGCCAGCCTCGTCCATGGACGAAATGGCCTGAAAGGTTCCCGCGTTTCACCATCCAACCAACGGAGTTCGCATGTCGATAATCCGAATGCCAAAGAAGACCAAGGCAACAACCGAAAGAGATCGCCTCAAGATCGCCGACTTGCAGGCTCAGCTCGACCTGAGCCGACAAGAAAACGTCGAGCTGAAGGCCAAGCTCGATCAGTTTCGAGCTGGAAAGGCCGGGCAACGTATCTCAGCCCTTGAGATCGAAAATGCCACGCTCGTCGCCGCCCTGACATCAATCGGCATCGTCTCCAAGATAACCTTGGACGACCGGAAGTAACCCACGGCCCACGGAGACAACTCACAATGGCTACATTGAATGTCGAAGAACCGCCGCTTTCGGAGGCAGAAAGATCGGCAGCCATAGACAGGGCGCTCAGGGCGTGCGCGATGTGCCCGGAATCCATGTGGGATGCCTTGGCCAGGCACATGGCCCAGCCAGGTGTCGCTGTCGCGACAGGAAGGATCTTGATGAGCTACCCCGAGGCCGAGTGGGGCACCATCATCGAAAGGACGCAGCGGCAGACAGAAGCTCTCCTGAAGGTCCTGTCGGCGCGCCCCCGCAAGCCTGGAGGCCATGCGTGAAGTACGACGACCGCAACATCTTCGTGGGGATCCCCCTGACCCACATCGTAGGGATCGAAAGATCCAACATCCTCGTTCACACGGAAGTTGCGTTTCGGCCCACGTACATCGTCATCCCCGCGTTCTTAGCTGTCGACTTCATCATCGAAGACATCAAGATCGGACCACACAGCCAGTTCGCCAGCTCTGTAGGCATTCACGCCAGCGTGTTCGGCGTAGACGACATCGTCCTGAAAGATCGGTCAGTCCATCAAATCACCGAGCTGCCGCTCTCCATGAAGATGGCCGACTGTCGCCCCGAAGACACCATCTGCCTTACAATCTTCAACAACAACGCTGCCGCCAGAAACTTCTTGGGCGCCATCGTGGGACCTCCCCTGTAGAAAGACCCCATGTTGAAGAAACGACTTGTACTGGAGATCGATCTGCATATCGATGTTGATGGCGATGACGAGCTGGCTAGCGACGACACGGTCCTTCCCATCATCGAATACGAATTCAACTCGCGCCTTGCGAGTGGCGGTCGCCCAGGCTTCGCTTCCGAATTGATTCGCGAAGGCTTGGAAAGGATCATCAAGTACAGCCTGCAAGGCGCCGTTTATCGAGAATGCGACGAACAACATCCTAACCTCGGGTCGCTCTACAAGGGCATGGTCAAGGACACCTTCGTCAATTTCAAGCATCTGCGCCAGACCAAGCACACCCACAACACCGTGGACGATGCCCTGGGCAACGCCGAGGCTCTCCTGCACATGAGAGACTCGATGGGCCTCAAGATCTCCCTGGAGTAGGGATGGCCGTGCCTCTCTCAAGTAATCCCGTGCGCCTGAGGAATGTAGTCTTCGATCTTGGCCATGTCGAGGCGCCGCCCGGTGAAACGACCATCGTCACCAAAATCGTCACCGATCCGTTCTTCGTAGAAAAGATCGTCTTCGACGGCTCCTTCGATGGACTGAGCGGAATCGCCTTCAACCTGTACGTTGATCGGTGCCCAAAATCGAAAGAGCTTGGCGACTTGACATCGCAAAAACTGCTGGTTGACGACACTTTCCGGGTGGAAATCGTCAACCGCTCTGGCATCCTCTTCAAGTCGTCCATTCGCCTTCTAGGAAAAACGACATGTTCATGAGCCTTCGGCTGTGGTTTGAACTATGCTTATCCGGTTCACACACACCACCAATTCTATAGGAGAACACGATGAAGAAAGAACGCCTGTACCACTTGGTAGCAATAAACGAAAAAACCGGGAAAATCGAGGTTTTAACAAGCTACCCAGACTCGCATCGTCACTGTATGACGATGAAATCGAAATTCACTCCCCACAAGAACGTGCGCATCCAGGTGGTTGAGAAGAAATAGGGGTGTCAACCGGATAGGCATGGTTTGAACAGAAAGTTGCCGACCTCCACCACTACCTCCAGCGTCCAAAACGGCCGAAGCTCCAGCCAGGCGACCGCATCCTCGTGCTCTTCTCCGCCTCTCCTGCCCTCGCCGACCCCTGGGTGCCCCACAAGTTCGTGGATTGGGCCGACTCGCCCCAGTTCTGTCCCTCCTGCGGCGCTACCTACATCCGCCCTCGCTTCGCCGTCCGCTCCCTCGAAACTCAGCGGCTCATCGTCGTCAGCTACGATCCGAACGAATCGTGCTGTCCACCCTGGCGAGCGACAAGTCCGCGTCAACCATGGCGGTCGCTGATTCGCCGCTCCTGCTCCACACCCCACGGTCCCTCGTGATGTTGCTTGCCTGGCACCAAGATGGCAGCGAATATGAAGGCGTGGACTCCGACGACTTCGATTTTCGCAAGCAGGAATTCGTTCCGCCTGTGAAAGATCCCTCGTGGCCGCCCCTGACGGCCGCGCTGCTGGAGTACCTCGCCCTGGCCCCCCAAACCATCGACGAGATCGTCATCTGGGGCCGCGCCCGGAAGCATACTGGCTCCCTCATCCGCCACATGCTCGCTTACCTCTCGTTCACGGGGAAAGTCCACTACGTGCCCGCTGAGGCCCTCTGGAGGGCCGGGCCGGAGCCCAAAGAGACATTCCGGATACCGATACTGGACACGTCGCCAACGGCCGACTAAAGTTTGATCTTGTGACCGCTCTGATCATCCCCCTAACCACGTGAAGTAACCCATGGCGACCTGGAGGGCATCACAGCCTCCTACACAGCGAGCACGCTGCTTGACGAAAACGGTAACGGAGTTGTCATGAAAGGCACCCCGTGATCTTTCACTCGCATAGATGCATTTACATTCATGTGCCGAAGACTGGCGGCACGTCGATTGCGAGATCCTTCGGCATGTCCATGGATCACTTGGACTGTCGCATGATGAACCATGCCCATGACGACATGTCTTCACTTCCTGATTATTTTCGCTTCGCTACTGTTCGCAATCCCTTTGACCGTTTCGTGTCCGGGTGGAAATACTGCGGTTTTACCAAGCGGCGATCTTTGATGGACGTGCTCACTAACCTTCCAGCTAGACAGTCGATAATCGACACAACCAATACTGAATCAGAGGATTTCGCTTATCACCACATCACAGTGACTCAGAAGGCCCGACTTTTCGATCTGAGTGGAAAATTGGCCGCCAACTTTCTCGTTCGATACGAAGATCTTCAGTTCGACTTCAACCGAGTATGCGACATCATTGGCAAGCCCAGGTGCGTATTGCCACAGGAAAACACAACCCAGCATTCTTCGTATCAACAATACTTCGACTCTAATCGAGAAGCGAGGGAACTTGCCGAAAAGTATTTTCAAGGCGATCTTGAGTCCTTTGGATACCATTACTGATGAGCAATGAACAAGATCGCAACCTCACTTTCTCGGTGGACTGGTCCGGCGAGATGCGATGCAATTGGCCAGTCCATGTGATCCCCCTGCTTGATCGTTCTCGGCCCCTGGTGTGGTTAGAGCTTGGCAGCTTCGAGGGCCGCTCTGCAATCTGGACGGTAGAGAATGTGTTGACCCACCCATCTTCCAAGATCTACTGCATAGACCTTTGGAACGTAGGCCATCCCTATAGCAACCGCCCCGACTACGACTTTGAAGCAGTGTTCGATTTCAACATCCGAACCTACCCTCAGATCACCAAGATCAAGGGAGCCTCGAAAGACATCCTTCCCACTCTCCGTCCCCACAGCTTCCACGGATGCTACATAGATGCATCTCACGAAAGGGAAGACGTGCTCAGAGACGGACGGTTAGTCTTGCCTCTAATGAAAAACGGATCGGTAATGATCTTCGACGACTACTACTGGCCGGACGCTCCGGGTGTCAAAGAAGCTGTCGATGCTTTGCTACTCGAATGGAATCAAAAGGTGAAAGTTGTCCGACTTGGCTATCAAGCTATTCTTCAGGTGAATAGCTAAAAGACTCCTCAGCCCACCCAGGCTGAATTTGAATCCCCAAGCATGACAAACGGTTTTACGATGTGCCCAACATCGGCTGCTAGTGCCTCTTTCAACACCTCACGGAAATCATCGTTCAAGGGATGAGTCTTCGCATGTACGGCTCGAACCGCATAATCTTCCTTCGAGTAGGTCAGCCAGTTTTCCAGCCCAAGTATCTCAGCGCTAGTGGCGCCGAGTGAGTTGGCGATCCGAACAAACTCAGGAAACTCTCTGTAGTTGTTCGCTTGCACCACAAAATACAGAACCAGTTTTCGTTTGAGCGAAGCGGCGAACTTCATATTGTCAAGGAGTTTGCTCCAAGATCCCCCTCTATTGATCTTGTAGGTATACTGACTGGCAGCATCGAATGAGACATTGATCTGAGAAATCAGCGGTCTAGTGTCGCCGAGTTGGTTCCAGCGAATCTCGTCCAGCAACAATCCATTCGTGTGAAGTATCACGGATGGCGGATTATCGGGAACGATCACCGTGAGGTTTTTGAGGAATTCCCAGTAAACGCTGAGAGGGGTTAGCGGATCTCCAGCGCCAGTCACATAAACCGTATCGGTCAGCTTCAGTATTCCGGACTTCACAACCGAGTCGTGTATTCTTGCCACCTGGCTAGAATTAACCCACTGGCTCGAATGACGAGTTCGACAGCTAGAGCACGTGAGATTGCAGGTTTGATCGTAGTCCAATTTGAGCAGCTTGACCCTCACCGACGAAATCGTCTCTGGAGCATTTTCTTCGATGAACCCTCCCGGTCCGGGCAACAATGGACATGACGGACAGTGGCGAAAACTTCCATCTAAAACAGAAGCCCGTAGGCTGGCAGCATTGGCGCCAGTCCACAGATCTACCAAATTCGAGTCGAGAACATTTCCTAACGGTAGACTGGGCCACCCACACAGGCAGCCATGAGCTGTGCCGTTTGGCAACACCATCAAATGCGTGAACGGAGCTGAACAAAACATGTGGTAAAGTTAGCGCACTAGCGTCGAGCCATGCAACTAATACTAGGTTGCAATCATCTGATCTGTTCCGAAACCTCATTGCGAGACAAAAAATGTACTGCGCCATGCCGTTCACCCGCTTACATGTAGACACTCACGGTGATGTCAATTTATGCTATGGGCAAACCTGGACCTCCCAAGGAGTTGGGAACGTACTTGAAACCGATCTGATGGAAATCTGGCGAGGAGCTGCGTCTGCTGAACGCAGACAGTCAATCATCGACCAATCCTTCCGGTATTGCACCGATTGTCGATGTCCGGAAATGATTGAACTGAAAGATCCTCCTCCCGACCCTGATTTGAGCGTTATCGGCTGCTTGGTAATGTCCTACGACTACAGGTGCAACCTGTCTTGTCCAAGCTGTCGATACACGAATCACAAGCCCAGTCCGCTGTCTTCACTTATCCATCAGAAGATCATGGAATCCGAAATCCTAATGCACGTCAAGATGATCTCGGTCATGGGGAGCGGCGAAGCACTCTGTTCACCTCATTTCTGGGATCTCATCACCAGACTGAAAACTGTCGAGTGTCACCCCGACCTGTGCCTTTCGCTCACCTCCAATGGCACCCTTCTCACACCCAGGAATCTCAACAAGATCCAAGCCTCGGGCAAGAAGATCTACAATGCAGAAATCTCGGTCGACGCCGCCTGTGAGAAAACCTACCTCGTCAACCGCCGAGGTGGTAACTGGAACGTACTTATGGCCAACCTGGCCAACATCGTGGCTTGTGGTATTCCTCTGCGCATAAATTTCGTGGTTCAGGCCAACAATTTCCGTGAGATGCCAGACTTCGCCAAACTGGGATTCCAACTCGGAGCTGAATATGTGCGCTTTGACGCCATCAATAATTGGGGAGCGTTCAATCAAGAAGACTATCTCAGTCGAGCGGTTCATTTCCCATCTCATCCCCTACATACTGAACTGAAGATCATATTGGCAGATCCCATTCTACAGGACAAACGAGTCCACATGGCTCAACTGTCTGAAAACTTTTTTGCCACTCTGTCACCACTGAAAACCATTCAAGCGCTAGCAGCTAAGCGAGGCTGAAAGAAGAACAAATGACAACTCACCCACCAGAATTCCTGTTTCTTTCAATCAACGAGGTTTGCAATCTGAGGTGCCAGCATTGTAACTACTGGAGAACCAAACAACCCTCACTGGCGACGATCAGCATCGCCAGACAGACAGAACTGCTCACCGAATTCGCTGAGTTGTCGCCCCAGGGCAAAGTCGTGATTTGTGGCGGCGAACCCATGCTCGACGTTGGACCCTACTTTCACGTTTGTGCCACAGCCCGAACCCTCGGTCTTCGGACATTATCGGTGATCAATGGCACAATGGTAGTCACGAATTCAGATGCCGACAAGGTTCTGAACCACGGCCCCGACGAGATCAGCATCTCTCTCGACGGACACACCTCAGAGATCCATGATCGCATGCGAGGCCGCAAAGGAGCATTCGTCCAGGCTATCGATGCTGTGAACCTATTGCTACAAGCCCGCTCAAAATCTCTTCAACACGCCACGAGCAACCACAACCTCAAAATCTACGTGATGGGACTTCTCACCAAGTCCACCTATCCATACCTCGACGAGTTTTACAACCTCGTTCTCAATGAAATCGGAGCAGATAAACTCAAGCTCAACGCTCTACAACCATCGTTTCTACACACTCGCATCGGACAAGATAAGGATAGCGACGATTTCTTCGCCACCGAGTCACAAGTTGACCCTGATGTCTTGGCGGCTCAGTTGGCCGCGTGCAACAAGAAATACAACCTACACTTCAACCCCGAATGGATCAGCCAGGTCATTGGGTACTTCAAGACATTGAACGGACATCCAAACCTGACGGATGGCTGGAAGGGACGGTTCGTCACGGCCGACCACATCTGCAACAGTCCGGAACGAAACATCATGGTCAACCTTGATGGACGAGCTTCGTTCTGTTTCTCGAACGAGTTTCCTTCCACACAACTTTCACAACCTGGGGATATGAGACGTTTCTGGGACGGCAATCCCGAACTCAAGTCTCGAATGAACTACTGCAACGCCCTTTGTGGCATAAGCCATTCGGTCAGGCGCGAACATTCAACTCTTCCCATACTAACTTAACGTAGGAGTTGTTGTTGTGGATCAAGAAGAAAATCGAAGAGATCTGACAAGGGATGTCTGGGTAGAGCTGAGCAAACTCTTACCCCCTTCCCCTGTGATATTCGACTTAGGTTCGCACGGAATGGAAGAAGCTCAGATACTCCTGCCAATGCTGACAGGTCGTACGAGGTGGCACGGCTTCGAGGCCAATCCTGAATGCTGTACCCTCCTGAAAAGAAACGTAATTCCCAATCTCGGTAAGAAGGCTGACATTGTCCTCAGCGAGGCCGCCGTAAGCCATTCAGTAGGCTCCGCGACGTTGTACCGTTCGAGAAAGATCAATGGCCAACCCTGGACTCCATCTTCGTCCATACGAAAGCCCCAGCGAGCCACTGAATATCATCCATGGATGACTTTCGACGAGGGCATCACCGTTCCGACAATCACCTTGGACGGCTACTGCCGAGATAACAACATAAGACATGTAGATCTGCTCAAGATGGACATTCAAGGTGCTGAGATCGACGCCATCCGAGGAGGACCAAACACCTTCTTGCAGACTTCCTACGTACTCACAGAAGTATGCGACGGCGAGGAATATGTTGGCCAAGTCGGCCTGAAAGGATTGCTCGCGGAAATGCCTGGAAACTGGGTGCTAGTTGAAAGGTTCATAAACGACGCTCTCCTGAAGAACATCGGCTCTGGAGAGCGTCTACCTGGCTAGCTGGACAACCTTGAAATCAACTTTGTATCGCTTGTTCTCCGGCCACCTCTCGACAAAAGCACTGTCCGCACTACCAGAACACGCCGGATCTAACAGCGACCCGTCTCCCCATTTAACACCCCGCAACGACTTGGCTGCGCCATGGAAGAAATGCGGCCGAGTCTTAATCGCCGATTCGTCCCTCGCTGGCAGCAAGCCCTCTATCAACGTCAGATCTTTCGCATAGGCGTCGCACCACTGGGCTGCGTTCCCTTGAGGTGCTTGCAGCTTGTCCATGTGATAAAGGGTGCCAGGATTCCAGATGCGAGCCTTCAACCTCTCCCTGAAATCGTGAGGTAGAAGCACATCCTCCTCGAAAAACATCATCCAATCGACGCGATCAAGTCTCGCCAAACCGCTTCCCAGCGCCCATCCGCTATCTGTTACGAACTGAGCCCCATGCCGCCTCGTAATTTCGGCGCTCAAGACATCGTCGGCCGTGGATACCACAAACATCTTGTCGAAATGTTGCATATTCCTCGAAAGCGTCAGCTCAAGGAGAGAAGGTTTCCCCAGGCAAAGCACCACACATTCTAGGTTCCTCACCTTGAGACTGTTATGGGTAGGATTGCTTCGAGTGGCGAGATCGGATTTATCACAGCTTGTCTTGGGCAAGTACCAATCGATTTCCTTCTTGACCTTAAACTTGGACTCGTCGTAGCAATCCGCGTTGAAGATTTCCACCTCGCCGCGTGCCACCTTTCGACTGCCCATCCGCTTGAGTCTTTCATAATTGGAAGACGAGACAATCTCTCGACGATCAGTTGCCAGCAACCTGGGCACATCCATGGCAGCACCACAAATGTCGCACCATTTGCACATTTCGCTCCACTCAGACACTGGACGCTTCCACCAATCCTTCTCGATAGACCACCCTTGCTTCGGACCCGGCCCCTCAAAAGCATGTGCTAATGTCCCCATGACCTCACATGGCCAACAGCCCTGTGGAGTGATGCTACAGGACCAGAACTTATTCACCCAACAGTCCTTGATCAGTTCGAGTCGTCTCTCTTTGGAAATAGGCAGCTCATTACCAGCTATTAAGAACTGTTGATGTAGCCCAGCGTTCTCGTGGGTATTGAAGCCGATGAATGGATAAGATTCCAAGATCTGCTCCCAGTGCTGAATGGTATTAGGAGGCAACGAGGTGAAGACTCCACGCTTCACTCCGATGTTTCCGTAGTTGCTGAGCAAGAAGTCTGTAAGGTTAACGATAGGCTGATTTGCTGGCGCTCGCCTGGACGCTCTCCCACCTGTCTTGGCAACCAAATACTCTGTCGCCTCTTCAAAGTGGGGCCAGAGAAGTGGTTCTCCCCCGATAACGCCTATCATGCCTGGAAAACCTTCCAAAGAATCCACAGCTCGCTTGAAGGTTTCAAGATCCATATCCCGAACGGGCACGTGCCCAATCATGCGAGTGCAACCTGAACACTGAAAAGCACACCTTGTCGTAACGTCGATCTGAGCAATATACATTTCAGACATTGGTCGCATGTGATGTTCCCCCCTGCTTCAGTAGTCGGCAAATGGACAGCCGATCATTTACCCTCACCATGTCCCATTGAGACATGTACTCGTCACGGGCGGACCAGGGATGAACCTTGGACAAGTGACAGTTGTATCCGATGGTTCTTTCTACGCTGTCTCCATTCAAGAATGCCGGGGTAATCTGGGACAGCCGACTTTCGTTGCTATGTGGTAGGTGTTGCAACTGATTGCGATCTGCATGACGATGCGCAATTCCTGCGTCTACCAAGCGCAGGTAGATGTCATCATCCTCATACCCATAAGCCTGCATGTATTCGTTGTAGCCTTTGACGAGTAAGAAATTCTCTCTCATGGAATAGACAGTTCCTGCAAGATGGCGATCTTCGTCGCAGGTACATTGCTGCCACGCTAAGTTCCAGAAAATCTTACTACTATCCAGTGGATGTCGCTGGAAGAACTCAGGCATGAGTCGAACATCTGAGTCAATGCGCAACAAGGCTTCGGAACGGGCTGCAAGAATTTCGACGTTGTGACAACGAGCTGCACACCAGTGCTGTTGGCCCTCAACGCGCACAAAACGAATCCTCGGATCGTCAAAAGTCGATAACGCCTTGTTGACCGGGGCCGTGGAGGACCAGTCGACGATGACAATCTCATCAATCTCTGGTCGTTCCAGCCAGGATGGCAACGACCACTTCAAACTGTCAGTTCGATTCATACACCCTGTTGCCAAGGTTACGGTTGTGTTGTTGTGCATGGGAGAGACTTCTGTTTGTAAATCCATAGCCGGTCGCTAATACGTTCAATATCCCACTCGGTTATGCGATCTTTAGCTGCTGTCCAGGGAAGACTTTCAGCTATTTTGAGATTGAGGCCAACCCCCATGATGGGTGTATCCACGGCAAAACTCGGACTGATGTGACGCAGCCGACTCTTCGTATCGTGGGGTATGTGAAACATAAGCTTTCGGTTAGCCTCGCGGCCGAACACCTGAGCTTCTTGCAGTCGCCGATAAAGGTCTTCATCCTCGAAGCCGTAAGATTCCAGCCTTTCATTGTAGCCGTTGACGAGCAAGAAGTTCTTTCTCCTCGTGTAGATAGTACCGAAGAGGTGACAGTCGTCTCCGCAGGAGCGTTTCCACGAGGCGTTCCAGAAGAAGCCATCCGTGTCGATAGGATGTTCCCTGAAAAAAGACGAGTCCAGTTTGATGTCCGAGTCGATACGAAGCAGGTTGTCACCTCTAGCTGCGTTGATCTCGACGTTGTGACAACGAGCCGCACACCAGTATGTCTGTTCCTCTACCCTGATGAAGTGCAGTCTCGAATCAACGAATTCTCTCAGGTCCTCGTGAAGAGGGATCTTAGAACACCAATCGACGATGACAAGCTCGTCGAGTTCCTCGCAGGACAGCCAGGTGGGCAGTGTTTGCCTCAAAATGTCTGGTCGATTCATGCAACCAGAGGCCAATGATATTGTATGGGCGTTCTGAGTCACAGTTATCACAGTGATACTTGAGGTCGGGTCTGGTGATAATCGTTGATCTGCCCGTCTAACACTCGCCTCATAAACTCGACGAGTCGATCTTCTTCGCAGTAGAGGTTCGGCTTGTTGTTGTGAAACCACGGCTGTGACAGCATCGACAGATACGCGGAGTCGTTCAAGTCAAGGTGGACGACCTCCTCTACCACGTCTTCCAACTTCCTTCCCGTAGCATTCACAAAACTCAACGGGTTGAAATCATCGCCTACGCGGGGGCATCCCCAGTAAATGGGAATAGAATTTGACACCATTGGCTCAACCAGCTTCTCACTGATATAGCCTGGATACGACGAATTCTCGAAGGCAATAGTGAACTTGTACGATTCCAGGAAAGGGAGCTTATCTTTTACTCGGTAGCCTAGGTTGTTGCGAACTCCCCCGCCGCACTCGACCGTTTTGTATTTGGATAGCAAATCCAAGAGCTTCAGTCTCTCCTTGGCATGGCCGTTGGAAAAAACGAAGTTACAAAAACGCGTCTTGTTACTCAAAACGCTTCGGGGATCATAGTTCGCTGGCTTGACGATGGTTTTACCGGAAGTTTCATCCGAATAGTACAAATACCGCACATAGATGGGGGTTCGCAAGTGTCGACTGACACTGTCCTGATGATCACCGGTCATCGCGTAATCACACTCATCCCAGGGAGGACGGATATTCTCCTCACAAGTGAAGATCTTCACGCAAGACTTGTAGCAAGAATTCCGGTGTGGGTATCCATATACCGAGAAGAACAGGATGTCAGGCACTCTAATGGAGTTGGGCTCAACGACATCAAGGGTATAGTGCTTTGCCAGAGGGATGGTGATGTGATTGTAAATAGGATTGAACAGATGGTGGAAACCCACGAAACCAATGGAAACCACCGGCTTGTCTGTTTTTTCTTGAAGACCTATCATCATCGCCAGGCTCTCCTTCGTTCAGGACGAAAGATAGCATCTGTCCCTTCCAGTTCGCAACTCAGATCATAACAGGTCCAGTAGTTGTCAGCCAATCGGATTACATTCCAGTTGGTCATCCGATCAGCCATTGTCCAGGGCTGAGTTTTCGCTATGTAGTTGCTCAGTCCAGTCAATGCTCCCTTTTCATCCATGCCATAGACAGTTGGATCGATCAGCTTCTTGACATCTGGGGCAATCTTGAGGTTTTTGTATCTCAAGGAATCGTCGTGTGGGATATGGTCGAGGGTATCGAGATCCATCTCTCGCCACTGAAGACCCAACGCTGTCAGACGGTCATACAGATCGTCATCTTCTTTCCCGTAGTGGATCAGTCGTTCGTTGTACCCGTTCACGGCCAGGAGATACTTTGGCTCGATGAGGAGGGTACCTGCCAAGTTTCGCTTGTCATCAACCTCGGGTGGTACAGATCTCCAGTTGACGGCATAGAAGCTCTGTGTGGCAATGGGATGTCTCGAAAAGAAATCTCTTCGGACCAGATTATCATTGTCTACTCGAAACATGAGTCCCGCGTTGCTAACCATCCGCAGTTCCAAGTTGTGACATTTTGAATTGCACCAGTATTTCTGGCCAACAACTCTGAGTATGTTCAGCCTAGGATCTCGAATGTCTCGAAGAGCCTCTCGCAGTGGTTCATCTGAACCCCAATCAACAATCAAGATCATGTCGACTTCTGCTAGCTCAAGCCACGTGGCTAACGACCGGCGTAACGAGGACAGTCGATTCATGGATCCAGTCGTAAGAACTACCTTCAGATCTCCAATCACAGGTACTACTCCCTTGGGTTGGTGGAAATCAATTTTGAGGTGTGGGCAAGATGCCCGCTTTGGACAGCTCATCGCGAATCGCTGACATCCGACCATGCACTTTCGAGTGAGCGAGCACGGCCTTTCGTTGTTCAGCCGTCGCCTTCTTCCACGCCACCGTGGCCGTGGGCCACTTCAGGAAGAGGGGTTTCCAGTCCATGTCCACCGGCAGATCCAAGACTTTCACCGGATAGATCTCATCACCATCCATGCGCTCGATAATCTCCGGATCTTCGAGGTGAATGCAAACCGACAGGTCGCTGTCGCTCGGCATGAACGCTAACTGGTCGAACTTGAACCCGAGCTGCATGAGCAGCTCTAGCATGGCCAGCACCTCCAGGTGTTGCGGCAACAGGCTCTCTATCGTCGCGTTCTCGTCAAGCTCCATCTTGACGTTTTGGAGGGCCTGCTGGGCCAGCATGGCCAGCGGGCTGCCCCCTTGACAGGCTATACACGGCGTCGTGCAGATCATGTGGGGCATCGCCTTGGTGGGGCTGCCGATCTCTTCCAGCCGAGCGATGTCTATGTTCACCGGCTGGAACTTGTCGAAGAACCACAAGGTGCCGTCTTCCAGATTCTTGGCACGCTCACTGGCGACAACCTCGAAGGCGATCCCCTCGTACTCGAACTTCTCTTCCTTCGGTAGGTATCCGAAGCAAAGACTGTGCTTAACCATTGGGACGACTCACTGTGTGGCCGACCAGTGTTCCAGCGAAGCTCTGAGTATGGCCTGAGTTATTACGGACGGTGATGATGGCAAACTCGCCGGGACTAAGAACATCCAACTTGAGAGGGATAGGTGTACCATCCGGCATGGCAAAGGCCGAGGCGGGCACACTCTTGGGGGACAAGAACTGGCTGTTCTTGCCAATCTTCAGATCGACGATGTCGAAGTTTCCTGCCAGCATGGGCGGGATAACCAGTGCGGTAGGCCGGAAATACAACTGGCACTGGACATTGATATTGGCCGATTCTCCAGCTTTGACATTAGTCTTGCCGCAGTCCAGGACGAAGCTGCCTGTCGGCTCCGACTCTGTCGGCTTGTTCAAATCATCCATGGCCTTGGTGGTGAGATGCAGCGCCGCCTTGAAGGGAAACGAAATGACGTTGACTACGTCGATGGCCATGAGCCGCAGGTGATCTCGAAGGCGCTCTTGGTAGATACTCGGTTCGTTATCGACAACCGGCTCAAAGTCCGTCTCTTCTTCGTAACAGCAGCAGGCTTTCTCCTTCGCACACTGTTTCTGTTCTTCCTTCTTCGCCTTGCGGGCATCCCGCCAGGCCAAGTAAGCGCCCGTGAGGTGATAAGACACCTCTTCGATCCACTTGTACTTGGGGTTAGGATCTGGGTTGGCGAGTCCAAACCACATCCCCATGACTGACGTAACTTGACAAACAAGCTGGCCTTCAAGAAAACGAGGTGCTTCTGACTCATTTCTCATGGTCACGGCGATGGTGTGCAAGGGCGACATTCGAGTTCGATCAAGCTGAAACGCGTCGTTGCCTGGTGGCAACTCTGGCTCGTCGTCAAGTGGTTCTTGCGAGAAGTTGATCAGTGGCAAGTCGACCCCATCCGCCCGAATGTGGACAAGACCGAGCGTCGAACCTTCCACGTGGGGGACGAGCAGGTAAGTAAGCATCACCATCTCGCGCGGACGAATGTCAGGTATTGTTGCCAGGCTCACGGCGACAGTGGCTTCTTCACCCGGTGCGATCTTAGCCAAGGGAAGTTGAAGACTGATTGTTCGTGACTTGGCTGTCTTGTCTTTGAGTGAAATCATCGATTGCTCCGAAGGGTGGGTTGTTTGCTTAAAGGACTTCGCCGATGAGAGCGGCCGTGAAGTCGAGAGGTAGCGGCGACTTATTGCAGTACCTTGCCAATAATGGCGGCTGTGAAGTCGACTTGGGCCGCGTAGAGGTTGGTTACTCCGATCTTAATTAAGTCTTTCTCGGTAACGGTGGAGAGCTTGAGATGTGCATCGACGGACGCCATGAAGGCGACACCAGGGATGGCTCCTGACGAGATGAGCTGATCTTTGTTGTTCACTCTAATCCAGTTGATGACGATGCTCGCTGCCACGTTGTCAGGAATGATGATTCGGTAAGGCGTGAACGCCTTGGTTGGCTGCGCTTGGACAACACCCGTGCCAAGCGGATCGATTCGTGTAACCCCGCAGCCAAGGATGTAATCGTCATCCTTGATTTTCTTCCTTTCATCGCACATTGCTCGATTCTCCTAGATCTGTAGGTGGGTTGGTAAATAGAGTTAGTTTGGAGGGATGAGCCCTGGGATCCAATTGGCGGCAAAGCAGATCGTCAAGTGGAATAAGGCAGGGCCGCTCGACTGGCCAAGCATCTGGAAGCCCGGTCCGAACGAAACGTAGTTGGCGACATTGAACAAGGCTAGGCCCTGGGCCGTGAATGGCTTGTCGCGGGAGAACTGCACCGAAAAGTATCCGGCCAAGCCTAAATCGACAAGCGTGTGCCAGACGACTCCGTATCCTCCAGCGAAGGCCAAACCTCCGACCATGTCACCCGTCGAGGGGACGTACTGGAAGACCTGGACGGCCAGTGCCGGGGCCAGGCAGAAGTTCCCCTTGCAGGCCCCGTACTTTGAATCGTAGGAAGACGCGGCCGGAGCTGCGGCGACCGACATCACTGGCGCTGGCGTTGGCGCTGGCTGGGCCGCCACTGGCGCGACCACGGGCGCGGAAACTCGAACTGGTGCTGGCGCTGGAGCTGGAGCTGGCGCTGGTGCTGGCGCTGGATCTGGCGCTGGCGCTGGAGCTACTGTGACCGGAGATGTCGCTGGTGGCGCCACGGTGATACCCTCGGCTCGGGCGAACTTGGGCATGAGCCAGGCGAGCATGAAAAGCAGGACAAAACCGAGAAGAAGCAGGAGACGGCCGGGCAACACATACCCAGCCTCCGGATTGCGCCCAGGAACGGCTGCCGGTGACGGTACCGGTGCAGGAACTGGGGCTGAAGCACTGGCTGGTGGAGTTGCGACTGAAGAGGGCAGCTTGGCAGGTACCACCTGAAATTCGGCCTCTATCGCGTCAGGATGAGGGACAACAGATCCGGCCGGGGTGGCGAGCTTGAAGAGGGCCAAGAAAGCTCGAATCTTGGGGACGGCCAGGGGCGCGGCGGCGCACGCGGAAGACACGTAGCCGAGCACGTGGGCTACATGGGTCAGCCAGTGGATATTCCAGTGGTTGAGCCAGTTGGCGACGAAGGCGACATCGGGCGCGAAGACTCCTAGACCGCCCAGGACAAGGAGCAAGGTGTTGAGATTCAGCTTTATGATCATCGGGGAAACTTCCTTTCACCGCCGGAGGGGCAGCCTTCTCAGTCTACCGTCTTCCCGAAGATCTTCTTTTCAAGAAGCTCGGTTGCCTTCTTTCTGTACTTGATGTCGCCCAGGCGAATCACGTCGGCGAGCGCGAGCAGCTCGTAGAGGGCCGCATCTTTGCGCGCGGCTTCGGGGGCGGTGGGATAGATGGGGAGCAACGTCTCACCGCGCACGGGGCCTTTCGGATCGGGCCACACAATAGGTATGGCGGCTTTGAGCGAGACGGGTCGTAGGCCCTCGAACTCGTCGAGGAGAGTCGGCAGGTGGTAGGCGGTAGGCCAGCCGGTGTCGAGGTTGCCTCTGACCGAGTAGAAGATACGCGGCGCAGCGAAAACGAGAAGATCATGGAAATGCTTCTTCGAGACAATCTCGGTGTCGCGCACCGGAACGACTAGCTGCGCAGACCGACAGCGCTTCAATACAGCGTGAACCTCGCCAACGCATAAATCCACGGACGCGGCCAGGCTGGCGTAGGTCCAGGGAGTGTCGCCAAGCGCGAAGAGTTTGCACGCCACGAGCACGTCTTGAGCTTTGAGCGTGGGGGCTTTGATCATCGTGCTGTGAAGATATTCGTAATTCATGAATTTCGCAACTCAGAAAAAAAGTGTGTCTTATACGTCACAATTGATTGGGATTTTGCTCTTCGGAAAACCGAACACATTCATGAATTGTGAATGCGGAGCAATGAAATCCTCGGGAAAAAAGACAATTTTCACTGTGGTTTTTGAACATGTGGAATTGGAGTTTCACCTCTCTTGACACTGGTAGGATTTCTATGTGGCCCACGAGTGGGCTTGAAACGAAAGTCGAGGCCGTGGCCTCGGAAACTCAGACCATAGGAGATCTGCACATGTTGAGACTCAGCAGCGGAAGTGTCATGTCACGATTCGGGAGCTACCGGGATGGTGCTCGCGGGTTGCTTCGTCGGGCCGACAGCGTCCTGTCGAAGGAACTCAAGACCGTCCGGGCTTCGGAAATCGCATTCTCGTCCTTCACCTTTGGCGTGCTGCAAGGCAAGTTCAAGGCGTCGGGCGGCCTGACGGCGTTCGGCCTTCCGGTGGATCTTCTGGCCGGTGCGGGATTCCACATCCTC
>Ga0187857_10001248_pt1 | contig 27152 bp, 29 predicted proteins | sample June2016WEW_8_10_FD_132984 | JGI IMG/M metagenome (GOLD analysis project Ga0187857, IMG submission 132984) | Peatland microbial communities from SPRUCE experiment site at the Marcell Experimental Forest, Minnesota, USA - June2016WEW_8_100 | ecosystem: Environmental > Terrestrial > Soil >... | reverse complement strand
TCTCGCTGCACTTCGGCGCCAACGACTTCGGCTCGCTGATGATGGAGGAGAGCGTGGTCTCGGCCGCCGGGACGACCTTCCGCACGACCGCGGAGGAGATCCGGCGCCTCATCACCGGCGCGGGCTTCACGCCGGTGCGGCGGCGCCAGGACTACAGCCCGGTCGAGGAGGCCGCGTGAGCGCGCCGGACGGGAGCCGAACGCCACACGACACTTCCGATGCGCCGTCCGCCCGATCTGGCCCCGCCGCGAGTGCCACCGACGCCGCCAAGGTGGTGCTGATCCTGGTCGGCTCGGAGTCGGACCTCCCGCGCATCGAGCCGGCCTTCAAGATCCTGGACGACGCCGGCATCGGATACGACTTCCTCGTGTCCTCCGCTCACCGCGAGCCGGAGAAGACGGCCGCCCTCGCGCGCTCGGCCCGATCCAAGGGCTACCGCGTGGTCATCTGTGGGGCGGGACTGGCCGCCGCGCTCCCGGGTGCCGTGTCCGCGCAGAGCGATCTGCCGGTCATCGGCATTCCGTTCGACGTCGGTGCGCTGCACGGCACCGACGCGCTATACTCGATGGTGCAGACGCCCAGCGGCGTGCCCGTCGGTACCGTCGGCATCGACAACGCGAAGAACGCCGCCCATCTTGCCATCCGGATCCTCCGCTCATGAGCACACGCGTCGGCATCGGCTACGACTCGCACCGCTTCAGCGCGGGGCGCCCCCTGCGCCTGGGGGGCGTCACGGTCCCGCACACCCACGGCCTCGCCGGGCATTCGGACGGGGACGTCGCCCTGCACGCGGTGGTGGACGCGCTGCTCGGCGCCGCGGCGATCGGCGACATCGGCAGCTTCTTCCCGGACGACGATCCGCAGTGGAAGGGCGCCGACTCGACCCGCTTCGTGAAGAAGGTCGTCGAGACGCTCCAGCAGGACCGCCTCGCGGTGCAGCAGGTGGACGTCACGATCATCGCCGAGCGACCCAAGCTGGCGGACAAGATCGGGGCGATGCGCGCCGCGACCGCCAAGGCGCTCGGGGTGGACATGGGCGCGGTGAGCATCAAGGCGAAGACGAACGAGGGCATGGGCTGGATCGGGCGCGGCGAAGGGATCGCCGCCATCGCGGTGGCGACGGTGATCCAGGCGGCGACCGGCTGATCGACCAGGCGCTCCAGTGGCTGGCCGGCCTCCCCCCGGCCGGGGTCTACGGCGTCATCGCGCTGCTCGCCGCTCTCGAGAACATCTTTCCCCCGGTGCCCGCCGACACGGCTGTGGCGCTGGGGGCTTTTCTCGCCGGGCAGGGCGGCAGCGTCACGATGCTCGGCGTCTTCTTCGCCACCTGGATCCCCAACGTCGCGTCGGCCATCGGCACGTACTGGGTCGCGCGCACGGTGGGACGCACCTTCACGGAGTCCCGCGCGGGCCGGCGGCTCCTCCACCCCCGGGCGATCCGGGCGCTCGAGGGCCTGTACCAGCGCCACCACGTCTGGGGGATCTTCGTGAGCCGCTTCCTCCCGGGATACCGGGCGGTCGTGCCGCCGTTCGCGGGAGTGGTCGGCATCGGCGCCGTGCGCGCGTTGGCGCCGGTGGTGGTGGCGTCCGGCATCTGGTACGGCTTCCTGGTATTGCTGGCGCATCGCCTCGGGCAGAATTGGTACGCGGTGAGCTACGCCCTCAAGCACCTGTCGTGGTGGCTCGCGGCCGTCGCGCTGGTGGTGACGTCGCTCCTCACCTGGGCGGCCCTCCGGTGGCGGCGCCGCACCCTCGCCCGTGAAGCCTGAAGCGCCTCCCGCGGCCCCGGCGGCGTTCCGGGTGGAGCAGTTCGCCGACTACCTCACCCTGGAGCGCGGCGCCTCTCCCAACACGGTCGCCGCGTATCAGCGCGACCTCGCCCACCTGGTCGAGTTCCTCGCGGACCGCGGCGCAGGAGCCCCTGAGGGCGCGACCACGGCGATGCTCCGCGACTTCGTCTTCCGTCTCAAGGACCTCGGCCTCGCCGCGACCAGCATTCGCCGCCACATCTCGGCCACCCGCACCTACTACCGGTTCCTGGTCGGGGAGGGGCACGTCGTCCGGGACCCGACGGAGCGGCTCGCCAGCCCGAAGAAGTGGCGCACCCTGCCGGCGGTGCTCACGGTCCAGGAGGTGGAGCGCCTGCTGGCCGCCCCGCACGCCGACCACCCGCTGGCCTGGAGGGACCGCGCGCTCCTCGAGTTCGCCTACGCCACGGGCGGCCGCGTCTCCGAGCTGTGCGGGATCGAGGTCAAGGACGTCCTGTTCGACGAGGGGCTGGCGCGGCTGTACGGCAAGGGGAGCAAGGAGCGCCTCGTGCCGGTCGGCCGCCGCGCGCTCGGGGCCGTCGCCCTCTACGTCCGCGAGATCCGGCCCAAGCTGGAAAAGGGGAAGGGGGCCGGCCGGCTCTTCCTGAACGCACGCGGCAGACCGCTCTCCCGGGTCGGGGCATGGGGCATCATCCGCCGCTGCGCCCGGGCGGCCGCGCTCACCAAGCGCGTCACGCCGCACACCCTGCGGCACACCTTCGCGACCCACCTGCTCGAGGGCGGGGCCGACCTCCGGGCGGTCCAGGAGATGCTCGGCCACGCCGACCTCAGCACCACGCAGCTTTACACGAAGGTGGACCGCGACTACCTGCGCAGCGTGCACCGGACCTTCCATCCCCGGGCCTGACCGGCCACATTGGGATCGGATGATCTTCGTCCTCGACAACTACGACTCGTTCACCTTCAACCTCGTCCAGTACCTGGGCGAGCTGGGGGCCGAGCCCGAGGTGCGCCGCAACGACGCCCTCACCGCCGACGAGGTACTCGCCCTTTCTCCCGAGGGGATCGTCATCTCGCCGGGGCCGGGCGTGCCAGAACGCGCGGGCATCGCAGTGGCGCTGGTCCAGGCGGCGGCGCGAAAGCGCGTACCCGTGCTCGGCGTCTGCCTCGGCCATCAGGCGATCGCGGTCGCGTTCGGCGGGAAGGTGGGACGGGCGCGCCGGCTGATGCACGGCAAGACCTCCATGGTCCGCCACGACGGCACCGGGGTCCTCGCCGGACTCCCGTCGCCGTTCGAGGCGATGCGCTACCACTCGCTGGTCGTCGAGCCCTCGGGCCTGCCCGAGGCGCTCGCCGCGAGCGCCTGGTCCGACGACGACGGAGGCGCCCCGGAAGTGATGGCGATGGCCCATCGCACGCTCCCGATCCACGGGGTGCAGTTCCACCCGGAATCCATCGGGACGGCCGTGGGCAGGACCATCCTCGGCAACTTCCTCGGATTGTGCGGGCACCCTCTGGCGCCCGCGGCAGGTCAGCCTTAGATTGCAGACCCCTTCGCTTTCCTAAGTAGAACTCCCACAACGTTTTGACTTGTTCGCGGCCTCCAAGTAGTTTTCGGTGTGATTCTTGCACGCGCGGCCGCCCCTCGTGGCCGCCGCTAGAGTTTTGGGGGTCATTCCGGCGCGGCTGGGGGCCGAGCGGCTCCCGGACAAGCCGCTGCGGATGCTGGCGGGCAAGCCGCTGATCGAGCGCGTTGCACGCAACGCGCTGGAGTCGGGCGTGTTCGAGGCGGTCGTGGTGGCCACGGACGCCGACGAGATCGTGCGGGTTGCGGCGCGGGCCGGGTGCCGGGGCCTGATGACGGGGGCGAGCCACGATTCCGGGACGTCGCGGGTAGCAGAGGTGGCCGCCCGCGCCGAGTACCGCGGGTTCGACGTGGTCGTCAACGTGCAGGGGGACGAACCGTTCCTCCCCGCCGAGGCGATCCGGGGCGCGGTGGAGCAGGTGCTGGGCGGCGCGGACATCGGGACGGCGGCGGTGCCGCTGGACGGCTCCGGGGCGGTCTCGCCCAACGTGGTGAAGGTGGTGCTGCGCGAGGACGGCCGGGCCATGTACTTCTCCCGCAGCCTGATCCCGTACCCGCGGGACGGCGGGGCCGGCGCGACCTACTGGCAGCACCTGGGCGTGTACGCCTTCCGGCCGGCGGCGCTCGAGCGGTGGATGGCGCTGGCGCCGACGGCGCCGGAGCGCTCCGAGAAGCTGGAGCAGCTGCGGCCCCTGGCGCACGGGATGACGATCGGGGTGGCGCGGCTGGCCAGGGGCGCGCAGCCCGGCATCGACACGGAAGAGGACCTGAGGCGCGCGGAAGCGTACCTGCTCGCGAGAGGAGAGGAACGGAGTGCCTGATCGCACCGTGACCCAGCATGCGACCAAGTTCGTGTTCGTGACCGGCGGCGTCGTGTCCTCCCTCGGGAAAGGCATCGCCGCCGCGTCGCTTGGCCGCCTCCTGACCGAGCGCGGACTCCGCGTGACGATCCAGAAGTTCGACCCGTACATCAACGTGGATCCCGGGACGATGTCGCCGTTCCAGCACGGCGAGGTGTACGTGACGGACGACGGGGCCGAGACGGACCTGGACCTCGGCCACTACGAGCGGTTCATCGACCGCTCGCTCTCGCAGGCCAACAACATCACGACCGGGCGGATCTACCAGTCGGTCATCACCAAGGAGCGCCGCGGCGAGTATCTCGGCTCGACGGTGCAGGTGATCCCGCACATCACCGACGAGATCAAGAGCGCGATCCGGCGGCTGGCGCCCGACCACGACGTCGTGATCACCGAGATCGGCGGCACGGTGGGCGACATCGAGTCGCTGCCGTTCCTGGAAGCGATCCGCCAGTTCCGGCAGGAGGTGGGCCGGGACAACTCGCTGTTCATCCACCTGACGCTGGTGCCGTTCATCGCGGCGACCGGAGAGCTCAAGACCAAACCGACGCAGCACTCGGTGCGCGAGCTGATGGAAATCGGGATCCAGCCCGACATCCTGATCGCGCGGTGCGAGCAGCCGCTGCCGGAGGAGCTGCGGCGCAAGATCGCGCTCTTCTGCAACGTGGACTTCGGGTGCGTGGTCGAGTCCACCGACGTGGCGACGATCTACGAGGTGCCGCTGCGCCTGCACGAGCAGGGGCTGGACCGCGAGGTCTGCCAGCGCCTGCGCCTCGACACGCCGGAGCCGGATCTGCGTCTGTGGCGGGAGATGGTCGAGAAGATCCTGCGGCCCAACGACCAGGTGAAGATCGCGATCGTGGGCAAGTACACGCAGCTGGTGGACGCCTACAAGTCGGTGCAGGAAGCCCTGATCCACGGCGGGATCGCCAACAACGTCGGCATCACGATGGAGTGGGTGTCCTCCGATCGCTTCACCGACCTGGAGACCGCGCAGAAGCTCCTGGCGCCGTACGACGCGCTGCTGATCCCCGGCGGGTTCGGGATCCGAGGCATCGAGGGGATGGTGCAGGCGGCGGAGGCGGCGCGGGTGCGCCGGATGCCGTTCTTCGGGATCTGCCTGGGGATGCAGGTGGCGATCATCGAGTTCGCGCGCAACGTCTGCAAGATCCCCGACGCCAACTCGTCCGAGTTCGAGGCCGAGTGCGGCAACCCGGTGATCTCGCTCCTGCCGTCGCAGCGCAACGTGCAGGACCTGGGCGGCACGATGCGGCTCGGCGCCTACACCTGCAAGCTGCGGGCGGGCTCGCAGATCGCCCGCATCTACGGCGTCTCGGAGATCTCCGAGCGGCACCGCCACCGCTACGAGGTGGACAACGGGTACCGCGACCTGTTCGCGGAGCACGGGATGCGGCTGACCGGCCTCTCGCCGGACGGCTCGCTGGTGGAGATGCTGGAGCTGCCGGAGCACCCCTGGTACATCGGGTGCCAGTTCCATCCGGAGCTGAAGTCGCGTCCCACGCGCCCGCACCCGCTGTTCGCCAGCTTCATCGCGGCCGCCTACGACGCCCGCCGGCGCCGGGGAGCGGCGGGGGTCCCCACGCCCGAATCGCTCGCGGCGGCCTCGAGGTAGGATGCGCCCCGAGCCGTTCGGACCCGGCCCGTTCCTGCTCGCGGGCCCCTGTGTGGTCGAAGACGACCGGCTCAACCTCCAGGTCGGCGAGCGGCTGGCCGAGCTGGCGCAGCGGTTCAAGATCCCGGTCACCTACAAGGCGTCCTACGACAAGGCCAACCGCGCGCGGCTCGGCGCGGCCCGCGGTCTCGGGATGGAGGAGGGCCTCGCCGCGCTGGAGCGCGTACGCGCCGCCACCGGGCTCGGGATCCTCACCGACGTGCACGAGGTGGCCCAGGTGCGGGCCGCGGCCGCCGTGGCGGACGTGCTCCAGGTGCCGGCCTTCCTGTGCCGCCAGACGGATCTCCTCGTCGCGGCGGGCAGCGCCGGACGGCCGGTCAACGTGAAGAAGGGGCAGTGGATGAGCCCGGAGGGGATGGCCGGCTCGCTCGAGAAGGTCCGCAGCGGCGGCGCGGCCACGGTGGCCGTGACGGAGCGGGGGACCTTCTTCGGCTACGGCGACCTGGTCGTGGACATGCGGAACTTCGCCCGCCTCAAGGCCGCGTGCGCCTGCCCGGTGGTGTTCGACGCGACGCACAGCGTGCAGCAGCCGGGGCAGGGGAAGGGCGGCGCGAGCGGCGGGCTCCGGGAGCACATCCCCGCGCTGCTCGCCGCGGCCGCGGCGGCGGGAGCGGACGGCTTCTTCGTCGAGACGCACCCCGACCCGGACCACGCGCCGTCCGACGGCCCGAACATGATCCGCCTCCAGGACCTCGCCGACATCATCGCCCGCACGCTGGACGTCTGGCACGCCGCGCGAGGCCGCCGTGCTTGAGCCCGCGGTCGCCAAGCGGATCCGCATCATCGGGTTCGACGTGGACGGCACGATGACCGACGGCGGCCTCTACATCGGGACGGCCGGCGGCCAGAACGTGGAGCTCAAGCGGTTCGACATCCAGGACGGCCTGGGCGTGCACCTGCTGCGCGCCGCCGGCCTGGTGGTCGTCGTCGTGACCGGGCGTGCCGGCGACGCGGCGCGCATCCGCGCCCAGGAGCTGCAGGCGGACGAGTTCGCGGCCGACGCGGGCGCGCGGAAGCTGCCGGTGTTCGAAGGAATGCTGCTGCGGCGCCAGATGCGCTGGGAGGAAGCGTGCTTCATCGGCGACGACCTCCCCGACCTGCCGCTGCTGCGCCGGGTCGCGCTCCCGGTCGGCGTCGCGAACGCCTGCGCCGAGGTGCGGGAGGTCGTCCGCTTCACGACCGTGCACGCCGGGGGCCGCGGCGCCCTGCGTGAGTTCGCCGAAGCGTTCCTCAAGGCGCGCGGCGTCTGGAACGACGTGGTGCGCGCCTACCTCAAGGAGCGGGGCGATGTCCTCGGGCGGTGAGGCCCGGGAGCTGGTGGCCCTCGGGCGCCGGGTGCTGGAGCAGGAGGCCGGCGCCCTGGCCGCGCTCGCGGGTCGTCTCGACGGCCGCTTCGCCGAGGCGGTGCAGCTCCTGCTGTCGTGCCGGGGCCGCATCATCGTCTCCGGGGTCGGCAAGTCCGGCGTCATCGCGCGCAAGATCGCGGCGACGCTCACCTCGACCGGCACGCCGGCGACCTTCCTCCACGCGGTGGACAGCGTGCACGGGGACCTCGGGATCGTGGGCCGCGACGACGCCGCGATCCTCATCTCGAAGAGCGGCGAGACCGACGAGCTGTTCGGGCTGGTCGGTTTCCTGAAGCGGCTCGGCGTCAGGATGGTCGCGATCACGGGGAAGGCCGATTCCACCCTCGCCCGGCATGCCGACGTCGCCCTCGACGCGGCGGTCGAGTCCGAGGCGTGCCCGCTCGACCTGGCGCCGACGACCAGCACCACGGTCGCGCTCGCCCTCGGCGACGCGCTCGCCATCGCGCTGTTCGAGGCCAAGGGGTTCAAGCCCGACGACTTCGCGCGCCTGCATCCGGGCGGGGCCCTGGGTCGCCGCCTGCTGCTGGTGGTCCGGGACGTGATGGTCACGGAGAAGCTCCCGGCGCTCGGTCCCGACGCCTCGATGCGCGAATGCGTCGTCCTCCTGGCCGAGCGCCGCGGCACGGTCGCGGTCACGGGCCCCCAGGGCGTCGTCATCGGCGTGGTCACCGCCGGCGACCTGACGCGGCTGATGGAGAAGCGGACGGACTTCCTGGAGGCGAAGGTCGGCGACGTGATGACGCGCACGCCGAAGCTCGCCCGGCCCGGCGACCTGGCCAGCGGCGCCGTGAACACGATGGAGCAGCGCGGGATCATGGCGATGCCGGTGGTGGACGACGGCGGCCACCTGGTCGGCGTCGTGCACCTGCACGACCTGATGCGGGCGGGGGCGGCCTGATGCAGGACGCGCGGACGCACGGACGCACGGACGCACGGCACGTGGCGCGCCTTCTCCGTGCGTCTGTGCGTCTGTCCGTCTGTGCGTCCGTTCTGGCCGGCTGCGGCGGCGGCGGGAAGGGCGTGGCGTCCCTCGGGGCCCAGGCGGACAGCGCCGACCAGGTGATGTTCGGGGTCACGCAGTTCCTCACGAGCATGGGCGTCAAGCAGGCCGTCCTGAGGTCCGACTCCGCCCTCGTCTACGAGGCTCCCGGGCGCGTGGACCTGCGGAAGGTCACGGTGACCTTCTTCTCGCCCGAGGGGGTGCAGCTGTCGATCCTGACGTCGCTGACGGGCGTGTACTGGATGCGCACCAACCAGATGTCGGCCAGCGGCAACGTGGTGGTCGTGCGTATCTCGGACGGCGCGCGACTCAAGACCGACTTCCTCGAGTACGATCCCGCCAAGAACCAGGTGACGACCACCCGGCCCTTCGTCGCGGACAAGGCCGCCCAGCACATCGAGGGCGACAAGGGCTTCACGTGCGACCCGGGGTTCACCAACTGCACCGTGCTGGGCGCGCGGGGCACCGCCGGGCGCCTCGTGATGCCGGGACCGTGACGTGCGCCTCATCGCCGCACTCGCGATCGGCCTCGTCGCCGCTCCCGCGCTGGCCCAGCAGCAGCCCGCGCCTGCCCAGTCGACCTGCAACGTGCAGATCGACTCGAGCCACGGGACCAGCCACATGGTGCAGGCGCCCAACGCCGCGGGCGTCTCCGATGTCTTCGCCGGCGGCGGCATGTGGTCGCACTGCATCAACCAGCCCACGACGACCATGTACTCCGACTCGGTGGCCTGGTATCCGGAGCGAGACCTCCTGTTCCTCGTGGGGCACGTGCATTTCCGGGACACGTCCTCCGTGCTGGATGCGAACCGCGTGACCTACTACCTGCGGCAGGAGCGGCTCTACGCGGAGGGGAACGTCTACACCAAGAACCTCCACAGCGGCTCGGACCTGCGCGGGCCCAGCCTCGACTACTACCGGGCCGCGCCGCCGCTGCGGGACACGCTGGAGCTGTACGCGACCGGCCGGCCGACGATCCACTTCCACTCGGCGCGTCGCGACACCACGCCTCCCGCCGCCCCCGTCGACACCGAGGCGTTCGTCGTCGTGGCGGACCGGACCCACATGCGGGGCAACGACCAGATGTGGGGCGGAGGCCACGTGACGGTGGACCGCTCCGACGTCGCGGCCCGCGGGGATTCCGCCCAGCTGGACCTGGCGCGGAACCTCGGCGCGCTGGTCGGCGGGACGCCGGTGGTGGACGGGAAGGGAAAGGACGCCTACCACCTCACCGGCAAGGACATCCGGTTCGCGCTCACCGACAGCCACGAGATCCGCCAGGTGGTGTCCAGGGGCGACGCGCTGGCTCACGGGCCCGACTGGCGGCTCACGGCCGACACGCTGGACATGACCATCGACAGCGGGAAGGTCCAGCGAGCGCGGGCCTGGGGGAAGATCAAACGGCCCAACGCCCTCAGCGGCGTGAACACGATCGTCGCCGACTCCCTCGACATCCACATGCCCGCCCAGATCGTGCGCCTGGTCTGGGCCTACGGGCACGCGCGGACGACCAGCCGGGACACGACCGTGCGCGACACCACGGGCGCGGGCGCCCCGGCCTCGCGCGACACGACCGTCCGCAGCACGGCCTCGCGCGACACGACGGCGGCGCGGACCGCCACGGCGCACGACACGACCGTGCACGACACGACGGCCAAGGCCGCCCCACCGCTGTTCCGCGCCGACGAGGACTGGCTGACCGGCGACACCCTGCGCGCCGACTTCGGCGTCGTGACCGACAGCAGCGGAGCGAAGAAGTCCCAGCTCGACCACCTGACCTCGTTCGGCTCGGCCCACGCGCTCTATCACGTGGACAACTCGGATCATCCCGGCGAGCCCAAGGGCGTCAACTACTCCCGCGGCCGGCGGATCGACATCGCGATGCAGCAGTCCAAGGTCGCGACCGTGGACGTGGTCGGGAAGGTGGACGGCATCTATCTCGAGCCGCTGCCGCCGCCCAAGCCCGACTCGGCCAAGGCCGACTCCCTGCGCCGCGCGGGTGCGGACACGACGGGCGCGGCGACGCCGGACAGCACGCGCCGCGCCACACCGGACACGACGCGGCATCCCCCGCTGCCGGCCGACACCACGAAGCCGCGCCCGAGCCGCCCGTGAGCGACCACGTGCTGCTGACCCAGCTCACGGGCCGCGATCCCTCGATCTGCCTCGCCGTGGCGGCGCTCCTGAAGGCCGGCGACGAGCAGGGCGCGACGCCCTTCGGCGCCGCCGCCGTCGCGTTCCGCGAGGACTACCTCGACGCCCTCCGCCGCACCGAGGGGGAGTCCGGGCGAACCGACCCGGGCAGCCTCTCGGTGGACGACGTACGGCGCCACCTGGCGACCTCCGTGCTGCCGCGCCTGGCGACCGAGGCCGTCATCAGCGACACGGGCAGGGGCTGGGACCAGAACTCGGTGGTGCAGTTCAAGGCCGAAACGTGGGCGGCCCTCGGCGCCGACCGGGCCGCGGCGCGGCAGACCCTCCTCGAGGCCGCCTGGCAGGGGATGATCACCCACAGCACCGGCGAGCGCGCCGTTGCCGACGCGGAGGCGGCTGCGGGAGGGCGCAGCGTCCTGGAGGCCTTCGGCCTCAGGAAGACGTACAGCCGGCGCGCGGTGGTGGATGACGTGAACGTGCGGCTGGCTCAGGGGGAGATCGTCGGCCTCCTCGGGCCGAACGGGGCGGGGAAGACCACCACCTTCTACATGATGGTCGGCCTGATCACGCCCGAGGCCGGCCGCATCGTCCTGGACGGCTCAGACATCAGTGCGCTGCCGATGTACCTGCGGGCGCGGCGGGGCATCGGCTACCTGGCCCAGGAGCCGTCGGTGTTCCGCAAGCTCACGGTCGAGGAGAACCTCCTCGCCATCCTCGAGATGCTGCCGATCAGCACCGAGGAGCGGCACCACCGGCTCGAGACGCTCCTCGACGAGCTGTCCATCCGCCACCTCCGCCGCAACAAGGCGTATTCCCTCTCGGGCGGCGAGCGGCGCCGGCTGGAGATCACCCGCGCGCTGGTGACGCGGCCGAAGTTCATGCTGCTGGACGAGCCGTTCTCGGGCGTGGATCCGATCGCGGTCCACGACATCCAGACCATCGTCGCCGGCCTCCGGCACAAGGGGATCGGCGTGCTGATCACCGACCACAACGTCGAGCAGACCCTCGACATCGTGGACCGGGCCTACATCATGTTCGAGGGCCGGGTGCAGGTCTCCGGCACCGTCCGCGCCCTCGTGTACGACGACCGGGTCGCCGATCTGTATCTCGGCCCGACCCTCACGGCGCGGCTGCGCTCGCGCCTCTCGCCGGCGGCATGAAGACCTCGCTCGGCCAGCACACCGTTCTCCGGCAGGACCTGCGGATCAACCCGCGGCTCTACCAGGCGATGGACCTGCTGTACATGCCGCTCCTCGACCTCCAGCAGCACCTCAAGCAGGAGCTGATGGCGAACCCGTTCCTCGAGCTGCTGGAGCCCGAGGAGGAAGAGGAGACGCCGCAGGTCCAGGAGAAGCGCGAGACGCCGGAGCCGGCCGAGACGACCGGGACGAACTGGGACGACATCCTGCTCGACGGCTTCGACGACGGCGATTGGCACGGCCAGACGGAGACGCGCGAGTACATCGAGCCGGTGACCGTGCAGGGCCACGACCTCGCCGAGCACCTCCGCGACCAGCTGCAGCTGCTGCAGCTCGACGACCGGCAGCTGCTCCTGGCCGAGGAGTTCATCGGCAACATCGGCAGCGACGGCTACCTCGCGGCCGGGCTCGAGGAGATCGTGAAGGGCGCGAACGATCTGCAGACCGAGTTCGCCACCGAGCACGAGAATCTGAAGGCGCCCGAGCCGTACGCGCTCGAGCACGCCGAGCGGATGCTGGCGGTCATGCAGGCGCTCGACCCGCCGGGCGTGGCGGCGCGCAACCTGCGCGAGTGCCTGATGCTCCAGCTCAAGGACAAGGGCGGGACGGAGTCGCTCGCCTACCGGCTCCTCAACGAGGCCTACGACGACCTGATCGCCCACCGGTGGAGCGACCTCGCCAAGCGCATGGGGCTCGAGACCGGGGAGGTCCAGGCGGCGGCCGACGAGATCGCCAAGCTCGACCCCAAGCCCGGCCTCAGGTACAGCCCCACCGAGGGCGACTACATCATCCCGGACCTCATCGTGGAGAAGATCGACGGCAAGTACCGGGTCTTCCTGAACGACACCAACCTCCCGCGCCTCCGGCTCTCCCGCGCATATCAGGAGGTGGCACGCGACAAGAAGAAGTTCGTGGGCGAGAACCGGGAGTTCATCACCCAGCGGCTCAACAGCGCGCAGTGGATGATCCAGGCGATCGAGCAGCGCCGCCAGACGATGCTCAAGGTGATGAACTTCATCGTGGACCGGCAGCACGACTTCTTCGAGAAGGGGATCGAGCACCTCAAGCCGCTCACGCTGCGCGAGGTGGCGGAAGTCATCAACATGCACGAGAGCACGGTGAGCCGGGTGACGAACGAGAAGTACGTGCAGACCCCGCGCGGGGTCCTGCCGCTCAAGTTCTTCTTCTCCAGCGCCCTCTCGACCACCACGGGCGAGGACGCCAGCGCCCGGGCCATCAAGGCGCAGATCCAGAAGCTCGTCTCCGAGGAAGACACCCAGGAGCCGCTGACGGACCAGCAGATCGTCCAGAGGCTGCGCGAGAAGGGCGTGCGCATCGCGCGGCGCACGGTCGCGAAGTACCGCGACCAGCTGGGGATCCTGTCGGCCCGGATGCGGAAGCGCGTATGAGCCTTGCCAGCGGCAGGGGGGCGGTGGACGTCAGCGTGCTCGTCCCGGCGAAGGACGAGGCGGAGAACCTCCCCGAGTTCGTCGCCCAGGCGGCCGCGGCGCTGGGCCCGGCGCCGTTCGCCGCCGAGGTCGTCGTCGTGGACGACGGCAGCACGGACGGGACCCCCGAGGTCCTGAAGGCTCTCGCGGCGCGGCACCCGTTCCTCCGCTGGGAGCGGCACCGCACCCAGCAGGGGATCGCCGACGCGCTCAGGACCGCGGGGGATGCCGCCCGCGGCGACATCCTCGTGTTCTATCCGGCCGACCTGCAGTACCTGCCCTCCGAGATCCCGTCGCTCGTCGCGCCGATCCTGGCGGGCGAGGCGGACCTGGTCACGGGCACCAAGCAGGGGCACTACGAGAAGGCGTTCGTCTCCGGCATCTACAACGGGCTCTGCCGCCTGCTGTTCGGGATCCGGGTCACGGACCTCAACTCGGTCAAGGCGTACCGGCGCGCGGTGATGCAGGCCGTGCCGGCGCGGCCCGACTGGCACCGCTTCTTCGCCGTCGTCGCGGCGGCGCAGGGGTTCGTCCTCGCGGAACGGCCGGTCACGCTCCTGCCGCGCCACGCGGGGCGGAGCAAGTTCGGGATCGGCCGCATCCCGGTCGGCGTGCTGGACCTCCTGTCCGTCTGGTTCCAGCTCAAGTTCGGCCGCAAGCCGATGCTGTTCTTCGGCGTCTCCGGCACGATTCTCTTCGTCCTCGGCTTCCTGGCCGGCGTCGCGGCGCTGATCATCCGGTTCGGATACGGCGTCGGGTTCCGGCCGCTCCTCAACCTCATCGAAACGCTCGTCATCTCCGGGATCGCGCTGTTCGGGTTCGGCTTCATCGGGGAGCTGCTGGCCGGCCAGCGCGAGGAGCTGCACGGACTCCACCGCGCCATCCAGGACCTGACCGCGGAGCTGTCCCGCCGCCGGTCGCCCCCCGCCGAGCCGTAGACGCGATGCGCGTCGTGATGGTCGCGCACTCGTTCCCGCGGTCCGAGGGGGACGTGGCGGGCGCTTTTGTCGGCCGCCTGGCGCAGGCGCTCGCGGCGCGGGGCCACGCGGTGACGGCGATCGCGCCGGCCGACCGCGGGGAGCGCGGCGCGCCGACGCTGGGCAGGGTCGCGGTGCGCCGCGTCCGGTACGCAGCCGCCTCGCGCGAGACGCTCGCCTATCAGGGCACGATGCACCGGGCCGCGGCCACCAACCCGCTCGCCGCCCTGGCCTTCGTCGGCCTGATCCGCGCCCTCGCCGCCGCCGTCGGCGAGGAGTGTCGCGGGGCGCCGGTGGACGTCGTGCACGCACACTGGTGGGTGCCGGGCGGCGTCGCCGCCGCGCTCGCCGCGCGCCGCGGCCGGCCGTTCATCGTCACGCTCCACGGCACCGACGTGGCGCTGAGCCGCCGGCTGCCCGGCGGCCGGTGGCTCATGGGCGCCGTCCTGCGCCGCGCCGCCGCCGTCACCGCCGTCTCCTCCGCGCTCGCGGAGTCGGCCGCGCACGCGCTGGGGCGCGACCCGCGCGAGATCCCGCTGACCCCGATGCCGCTCGCTCCGGTCTCGGCGCAGCCGGCCGCGCCGGGCGGACGCCACGGCGCCGTGTTCGTCGGACGCCTCACGCGGCAGAAGCGGGTCGGGGACCTCCTCGAGGCCCTGGCGATTCTCGGCAGCCGCGGCCAGCGCCTGGAGCTGACGATCGTGGGCGACGGCCCGGAGCGATCCGTGCTCGAGCGGCGCGCGGCGGCGGACGATCTCGCCGGCAGGGTGACGTTCACCGGCGCCGTCGCACCGGAGGCGGTCGCCTCCCACCTGGCCTCGAAGCGCCTCCTCGTCCTGCCGTCCGTGGACGAGGGCCTCGGCCTGGTCGTGGCGGAAGCGCTGGTGGCCGGCGTCCCCGTCGTGGCGACGCGCTCGGGCGGGATACCCGACTTGATGACCGAGCGCGAGGCAGGCGAGATGGTGCCGCCCGGCGATCCGGCGGCCCTGGCAGAGGCGATGTCCCGCGTCGCGGGTGACGAGCGCTACCTGGCGGGGGCCGGCCGCGCCGGTCGCGCGCTGCTCGAGCGGCTGTCGCCCGACGCCGTCGCGGCCGCCTTCGAGGCGATCTACGGCCGCGTCCTCTCGCGCCGGAGCCGGCCCTAGTGCGCGGCACGCTCGTCAGGCGCACCTGGGTGGCCTTGCAGTGGGCGCTCGGCATCGCCGTCGCGTACTTCATCGTCCTCACCGTCGCGGCGAACTGGAGCACGATCCGCGAGTCTCAGGGTCGGATCATCCTCGACCCGGTGGCGTTGACGGCGGCCGCCGGGATCGTGCTGGCGAGCTACGCCGTCCTGATCAGCGCCTGGAGGGCGGTGCTCGCCGGGTGGGAGGGACCCACCAGGCTCCGCTACACTTCGGCGGCGCGCGTCTGGTGCATCTCGAACCTCGCGCGCTACGTCCCGGGCAAGGTCTGGCAGATCGGCGGGATGGCGGCCCTGGCCCAGCGCGCCGGCGTGTCACCCTGGGCCGCGGCCGGCTCGGCGATCATCGTGCAGCTGGTGAGCGTGGCGACCGGCGCGCTGGTCACGGGCGTCGCCGCTCCGGAGTGGAAACAGCACCCCTGGGCCGTCGCCGTCTGCGGGATCGTCGCCGCGGGGACCGCCGCGATTCTGGCTTGGCCTCGCGGGACCCACGTCCTCGCCCGATGGCTGGGCGCCATGTTCGGCAGGCAGCTCGAACTGGCACCGGTGGGGAAGGGCGCCCTCATGCTCTCGGCGGCCGTCACCACCCTCGCCTGGCTCGCCCAGGGCCTCGCGCTCTATCTGTGCGCCGTTGGTCTGGTCGGGCCCACGAGACTGGGCATCTGGTCGGCAGTTGGTATCTTCACCGGCAGTTCCCTGGCGGGATTGCTGGCGGTGTTCACCCCGGGAGGGCTCGGCGTGCGTGAAGGAGTGCTCGGCATCTGGCTCGCGCCGCTCATGGGCCCGAGGCGCGCCATCATCGTCCTGGTGGGCTCGCGGCTGCTGCTGACCGCGACCGAGCTCCTGGCCGCGGCGATCACTTTCCCGATGAGGTCCCAGCGTGACGAAGCAAGAGCCTGAGACCACCGCGGCCGGCTTCGCGCCGAGCCATCCCACGCTGCTCGCGCTGGGCGTGCTGTGCGTCGGCGTCATCCTGCTGTGCTACCCGATGCTCGGCGGGAGCTTCCTCGGCGGGCAGAACAGCGACCAGACCTGGACCGGCATCCCGTTCCGCTTCTTCTGGGCCTCGGAGTTCCACCGGACGGGGCACATCCCACTGTGGAACCCCTACATGTTCGGCGGGCTGCCGTTCGTCGGCGCGATGCACGGCGACATCTTCTATCCGACCTCGTTCCTGCGCCTGCTCCTGTCGCCCGACACGGTGCTGAACATCGTCTTCGCGCTGCACCTCGTCCTGGCGGGGCTCTTCACCTACGTCTTCCTCCGGACCATCGGCGCCACCTGGACGGCGTCCGTCACCGGCGGTCTCGCCTACCAGCTCTCGGGCATCGTCGCCTCGCTGGTGAGCCCCGGGCACGACGGGAAGATGGCGGTCTCGGCGCTCCTGCCGCTGCTCCTGGTCGGACTGCTGCTCGGGATCCGGAAGCGCCGCCTCGAGGGGTTCGGGCTCGTCGCCCTGGTCGTCGGCCTCGACCTGCTGAGCCCGCAGCTCCAGATGACGCAGTACTCGCTCATCCTCGCCGGCCTCTTCACGCTCTGGCTCTGTTTCGGCGACGACGAGCGGCCCGACCAGCGCTGGCGCTGGACCTCGCTCGGCCTCGCCGCCCTGGCGGTGGCCGTCGGGTTCGGCGTGGCGACGATCCAGCTCCTCCCGTTCATCAAGTACGCGCCGTACGCGGCGCGGACGGTCGGCCAGCAGGGGTGGGGCTACGCGACCAGCTACGCCATGCCGCCCGAGAATATCCTCGACTGGCTGGTCCCGACCTTCTCCGGCATTCTCGACAAGTACTGGGGGAGCAACTTCTTCAAGTTGCACTCCGAGTACGTCGGCGCGGCGACGCTCGCGCTGGCGGCGCTGGGCGTGGCGAACGCGCGCCGCCGGCAGCTCGTCTGGTTCCTGGGCGGCGCGGGCGCGCTGTTCCTCCTCGTCGCGCTCGGCGGGCACACGCCGTTCTACCGGCTCTGGTACGCGCTGGTGCCAGGGGTCAAGGTGACCCGCGCTCCCGGGATGGCGTTCTTCATCCCGACCTTCGTCTTCGCATGCTTCGCAGCCTTCGGCGTGGAGCGCCTGGAGCGGGGCGAGGGCGCGAAGACGCTGCGGGGCGTGGCGATCGCCGCCGGCGTCCTCCTGCTCCTCGGCGCGAGCGGCGCCCTGGGCGGGCTGGCGCGCAGCCTGGCGACCGACCAGATGGCCCAGCAGGCCGCGGCCAATGCGGGCGCCATCGCGCTCGGCGCGATCGGCTCGGCCGTGGTTCTGGCCGCCGTCGCGTGGCTTGGGCTGGCCGCCGGGCAGGGGACGGTCAAGGGCCCTGCGCTGGCGGCGCTGCTGCTGGTCGTGGTCGGGGGCGATCTGTTCGTGAACGCGCGGCGCTTCTTCTTCTGGTCGCCGCCGATGGCGCAGCTCTACGCCGGAGACGACATCACGCGCCGCCTCGAGGCCACGCCGGTGCCGTACCGCGCCCTCGACTTCCCCAATGACTTCGAGGCAGGAAGTGGCGGGGTCTATCCGACCGCGTTCCTGATGGAGAAGCGGATCCCCAACGCCTTCGGGCACCACGGGAACGAGCTGAACGCCTACGACCAGGTCTGGGGCGGGAAGGGGGTCTGGGCGAACGCCGGGAACCTGCACCTGTTCGACCTCCTGGCCATCCGCTATCTGATCGCCCCCGTGTCTGCAAAGGTGCCGGGGTACCACTTCGTGGTTCGAGCGGCCGGAACGCCGCGCGGCCGGGACGGCTTCCTTTACGAGGCGGACACCATCGCGCCGTACGCGCGCGTCGTGCCGGCGGCGGTCAAGGTGCCGGACGACCGCATCGTGCCGACCCTCCTCGACCCGCGGCTCGACTTCAACCGGCTCGTGCTCCTGCCCGAGGACGCGCCGGTGAAAGCGCCGAAGATCGATTCGATGCCGCCGGCGATGACCTCCCGCGCGTCCTTCCCGGCGTGGGAGCCGGGCGCGATGACCGTGCGCCTCGATCCGACGCCGGAGCACGACGCGTACCTCGTGGTCGCCGAGAACTGGTATCCCGACTGGCACGCCACCGTGGACGGCAAGCCGGCCCAGGTCCTGCGCGGCCAGCACACGCTGATCACGGTGCCGGTGCCGCGCGGTGCGCGCGAGGTGCGACTGTGGTTCGCCAGCGCGAGCTACGTCACGGGGAAGGGGATCTCCTTCGCCTCGCTCGGCATCGCGGCGCTCTGGCTCCTGGTCCCGCTGGCCCTGCGGAGGCGGCGTGGCTGAGCGCGCAGTCGTCGTGATTCCCACCTACAACGAGCGGGAGAACCTGCCCAACATCGTGCCGCTGGTCCTCGAGCAGGACCCGCGCCTCGAGGTCCTGGTCATCGACGACAATTCGCCCGACGGCACCGGCGAGCTGGCCGACGCCCTGGCCGCGGCCTCACCGCGCGTGCACGTCGTCCACCGGAGCGCCAAGCAGGGCCTGGGCACGGCGTACCGTGCCGGCTTCCGGTGGGCCATCGAGCAGGGCTACGACTACGTCTTCGAGATGGATGCGGACTTCTCCCACGACCCGCGGCACCTGCCCAAGTTCCTCGCCGAGATCCAGGACGCCGATCTCGTGATCGGCTCCCGTTACCTCAACCGCCGCGTCACGGTCATCAACTGGCCGATGTCGCGGCTGATGCTCTCGTACTTCGCCAACGTATACGCACGCTGGGTCACGGGGCTCAAGCTCTGGGACTCGACCGGGGGCTACAAGTGCTACCGGCGCCGCGTGCTCGAGGGTATCAACCTGGAACAGGTGCGCTCGAACGGATATTCGTTCCAGATCGAGACCTCGTTCCGCGCCTGGAAGCGGGGGTTCCGCATCAAGGAGATCACCATCACCTTCAGCGACCGGAACGTCGGCCGGAGCAAGATGTCCGGGGCCATCGTACGGGAAGCGGTCTGGATGGTCTGGCGGCTCCGCCTCTGGGCGCTGCTGGGGCGCATATGAAGCAGGGCACGGTCTTCTACAAGATGACGGGGTCGGGCAACGACTTCGTGATGTTCGACGGGCGGCACCTCAAGGCCGGCGAGCTGACCACGGCGGCCATCGAGGCCATCTGCGACCGGCGGCTGGGCATCGGGGCCGACGGCGTCGCGGTCCTCGATCCCACCGACCAGGAGGGCGTGCACTTCGTCTTCCGGTTCTGGAACCGCGACGGGTCGCAGGGCCCGATGTGCGGCAACGGCGCCCTCTGCGCCACGACCCTGGCCGGGGTGCTCGAGCTCGCCCGCACGGGCGAAGAGGTCCGGTTTGCGACCGAGGCCGGCATCCATCGGGGCAGGGTGGTGGAAGGGGAGTCCGAGATCTGGCTCCCCGATTGCGCCGCTCCGAAGGCGGTCCCGGCGGTCAAGACCGCGGCCGGGGAGGAGGGGCCCATGCTCGCCCGGCCGTCCGTCCCGCACCTCGTCCTGCGCGTGAAGGACGTCGAGCGCGTACCCCTCGAGGAGCGCGGGCCGGGCCTCCGACGGGATCCCGCCCTCGGCGAGGGGGGAGCCAACGTCAACTGGGTCGCTCCCAAGGGCGACGGCACCTGGGCCTACAGGACCTTCGAACGCGGTGTCGAAGGAGAGACGCTGGCCTGCGGGACCGGCGCCGTCGCCTGCGCCCTGGTCCTTGCAGGTGAGAAACTGGTTCAACCTCCGGTGAAGCTCTGGACCAGGTCCGGGCTCCCGCTGGTGGTCTCCTGGGACCAGACTCCGTCGGGAGCGAAGTCCATCCGCCTCCGCGGCGAGGGGAGAGTCGTCTACCGCGGGATTCTGGGCCGGCTGTAAACCAAGCTCTTCCAAGCGACTAGGGAACGCACTTCGGAACCCACTTCCGATATCCACACTTGCCCACAAATCAACTTAACATAACATATCTTATACGAAGTGGCGTTGGCGCGACGCTGACGGGATGATGCAAGCCCGTTGCTGGCTTGCGGATGGTGTCCGGCTATCCAAAGATCGGGCTGCGTAACTGCCCCCTGAGTGCGGACCCGTGTGGGTAAGTGGTTCGTGAAGGGCTCCGGGTTGCCGCCCGGGGCCCTTCGGTTCTTTGGCGGCGTGGGCCTTCAGCGCAAGCCCGACCGCCCGGGCGTCGGCCGCAGCTCGACGGATCCTTTTCGCACTCATTCGCCGGCGGGACCACCGGAACTACGACGAACACCTGGGGTGGCGGCCTGTTCGGCGAATTGGGCGCGGGCTGGCTGGTGACGCCGCACCTCGCCCTGGGCGCCGCCTGGCGGCTTAGTGCGGACTACGAACACTCCAGTTGGACCACGGGCGCTTTCAGCGGGTCGAGTGACGGATTCTTTTTGACGCTCGGGGGGGTGCGTCTCACGGGCCAGTTGTACTTCTGACTTTGTGTTGCGCGGCATCGGGCTCCGGCGTACGGTAGGATGAGAGCATCAGGAGCGCCCTTAGGGCGGGCTCGCCCGCCTGCGCAGTCCACGGAGGGCCGCGACCATGTTGCGTCCTCGTGTCATCGCTCTTTCCGCCTCGCTGCTCGCCGCCGCGATCGCAACCCCTCTGACTGCGCAGCGCCTTGAGGTCGCTGCGCGCATCGGATACTCGCCCCCGACCGGAACGCTGTTCCAAGTGAACGATGGTGGCATCCGATCATGGGATGGCAGCGGCCTTTCAATCGGCGCGGTTGCATCGTACTGGCTGCTCGCACACTTCGGGATACAGGGCAGCGTAGACTTCCGCTTGGCACGGCACTATGTCACAGACTCCTCTGCTACCCTCTGCAGCCCCGCGGGTTGCCCTCCCCCGCGCCCTCCAGTACTGCTAGACCCGAGCGCAACGCAGATGACCGCATCGCTCCGCCTTGTCGCTCGGCGGGCACTGGGGCCCAGACTCGAACTCAGCGCCAGCCTTGGCCCGGCGATGATCCTCTTCGGTCACTCGGATTACCAACCCAGCGGGTCTGCGGACTATGCCCTGGCGCAGAACTATGCGTACGGAGTCGCGGGTGGACTATCGGCAGCGTGCGCACTCTCGTCTCGCCTCCGCCTCACTGTGAGCACCGACGACGTCGTCTTTCGGGTGCAGCCAGCGGCAGTCGACTTCGTGGCGGCCCCCCTGCGGCACGAGTTCACCCTCAGTGCGGCGGTGAGCGTGCTGGGCCTGTAGACGCTCGCGGATCAGTTGGCGCGAGGAGGATCCTCAGGGGCTCGAGGCGAGAGCGGGATAGTAGGCGGTGTTCGTCGAGCCGTTCCCCACCTGGCCGAACTGGCCGTAGCCCCAGCAGTAGACCGCCCCGCCGGCGGTGAGGCCGCAGGTATGGTACCCGCCGGCGCTCACGGCCACGAACCGGACGCCGCCGGAGACGGCCGCCGGCAGCGAGTCGGTGCTGACCGATCCGTTGCCGAGCTGGCCGGCGTCGTTGTAACCCCAGCAGTAGGTCGCGCCGCCGGTGGTGACGCCGCAGGTGTGGAGGAGTCCGGCGCTGACCGACGCGAACGTCAGGCCCCCCGGCAGCAGCTCCGGATACGTACTGCTCGACGTCGTCCCAGTGCCGAGCTCGCCGTAGCCGTTCGCCCCCCAGCAGTAGACCAAAGCGGTGCTCGTGAGGCCGCAGGTGTGATACCCGCCGGCACTGATCGACATGAAGGTGAGAGCGCCCGACACCGGCACGGGCGCGGTGCGGGCGGCGTTCGACCCATCGCCCAGCTGGCCGTAGGTGTTGTCGCCCCAGCAGTAGGCCGCTCCCGCCGACGTCAGGCCGCACGTGTGGTAGCCCCCCGCGCTCACCGCCATGAAGCTGAGCCCGCCGGAGACCGCCGCCGGCGTCTTGTGAGGCGTAGTGTCGGAGCTTCCGACCCCCAGCGCGCCAGCCACGTTGAATCCCCAGCAGCGCGCTGCCCCGCCCGACACCAAGCCGCACGTGTGGTACAGCCCCGCGCTGACGGCCGTGAAGACGAGACCGCCCGACACCGCGCCCGGCACGGAGTCGTCGGCCGTCGAGCCGTTGCCAAGCTGGCCGTGGACGCCATCCCCCCAGCAATACGCCGCGCCGCCGGCCGTCACAGCGCAGGTGTGATAGCCGCCGGCGCTCATCGCTGCGAAGGTGAGCCCTCCGGAAACGGAGGCGGGGCTGGCGTGAGCCGCGCTGTCGGTGCCGCCGAGGCCTAGCTGGCCATACGCGTTCCAGCCCCAGCAGTGCCCCGCCCCGCTCGTCGTGAGGCTGCAGCTGTGGTAGTTGCCCGCCGTGACGGACGCGGCGGCGTAGCGACCCGGCGCCGTGGACTCCTTGCAGCTCCACGCGCTCAGGGCCGCCGCGAGCACGAGAACACCGATGCGCGAACGCGTGTCGATGGAGCGCATTTCCCCGCCGGGGCTCAGCCCTGGTTGCCGGCGCCGGACTTGGGCTTGGTCGCGGGCACGGTGCCCCCGACCTCCCCCATCCTGACGCGCGCCTCGGCGGCCTGCGACAGCTCGCCGTACTTCTCGAGGAGCTCACCGTAGGCCGCGCGCGCGCCCGCCGTGTCGCCGGCGACGCTCAGCACCCGCCCCGCATCGAGCAGCCCCTGCGCCCTGAGGAAGTCGTGCGTCGCGATCTCCGCCACCTTCCGGTAGGCGGCCGCGGCGTCCTTGAACTTCCGCTGGCTCTCCAGGCCGCCGCCCAGGAGCGACCAGCCGGACGCGAGGATCTCCTTGGAGTGGCCCTTCGCGAGGAAGATCCGGAGGTCCTGCACCGCGTCCGCCGTCTTACCCATGAGGAGCCGTACCTCGTTGAGCAGCACCACGGCGTCGTCCGCGGCGCGCGTCCCGCCGTAGCGGTCCACCAGCCTGCTGAGGTCGTTGGCCGCGAGCGGCAGGTTCCCCGCGTCCGCCTCCGCGCGCGCCTGAGAGAGTGCCTGCGCGGCGAAGGCCTGCTTGCGCATTTCCGACGTGACGTACATCCAGATCGCGACGCCGATGACGACCACCGCGGTCGCGCCGTACGCCACCTCGCGCGCGTGGGTCGTGAAGTATTCACCCCAGTCGCGTTGCGCGGCGGGAGTCGTGCCAGCTGGAAGCGGCGCACCCATGGACGTCTCGGTTCCTCTGAACTGTCGGATGAAAGGTGATGCCCCTGGGGTGACTCGAACACCCGGCCAACGGTTTAGGAAACCGCTGCTCTATCCATGCTGAGCTACAGGGGCCAGTGGATAGCTATTGAATGTCGCAGGCTACGGCACGAATGAAAAGGCGTGAGAGGTGAGTTGTGAGGGGTGAGAAGGCCGCGTGAGAAGTGAGACGTTCCGGTGAGAAGCGACGGCGTGAGAGGTCTTCTCACGCCTTTGCCCCTCACGTCTTTCCCTCTCACCTCTCACTTCGCCTCCTCACGTTTCACCTCTCACTTCTCACCCCAAGGTGCAACTGCCTATGCACAAAGAGCCTCTGGGCCCCATGTGCATTCACGGTCTTAGTGCTTGATAACAAACGACTTACCGTCAACATGCTCCTGTTGAACCTCGTCCCGCTCAACCTCCAGGACCTGCGCGCCCGGCGGCCCCTTGGACAGGATCGCGTCCAGCGCGTCGATCGTGTCAGCCGAGGCGAGCGCGACGACCTCCACCGCCCCGTCTTCCGTGTTCCGCACCCAGCCCCGCACGCCGAGCGCCTGGGCCCGGTTCATCACGAACCATCGGAACCCCACGCCCTGGACCCACCCCTTCAGGACCCAGCGACGGCCGACGAGGGAGCCCCCGCCTTCCGCGGACGCCATCACGCCTTCCCTCCCGCTGAACGGACCTGGCGCCGGTGCCGGATGACATAGACGGCGATCAGGACCGCCACCGCCGGGAGGAGGATCAGCACCGCGCGGTGCGAGTACAGCATGACCTGCTCGTGCGAGAGCGTCTTCCCCTCCTTCCCGATCACCCAGCCGATCCCCATCAGGATGGAGCCCCAGAGCCCCGCCCCCGCACCGGTGTACAGGAAGAACAACCCCACCGGCATCCGCGCGATCCCGGCGGGGATCGAGACGAGGTGGCGCAGCACCGGGAAGAGCCGCGAGATGAAGACGGCGATCGGTCCGTGCTTCTGGAAGAAGCGCTCCGAGCGCTCGAGCGATCGCTCGCTCACCAGCACCCACTTCCCGTATCGCACGAACGCCCAGCGGCCGACCCGCGAGGCGATCCAGTAGTTCGCGTACGAGCCGAGCAGCCCGCCGACGATGCAGGCGCCCATCGCGAGGGCCGCATTCATCCGGCCCATCGCGACGAGGTAGCCGGCCGGCGGCATCACCAGCTCGGAGGGCAGCGGGATGACGGAGGACTCGACCGCCATCAGCACGGCGATGCCGGGGTAACCCATCCGCCCGATCGTGTCCACGAGCCAGGTCAGGAAGTGCTCAACCATCGAAGCCGAAAGTCCCGAGGAGGGGAACGAAGCGCGCGTCCGCCAGCGGCTCCCGCCGCGTGCCGCGGTCCGTCGCGGTGACCAGCGTCAGCACCTGGTTGCCCTTCTCCCCCAGCGGGAGGAGGACGCGGCCGCCCGGCGCGAGCTGATCGAGGAGGGGCTGCGGCACCTCCGGCGACGCCGCCGCGACGACGATGGCGTCGTACGGCGCGTAGTCCCGCCACCCCAACGTGCCGTCGCCCAGCAGCAGCGAGACGTTCTGGACGCCCGCCGCCCGGAGCGCCGCGAGCGCCGCCTCCCGCAGCCGGGCCACGCGCTCGATCGAGAAGACCTGGGCCACGAGCCGGCCCAGCAGCGCGGTCTGATAGCCCGAGCCGGTGCCCACCTCAAGTACTTTCTCATGTCCGCGGAGGCGCAGCGCCGTGAGGCAGCGCGCCTGCATCGAGGGCTGTGACATCGTCTGGCCGTTGCCGATCGGGAGCGCGGTGTCCTCGTACGCCCTCGGCTGCAGGGCGCGCGGGACGAAGAGGTGCCGCGGCACGGCGCCGACCGCGCCCAGCACCGCGGCGTCCGTGATGCCCCGCGCCCGCACGGCCGCGACCAGCCGGGCGCGGTGCGCCGCGTAGGGGTCGGCTACGCGCCCAGGCGCCACGAACGCACGGAATCCAGCAGCTCGTAGCCCGTGAGGTCGGCGACGAGCGGCGTGACCGAGATGTAGCCGTCCTCGACCGCCTTGAAGTCCACCTCGTCCCCGCCCGACCACACCGGCCGGCCGCCGCCGATCCAGAAGATCTCGCGCCCCCACGGATCCTTCATCCGGGAGAGCGATCCGTCGTAGACGCGCTTGCCGAGGGTGGTGACGCGGACGCCGCGCACCTTGTCGCCGGGGATCGGCGGCAGGTTGATGTTGAGCAGCGTCTGCTTCGGCAGGCGCTCGACGGCGAGGATCGCCTTGAGCAGCTGCTGCACGCCGTCGCGATGCGACGCGAGAAGATCGAACTCCGCGCCGGCGAACGACACGGCGATGCCGGGCACGCCGAGGATCTGCGCCTCCATCGCCGCGGCCACCGTGCCCGAGTAGAGCACGTCCTCGCCCATGTTGGGGCCGTGGTTGATCCCGGCGACGACGACGTCCGGCGGCGGCGTGAGGAGCGCCCCGAGCGCCAGCACCACGCAGTCGGTGGGCGTCCCGTCCACCTGCCAGCGGCGCTCGCCGCGCGGGATCGCCCTGAGCGGCCGGTGCAGCGTCAGGGAGTGGCTCGTCGCGCTCTGCTCGCGGTCGGGCGCGACGCAGAACACCTCCCCGAGCCCCGAGCACAGCCCGGTCAGCAGCTCCAGGCCGCGCGAGTGGAGACCGTCGTCGTTGGTGCAGAGGATTCTCATGACGCCGTGCCCGGTCCGAGGAGGACCCCCCGCCAGTGGCGCGCGAAGACCGACGCCACCGCGAGCGTGTCGGCGCCGTAGCGGAAGTGGCTTGGCGCGCCGTCGTAGACGGTGGGGACCTGGACGGCGGCCAGGCGGTACCCCGCCCGCGCGGCGAGCAGCAGGAACTCCGTCTCGTACTCGTAGCGGCGGCCTCGTGGCCGGACCGCGGCGGCGACCTCGCGCCGCATCGCGCGGAAGCCCGACTGCGAATCCGGGACCCGGAAGCCGACGGCGCGCGAGACCAGCGCGCTCGAGAGCCAGTTGCTCATCTTGCGCGAGGCGGGCATCTCGCCGTCGCGCTCGCGCGCTCCCACGACCAGGTCGGCGCGGCCGCCGTTCACCGGCTCGACGAGCAGCGCTATCGCCTCCGGCGGGTGCTGTCCGTCCGCGTCCATCGTCACGATCACGTGTGCCCCGCCGGCCACGGCGGCGGCGAGGCCCGTGGCGAGCGCGCGGCCCTTGCCCCGGTTGGCGGGGTGCCGCAGCACGACGGCGCCGGCGCACACCGCCAGCGCGGCCGTGTCGTCGTCGGAGCCGTCGTCCACCACCAGGATCGTCGCGCCCGGCGCCGCCTGCTTCACGCGCTCGAGCACCCCGGGCAGCACCGCGGCCACGCGGAAGGCCGGGATCACGACGGCGAGCGCCGGCGAGGCATCCTGCCCTCCGCCCCCACCGCTACTCACCATGGTCGTCGCCGTTGTCGCCGTTGAGGATCTGGAGCACGCGCTCCAGTTCCGCCCGCAGGTCGCGCACCGTCTCGAGCGCCAGGGCCCGGCGCGCCGCCGGCTTCAGCTCGCCCGTGCGCCGGTAGTGCTCGATCCGCTGCCGCGCCCCCTCGATCGTGTACTTCTCGGAGTACAGCAGATGCTTCACCAGCATGATCAGCTCGATCTCGCGGCGCTGGTAGACCCGGTTCCCGGACCGGTTCTTGGCCGGGTTCAGGAAGCGGAACTGGCTCTCCCAGTAGCGCAGGACGTGCGGCTTGAGGTCCGTCAGGCTGCAGACCTCGCCGATCGAAAAGAACTCCTGGACCGGTTCCGTCACGCTCAGCTCCAGGTCTCGCTCTTCAAGGAGCGCTCCATGAGCTCACCGATCGCCTGGCGCGGCGGCTTGTGCTCGAACAGCACCGCCGCCACCTCCCGCGCGATCGGC
>Ga0187857_10001231_pt1 | contig 27406 bp, 23 predicted proteins | sample June2016WEW_8_10_FD_132984 | JGI IMG/M metagenome (GOLD analysis project Ga0187857, IMG submission 132984) | Peatland microbial communities from SPRUCE experiment site at the Marcell Experimental Forest, Minnesota, USA - June2016WEW_8_100 | ecosystem: Environmental > Terrestrial > Soil >... | reverse complement strand
GCCGCGGCGCCCCACCGCCTGCCGGCGGCCCGTCACCACAGCGGGACCTCGAGGCCGGCCTCCCCTACGTACTCGCGGACGCCGGCGAACGTCCGGCGGTGGATGGGCGACGGCCCGTGTTGCGCGATCGCCGCGCAGTGGGCAGCCGTCCCGTAGCCTTTGTGTCGCGCGAACCCGTAGGCGGGGAACCGGGCCCCCCAGTCTTCCATGATGCGGTCCCGGATCACTTTTGCCAGGATGGATGCGGCCGAGATCGCCGGCACGCGCCGGTCCCCCTGGATGATGGCGAGCGCGGGCACGCGCAGGGCCGGGACGGTATTGCCGTCCACCAGCACCAGATCGGGCTGGGGCGCAAGCTGGCGCACCGCCTCCGCCATGGCTCGAAGGGTCGCGCGCAGGATGTCCGTGGCATCGATGTCCGCGGCCTCGACGGCCGCCACCGCCCAGGATGTGGCGGCGGCGTGGATCGCTTCCGCCAGCCGGGACCGGACCGCCGGGCTCAAGAGCTTGCTGTCCGTCAGGCCCGGGAGCACGGCATCATGGGGGAGGATCACCGCAGCGGCCACGACCGGGCCGGCCAGGCTCCCGCGGCCGGCCTCATCCACGCCAGCGACGAGGGACCCCGCGGGAACCTCGACCTCCCGGAGACCGATTCCCCGCTTGTCCGTGTCCCCACGCCGCCGCGAAGAGGACGCCGCTCCCGCCAACCCCGGTTGCCCGTACGGCTTGCCGTCTCCCCTGCGCGATCTGGCCATGGGGCTGCATTCAGTGCCGGTGCATCTACTGCGTGCGCCGCTCCTTGATTCGCGCCGCCTTGCCCTTCAGCTTGCGCAGGAAGTAGAGCTTGGCCCGGCGCACCTGCCCCTGGCGCAGGACCTCGATCCGATCGATGCTCGGCGAGTGCAAGGGGAAGGTCCGCTCCACCCCCACGCCGTAGGTCACCTTGCGAACCGTGAACGTCGCGCTGAGCCCGCCCCCCCGGCGCCGGATGCAGATCCCCTCGAACGCCTGCAGTCGCTCCTTGTCGCCTTCGACCACCTTCACCTGGACCTTGACGGTGTCTCCGGGCCTGAACGGCGGCAGGTCCTTGCGCAGGTGCTGCTCTTCAACCGCCTGGATGAGTGACATGACCGTGTCCCCCTGCTCCGCCCGCTGGGCGGACGAGAATGTAAAATGAGAAACGGACCCGCCTTTGGCGGAACAACCGACAATCGGGAATCACGTTGATCGGTTTTCAGCCGTCGGTTGTCCGTTTTCCATTTTTGGCTGCGGCCTTCTCCGCCGCCTCTTCCTCGACCTCCGCCAAGAGCTCCCGGTCAAGCTCGGAGAGTGCCGCCCGCGCCAGAAGATCCGGCCGCCGCTCGCGCGTGCGCCGGATCGCCTCCTTGCGCCGCCACCTGGCGATGGCCTTGTGGTCGCCCGACAGCAGGACGGGCGGCACCGCCATGCCCCGGTACGCCGGAGGGCGGGTGTACTGCGGGTACTCCAGGAGCCCCGTCGCGAAGGAATCCGCCTGGGCCGACGCCGCGTCTCCCAGGACCCCGGGGATCAGTCGGGCCACCGCGTCCAGGACCACCAGGGCGGGCAACTCCCCTCCGGTCAGGACGTAGTCCCCGATGGAGAGCTCCAGCGCGTCGAGCCCCTGCGGGATCCGGTCGTCGAAGCCCTCGTAGCGCCCGCAGAGGAGGATGAGGTGTTCCTCGCGGGCCAGCCCTTCGGCCATCGCCTGCGAGAACGGGAGGCCCTGGGGCGACAGGACGATGACCCGGGTGTGCGGCCCGCGGCGTAGGGCGTCCACGGCCTCAAAAGCCGGCTCGGGTTTCAGCACCATGCCGGCGCCGCCCCCGTAGGGCTCGTCGTCCACTTGACGATGCCGGTCGTGCGTCCAGGCCCGGAGGTCGTGCACCCGGATCTGTACCAGGCCGTTGTCCTGCGCCCGGCGCAGGATGCTCTCCTCCAGCGGGCCCTGGAAGATCCCCGGAAACAGCGTCAGGACATCAAACCGCTTCAGCGCTCTCCTCGCCTCCCGATGTCGCGGACGCCAGGTCCGTACCGGGCTCGATCTCGATGCACCCCGCGGCCGGATCGATCCGCCGGATGTGCGCCCGGGCGGCCGGCAGCATCCATTCCCCGGCCGGCCCCCGGATCACATACACGTCGTGCGCCGGCGTCTCCAGGATCTCGCAGACGGTCCCGAGGGATCGGTCGCCCTCGCGCACCTCGAGCCCCAGGAGGTCGTAATGGTAAAAGACACCCTCCGGAAGCGACGGGGCCTCGACGCGCGGGATAGTCACCTCGTATCCCACCAGGCCGGCCGCGCCCTCGGGGGTCTCCACGCCGGCCAGCTTGAGGACCACCGCCCGATCCTGCGCCCGCGCGCGCTCCAGCCTGAGGGGCCGGAACGGACCGTGCGTCGGGCCCACCCACACGCGGCTCAGGGCTCGGAAGGGCTCCCACGAATCGGCGAAGCAGGCCATCATCACCTCGCCCCGGACCCCGTACGGCCTGACCACTCGGCCCAGGATGAGAAAGCCCTGCTGCGCCATGCGTCGCCCTTCGACACTCCCCACCATCGCCGCGAGACGCCTGCCCGCTGCGCCTCGCCTCCCGCGCGCGCGGCGAGCTACGCGGTCGCCGGTGGTTTGGCGCGGAGCTCTGCAAGACGGCGCATCACGCCCGCCTTGCTCAGCAACTGTCGGACGGTATCGGTGGGCTGGGCGCCGCGCTTCAGCCAATCTAACGCCTTGTCCGCGTCCACCGTGAGCCCGATGGGGCGCTTGCGGGGATCGTACGTCCCCAAGCTCTCCAGAAACCGTCCATCTCGTGCCGTGCGCGAGTCGGCCACCACCAGACGGTAGAAGGGCGTCTGCTTGGTGCCCATGCGCCGCAACCTGATCTTGACCGCCATACAACCTCCTCAAAAGTCCTTGAGCGCCCCGCAGCATTCGAGAGCGCTGGGGCGCGGTCGGGGTTAGCGAAGGGAGGACGGCAACTGGCGGGGCATGCGACCGCCCTTGCCCGCCTGCATGAGCTGCCGCATCATTTTCTGCATGTCCGCAAACTGCTTCAGCAGCCGGTTGACCTCCGCCACGCTGGTGCCGGAGCCGGACGCGATGCGCTTGCGCCGGCCGCCGTTCAGGATCTCGGGCCGCTGCCGCTCGCCGGGCGTCATGGAATCGATGATGGCCTCCACCCGCTTCAACTCGCGCTCTTGCGCAGCGGCATCCGGCAGCCCCTTGAGCCGCGAGAGACCCGGGATCATCCCCACCAGTTGCTCCAGCGGGCCCATGCCCCGGACCTGCCGGAGTTGGTCCCGAAAGTCCTCCAGCGTGAACCGCTGCGCCTTGAGCTTCTTCTCAAGGGTGGCCGCCTGCTTGGCATCGAAGGCTTCCTGCGCGCGCTCCACCAGGCCCAGGACATCGCCCATCCCCAGGATGCGCGAGGCCATGCGGTCCGGGTGGAACACCTCCAGGGCGTCCAGCTTCTCGCCGACGCCCACGAATTTGATCGGGGTCCCCGTGACGGCGCGGATGGACAGCGCCGCGCCCCCGCGCGTGTCCCCATCCAGCTTGGTCAGGATGACGCCGGTGAGGTCCAGCGCCTGGTGGAAGCTGCTGGCGGAGTTCACCGCGTCCTGGCCCGTCATGGCGTCCACCACCATCAGGATCTCTGCCGGCTTGACCTCGCCCTTGATGGCGCCGAGTTCCTGCATTAGGGGCTCGTCGATGTGCAGGCGCCCGGCCGTGTCCAGGATGACGGGATCCAGCAGGCGCGATCGCGCCTGGCTCACCGCCTCGCGGCAGACGACCACGGCGCTGGCGGCGCCGGCGTTGCGATACACTTCGACGCCGAGGTTCCTCCCCAGCGTGGCCAATTGTTCCTGCGCCGCCGGCCGCTGCAGGTCCGCCGCCACCAGCAGGGGCCGGCGCCCCTTCTCTTTCAGGAGGCGGGCGAGTTTCCCGGCCGTGGTCGTCTTCCCCGATCCCTGCAGGCCCACCAGCATCAACACGCTGGGAGGCTGTCCGGCCGTCCTGAGCTGGCTGGCCGCCCCGCCCATCAGGGCTGTCAGCTCCTCATAGACCACCTTGACGAGCTGCTGGCCGGGGGTCAGGCTCTCCAGGACGTCGCGACCGACGGCGCGCTCGCGCACGCGTTCCAGGAAGGACCGGACGACCTTGAAGTTGACGTCCGCCTCCAGGAGGGCCAGGCGCACCTCGCGGAGGGCCTCGGCGATGTTGTCTTCGCTCAGCCGTCCGTAGCCGCGAAGCCGCTTGAAAATATCGTTGAGCCGATCGCTCAGCCCCTGAAACATGTCATCCCCATGGAACGCAAATCGTGAAACTAACGGGGCGGCTCCACTTTGTCAAGGTGAAAATCCCCTCGCGAGACGCCAACTCTGCGTCGGGATTGGAGATTCGCGCACTAGGTTGGTCCCCGTCACTCCACAAGGACGCAGGCCCGCCAGGCTCCCGACAGACCCGCCTCGAATCATTGACCCAAGGGCCTGAGCCCGATATGCTCGGCTGGAAACGAGAAGGCTTGGAAGCCAGGAGGCCGAAAGGTTCGATGCTTCCTTGCATCCTAGCCTCCCAGCGTCTCTGGCATGGGGCGATGACAAAGGCGCACCAGGTGGAAAGCAACGAACGGATGGCGGAATTACTGGCGGGACTCGACCCGAAGGGAGCGCCCCGGCTGGCCTTCGTGCGTCGCACCTCGGCGGGAATCGGGAAGCAGGCGGGTCACCTGCTTTGTCTATCCGCCTCCTTCAATCCTCTGACCGCAGCGCACGTCTGGCTCATCCGGGAGGCCAGTCGCATCTTCTCGCCCGATGAAGTCCTGCTCGTCCTGGCCAAAACGAACGTGGACAAATCGGTGGAGGGCTTCCCTTTGGAGCGGCGCCTCGGTCTGCTGCTACGCTTCACCGAGTCGCGCCCGACATTTTCTGTCGCCGCCTGCAGCCACGGTCGCTTCATGGACAAGGCCGAGGCCATCCTGCCCCACTATCCTCCAGGGACGCGACTGGCCTTCATCGTCGGCTTCGATACCCTCGCTCGTCTGTTCGATCCGAAGTACTACGCTGACCTGGAGGCCTCACTATCCGCCCTGTTCGGAGCGAGCGAGTTCATCGCTGCCAACCGTGCGCCCGATCCCCTCGAGGCCGTCGCGTCCTTCCTCGCCCGGCCGGACGTTGCACCGCATGCCCATCGGATCCACGTGATCCAGCTCCCGGCAAGGATTGCGGCCATGTCTGCCACGGAGATCCGCGCGCGTCTCGCCCGCGGCGAGTCCGTCGCCGGCCTTGTGCCACCGGAGATCCAGCCCTTGCTGAACTCCTAATACGGGTGTCCTGGACGCAATCAGGAAACACCCCTCCAATGGAGCGGAAACGTTCTCTTTGCCTGGAGACCCCTAGGCGACTTTGGCCTGAAACCTTCCCGCCCCCTGGATGGCGACGATCATCTGGTCAACCGACGTGGCCGAACCCTCCACGCTGACGCGGGCCTCCTTCTTCGTCCGGTCAACCCCTTCGACTTTCACGCCTGCAAGCCTTTCCAAGGCTTGTCGCACTCCTCGCTCGCACCCCCCTCACGTCATCCCCGTCACGCTGAACCGGATCTGCCGAGATTCCACCATGGGATCCTCCTTTCCGCTCACGCCACCTGATCCGCAGAGCTTCGCGTAGCGGCTACCCAACCAGGACGAGGCGGACGTCCATGACGTTGGTCTTGGTGGGACCTGTCAGGATGAGGTCCCCGAGCTTCTCGAAGAGCGGGTAGGCATCATTGGCATCCAGGGCCTTCCGGGGGCTGAGGCCCACGGCCAGGGCCCGCGCGCAAGTGTCCCCGTCAGCGATGGCCCCCGCAGCGTCCGTGGGGCCGTCCGTCCCGTCCGTCCCCGCGCTCAGGATCACCGTCTGCGGCAGCCCCGCGATGTCGACAGCGGCGGCCAGGACGAACTCCTGGTTGCGCCCCCCCTTGCCGGAGCCTCGCAGGGTGACGGTAGTCTCCCCGCCCGAGATGAGGCACGCCGGCGGCGGGAGCGGATTTCCGCTGGTCCGGACCTCGCGGGCCAAGGCGGCGTGCATCCGGGCGATCTCTCGCGTCTCCCCCTCGATGGACGAGGACAGGATCATCGGCGTCAGTCCCAGGGCGCGCGCCTCCGACTGCGCCGCCTGGAGGGCCTGGATGTTGCTGCCGACGATCAGATTGCTCACGCGGGCAAAGAGCGGGTTCTCCGGCTTGGGCGTCTCGGACACTTCGCCGCGGGCGCCGGCCTCGAGCCGGTCCCGGATCGCCGCAGGAATCTCCCCGCGGATCCGGTACTTGTCCAGGATGGACAGGGCGTCGGCATACGTGGTGGGATCGGGCACCGTGGGGCCCGAGGCGATGGCGTCCAGCGGGTCCCCGACGATGTCGGAAAGGATCAGCGTCACGACCCTCGCGGGCTGGGCCGCCCGGGCGAGCTGGCCCCCCTTGAACCGGGAGATGTGTTTGCGCACGGTATTCATCTCCCGGATGTCCGCGCCGCAGGCGAGGAGGGCCTTGGTGAGGGCCTGTTTCTCCGCCAAGGTGATGCCCTCGACGGGCGCGGGGGTGAGTGCAGAGCCGCCGCCCGAGATCAGGACGATCACCAAGTCGTCAAAGCCGAGACCCCGGACGTGATCCAGGACCGCCTGTCCCCCGGCGATTCCCGCATCGTCGGGGACGGGATGGCCGGCCTCGTGGATTCGGATTATCCGCGTCGGCTGGACGTGGCCGTACTTCGTGACGACGATGCCGCGACCGATTCGATCGCCGACGATCTCTTCGACGGCGGCGGCCATGGGCCCGGCCGCCTTGCCGCATCCCACCACCACGATCTCGCCGACCTTGCCGAGATCGACCGTCTCCCGGCCGATGCGCAGGCGCAAAGCCTCTCGGGTGAGGTGACGGCGGATCGCCTCTCCAGGGTCCACGGCCCGGACAGCGGCGTTGAAGATCCCAAGGGCCGCCTGCCTCAACCCTTCAACTCGCATGGCGTTCTTCCTGTCCGTTCCCCCTCACGCGCCTCCCAGGGGAAACCGCTCCAGCACCGTATAGACCGACCCGCTGGGGCGAAGCTCGCTCTGCATCAAGTCGAAGTGCATCGCCGTGAGGGTCCCGAACTTCTCCGCGCGAAATTCCTCCAGCGCGGCAAGGAGGGCCTCCGCGTTCCGGGGCGAGCGCACCCGGCCAAGCGTGAGATGGGCGGTGAACCCCCGCCGTTCCTTCGAAAAGCCCACACGGCTGAGCGCGGCCTCGATGCGCCCCGCGAGTTCCGTGAGCGGCTCCGCACCCTCACCCACGCCGACATAGACCACCCGTGGGATCCGGCCGCCGAAACTGCCGACCCCCAACACCTCCATGGAAATGGGGGCGCCGGCCCGGGCCACCTCGTGGAGCGCCGGGCGGATCCGCTCCAGACGCTTCTCTTCGGTCTCGCCCAGGAACTTCAGCGTGACGTGGATGTTCTCAGCCCGGACCCAGCTCACGTCGGCCTGGGCGCGGCGCAGCCGATCCTGCGCGGCCGCCAGCCGCTCTCGGACCTCGGAGGGAAGATTCACCGCCACGAAGAGACGCATCCACGCCCCAATGCGGAGTGCGGAATTCGGAATGCGGAATTTCTCAGAGGCACTGGACAAATCCGAAATCCGCAATTCGAAATCCGAAATCAGCTCTCAGTGATGGGCACCCCCAGCAGGTGGCGGCGAAGCATCTCCAGGGCCATCTGCGCGGCGCGATATTTGATCAGGTCCCGCGCCCCGTGGAGCCGGTACTCGCGCGCCACGTCTCCCCCATCCCACGCCAGCGCGACGCACACCAGGCCTACCGGCTTTTCCGGCGTCCCGCCCGTGGGGCCTGCGATGCCCGTCGTCGCCAGGCCGAAGCTGGTTCCGCTCAGACGCCGGACGCCATCCGCCATGGCCCGGACGACCGGCAGGTTGACGGCACCGAATTCGCGGAGCATCGCCTGCGGGACGCCCAGGATCTGCTCCTTGGCGGTGATGCTGTACGACACGACCCCCCGCTCGAAGTAGTCGGAGCTGCCGGGGATGTCGGTGAGGCGGTTGGCGATGAGACCCCCGGTGCACGACTCGGCCACCGCCAGCGTGGAGTTCCGCTCCCGCAGGAGCTGTCCCACCAGGGCCTCCAGCTTGTCCTCGTCCCGGCCGAAGATGAGGGACCCCAAGCGCTCGCGGATCTTGCCCTCCAGGTCGTCCAGCATCCGGGCGATCTCGGTCGGATCGTCCCCCTTGCACGTCAGGCGGACGTGGATCTCTCCGGCATGGGCGAGGACGCCGATGGTCGGGTTCCGCATCTCGCGGAAATAGTCCCCGATGGCCTGGTCCACCCTGGACTCGCTGATCCCGCACGTCTTGAGGACGCGGGACACGATGCGGCTCTTGATGCCGAAGGTCTCTCGGATCCGCGGGATCACCTGCTCGGTGAGCATGGGCTTCATCTCGGCCGGCACGCCGGGCATGCAGGCGATGCAACGCCCGCCGTCCCTCAGGAACAGGCCGGGAGCCGTCCCGTTGGGATTGTGGAGCACTTCGGCTCCTTCGGGGACCATGGCTTGCTTCCGGTTGTTCTCCGACATGAGGATGCGACGGTGGGCGAACCGTCGCTCGATGTGTGCCAGGACGGCCGGGTCCAGGTGCAGGGGCCGTCCCAGGACGGCCGCCACAACGTCGCGGGTCAGGTCGTCCTCGGTGGGCCCCAGGCCGCCGGTGGTGATGACGACCTCGGCGCGGCTTAGGGCCTGGCGAAGCGCCGCCTCGATCCGCGCGAGGTTATCCCCCACTGTGGTCTTGTAGAAAAGGTCAATGCCCGCCTCGGCCAGCCGCTGTGCGATCCAGCTTGCATTGGTGTCCACGATCTGGCCCAGAAGCAGCTCGGTACCGATGGTCAGGATCTCAGTGCCCATTGTCCACCCAGCATAGACGCTGGCAAGCTTGAAAGCGAGCAGGCTGGGAAGCTCAGAACGCCTTGAGCCTTCCAGCTTCCCAGCCTCCTAGCGTCCCAGCCGTGATCCGCAGGATCACAGAAAGTTGAAGTTCGCCTTGAGCAGCCACCACATCACCCGCGCCAGGAGACCCGCGGCGACATCGTCGGCCACGATGCCGAACCCGCCCGGCAACCGTTCCAGCCGGGAGATGCCTGACGGTTTGACCACGTCCATGAGGCGGTACAGGAGGAACACGGCGGCGAAATCGTAGAAGGTCGCGGGCAGGGCAATGGCGGCGACCCACATCCCCGCGATCTCGTCGATGACGATCTGCGGCGGATCCGGATGGCCCAACTCGGCGGCCACCCGACCTGCGGCCCACACCGCGATGGCGGTCAGTAGGAGGGTCGCCCCGAGATACACCGGCCACGGGAGGTCCACCAAGGGGTAGCAGAGGACCGCGCCCAGCAGGCTCCCCATCGTCCCCGGGGCGAGAGGGAAGTACCCCACACCACCGCCGGACGCCAGGAGCCGCAGGGCGAATCCTGCCCTGGAGTCGGCCCGAGACCTGGCCGGACGCGCACGCTTCGCCACGGCTATCCCACCGCCTCGATGATGTCGGCGGCGAGGTCGTGCTCGTAGGCTTCCCGGACCCGCGCACACACAAGCGTTCCCGGCGGCTGGATCGGTCCCCGGAGATAGACCGTCCCGTCCACCTCCGGGGCGTGCGCCGCCGTGCGCCCACACTGAACGCCTGGAAATTCCATCGCCGGGCCGTCCAGCATCACGTCCTGGACGGTCCCGAGGAGGGCCTGCCCCTTCTCCTCGGCGATCCGCGCCTGGGCCGCCATCAACCTCGCTCGCCGCGCCTCCGCCACGCGCCGGCACACCTTAGGACCGAGGCCGAAGGCTGGCGTTCCTTCTTCATCCGAGTAGCAGAAGACCCCGACCCGGTCGAAGCGCATCTCTTCCACGAATTTGAGCAGGTGAGAGAACTGTGCTGGCGTCTCGCCGGGGAATCCGGTGATGAAAGACGTGCGGATCGTGATGCCGGGCACGGCCCGCCGGATCCGGTCCAGCAGGCGCCGGAGGCTCCGCTCATCGCCACCGCGCCTCATGGCCTTAAGCACGGCACCGTCACAGTGCTGGAGCGGCATGTCGAGATAGCGGCAGAGCCGCGGCTCGGACGCCAGGAGCCCGATGAGCTCAGGCGCGATCCGGCTGGGATACAGGTAGTGCAGGCGAATCCACCGTAGCGACGGGATCTCCAAGAGCGCGCGGAGCAAGCGGACCAGTCCGTGCCCCTCGCCCAGGTCCCGGCCGTAGTCGGTCGTGTCCTGGGAGATCAGGACGAGTTCCCGCACGCCGCTCTCGGCCAGACGCCGCGCCTCGGCCAGGAGGTCCTCCCGCGTCCGGGACTGCATCCGCCCGCGAATCCCGGGGATCGCGCAGAAGGCGCAGGCGTGGTCGCAGCCCTCGGAGATCTTCAGGTAGGCGATGTGGCCCGGCGTGAGGAGGCGTCGCGGTAGCTCGGCCGAGACCAGCGCTGTGTGCCCGGTGACCCAGGTCCGTTCCGGCGCGGACCGCCGGAGTGTCGCGGACGCAATCTCGGCAATGCGGGGGAACTCCCCCGTGCCCACGAACGCATCCACCTCGGGCAGCAGGGCCGGCAGCTCCTGCCCGTAGCGCTGGGCCAGGCACCCACTCACGACAACCGCCTGGCAACGGCCGGTCCGCTTCAACTCGGCCGCTTCCAGGACATTCCGGATGGATTCCTCCTTGGCCTCCTGGATGAAGCTGCACGTATTCACGACCACCAGGTCCGCCCGCTCGGGGGCATCCTCGATCTGGTACCCCGCCGCCGCGAGCTGCCCCAGCATGACCTCGGCGTCCACCTGGTTCTTGGGGCAGCCCAGGTTCACGAGGCTCACCGTGAGCGGCCGCCCCTTCTTGCGTGCTCTGTCCTCAGCCATCTCGGATTGCGTCCCACACCGCGGTCAGGCGGTTTCTGCAATGTAAGACTGACAACGGACAACCGAATATCTGTGCTCAGCGTCCGAATCGACCAGGTGTCCGTGCTCGGTTTTTCATTTGAAAGTCCGCAAGGGCCCTTCGGCTGCATCTCTTCTGCATCGGGAGTGGCGGAAGAGGGGAGAGTCAAGAGAGGGGCGCCCGTCGGCGCACGATTAGACTGCCGTCCGGTTTCGGATCGGTGCCATCTCCAGTCGGTTGCGGCCCTGCGACTTGGCCCGATAGAGGGCCTGGTCGGCGTCATGCACCAGTTCTTCGATCTTGCGCATCGTGGGCGTCAGGGCGGCCACGCCGATGCTCACCGTCAGGTCGCCCTGCGGGTTGGATTCCCTCCCCCGGAAAGCGTGGCTGGCGATTGCGCCCCGGGTCCGTTCGGCCTGGATCACTGCCCGCTCCAGGTCGGTTTCCGGGAGGATGATGGCGAATTCTTCCCCTCCGTAGCGGGCCAGGATGTCCACATCCCGGGCGTTCCGGCGCAGCACCTCGGCCGTCTCATGCAGGGCCTGGTCCCCGGCCAGGTGACCGTAGCGGTCGTTGTACTCCTTGAAGTGGTCCAGGTCGAGCATGAGGAGGGTGAGGGGCCGCCGGTACCGCTGGGCCCGCCGGACCTCGCGCGCCAGCTGGTGATAGAACTGGCGGTGGTTCGCCAGCCCCGTCAGCTCGTCGGTGATGGCGAGCTGTCGCGTCTCCTCGAAGAGGCGGGCGTTCTCGATGGAGATGGCTGCCTGGCTGGCGAAGGTCGAGAGGAGCTGAATCTCATCGGCGTCGAACTCGTGCCGCTCGATCAGGTAGAGGTTCATGCATCCCAGGGCGCGGTCCTGCGCGATCAGGGGAATGGCCAGGAAGGATCCGTATCCTCGCTCCAGCGCCGTTTGCAACCAGGGGGCGTAGACCATATCGGCCGAGAGGTCCGGGATTGCCACCGGGCGCTTCTCCCGCACGGCGATCAGGCTGGGGCTCACGTCTTGGCGCGTTCGGATGGCCTCCACCACTTGGAGCGCTTCGTCGGAGAGATTGTACCCCGCGACCGTGGACAGGGTGCGCCCGTCCGGGCTGAGCAGCATCAGCGACATCGCCTGCGCGTGCAGCAGCGTGGACACCGTCTGGCTGATCCGGGTCAGGATGTCCTGCAAGTTGAACGTCGAAGTCATCGTCTGGCCCAGCTGGTAGAGGGCCTCGAATTCCTTGATCTTGCGTCGGCTGTCGGCGTACAGGTACGCGTTCTCCAGGGCCATGGCCACTTGGCGGCCGATGGCCGCCAGCAGGGCCCGCTCCTCGGGCGAGAACGGCTGGCCGGGCCGACCGACCACGCTGAGAACGCCGAGGCCCCGGTCATGGAACCGGAGCGAGGTCGACGCCAGCGGCCGGGGCGGCTCCTCGTGCGGCATCCCGATCCCCTTGGCTTGCGCGGCGTCGGGCAAGACCAAGGGCTCCTCCAGCTCCAGGGTTCGCCGAGCCCAGGCGGTTCCGGAAGGCAGGCGACGCCCCTCTTCCCCGGGCTCCTCCGGGAGGCCTTGCCAGGCCTGGAGGACCAGTTCACCGCTTCTGGGGTCGGCCAGGTGCACCAGTCCCACGGACAGCCCGAGGCTCTCCAGGGTGCGCGCCAGGGCGCCCCCCACGATCTCTTCGGGGCTCAGGGTGCGACTGACCGCCAGGGCGACCGCGTTGAGGGCCTGCAACTCCCGGTTCCGGCGGACCAGCTCCTGGCTCATCCCCTGGATGCGGAGCAGGACCTTGATGCGTGCGATTAGCTCCTCGGTGTTGAACGGTTTGGTGATGTAGTCGTCAGCCCCGATCTCCAGGCCCAGGACCATGTCCCGCACCGCATCCCTGGCGGTGAGCATCACCACCGGGATGTGCCGCCACCGCTCATCGGCCTTGAGGCGCCGGCAGACCTCGAAGCCATCCATGCCCGGCATCATCACGTCCAGCAGCACCAGGTCCACCAAATTGGCGCGCAGACACGCCAAGGCCTCTTCCCCCGAATGGCTCACCTGGGTGCCGAAGCCGCGAGCCTCGAGCAGGACCTGGATCATGCGCGCGATCCCCTCCTCATCCTCGACGATGAGGATCGTGGACCGTGGCTCGACCATCACAGCCGGCTTCGCCGACACGCCGATCCTCCAGACACGCTCTTTGTGCGCCTCAGGGCGATGGGGCGTCAGATCCAGCGCGGCCCCATGATACACAAATGACCATGGGGGCCCAAGAAAAAATGGCACCCGGACGGGTGCCACGGCTTCGCCTCGTCCCACCGGTCATGAGGCAGGGGGTCCCGTGGGGAGGGTGAAGGAAAACGTGCTCCCCTGTCCCACCACACTTTCCGCCCAGATCCTCCCGCCGTGCTCCTCCACGATTGCCTTGCAGATCGAGAGGCCCAGGCCGGTTCCCTCGACCCGCTCTCCATCCGGCAGCGGGACCCGGTAGAACCGTTCAAAGACCCGCTCCAGGTGCTCCGGCGGGATGCCCACGCCGGAGTCCCGGATCTCCACCAAAAGATCGGGGCCCTGCTGCCAGGCCGTCACGGTGATCTGGCCCCCGGGGGGGGTGAACTTCAGGGCGTTCCCCAGGAGATTCGTGAACACCTGGTCCATCCTCATCCCGTCGGCCTGCACCATCGGGAGCCCCTCCGCCGCGTGCAGGGTCAGGGTGGTCTCCCGGTCCTTGGCCAGCCGGCGCAGGCGCTCCATGGCCCCACGCAGGCCCACCACCAGGTCGAAGGGTTCGCGGCGCAGCTCGAACCGGCCGGCCTCGATGCGCGCGAGATCGAGGATGTCGCTCACCATGCGGAAGAGCCGGTCCGTGTTCTTCTGGGCAATCCCCAGAAGTTCCCGGGAGAGCTCGATGCCCACTCCCTCATTTGCCAGCACCTCCATGGAGCCCTTGATCGCGGTGAGGGGCGTGTGCAGGTCGTGGGAGACCATGGCCAGGAACTCCGATCGCATCCGCTCTAGCTGCTGCAGGCGGGCGTTCAGTGCGGACAGCTCTTCGATCTTCCGGGCCAGGTCCGTGATATCCTGCATGATCATGAAGAATCCGCCCTCGGGGTCCTCGGGCATGGTCCAGGCGAGGGCGATGCGCAACACGCGGTCCCGATACCGGAGGCTCAAGTCTTCCCCGCTCCTTTCGGGGTTGGCCCGGAGACGCCCGATGGCCTCCTGCAGGGTGGCCCGATGGTCGGCCAGGAGGATGTCGGTCACCGGGGTCCCAATCAACTCCAGCTCGGGCCGCCCCAGCATCGCGAGGCCCGCGGGGTTGACGTACAGCACGCGCTGACGGCCATCCGCCTCCACCACGCCTTCGCCGATGGCCCGGAGGATAGCTTCCTTGTACCGCTTGATGGCGAGCAGTTCCCTGACCTGTTCGCGCGGGACCGTCTTCTCCAGTCCCAGGATGGATTGCGGCCCCGCGGGCCCTTCCCCCTCCAGCCGCCGGAGGGTCGCCAGGACGTTCCCCCGGAGCTCATCCAGTCGTCCCTTGACCACGTAGGCGTCGGCCCCCATGGCCAGTACCTTCTCCTGATCCTCCACCAGCGTGCCGGAGAGGATGACCACCGGAATATCGCGCAGACGCGGGGTGCCCTTGATGTACCGGCACACCCGGTCCCCGTCGATCTTCGGCATCACGATGTCCAAGACCACGAGGTCGGGACGGCCCTGGTCCAGGAGCTCCATGGCCTCCATGCCGTCGTAGGCCTTGGTCACCTGATAGCCCTCCTGGTCGAGGATCTCCGCTAGGAACTCGACGTAGAATTTGTCGTTGTCCACCACCAGGGCACGTCTGGCCACGCTCACCTCAATTTCGAATTTCGGATGTCGGATTTCGGATTGCAGGACACCCGCCGGCCAAATTCGAAATCCGAAATTCGAAATCCGAAATGCGCTACGAGCGATAGTTGATGAACTGCGTGTGGATCCCCAGCTCCTGCTGTCGGAGGAATTGGATCACCTTCTGCAGCTCATCCTTGTCCCTCCCGAAGACCCGGACCTGGTCCTCCTGGATCTGCGCCTGGACCTTGAACTTTCCCCCTTTGATCAGCTTCACCATCTCCCGGGCCTTCTCCGTCGGAATGCCCTGCTGCAGCTCAATCCGCTGCCGCACCTGTCCGCCTTTGGCGGACTCGATCTTGCCGCGCGTGAGGGCCTTGAGCGGCACCTGCCGCTTCACCAACTTTCCCTCCAGGATCTCCAGCACCTGCTTCAACTTGAATTCATCCTCGGCGCTGAGCAGGAGGGCATGGGCCTCCCTGGCTACCGTGGCGTCGCTTTCCTTGAAGTCGAACCGCTGCCCGATCTCCCGCATGGTCTGGTGGACGGCGTTGTCCACTTCCTGCAAGTCCACCTTAGAGGCGATGTCGAACGAACACTCGCTGGCCATGTCTCGCTTGCCCTGCCCGCCGCGACCGCGCCAACCGCCCCAAAGGCCGGCCGGCTGCTTCCCGACCTAGGGCTTGGGCGGGGTGACCACCGTGACGCCCGCCGGGGGCGCGAACTGGAACTCCTGATCGGAAAGGCCCGAATTCAGCTTCAGGCCCGTGAGCGCGATCACTGTCGTGTTGCCGGCAGCATCGAAGAGGGTGGTCTTTTCCACCGTGTAGGTCTGGAGGTTCACCTCCAAAAGCATGCGGGCGATGCCCGCCTCCGAATGCCTGGGCCTGAGGTCCAGGATCATGAAGCTCGTGGCCCCGCGGGTGGCCGCGTTCTCCACCGCGCTGACGGCGAACTCGCGGCGGAGCTGGCAGTCCCCCGCCAGGAAGGACAGGGGCATGCGGGAACTGAAGGCCTCGCCGACGTCCTGGACCACCAGCTGCCTGTCGGCCGGGGAGTACGCCCACAGCGTCTTCCCGTCGGTCACGAACAGCCGCGCCTCCGGCTTCTGGTATTCCCAGCGCATCTTGCCGGGGCGCTTCATCAGAAAGACGCCGCTGGCCTCCTGGACTTGCCCCAGGCTCCGGTTCGTCGCCGTCTGGTGGAACCGCGCCGAGAGGTCCTCGACCCGGGCGCAGGTGGCCTCGACCCTGTCCACGACTTCGTCCACGCTCGGCGCGGCCGCAGTCGCGGCCGGCGTGAGGCGTGAAGCGTGAAACGTGAGGAGCAGGACCGCGCAGAGCATCCACGCCGCCCCGCGCCACATCACCTTCCGCACGTCAGGACTCGGCCCGGGAGACCAGGACCTCGCGCGGCCGGGTCCCGTCCATGGCGCCCACGATCCCCTCGCGCTCCATGCGCTCGATCATGCGGGCCGCGCGGTTAAAGCCGACGCGCAGCCGCCGCTGGATCATGGAGATGGATGCCTGTCGGCTCTGCACGACCATCTCCACCGCCTGGCGGTACAGTTCGTCGTCCTCCTCCTCGTCCTCCGGCGGCATGTCCGGCTCGGGCGGCAAGAGCGACCAGACGAACTCCGCGGGCTTCGGCTGGGCCGTGAGGAAGTCCACGACGCGACGGATCTCCACCTCGGTCACGTTGCAACCGTGGATGCGGATCGGCTTGGAGCTTCCCGGCGGGACGTACAGCATGTCCCCCCTGCCCAGAAGAGCCTCGGCGCCGTTCATGTCCAGGATCGTCCGGGAATCCACCTTGGACGCCACCCGGAACGAGATGCGCGCCGGAAAATTCGCCTTGATGACGCCGGTGAGGACGTCCACCGAGGGCCGCTGGGTGGCCACGATGAGGTGAATGCCCACGGCCCGCGCCATCTGCGCCAGGCGCATGACGGCATTCTCCACCTCGGCCTGCGCCGTCAGGATGAGGTCCGCCAACTCGTCGATCACTACCACCAGCATGGGGAGGTGCCCCCGGTAGGATCCCTTGGTGAGGTCGTCTTCGACGGGCGGCTCCAGCTCCACCCGCCGGTTGTAGCTCTGCAGGTTGCGCGCCCCGACCTGGGCGAAGAGGCGGTAGCGCTCCTCCATGTGCAGGACGACGCGCTGGAGGCGCTTGGCCGCTTCTCTCGGATCCGAGACCACCTTGTCGGCCAGGTGGGGGATGCCATTGTACATCGACAGCTCGACCCGCTTCGGATCGATCAGGAGCAGCCGGACATCGCGCGGCTCCGCCCGGTAGAGCATGCTGAGGATCAGGGAGCTGATGCACACGCTCTTGCCCGACCCGGTCTCCCCGGCGATGAGGAGGTGGGGCATCTGGGCTAGGTCGGCCACCATCGGCGCCCCGCCGATCTCCTTCCCCAGGGCCAGGGGCAACTGCAGGGCCTCGTTGCCGAACTCCTTCGCCGCCAGGACCTCCCGCAGGTGAACCGTGGCCCGGTGCTGGTTCGGGATCTCCACCCCCACGGCGGCCTTGCCGGGGATCGGCGCGACCACGCGGACGCTCAGGGCCTTCAGCCCCAGGGCCAGATCGTCCGCCAGGGACACGATCCGGTTGATCTTGATCCCCGGCCCCGGCTCGAGCTCGTAGCTCGTGATGACCGGGCCGGGATTCACGGCCGTGACACGACCCTCCACGCCGAACTCTAGAAGCTTCTTCTCCAGGATCTGAGAATTCTGCGCCATCTCCTCCTGGCTGGAACCGCCGCGCTCGGCCGGAGGGGCGTCCAGGAACTTCAACGACGGGCGGGTGTACCCCTGCGTCCCGCTTGCGAATGGGAACGCCTGCTGGCCCCTTCCCTCCTTGGCCGGCTTGGCCGCCTTGGGTGGGGCACCGGAGTCAGTTCCGGGCGCCGGTGCCTCCGCCGGGGCGGCTGCCATTCCGGCCGGCGCCGGCCCGGTTACCTCGGTAACGGGGGGCGCCGGTGTCGGGACCGCGGCTGGCGCCGGCTTGGCGCGCCGGGCGCGCCAGGCGGTCAGCGCCGCCTGAGCCCGGGCCCAGATTCCGGTGAAGCCTGACGCCGGCAGCGCCAGGAACGAGAGGAGCGGCCGCTGCGAGAGACAAATGATGGCGAGGGCCAGGGCAGCCAGGGCCAGGACGCCCATCCCGAACTTCCCCAGCGAGAAGAGGAGCCAACGGAACAGCTCATCCCCCAGGAACCCACCCGGGCGCTCCACGCGCCCGCCCGGCAGGAGGCCCACCTGGTGGAGGACGCTGGCCAGCAGGCTCAGGGATGAGGCAAGCAGAACCAGGCCCGCAGCGCGACGCACGGGATGGGCCAGGCGGCGGCCCCCGACCCATGTCCAGCCCCAAAGGAAGAAGACCGGCGGGACGAGCAGGGCCGACAGCCCCAGGATCCCGAGCAAGTCCCCGGCCGCTTCCGCCCCCACCCTCCCCACGGCGTTATGGATCTGCCGCTCGGTGGCGCTCTCGCTGGCGTAATTGAAGAAGGAGGGATCCCGGGGATCGAACGTCGCCAGGCTGACGAAGGCCAGGATCGCGGCCGCCATGGCCAGAACGCCGATGGCCTCCCGCGTCTTGTCATGGCGGAAGAAGGCCGCCACAAGCTTCAGCCACTCGCTCGGTCTGGTCAGATCCGGTGCCACACCTGCCTCCCACCTCCCCGGCGGTTTGCAGATTTTATAGCGTGCATCTGGCCAATCTCCAAGCTCTTTCTTTAGCTCATGGCTGATGGCTCATAGCTCATAGCCCCCAAGCCCCCCCATGAGCCAAGAGCTACGAGCTAATTACACCTCGATGATCACCGGCAAGATCATCGGGCGTCGGTCCATCGTCTTCTGCAGGAACTTCCGGAGCACCGATCGGATCCGCTGCTTGACCAGGGTCCAGTCGGTCTTCTCCTCAACGCTGCATCCGTCCAGGACTGTGAGGATTAGCCCCCGCGCCTGTTCGAACAAGGCATCATCCTCTGGCAGGTGGGCGAACCCCCGGGAGACGATGTCCGGCCCCGCCACCACGGTCCCGGCCTTGTCGAACCCGATGACCACGACGACCATGCCGTCCTGGGCGAGGTGCTGCCGGTCCCGCAGGACGGTGTCGCCCACGTCCCCCACGCCCTTGCCGTCCACGAAGACCCGGCCCGCCGGGACCTTGCGGACCACTCTTCCCCCCGACGGCGTCACTTCCAGCACTTCCCCGTTCTCCAGGAGGAAGATGTGGTCTTCCGGGATGCCGACCCGCCGCGCCAGTTGGGCGTGGTAGTAGAGGTGCCGGTACTCCCCGTGCACCGGCACGAAGAAACGGGGGCGCGTCAGGTTGAACATCAGCTTCAGCTCCTCCTGGCTGGGATGGCCCGAGACGTGGACGCCGGGGAAAACGTCCTCCGTAATCACGTGGGCCCCCCGCCGGAAGAGATGGTTGACGGTGCGGGCGATGGATTTCTCGTTGCCCGGGATCACTCGCGCCGAGAAGATCACCGTGTCCCCGGGCAGGATCTCGATCTGTTTGTGCTCTCCCACCGCCATCCGGGCGACGGCGGAGAGGGGCTCCCCCTGAGAGCCCGTGGTGATGATCACACCCTGATCCGGAGGGAAGCGCTTCAGGTCGTCCAGGCGAACCAGCGTGCCCTCGGGGACCCGGAGGTATCCCAGCTCCGCCGCGATCCGGGTGTTGGCCGCCATGCTCTTGCCGTTCACCGCGACCTTCTTGCCCAGGCGGGCGGCCACGTCCAGGATCTGCTGGATCCGGTGGATATGGCTGGCAAAGCAAGCCACGATGATCCGGCGCGGCGCGGTCCGGAAAATCGACTCGAATGTCTGCCCGATGGCGGATTCCGACGGGGTGAAGCCCTCCCGGGTGGCATTGGTGCTGTCGGAGAGGAGGAGCAGCACCCCCTGCTCGCCCAGCTGGGCGAACCTCCGGAAGTCGGTCAATTCCCCGTCCACCGGCGTCTGGTCGAACTTGAAATCGCCGCTGTGGAGGACCAGGCCGGCCGGCGTGTGCGCCGCGACTGCCACGCCGTCGGGGATGCTGTGACTGACCCGAATGAACTCCAGCCAGAGGTCTCCCAGGCGCAGGGCTTCGCCGGCCCGGATGCGGCGGAGGTCGGCTGTCTGGTCCAGGTCGAACTCGCGGAGCTTCTCCTGGACCAGTCCGAGGGCAAGCGGGGTGCCGTACACGGGGAGGGGAAGCTGGGAGAGGAGGAACGGAAGGCTGCCGGTGTGATCCTCGTGACCGTGGGTGAGGACGACGCCACGGACCTTCTGCCGCTGCTCCAGCAGGTAGGTCACCTCGGGGAGTACCAGGTCGATTCCCAGCATCTCTTCCTCTGGGAACATGAGCCCGGCGTCAATGACCAGAAGATCCTCCTCCGTCTCGAGGAGGGTCATGTTCATCCCGATCTCGCCCAGGCCGCCCAGGGGAATGATGCGCACCCACGGCTCACTGTGGCTCAAAACGAATGGGGTCCTCCTTTACACAGGCAATATGGCAATCCGGCAATCAGGTCGTTCCCGGTTGCCGGGTACCCCCTGGGTGTGCCTGGTTGCCAGATCGCCCGATTGCCTGGTTGCCTGGTTGCCAGTTCATCAGGCACGGGCCGCCACGCGCCGCTCGCTCGCCGCGGGGGCGGCCCGGCGCACCGAGGCGCGCTTGGCGAGCGCCACCTTCAGCACATCATCCATGTCGTCCACGTAGACAAACTGCATCCCGCGTCGGACGTTGGCGGGCAACTCTTTCACGTCCTTGTCGTTCTTACTCGGCACGATGACCGTCTTGACACCCATCCGGCGGGCCGCCAGCGCCTTCTCCTTGAGGCCGCCGATGGGAAGCACCTTCCCCCGCAGGGTGATCTCCCCGGTCATGGCCACGTCCCGCCGCACCGGCGTCCGCGTCAAGGCGGAGATCAGCGCGGTGGCCATGGTGATCCCGGCCGAAGGCCCGTCCTTGGGGATGGCTCCGGCCGGCACGTGGATGTGGACGTCGTTCCTGGCGAAGGTCTCTTCCTTGATCCCCAGGCTGGTGCCCCGCGACCGGGCGTAGCTCAGGGCGGCCTGGGCCGACTCCTTCATGACGTCCCCCAGGTGGCCGGTGAGGGAGAGGATCCCCTTGCCCCGCATCATGGTGCATTCGATGTACAGGATGTCGCCTCCGGTCTGGGTCCAGGCCAATCCGGTCGCCACCCCCACCTCGTCCTTTTCCTGCTCCGGCTCCGGCAGGTACTTGGGCGCCCCCAGGTAGCGGATGAGGCCGGCGCCGGTGACCCGGGTGAGGCCCTTCTTTCCCTCGGCCACGTCCCGCGCCACCTTCCGGCAGATGGTCGCCACCTCGCGCTCCAGGTTGCGCAGGCCCGCCTCCCGCGTGTAGCTCTGGATGACCTTCAGAATCGCCTCGTCGGTGATCTCCAGGAGCTTCTTGCTGATCCCGTGCTCCTCCAGCTGCCGGGGGAGGATGTACCGGTTGGCGATGTGCAGCTTCTCCTCCTCCGTGTAGCCCGAGATCTCGATGATCTCCATCCGATCCTTCAGCGCCGGCAGGATGGGATCGGCCAGGTTCGCCGTGGTGATAAACATCACGTTCCGGAGGTCGAAGGGCACCCCCAGGTAATGGTCCGTGAAGGACACGTTCTGCTCCGGGTCCAGGACCTCCAGCAGGGCCGCCGAGGGATCGCCCCGGAAGTCCGCCCCCACCTTGTCCACCTCGTCCATCATGAAGACCGGGTTGTTGGTACCGGCCTGCTTGATCCCCTGGATGACCTTCCCGGGCAGGGCGCCGATGTAGGTCCGGCGGTGGCCCCGGATCTCGGCCTCGTCCCGCACGCCGCCCAGCGAGATGCGGACGAACTTCCGCCCGAGGGCCCGCGCGATGGAGCGCCCGAGGGACGTCTTGCCCACGCCCGGCGGCCCCACGAAGCACAGGATCGGGCCCTTCATTTTCTTCTTCAGCTTGCGGACGGCCAGGTATTCCAGGATCCGCTCCTTCACCTTCTCCAGGTCGTAGTGGTCCTTCTCCAGGATCTTGTGGGCCTGCTTGATGCTCAGCTTGTCCTTGGTCTGCTTGGCCCAGGGCAGGTCGATCAGCCAGTCCAGGTAGGTCCGGATGACCGAGGCCTCGGCCGCGTCCGGGTGCATGCGCGAGAGCCGTCCGAGCTGCGTCTTGGCCTCCTGGGCGACCTCGGGAGGCATCTTGGCCTTTTCGATCTTCTGCTCCAGCTCCTGGACCTCCTGGCCGCGCTCGTCGGCCTCGCCCAGCTCTTTCTGGATGGCCTTGAGCTGCTCCCGGAGGTAGTACTCCCGGTGGGTCTTGTCCATCTCCTCCCGGGCCTGGGACTGGATCTTGTGCTGCATCTCCAGCACCTCGATCTCTTTGCCCAAGAGCTCCGCGAGCTTCTTCAGCCGCTCCACCGGGTCGAAGATCTCCAGGATCTGCTCCGCCTGCTCCACCTTGAGGTCCAGGTTGCTGGCCACGAGATCGGCCAGACGCCCGGGATGCTCCAGGTTGTTGATGATGACGAGCACGTCCGGGGAGACCCCCTTGCCCAGGTTGACGCCCTTCTGGACCTGCTCCTTGACCGAGCGGACCAGGGCCTCCACCTCCAGGCCCTGGGGGGCCGCCTCCGGCTCCGCCACCTCGGCGATCTTGGCCTCGAAGAAGGGGTCGCGGCGCGTGAACCCGAGGATGCGGGCGCGGGACACCCCCTGGACCAGGATCTTGACCCGGCCATCCGGCATCTTCAGCATCCGCATGATCATGGCCACCGTGCCGACGCTGTACAGACCCTCGGGGCCCGGATCCTCGGCCTCGGCGTCGCGCTGGGCGGCCAGCAGGATCAACCGCTCCCTCGACAGGGCCTCGTCCACCGCCCGGATGGACTTGTCGCGGCCGACGAACAGGGGCAGGATCATAAACGGATAGACCACCACGTCCCGCACCGGCAGGAGCGGGACCTGGGCGGGCATCTTTCGTTCGCCCTGCGGTTGCTCGATGCCGACGCTCACCTCGGGCTTCTCCCCGGCGACCTCGACATCGTCTTTTTGTTCTTGTTCCTGGTCTCTTTCTTGGTCGTTCAATGCAGGATCTCCTTCTCCCGCGCCTCAGGCGCGGGAGCGCGGCCCTTCGTTGGGTGCGGCGCTCGCCGCTTCAGGCCTCTTCCCTCCGTTTGCCCCGGGGCGCGGACCGTCCTCGCCCGCGCAGCTCCGGCTTGGAACGCGCCTTCGTCCGCTTGATGCGCTCCGGTCGCGTATCCATGTCCGGATCCCAGAGGTCGTCGTACGGGTCGGAGGACGCCTGGTCCTCCTCGGTCATCCCAGCTTCCGGCTCCTCCTCCGGAGCCGTCGGGCCGGTTCCGGGCTCAGAGCCCGGGGTCGGCGGCTGGCGTGGCGGCGGTTTCTCCATCATGGGTCTTGTGTCGCCATCCGGCGGGGGACCCGCCGGGCTGGTCCTGGGCCGGGCGGGCCAGTGTCCGCCCGGCGCGCGTGAGCGTGATCCGAAGTCAGATCGAGGCTGCGCAGAAAGTCCTTGAAGTTCGGCGCGACGTCCGGCCGCCGCAGGGCAAATTCCACCGTGGTCTTCAGGAACCCCAGGATGGTCCCCGCGTCGTGCCAGTCTCCTTGGAACTCCAAGGCGTAGATCATGTGCTTCCTGGTCTTGAGCAACCCCTTCAAGGCGTTGGTCAGTTGGATCTCGCCGGTCCGGTCCGGCGCCGTCCTCTCCAGCAGAGGGAAGATCTCGGGCGTCAAGATGTACCGGCCGATGACGGCGAGGTCCGACGGGGCCTCTTTGACGTCGGGCTTCTCCACCATGTCCATGATGTGGTAGAGGTGCTCCTCCAGCCTGCGGCCCTTGATCACCCCGTACCGGGAGACTTCCGCACGGGGCACCCGCTTCACGCACATCACGGAGCACCGGTGCTTCTCGTAGACCTCGATCATCTGCTGCAGGGCCGGCCTCTCGTCCGTCAGGATGTCGTCCCCCAGGAGGACGGCGAACGGCTCGTCCCCCACCAGGTCCCGGGCCGCCAGGACGGCGTGGCCCAGGCCGAGGGGCTCTTTCTGGCGGACGTAGCACACCCGGACCAGCTCCGAGACCCGCCGCACGACCTCCAGCAGGTCGGTCCGGCCCTTCCTGCTGAGCATCACCTCCAGCTCAATGGAGCGGTCGAAGTGATCCTCGATGGCGTTCTTGCCCCGGCCGGTCACCACGATGATGTCCTGGATGCCCGAGGCGGCCGCCTCCTCCACGACATACTGGATCGTGGGCTTGTCCACGATCGGCAGCATCTCCTTCGGCTGGGCCTTGGTGGCGGGCAAGAACCTCGTGCCGAGGCCCGCCGCGGGAAACACCGCCTTCCGGATCGTCATCGTTCCTCTGCGCTCTCCGCTGGCGGCTCAGGGGAGGCTCTTGAAATGATGGATCCGACCCGCACCCGGGGGCGCGGCCGCAGCAGCCAGCTCAGGAGGCCTCCCACCAGGCTGATGATGACCGCGCCCAGGATCGCGCTCCCGAACCCCGCCACGTGCACGCCTTTGACCACGTGTGCCACCAGGGCGAGCATCGCCCCATTGATGACGAGAGCGAAGAGGCCCAGCGTGAGCACCGTGAGGGGCAGGGTGAGGAGGAGCAGGATCGGCCGGAGGGTCACGTTCACGAGGCCAAGCAAGAGCGCAGCCACGACGGTCGGCCACAGCCCGTCCACCTGGATACCGGGAAGCACTTGGGCTGCCACCCCGATGCCCAGGGCGGTGGTCAGCCATCGAATCACGAAGGAATGCATCGCTCCTCTTCGATTTTTCAGTGGGTTACCTTTATACCAGCTTAACCCCAATTGTCAACCGCGTTCGCCCGGGATGGCGCGGCGCACGACGGGGCCGCCGCCGTGTGGGGAATCGCCGTCCTGCACGCCGGACCGGGACCGCCGCCTTCGATCTCGACGCGAACTATCGAATATCATTTATCATTTGACATCGGGCAGTCCATGGGATAGGGTGCGTAGCAATTTTCTTTTCTTCCAACCTGTTGCGTCGGACGCTTCCCATAGTCTGCCACATGGGGATCGCAACGCCTTTTCCGGTGCGGAAGTCGAGTTGAGGCCGGCCGCCCTGCATCCAGGGGGCGACCCAGCGCGAACCCCCTCGGGAGTATAGACATGCGCCAGCACGCGACCGACTTCGTCGAGTCGTCCTCGCCTGCCGTCATAGACTCCACGCGTCGCCAGCCCAAACCGGAGCTCCCTCTTCTCCTCCCCGAGGCCCGCAGGTACCAATCGCTCCGGGTCATCCTGATCAAACCCTCGAAGTACGACGACGAGGGATACGTCCTCCGCTTCTGGCGAGGCGTCCTGCCGGGCAACAGCCTGAACGTCCTCCACGGCTTGACCGAGGACGTGAGAACGCGTCGCGTCCTGGGGGATATCGCCGTCCAGGTGGATACGTTCGACGAGGCAGCCGAGAAAGTGCCGGTCAAGCGGATCGTGCGATGGAGCCGGCAGCCGGCCACCAAGCTGATGGTCTGCCTCGTGGGAGTCCAGACCAACCAGTTCCCGAGGGCCCTCGACCTGGGGAGGCAGTTCCGCGCCCACGGGATCGACGTCATCATGGGCGGGTTCCATACCAGCGGCACCGTCAACATGCTGGGGGAGCAGGAGCCGGACATCCAGGACCTCATCCGGGAATCCATCATCGTCGTCTCCGGCGAGGTGGAGGGGCACTGGGAAGGCATCCTGGCCGACGCCCTCAACGGCCGATTGAAGCCCCTCTACTCCTTCGCCCAGGACCTCAAGAACCTGGTCGACATCGAAGAGGCCCCGCCGCCGGTGATGAGCCCGAAGACCATGAGGCACTTCGCCAGTCGCACCTTCGGGACGGTGGAGACGTCGCGCGGCTGCCCCTTCGCCTGCACGTTCTGCACCATCATCAACGTGCAGGGCCGGACGATGCGGGAGCGTTCCCCGCAGTCCATCGCCGACCTCGTGCGGCGCAACTACCTGGAGAACGGGTTCAATTTCTACTTCTTCACCGACGATAACTTCGCCCGCAAGAAGCAGTGGCGCGAGACGTTCGAGGCCCTCATCCGCCTGCGCGAGGAAGGGATCAAGGTCTCCTTCATGATGCAGGTGGACCTGGCGCGCAAGCCGAAGGACTTCGTCCGCCTGGCGGCCGAGGCCGGCTGCACCCAGGTGTTCATCGGCATGGAGAGCGTGAACCCGCAGAACCTCAAAGCGGAGGGCAAGCCGCAGAATAAGGTGGAAGAATACCGGGACATCGTCCGGGAGTGGCACGATGCCGGCATCCTCGTGCAGACCGGGTACATCATCGGCCTCCCCTTCGACACGAAAGAGCAGATCCAGCGCGACATCCAGCACCTCATGGACGAGATCCAGCCGGACGTGGGCTCCTTCTTCATGCTGACGCCGCTGCCGGGATCCCACGATCACCTGGAGATGAGGAAGCGGGGCGAGTGGATGGACCCCGACTTCAACAAGCGGGATTCCTTCCACCCCGTCATCGAGCACCCCCACATGACCGCCGAGGAATGGACGGAGGCCTACGAGGAGGCCTGGAAGATGTTCTATAGCAAGGAGAACATCACCAGGATCCTCTCCCGCTGGAGCCATGACCCCCGCGCCTATTGGGCCTCGGTCTGCATGCTCATGTGGTACAAGAACGCGGCCCTGATCGAGAAGACCCATCCCATGATCGCGGGATTCTTCCGCCTGAAGGACCGGCGCGCGCGACGGCCCGGGTTCGCCGTGGATTCCCTGCCGGTCCACCTCTGGAAACGGACGAAGGATGTGGTCCGCCTCGCCGTCTCCTGGGCCCGCCTCCTGAAAGAGACGGAGGAGATTTGGCTCCAGACGCGCCCCAGGAGCGAGCGGGAGAAGCGCTGGGCCGAAGAGATCGAGAGAATCCAGGGAGAGATCTGGCAGACCCTCAAGATCGCCGAGTGGCAGAAGGCCTACCACGACGCCAGGGCAACTCTGCCGGCCAAGGCGCGGGCCCTGCTGGATCCCTTCGAGGACCTCTCCTCGAAGATCCTGCTCGGCCCCAAGGATCTGAACGCCTTCCTGAAAAAATGGGAGAGCCAGCAGGGCAGGCTCCAGGATCTGTATCGCCGCTTCGCGAGGGAAGACGGGCCGGTCAAGCGGTGGCTGGATCACCTCTCCGAGCTGCACCAGGAGGCCCGGCAGAGCCTGAAGGTACAGGAGTGGCAAGCCCGGTACGCCGACTTCAGGCATCACCTCCCGTCGAAGATGCACCTCCTCTACGTCAAGTTCGACGCCTTGAGCAACCGGGTGGTCTACTCCCGCCAGGATCTCAAGGACTGCTGGGCGAGGACCTCCGAGCACCTGCGCGGGTTGCGGATCTGGAACATCCGGCCCGCCAGGCTGGCGGCGACCTGCTTCAAGGAGGTCTGCCTGTCCACGACGTTCACCCGGAGGGCCATCGCCTCCTTCTATATGAGGGAGCGGGGTCTGGTGAAATCCGAAGAGGTTTCCAAGGCCGGCTAGGAGGTTGTCGGAGAAAGCCCGTTGATACTGACCAGCGCGAAAGGGGCAAAGGGTAACACGAGTATGGCCGAACGGGCTCGCGGGGGGCGTGCGTGCAGCGCACTCAGAGGGGCAGGGG
>Ga0187857_10001223_pt1 | contig 27515 bp, 19 predicted proteins | sample June2016WEW_8_10_FD_132984 | JGI IMG/M metagenome (GOLD analysis project Ga0187857, IMG submission 132984) | Peatland microbial communities from SPRUCE experiment site at the Marcell Experimental Forest, Minnesota, USA - June2016WEW_8_100 | ecosystem: Environmental > Terrestrial > Soil >... | reverse complement strand
GAGCGAATTCTGGTCTGGCGACCTCGGGCTCACTCTGATAACCATCTCCCTGGCTGTTCTCCTCCTGGTAATAACACCCCTGCGCGAGGCAGGCCTTCCCGGCCGACTTTTCTTCGAGCTGGTTACGGCCACGTTGATGGTTTTCGGCGCTCTGAGCACAGAGCAGAGCCAGCTTGCTAAAGCTTTCGTGATCGTCATCGTCCTGGTTTGCGGGGCGGTGTTGGCGGTTGGTCGTCTCCATCCGACGCTCTTTCTTCATGAGTTGGGAAGCTTTCTCGTCACCGTGACACTGCTTCTCTACGTCCGCATAGTTTTGCTCGTCATGTTTCGTGCCGGCCCCGTGACCTGGAGCCGCATCCAGGGAGGGCTATGCGCGTATGTTCTTCTCGGCCTGGCTTGGGCTTCCGTCTTTCAGTTGGTTGAGCAACTTATCCCCGGCGCCTTCGACTTTGTAACCGCGCCGGCGGACCTGGATCAACTCGCGTCGAAACTTACATATTTCAGTTTCGGCACGCTTACCACAGTCGGCAGCAGTATTACACCGGTGCATCCGTTCGCGCGCGCGCTGACCATCGTTGAAGCCATCGTCGGCCAGCTCTTCCCCGCGACCCTCGTCGGCGCCCTCGTAGCCATGGCCATGGAGTCCCGCCACAAGTCCTGACCCGCTAAGCTTCCTCCTTTTCGCCAAGCATCGGGATATTATCGGAGTGGTCGCGAAAAGGCAAAGAGAGTAAGTCGGGCGTGCCTACGTGAACGTTGTTGGTTCCTGCGGAATGAACTCAATGGTCGAGAGAATCGGTGAGTGGCTCGACAGAATCGATCCCGGCGTCCATCGCCGCGTCAAAGGCCTGCGACTGGTAGCCGCATACGGCATTGCCGCGATGCTGGGGGCGCTGCTCTACAGCTCGTATCACATCTCGGGCGGCTCCTTCCTCAGTTACCTGGCCGCGGGCTTCGGGCTCTGGGCGAGCGTTTCAGAAGGTCAGGCAACTCGCTGGTTGTCTACTCGCGATCTTGTGATCCTGAATGGCGCCGCGGTGGCGGGCGCAGTAAGCTTGATCGGTCTTGCGCCGATCTTGATGCGCCATGGGCCGCTGGGTCCCGAGTGGATTCTGATCACGGGCGCGTTTCTGGTTGGATATCTCAAGCGATTCGGAATCCTTGGCGCGGGCATCGGGTCCCAGATCTATATCGGCCAGCTTCTCGGCTACGGAACCGGGATCACTCGGGCCGATCTGGGACTGGTGGCGCTGGCAGGATTAGTAGCCACGGTAGCCTCGGTCGTGCCTCGCTGGCTCAGCGGACCCGCGGAACATCCGACGCCTGTGTCGGTTGTGGATGCCTCGATTGGGAGCGGGCAGGGACCACGAGAACTGCGGATGGGGTTACAGGCAGCCGTGGCCGCGTTTGTTATCGTTGGAGTAAGCAGCGTCATCCACCTTCAAGAGTCCGCATGGGCGATCACTGCGAGCACTTATGTGATCGCCGGGTCCGCATCGGGGACTGCGGATCGCGTTCGCCGGCGCATCGTTGGAACGTTGATTGGGGTCCCGCTCGGCATCGCATGCGTGCCGATCGCAATGCACATACCGCCGCTGGCGTGGATACTCGCTGCCATGGCAATGATCATTTACGCCATGGCATTACCGGAGCGCTACGACATTGCCTGTGCGGCCTACGCCTTCACGCTGATGGTAACGTTGGCGATCAGTGGAGAAACGTCGATATCGGTGTTGGGGGCGCGCGCCTGGGAAACGCTGCTCGGCGGGTTATTGGGAGTGGTGGCTGCGAAAGTCATTCTTCCTCTTCCGGGCGATGCGCGAAACGACGATTTGAGAAAACAAGGAGGCAGTGTTTCTCCGCCAACGCTCAACCAGCGTCAATGAGTGAAATCGTGATTTTTCGCCAACCATCCTTTTGAGATAGCGCCGACTCCACGGCTTTCATCGACTTGCCTGGTTCACCCACGTAAGATTTGCCCCTAATGATCGGCCAGACCATCTCGCATTACAGCACTGTGTCGCGCAACGATGCTTCGTTCCTCCGCCCAAGGGCTCCACCATGGCAATGGCCACAAACAATACTATTGAAGTGCACTGTAGAAAAGCCACCAGCGCTCAGAAGCGACCGAGGCGCCGTTTACATGCTCAGAAAATATTCTCTATTGGGCTGTCGCCTTGGTCTTCCCCGCTGTGCAACTCTCAATTTGCCGGACTCTTGTCATCCCGAGCAAAGCCAGGGATGAATTTCTCAAAGGTATCGCTCGTGCATCTCTTCGAACCCGACTTTAAAACGGACTCCTAGTGAAGTCGCCCGTAGCGGGCATCGAGCGCCATATTCAGTTCAAGGACGTTAACGCGGGGCTCGCCGAGGAATCCCCATTGCCGGTTCTCGGAGTTCGCTTCAACCAGGCGGGCGACTTCCGTTTCCGGAATCTTGCGCTCCGCCGCCACGCGCCGAATCTGAAACTGCGCCGCCGCGGGCGAGATGTCCGGATCGAGTCCCGAGCCCGATGTCGTCACCAGATCGACCGGGACCGTTGTACCGGGATTCTCGGCTTGCAACTTGGCAACTTCTCCATTGACGCGAGTAATCAACTGCGCGTTGGTTGGGCCGAAGTTCGAACCGCCGGAGGCAGTAGCGTCGTAGCCGGCGGCGCCCGCGGCCGATGGCCGCGAATGAAAGTAGCCTGGGCCCGAAAACTGCTGCCCGATCAGCCGCGAACCGACCACCAATCCGTCACGCTGGATCAACTGACCGTTAGCCTGTTTGGGGAAAATCAACTGCGCGAGTCCGGTTACCAGCAAGGGATACAGAATTCCCAACAGGACCGTGGTCGCGATCGTCATGAGTACGGCGGTAATCAGATTTTTTTTCATGGCATTTGTAATTTTCTAATTTCAAATTTGTAATTTCAAAACCTGCACATATTGGCTCGATGGTTCCATCCCCGCGTTGTTTAGTTCTTCAATTGCAAATCACAAATCGCAAATTCCTACACCAGTTTGATGCCGGTGATGAACATGTCAATCAGCTTGATGCCGATGAACGGAACCACCAGGCCGCCGAATCCATACACCAGCAGGTTCTGCCGCAGCAGAGATTCGGCGCTCATCGGCTTGTAGGAGACCCCTCGCAGCGCCAGCGGAATCAGGGCAACGATGATGAGCGCGTTAAAGATAACGGCAGAAAGAATGGCTGACTGCGGCGTTTGCAGTCGCATGATGTTGAGCGCATTCAGCACTGGAAAGGTTCCGGCAAACATGGCCGGAATGATGGCGAAATATTTGGCCACGTCGTTCGCAATCGAGAACGTGGTGAGCGCTCCGCGCGTCATCAGCAGCTGTTTGCCGATGGCCACGACCTCGATGAGCTTGGTGGGATTCGAATCCAGGTCCACCATGTTTCCGGCTTCTTTCGCGGCTTGCGTGCCGGTATTCATGGCCACGCCCACATCGGCCTGAGCCAGAGCCGGAGCATCGTTGGTGCCGTCGCCAGTCATGGCGACCAGTTTTCCGTCAGCCTGCTCGCGGCGAATCAGATCCATCTTGTCTTTCGGAGTCGCCTCCGCCAGAAAATCGTCGACGCCCGCTTCGCGCGCGATGGCCGCTGCCGTCAGCGGATTGTCGCCGGTAATCATTACGGTCTTGATCCCCATAGCGCGCAGTTGATTGAAGCGCTCGCGCATTCCGCCTTTCACGATGTCCTTCAGGTAAATGACGCCGAGCGCCCGCTGATTCTCCGCTACCACCAGCGGAGTTCCCCCCGAGCGCGAGATCTGTTCCACGCTCGCCTGAATCTCACGCGGCAGCGAGGTGTCGAACTGTCGCAGATACTTGATGATGGCATCGACCGCTCCTTTGCGAATTTCGCGGCCATCCAGGTTCACGCCCGACATGCGGGTTTGCGCAGTGAAAGGGACGAACACGGCTTCGTGCGAAGCCAGTTCCCGTCCGCGCAGAGCGTACTTTTCTTTGGCCAGCACAACGATCGACCGGCCTTCGGGCGTTTCGTCGGCAAGCGAAGAGAGCTGCGCGGCATCGGCCATCTCGGCCGCGGTAACCCCCGGAGCGGGGATGAATTCCGCTGCCTGTCGGTTGCCGAGCGTGATCGTTCCCGTCTTATCGAGCAGCAGTGTGTTCACGTCGCCGGCCGCTTCTACGGCGCGTCCAGACATGGCGAGAACATTGTGCTGCACCAGGCGGTCCATGCCGGCAATACCGATCGCGGAAAGCAGACCGCCAATGGTGGTCGGAATCAGACAGACAAGGAGAGAGACGAGTACAAATACCGTCTGCGGCGAACCCGAGTAAATCGCGAAGGGCTGCAGCGTAACCACCGCCAGCAGGAAAATGATAGTCAGTCCGGCCAGCAGAATATTGAGTGCGATTTCGTTTGGAGTCTTCTGCCGCTCGGCGCCCTCGACCAATGCAATCATTCTGTCGAGGAATGTTTCGCCTGGATTCGAAGTGATACGAACTTTGATTAGATCAGAAAGTACGCGCGTGCCGCCCGTGACCGCCGAGCGGTCGCCTCCGGCTTCGCGGATCACGGGCGCAGATTCGCCCGTAATCGCAGACTCGTCCACCGAGGCAACGCCTTCGATGACTTCGCCATCGCCCGGAACAAATTCACTCGCGGCTACCATCACGACATCGCCCGAACGCAGGTTCGAACTGGGCACCGTTTCGGTCGTGCCGTCTGGCAGCAGGCGCTTGGCCTCGGTTTCAGAGCGGGCTCGGCGCAGGGTGTCGGCTTGCGCCTTGCCGCGGCCTTCGGCCATGGCTTCGGCGAAATTCGCGAACAGCACCGTGAACCACAGCCAGAGCGTGATCTGCAAGTTGAAGGCGAAGCTCTGTGTCTTCTGGAAGAGCAGCAAGGTCGTCACCACGCTGCCCACCTCGACCACAAACATGACCGGATTCTTCATCATGGTGCGGGGATCGAGTTTGACCACGGAATCGACCAGCGCCCGCCGGATGATTTTTGCGTCCCACAAACTCTTGCTTTTCTTTTCTGCCATCTTGTGCCTCAGAAAGCCAGCCTCGGATCGTTCTGCCTCAGAAAGTTTTGCCTGCCGTCATCAGCAGGTGTTCGAGTACGGGTCCCAGACTGAGAGCCGGGAAAAATGTGAGTGCTCCCACGATCACAATCACCGACACCAGTAGAAGGGAAAACAGAGGTGTGGTCACCGGGAATGTACCTGCCGAAGCGGGCACCGCTTTTTTCTTCGCCAGGTTGCCGGCAATCGCCAGCATGGGAATGATCATGAAGAATCTCCCCACCAGCATCGTCATCGCGCCCGCGGTGTTGTACCAGAGCGTGTTGCCGTTCAAGCCGGCGAACGCGGACCCGTTGTTCCCGGCCATGGACGTGAACGCATAAAGGATCTGGGTCAGGCCGTGTGGACCCGCATTCGTGATGCTCGAGGTGCCGAATCCTTCGACCGATGAAATGCCCGTGAGCACCAAAATGATCAGCGGGAAAACCAGCGTGACCAGCATTGCCATCTTCACGTCATAGGCTTCAATCTTCTTGCCCAGATACTCCGGCGTGCGTCCGACCATAAGCCCGGCAATGAACACCGACAGCACTACGTAGATCAGGATGCCGTACAGGCCCGCGCCCACGCCGCCGAAAACGGTTTCGCTGAGCATGATGTTGACCAGCGGCACCATTCCGCCCAAGGGAGTGTAGGAATCATGCACGCCGTTGATGGCGCCGCAACTCGCGTCCGTGGTGACGGTGGCGAACAGCGCCGAATTGGCAATGCCGAAGCGCACTTCCTTGCCTTCCATGTTGCCGCCCGGTTGCATTGCGGTCGCGTGTTGGTCAACTCCGTGCAGCAGGGGATTGCCTCGGGCTTCAGCCCAGTAAGCCGTCGTAACCCCGCACAGGAACAGGAACGCCATCGCCGCCCAGACCGCCCAGCCGTGACGCTGCGACCCCGTCATTCGGCCCAGCGTGTAAGTAAGACCTGCGGGGATCGCGAAGATGGAAAACATCTGCAGTAAGTTACTGAGTGGTGTGGGATTCTCGAAAGGGTGGGAGCTGTTGGCATTGAAGAATCCGCCTCCGTTCGTGCCCAGCATCTTGATCGCTTCCTGAGAAGCAACTGGCCCTTGCGCGATGGCCTGGTCGGTCACAGTGCCCATGACCGGCTTGCCATCGGCTCCAACCATGGGCTTGCCGTCGGTTCCCATCTTCTGGACCTGTTGCACTTCGATCAGCTTCGCGGTGTCATAGGGCTTGAAATTCTGCACGACTCCCTGCGAAACCAGCAGCAGGGCATAAACGATGCAAGCAGGCAGCAGCACCCATAGGATGGAGCGGGTCATGTCGACCCAGAAATTGCCGATGGTATCTTTCTCTCTGCGGTCGATGCCGCGAATGAAAGCAATGGCCAGCGCGATCCCCACCGCCGCCGACGCGAAGTTATGGTAGGCGAGGCCAGCCATCTGCGTGAGATAGCTCATGGTGGATTCGCCGGAGTAGTTCTGCCAATTGGTGTTGGTAGTGAAGGACGCGGCGGTGTTAAAGGCCAGTGCCTGCCCGACCGCCCCGAACTTCTGCGGATTCCACGGCAGGAACTGTTGCACGCGCTCGATCACATATAGCAGCAGCATGGTGGCGCCGCTGAACAGCAGCATGGTGAAAGCGTATTCCGTCCAGCGCATCTCGTGCTTTTCATCGACGCCGGTCACGCGATAAAGGAACCGCTCGATGGGCCGAGCCACGGGATCGACAAAAGTTCGTTCACCGCTGAACACTTTTGCCATGAACACACCGAGCGGCTTAGTGATCGCCAGAATCAGAGCCAGAAATACGAAGATCTGCATCCAGCCATTGGTTGTCATTTCAGAATTTCTCCGGCCTCAGCAATGCATAGAGCAGGTAGACCATCAACCCGGCGCTTACCAGCAGCATGATGATCGATTCAGCATTCATAATGGATTTGCCTCCGGCGATTTGGTCCTCAGCGAATTCGATCGCAGAACTGCACATAACCGAGCGACAGCAGGAAGAAAGCTATCGCAACCACAACAAAGATCACGTCTTGCATACGATCTCCTCCAAGTGACGATCAAGCACGCACTAACTTTTCGTCACCATCGAAACTTGACCGTCATAGCCAAGTTCAGCCGGTTCTCATCCCTGCGGAGATCCGGCGTCCACGTCCGCTGCAGGGAAGCAGCCCGGCTCCATTAAAATCGGGGCACCATAAAAAGAGAGTAAGGAATTCGTAAGGAAGTCATAAAGAAAAAGAGCGTTTCCGGCTATTTAGTGACTCGGGACACCAGTTCGACGCCGCCGCAGTGGGAGTAAATCGTGTTGACGAATCCTCTCCGTTAGCATAACGGACCAGAACGTTGCAGCAGGACGTGGAGTTTGGCGTGATCGTAAAGATCGGTGGCTCCGGGCTGAAGTTCGTGGCTTCTAACACCGTATACCTGGCGCTACCCGGGGGCGATACCATCCATCTGGCGATCGACAGTCTGAGTTTCGCACACCAGCAAAGGCGTTCGTCGAACCTGGGAGCAGAGCCAGGCGGTTGGCTGTGGAATCGGTTCACCGTGCACTACATCCCAAACACATGGCAGTTGGTTGAACCAGGCGGGAATTGCCATCAGCCTATTCTCCTGGCAATGCTTGGGCCAACGCCGCATTGGCGATCGAGCTTCCCTGCGGAAGGAAACTCGGGCGTGGAACTGTCGCGCGGATCGCGACCCGTGCACGATCCAGTGGAGCTTTACTGGCAAGCTGGCTCGTTACAGATTTGGCTACAAGATTATACGGCCACGGTATTAGTCCACGTGCTCGCCTTCTTCGACGAACCCAATTTCCGCCGGCGGTAGCTGGTCACCCGGCCGCGCCCAGAAGACGTATAGCGAAGGCAACAAGACCACGCTGATGAACAGCTCAACAATTAGGCCGCCGACAATCACGATGGCGAATGGCCGTTGCGAATCAGATCCGATGTCGTGTGACATGGCGGCAGGCAGAAGCCCCAAGGTCGCTACCAGCATGGTCATCATGATTGGTCGCAAGCGGAGAGATGCACCTTCCTTTGCTGCTTCGCGAGGATTCATGCCGCGGGTGCGAAGCTGGTTGATGTACTCGACCATGATCACGCCGATCTCGACTGACACGCCAATCACCGCCAGAAACCCCAGGCCTGACGAAACCGAAAAATGAGTGCGGGTTAGCAAGAGGCTAAAAAACCCACCCAGCGGCGACAGTGATACCACGCCCAGAATCAAGGCGACCCATTTCCACGAATCGAATGCGGAGTAGAGAATGAAAGACATCAGCAGAATCGTGATGGGGACGATGAACGCCAGGCGGCGATTAGCGCGCTGCTGGCTCTCGTACTCACCGGTCCAATCGAGGTAATAGCCTTCGGGCAGTTGGACCTTCTGGCGCACTTCCTCAATTGCCTGTCGAACCGTGCTGCCCAGGTCGCGTCTGCGCACGCTGTACTTGATGGCGATGTATCGCCGATTGCCCTCGCGATAAATCGTCGAGGCACCATCTTCGAGTTTGATCTGGCACAACTGTCCCAACGAAACCCGCGCACCCGATGGAGCGAGTATGCGTATGTTGGCGATATCTTCAACGGTCTTGCGAAAAGACGGCTGGTAGCGAACGGTCAAATCGTATCGCTGCTCCGCGACCAGAATCTGGCTTACCGCCTTGCCGCCGACCGCGGTCTCCACGGCATCCTGCACGTCGCTGACGTTGATTCCGAAGCGATCCGCCGCCGCACGGTCAACTACCAGATTTACGTTGGGCTGTCCGCGTACCTGGAATGTTCCCAGGTCGGCGACTCCGGGAATCTTAGCCATCAGGTCTTGAATCTCGCTGGCCTTTTGTTCCAGCGTCTTCAGGTCAGTACCAAAGAGCTTGACGGCCAGCTCGCCTTTGACGCCGCTCACCGCCTCTTCCACGTTGTCGGAAATCGGCTGCGAGAAATTCCAATCCACGCCCGGGAACTTGTTCAGTTCGCCATCTATGGCGGCGATGAGATCGTCTTTCGTCTTGAATTGTGAGCGCCATTCGGAGTGGGGTAGCAGATCAACGAAAAACTCAGTGTTATAGAAGCCGCTGGCATCGCTGCCGTCGTCGGGCCGTCCCACTTGACTGACCACCTGCTTGACCTCGGGAAAATTGGCCAGCATCAGTCGGGCCTGTTTTGCCAGCGCGATGCTCGAAGAAGGGCCGGTACTCGGCGCCAGCGTGCCGCGAACCCAGATTGCCCCCTCGTCCAGGTGTGGCAAAAACTCGGAACCGATAACGCCGCCAAAAGCTAAGAACAACATCAGCGCCAGCGCGGCCAGGCCCAGGCCCAGTGTGACTTTCAAGTGATCGAAGCACCAGTCAAGCGTGAGGGCATAACGCTCGCGCAAAAATTGGAGCACGGGGTTGCGCCATTCTTTCATGTCGTCCTTGAATAAAAAGGTGCACAGCACCGGCGCAATGAGGAGAGCGAACAGCAACGCACCTAAAAGAGCGAACGCCACCGTCCACGCCATGGGACGGAATAAGCGGCCTTCCACGCGCTGCAAAGTGAAGATCGGAAGGTACGAAACGATGATGATAATTCGCGCGAAGAAAACTGGCTTCTGAACTTCGTGGGCCGCGGTCGCGATCGTCTCGGTGAATGTTTTCTTGCCACGGCCGAGCTCGGTGTGGCGCAAGATGTTTTCCACCATCACGACCGAGCCATCCACGACCATGCCAAAGTCGAGCGCTCCTAGCGAGAGCAGGTTCGCGGGAATGTGATTTAGGTCCAGCAAGATCGCTGCAAGTAACAGCGAAAAGGGAATGGTGACAGTCACAATCAGGGCGCTGCGTACGTTTCCCAGGAAGAGAAACAGGATGAGAGTGACCAGCAGCACTCCATCCGTCAAGTTGCGCAGCACGGTGTGAGTCGTGTAGTGCACCAGATCGCTGCGGTCCAGGTGCGGAACAAACTTCACTCCCTTGGGCAATATGCCATTGTTCAGTTGTGCGATCCTTTGGTGGAGAGCGTCGAGAGTCGCATCCGGCTCGGCGCCTTTACGCAGCAGTACGATACCTTCAACCACGTCGTCATCATTGATTACCGTGCCGTCTTCATGGCGAATGGTCTTGCCCAGTTGTCCCAGCCGCACTTTGGGCGCCTGTACGACTATGCCCAGATCACGAACCCGCACCGGTGTGCCATTGACCGACTTCACTACGGTTGCCCCAATGTCGTCGGTGTTGGTCATTAATCCGACGGCGCGCACGTTAAGGGCTTGCTCTCCCCGCTCGATAAACCCTCCGCCCGCGTTGAGGTTGTTGTTGGCGAGAGCCTGTTCTACCTGGCCGATCGAGAGCCCGAAAGAGACCAACTTGCCGGGATCGAGCTGCACCTGGTATTCGCGAGTAGGACCGCCAAAAATGTTGACGTCCACAACATTAGGCACGGACTTCAACTGGTTCAGCACAAACCAGTCCTGGAGCGTCTTCAGTTCCATCACGTCGTACTTGGGATTGGTGCTGGCGAGCGTGTAGAACATGATCTGCCCGGTCGGACTGTAATCCGGACCGAGCCCCGGGTTTACCCCTTGAGGCATGGTAGCCTGGGCCAATCGATCCAGCACTTCCTGACGTGCTGTAAAGGTCGTGATCTCGTCGTCGTAAATAATCGTGATTACCGACAGCCCAGCCAGCGACACCGAACGCAGATGCGTCATGTGGGGGACGCCGTTCAGTTGTACTTCGAGTGGAACCGTGATCTGCTGTTCGACTTCTTCCGCCGCGTGTCCGGGCCACTGCGAGATGATCTGGGTGTAGGTATCGGCGACGTCAGGGTAGGCCTCGATCGGCAGATTATGAAAAGAAATAATGCCCCAGATAAACAGGACGAGCGCCAGGCTCAGCACCAGGATTCGGTTGTGCAGAGCGAAATCGATGAGAAGCCGAATCATTTCCCTTGCTCCGCTATGCTGCTGGAGAACGCGAGTGCGTTGGCCACGACCTCAGCTCCCGCCTTCAGCGGGCCATCCTGCAATTGTTGGAATCCGTCTTCGGTGACGCCTTGGGTGTGCACTTCGATTTTCCGGACCTGGTTTTGCCCTTCTTTGCGGAACACCCAATCCTTGTCTTGCAATCTCATAATCGCAGCGCTCGGAACCACCAGGCGCGACTGCATTTTCCGCGACCGGAAGGTCGCTACCACGTACATGTTCGGCTTCAAGGCCGCATCTGGATTAGGCAGCACAATTCGTACTTTTGCGGCCCTCAGGTTGGGATCCAGCACTCGCGAGATGTCGGCAACCTTGCCGTGGTAAACCTTGTCAGGGTAGGCATTCAGTCGAATTTCCGCTGAATCGCCCAGCTGAACCTGGCCGAGATCGTTTTCGTAAACATCGCAAACCACCCACACCTGCGTGAGGTCAGCGATGGTGAATAGGTTGGGGCTGTTGTCTAGACTCTTGATTCCTTCAAAGCCCGATATGTTTTGCTCAACGATTGTCCCGGAAACCGGCGCACGTAGCTCAATCAACGAGCTGGGGTGAGCTGGATCACCGCCTAGTATCCGAACGTGCTGCTCTGTGTTCTGCACATCTAATTTGGCTTTTTCTTCAGCGTCCTCGGCCTGCTGTATCTCTTTCTCAGCGAGTGCGCCGTGAGCGTAAAGGAGCTGCGCCCGCTCCAATGACTTCTTGGCTAACCGCTCGTCTGCAACTGCTTTCTGGTAGTCGGAAAATGCTCCTGCCAGATCGGCGCTATAAATCGAAAGCAGATCTTGGCCTTTTTTCACGGAATCGCCAAGCTTCACTCTTAAGTCGACCACCCGGCCAGAACCCTGCGAGGTCACGTGAATGGTGCGGTTCACATCGGGAATGACGCTGCCGTTGGCGCGCAGCACGGTGGGCAGGTCGCGCGCCTCTGCTCGGACCAGCTTGAACAGTTCGGGGTGGTCGATGTTGTACAGGTTGGGATCGAGTGTGACTTCCGCCTTGGTGGGCACCGCTTTAGTGTCATTCGAACAAGAGACGGACAGAATGATCAAGGAAATGATCAGAGAGAAGATTGCAAAGATCGCCGCCGATCGGCCATAAAGCTTGCTTGTCATCCGATACCCCTGTAAACCACTGCAATCGAACGAGTGATACGCCGTCTCTTCATGCCGTTTCCACCGGGTCGAGCCACCCCGAAGTTGGTCTTGCGCTCGAAGTTGCATGAATACTGGTGTTGGCTCGATCATACGACCACTTCCGTGAACTTCAAAAAGGAAGTATAAGGTAAACAATCGTCGTATTCAGGCCAAGACCCTGCTACACAGGCGTGGTGTAGTTCTCCAAAAGGAAGCACGGAACACAACTCCGTCGTTAGAGAATGCCGCACCAAAAGCGCGCAGAAACGAGCGATCATTACGACAGCTTTCATCTTGACGGGGACAGACTTCAGGGAGGAAGACGCCACCTTCCGAGTGCGGTGATTCTCACTAACTAAGGAGGTATAATCTCAGCGCGATGAACAGAAATGGTACGGCCCAGCGGCCCCAACGATCAACGGAGCGCAGAATAAGCGAATGGTTCCCGAGCCATCTGCCCGCGAAACACCACAGTGCAACAAGTACGGCGCACACAATCAATATCAGCCAGAGGTAAGCTCGGCCGATCACGAACAATGGCACGTAAACGCTGATGTTATCGGCTCCGTTCGACAAAGTCACCAGTGCGATGGATGCGACACTGTAATCGCTGGCCCGCGGCTGCCCCGGTTCAGTTCGCGGCGCCCGCAACAGTTGCTTGATCCCTATTGCGAGCGGCAGAAGACCAAGAAAGCGCACCCATCGATGAGGTATTGCGAGGGCGGCCCAGGCGCCAATCAGACTGACGACAACGATGGCCCCGAAACCGACGTACTGACCTGCTACGATTCGTCGCGCCGGAACCCGCCGGGCAAATAAGAGCGTAAGGAGAAAAGCGTCATCAACATTCGTAGCTGCGAAGGTTGGGACACTCGCGGAAAACACGGTCAGATATCCATTCACAACGGTCCCAATCTTTTCCCTCTGTGAACGTCGCGAGCAGAACGCGGGCCCGCGACCGCCAAGCCGCCTTCGGCGGAATCATCCTAGCTGCCAAGTCGCTGCCCGCGGGCACTGCTGATCGCGTTCGTAAACCGACGCGCCAATTCCGCGATTCGATCCGGTTGCCGGCGCCGGATCGCTTCCCTGGGGATCAACTCTCCGCCAATGCCAAGCGCAACCGCGCCGGCGGCAATGAAGTTGAACGCAGTCCGCTGATTCACGCCTCCGGCAGCAATCAACGGCACGTTGGGGAACATCGCCTTAAGGGCACGGATGTATGTATCGCCGCCGACGTGCCCGCAAGGAACAACCTTCACAAAATCAGAGCCCAGTTTCCAGGCAGCAATGACATCGGTCGGTGTAAGGGTTCCAGGAATGATGACGACGTCTTCTGTCACGGCAAACTTCACGGTCTCGGGATCAAGGCCTCACTGCTCAGGAAATTCGCGCCGGCATCCAAACAACGGCGCGCTGTCTCCGCGTCCAAGACGCTGCCCGCACCGACAATCATTTCCGGCACGCGTTGCACCACATGCGAGATCACTTTAGTCGCCTCGGGCACGGTCAATGTAACTTCCACGATCGGGATGCCACCGCGCGAGACCGCCTCGGCGGCGAACAGGGCATCATCCGTAGAAGACACACGAATGGACGGAATGATGCCGACTTCCTCGATCCGGCGCCGCACCTCTTGCTTGTTCACAGACCGGGCTCCTTCGGCGATCGTTGCCCGACTCGCCGTTTGCTTTCCAACTTACAGCGGACTTCCTATGACAAGTTACGGCAGACCTCTTACACCGACCGCTTCGCGAAGCTGCTCCAGAGCGAGCAAGTATGAAGCCAGAGATTGCCGGTAGGCAAGCTGGGTAGCCCGATAACTGCGCTCGGCGTCCAGAAAATCGAGCAGGCTTGCCGCGCCGCGCCGGTACGCATATTCGCTGATGTCGCGGTCCTTTTGCGCCACCTCGAGGTAGCCCGAGCGATAGAGCTGAATCACGCGGTCGTTCTCCCGCAAGCCTTCATAGGCGTCGTTCACATCGGTCATGACTTGGCCGCTCGTGGCTTTTTCCTGTTCTTGTGCCTGGGTGATGGCAAAGCGTGTGCGTGCAATCTCGCCCTGGTTGCGATTGAAGATCGCCAGCGGAATGCTGCCCGCAAAGCTGGCAGCACTGATGCCACCGGTATGCGAGTAGTTGGCCTGGACGGTGACGTCTTGTTTGCCGATTGCCTTCTGCAGGTCGTACTGGCTGGTGGCCGCGGTCACGCCTTGGCGCGCGGCACGATAGTCTGGCCGGTTCTGCATGGCCTTGAGTTGGAGGTCTTCAAGATTTCCCTTCACCGGCTGATAGTCGAACGGCCCGGCCACGTCGTAGTCGGCCGAAACGGATTCGTATCCGAGCAATTGCCGCAGGTCGGAGAGCGCCTGCACGCGCGCGAGTTGCGCTTGCTGAAGGTCGGTTTCGAACTGCAGCAATTGCAGCTTGATTTTCAGGTAATCGTCCTCGCTGATGGCACCTGCCTTGAAACTCATCTCGCTGATTTCTACTGTTTTCCCAAAGCTTTTCAGATCCATTTCCGCAAGTTCGAGCGTCGATTCGGCGAGTTGTACGTTCACGAATAGCGATGCAACATTAAAGGTCAGGCCGCGTTCGTTGTCGGCCACGAGCGAGCGCGTCTGCGCGGTAATATCTTTCGCCGCCTGCAACCGATGTTGCCGCTTCTTGCCGCGCTCGATCAGATAACTAAGGCCCAGGTCGGCCTCGGTTGAGTCGCGATAGTAGGTGCTGTTTTCGTTGGAGGGCGAGAAAAGCGGCAGGTATTCCCAGTCGCCAAAGAGTGTCGGGTTAGGACGCAGGTTGGCCGTCGTCTCCTCGGCTTGGCTCTGCAGGATCGTGGTGCGAGCGGCGAGCAAGTTGTGGTTATGCTGCATCGCCATCTGTACGGCTTCGTCGAGCGTGATCCTGACTGGTCCCTGGGCTTGGCCGAATGCGAAGGTTGCGGCAAGGGTGCAGGTGAATATGGTGCGAGCGATCAAACGTGCGCAGCTGTGAGCATCAATCCAACGATTAATTTTCAAGGGATGCCTCCTGCTCCGGAAGCTTGTCGCCATCGCGAGCAATCCAGACATACAAAGTCGGCATCAAGACGATGCTCATGACGAGATCGGAAATCAGTCCCCCCACGATCACAATCGCGAACGGCCTTTGCGAGTCGGACCCGATAGCGTGAGAGAGCGCAGCGGGCAGCAACCCGAGCGTTGCCACGAGCATGGTCATCATGATGGGGCGAAGCCTGAGGACAGCACCTTCGACTGCAGCGTCCGGAATGGTGTAGCCACGTGTTCGGAGTTGATTGATGTATTCGAGCATGATGACCCCGGTTTGCACCGATACGCCGAACAGCGCCAGGAAGCCGACGCCTGAAGACACGCTGAAGTGCGTGCCCGTTACCAAAAGAGCCACGAGCCCCCCGATCCGAGCCATGGCCACGTTGGTGAGGATGAGAAGCGCCCATTTCGCCGACTTGAACATGGTGTAAAGGATGATGTAGATCACGAGGATGGTGAGGGGCACGATCAGTAGCAAACGTGCTTCCGCGCGTTTTTCGCTCTCATACTCGCCCGACGAACCCACGGTATAGCCGGGCGGCAGCTTCACTTTTTCACCGATCTGTTTGATCGCCTCTTCGACCGTGGTTCCGAGATCCCGGCCTCTCACGTTGAAGGTGATTGCCAGGTAACGGCCGTTGCCCTCGCGGTAGATGTCGTAGGCGCCGTCCTTGACCTCAACTTTCGCCAGTTGCGCCAGAGAGACGCGCTCTCCGCTGGGGGAAAGCAGCCGAACCCTTGCGATCGCATCTTGGGTTTTGCGGTAGGGCTCCTGATAGCGCACTACGACGTCGTAGCGTGCCTCACCCTGAAGCACCTGGCTCACAGCGTTCCCGCCCACGGCGGTCTGGACGGCGTCTTGTATGTCGGCGACATTGATTCCAAAACGAGCCGCCTGTCGACGGTCGATGGTGATGTCAAGGTTGGGCTGTCCGAAATCGCGCAAAAGCTTGACGTCATGCATGCCGGGAATGCGCGACATGACCTCGGTGACTTCTTCGCCCTTCTCTTCGAGCGTCTTCAGGTCATCGCCGAAAATCTTGAACGCCAGCGAGCCCTTGGTGCCCGTGAGGGTTTCTCCGACGTTGTCTTCGATCGGCTGCGAGAAGTTCCAGATCGCCCCTGGGCATCTTTTTTCCAGCTCGCGGTCCATGGCGGCGATCAGTTCTTCTTTGTTCTCACGAAATACCGGCCGCCATTGGTCGTGTGGCTTCAGGTCAACGAAATATTCTGTGTTGCCGAATCCCCCGGTGTCGGTTCCGTCATCGGGCCGGCCAACCTGCGATACCACGGTCTTCACCTCTGGAAACGATGCGAACACATAACGAGCGCTGTTGGTGAACCTCTCACCCTCGGTAAGGCTCGTGCTGTTCGCCAGAGTGCCGCGCGCCCAGATGGCACCTTCGTCCAGATGCGGCAAGAACTCTGAGCCAATCACTCCGCTGAACCACAAGAACAGGCTGACCCCCAGCGCCACTAAACCGATGCCAACCGTAAATACACGATGCTCGATGCACCAGCGCACCCGCCTGCGGTAGTGCTCGGTCAGGTAATTCATGACCGGGTTGCGCCACTCTCGAACTCCGCTGCGGAACAATACACTGGCCAAGACCGGTGCAATCAATATCGAGAAGGTCAGAGCGCCCAGCAGTGCGAAGGCGACGGTCAAGGCCATGGGCCTGAATAACCGGCCCTCAACTCGCTGGAGCGTGAAGATCGGCATGTAGGCTGTGATGATGATGGCGATCGCATAAAAAACCGGCCGCTGCACCTCATGGCAGGCCTCGCGGATAGACTGAGGTACTGTCTTAATGGTTGTGGTAATACGCCTGGCTTCAGTCCCGTTGGCTCCAGTTCCAGAAACGCTTTGCCGGCGGCTCAAATGGCGAACGATGTTCTCGACCATGACCACCGCGCCGTCCACGACCATTCCGAAATCGAGCGCGCCGAGCGAGAGAAGATTGGCGGGAATCTTGCTCAAGTCGAGCCATATGGACGCAAAGAGCAAGGAGAACGGAATGGTGAGCGCGACGATGAAGGCCGCCCGCGCATTGCCCAGAAAGAGGAAAAGGACGATGGTTACGAGAATCATCCCTTCCGCCAGGTTGTGCATTACCGTATGCGTCGTAAAGTGAAGCAGATCGCTGCGGTCCAACATGGGAACGACCTTCACGCCGGGAGGCAGAATGCCGTTATTGAGTTGGTCCACTTTCTGGTGGATAGCGTCGAGCGCGGGCTGCTCTTCCGCGCCTTTGCGCATTAGCACCGCGCCTTGAATGACATCGGGCTCATCGATAATGCGCCCGTCCTCCATGTGGTTGGCTCGGGCCATGTGGCCCAGCCGGATTTTTGGGCCCTGGACTACGTCCGCGATGTCCTTTACTCGAAGGGCGGTACCGGTCTGGGTCTTTAAGACGGTCTGCTCGATGTCCTGCACCGTGCTGAAGAGCCCGAGGGCGCGCACATTCATCTGCTGGAGGCCAACTTCCACAAAGCTGCCGCCGGCATTGATGTTGTTGTTAGCCAACTGCTGCTCGACTTGCCCGATGCTCAATCCGTAGGCAACCAGTTTGTTGGGGTCCACCCGCACCTGGTACTCCCGCACCGTACCCCCGAAGTCGGAAACGTCCACCACATTGGGAACGGATTTAAATTGCTTGAGGAGAACCCAATCTTCGATCGACCTCAACTCCATCAGGTCGTAGCGGGGATTTGTGCTTCTAAGCGTGTACCAATAGATCTGGCCGGTGGTGCTCCAGTCGGTGCCGATCTGCGGTTGCAGGTTTTGTCCCGGCGGGAGATTGACCTGGGTGAGCCTTTCGAGCACCTTCTGGCGGTTCCAGTCGTTCACGGAACTGTCGTCGAAGATCATGATCACGAACGACAGCCCGAAAATAGACTCGGAGCGCAGAAAAGTCATGTGCGGCATCCCGGACATTTGTATCTCGATGGGAATGGTGACTTGTTGCTCCACCTCCTCCGCGGAACGCCCCGGCCACTGTGTAATAACCGTCACGTAGTTGTCGGCAATGTCGGGATAGGCCTCTACAGGCAGGTTATGAAACGAGATGACGCCCCAAGCGAGCAACAAGGACCCAATGGCCAACACCACAAACTTGTTGTTCAGGGCGAAATCTACAAGGGCGCGGATCATTTCCGGTTTGCTTCTTCCCTTCTCACATCTCTAACGCTCGTGGAGGGACGGGCGGGGACGCCTGGCTCTCCACTGCTTAGCCGTCACTGCGCAAGCACATGGTCCAAGACCAAGGCGTTCGTAACTACTTGCTGCCCTGGTTTGAGCCCGGATTTAATCTCTTGCAGATTCGTGTTGTCGGGCAAGACATCTCCACTGACCACCGCCAGACGCCGAAACTTCTTGTCGGGCGCGGGCACAAAAACAAAATCGCGATCGTGCATGTGCAGGACCGCAGAGGCCGGGACAACCGTGTGCATCTCTGTGGTTTGGCCGCGGAAGGTTGCCTTCGCGAACATGCCCAGCCGCAGGATTCCTGGATTCTGAACTTCTATCCGAACCTTGGCCGTGCGAATACTCGGATCGAGGATCATGCCAATATTGCTGACCCTCCCTTTGAAGGGACGATCGGGATACGCATTCACGGTGATCTCCGCTGCGTCCCCAAGCCGAACATTGGCCAAGTCATTCTCGTAAACATCGCAGACAATCCAAACCGATGAGACATCTGAAATTGTGAACGGGCTGGGCGATGAGTAGGCCTGCACGGTCGCTGCGTTCGTCACTTGCTGGTCGGTGATCACGCCCGTGGTGGGCGCTACGATGTCTACGATACCCATGGGCTTGTCGGGATCGTTGCCCAGGAGCCGAAGATGCTCGGTCGCGGTTTCAAGGGTGACCTTGGCGTCGGATGCCGTATCTTGCGCAACCTCCAGGTCTTGCTCTGCAATGGCACCGTGTGCAAACAGATCCACGGCTCGATTCAACTGCTTGCGCGCGAGAAGCTCGTCAGCGACGGCCTTGCGATAGGCGTCGAAGCCGCCGGCCACATCGTCACTGCGAATGGTAAGCAGCAACTGGCCCTTGGTCACGGTGTCGCCGAGTCGCGTGTGAATGGCCACGACGCGCCCCGAAGCGAGCGAGACGACCGGAACATTGCGAGAGACATCGGGGGCAACTGTTCCCGTGACGACTAACTCGGACGTCGTGGGATGCGCGGTGGCTTCAACCAGCGGGAAATGCTCCGGGTGGTCAACCGTGAAAAGGTTGAGATCCACGTCGGGGACGATGTTAGCGGGAGGCGGAGCTTCCGCCGCCGCATCGACTTGCCCATTGCATCCGCCCAGCAGCAACGGCAGGAGCATGGAGGCAAGAAAAAGACCGATTTTCACACTTCGACTTTTCATTTGGACTCCCTATCCGTCACTTCGAATGGTCGACACCTGTACGAAATTTCGCAGGACGCGTCCCCACGTTTTGTCGGTGGGCATACGCTCAGTAACCAACTCTCTGCGACGCATCAAAGTTGATCGACGTCCGTTTCTGCCTGGGCGCCTAAGGAACCTGCTGGAAAGGTGTCCCAAAGGACTGCAGGCCGCGCCGTCGCCGGGCGGTGCAGGGGGAGTATCTGCTGAGCAGCGCCGAAGCCGGAAATGGATCCGGAACGCTGCCCCTTTTTTGTTTCGTGCACATCGTTGTCTCCGCACCAGGAAACCCATAGCACTTAAACTCGACCGGGAAACGCGAACGACACCGTCGTAGTCGGGCTATCTGAACTGCTTCAAGTGGTTAATGTATGGTGGAGCGCATAAACAAGTCATAAGGATTTCCATCAAAGTTATGAATCGAGTGCATAAGCATTTTGGATGAGGCGTTCGAGCTCAAGAGCCGCCTTCTCGCGCGAGTCGCGATTCCTTCGCCGTCACTTGCCGACAAATGGACGCATCCGCAACCCGTGACTGGGTTAGTTCTTTAACGTCTAGCTGTCCCTTATGGTCCGTATGGTCCCTACCAACCTGTCGAACTCTGCTTCCATGCACTTCATCCATTCTCCCCCGGAGACCTTGCCGGTTTTGTCCGTGTCCATCGCGAGCAATAGTTGTTTGGCCGCTTCGGTTGCGGCAATGAGTTTCGCTGCTTCTTCAGTTTTTTCAGCCGCGGGCGTTGGAGTCATTACTGTCGTTTTCCCGCCCTGGGTCTCTGCGGCATTCACTACCATAACTCCGGCTAAGAACACCGCTGCGATGATGGCGATAACAATCGGCCAGAGCCTAACATGATTTCATCTCCGTTTGAAGTTGCATGACCACGCGAAGAGAGGCTTCCCCTTGAGGAAGCCCCTCTTCAGCACTAGAACTTGACCATGATCGCGCTCCTTATGCTGGGTTCATCTCTCCGCAGATCGGGACAGAATCCAGCGCTTCCGGGCACGCAGGTGAAGCCGGGCGTGGCGGACAAGAACGGGCCTGGGAGAAACGTTGTGGTGCCGATCACAGATCCCCCGCCCGGGTTTGGAATCGTGCTGGGAAATAAATTGTCGCCCGGTGTTATGCCACCACGACCCGTCCAATACGGAACGTCAGCGTGGCGATACCCAAACTCGGTAACGAAAGTGATGTACTGTCGGGGCATCCAGTTGAATGTGATCGAAGTATCCCAGGCCTTGTAGGGATCGCCAGGGTTCTGCGTGAAGTAGGGCGAGCCGGTGATAGCGTCGGCTCCATTGATGGGCGGGAGCAGTGTGAGGTAGCGTCCTGGATTGGCCATGGCGCCACCACCAATGGTGATGGCGTACAAATCCTTCTTGAACCAGAACCGGTTATAGAGCATCCAGCCAGCGAAGGTCTGCTTGCTGCTCGTCGCCGTATTGTGGTGGCAATTGACATTGTTATTGATTGTTCGACCCTGGGCGCTGACAAAGTTTCCGCTGCCGCCATATTCGCATCCTAGGTCTCCTGTGAGTGAGAACGCCATCTTGTCCAGCATCTTTTCCGGATGGTCGTAATACTTGATTTCCACACTGTCGTCAGTATGAATACGGGAGCGGCCAAATTGACCATTTGCGTTGCCCAAAGTATCTTCACCCATGCCGTAGTTATTGAAGACCATCGAGACCCATGCCTTTGGGCGATACAGGATTTGACCTCCCAGACCGGGCTTGCTGCCTAACCTGCCGTACGATTGCCATCCATTGATGATCCAGGGCTCAATTTTCAGTTTGTCCGTGGGGAACCACTGGATCCGGACTCCATTGAAGAACCAGGGCGTGTTGGACGAGACGTACGAGGGTTGGTAAGCCCAGTTATCAAAATTGTAGTAACTGAACAGACCAATGTAGGAAACAAAGATTCCCGCGTCCACGTTCAGTCCGTGGTTCACGTCGAAGTGGTATCCGCCGTAAGCTTCCGATACGTACTTGTACGCACCACGAAGGTCCCACTGCCCACGTCCAGCGCTGGCATCATTGCGGGGAGTGGTGACGGCGAACATTCCATCCATGGTTAAGATCCGGCCGCGAACGTTCTGCCAATGAAAATCGCCGCCGACGCTGATTTGCTCGACCTGGATTTCATTGGTCCGAAAGATTTCAGTCGAACCGCCAAGAGTATCGTCTCTGGGGTGATTGAAGTCGTAAACGTAATCAGTATCGAACCGGACTTCCGGTGTGAAGAACTTCGAATCCCACACCACATCTTTGTTGCGAGGTGTACCGTTCAGCCATGTCCAGTCGGCATACGCAAAGGGTTCCGTCGGCTTTGGCTTCTCGGGCAAGCCGGTGCGGGCTTCCTGTGACGTTCCACCACTCGCGCTCGCCGACACGGCTGCGGGGCCTGGCGCCCCGACCGATGCCGCGGCCACCGCGGGGCCGGCCACGACTGCCGGCTGAGTCCGGCTCTTCAGTTCCGCTTCGAGCAGTTCGATGCGCACCTTCATGGCGGCCAGCTCTTTGGCGATATCAACCGAGCTCGCGGGATCGGGGGCGGCCGCAGGTCGGGCGGGAGTTACGTCAGGGGCAGCCGCCGGATCGTGCACGGCTGCCACTCTCGTCCAACCATCTGGCGGCACCGGAGTCTGCGCGTAACACCGCGGAGCCTGCCCAAGCGCGAGACTCAAAACAAGCATCGAAGGAAAAGTTGAAACCGCTATGGCTTTGCGCAATAGAGTTCTCGTGATTTTCAAGTTCGCATCCTTTCCGGTCCGAAGTCCGGTTCTGTTGATTCAAATGCGTCCACTCTGACTAAATGGACAAACGCTTTTGTCGTGGTTTAACTCGCTATCACATCCGAAAAGCTGTAAGGGTCGCGTAAAAAGTTCATAAAGAGTACATAAAGACTCTGGGACATGACGGCCTCTTGACGCGGAGCCACTCAAACCCAAGACTCCAAGCCGTCTTGCACTAGGAGATTTATCCTTTACTAACTCACGTGACTTGGAATCGGGGTCAGACGATACACGGACAGTACAAGGTAGGCGTGAATCGAGTCCAATTCATATTTCTTGTTGCGCCCATCAGGCTCTTCAATACTGAATTGCGAGTTGCAGGATGCCGCAATGGTGGTGCTGAACTGTCCCGGCTGAAACCGGCTCCCACCCGTTCCGTTCGACGGTTCCACTGTCAGGGTACAAGGTATCGGCCGTCTCCTTGACCACCTGCCGTGTGGAGTACGGCTGCGGCAGCATGGGATCGGTCATCATCGGGTCCGTGGGTGTTTGGCGTTGGCGAGCTGCCCGTTTCCATCAGTGGCGATCCGGCGGAGCGCGACCGTTTGGTGTGGTTACGACGCTGTTCAAGCAGGCGCGGCTGCAGCCGGCGCGTTCGCTGGCCTTCGCCTGTGGACCCGAAATCATGATGCGCTTTGTCGCCCGCGATCTCGAAACTCGCGGCCTCGCGCGGGAAAATATCTACCTTTCCATGGAACGAAACATGAAATGCGCGGTCGGTTTCTGCGGACACTGTCAGTACAGCCCGCACTTTATTTGCGAGGACGGCCCCATCTTTTCCTACGAACGACGGGAGCGGATCTTGGTTTGGCTGGATATGACTTCGGGCCTGCGCCGCGACGAGCTGGCCGGTCTCCGCTGGGAAGACATTTCCTTCCAAGACCTGGAGATCATGGCGCAGCGCTCCGTGGTCGACCAGGTGGTTGGACCGGTCAAGACCGAAGCGTCAAAACGGCCGATTCCGATCGATCCTGCTATCGCAGAGGATCTACTCGCCTGGTACCGGACCACGAAGTACAACCGACCCGAGGACTATCTCTTTGCAACGGACTCGCCTCGGACCGGCAAGAAACGTGGGAAGCAGCCGGTGTGGCTGTCGAGGATCATGCAGTACTACATTCAACCGGCGGCCAAGAGGGTTGGGATCACGTTTACGCGCAGGCGGTGACACCGGCCAAGCGTAAGGCGCAGGGGAAAGTGGTCGCAATGCTGCGGGACACAAAGGACAAGGCAACGGGCTAGGAAGTTTGTGCCCCCTGTGTGTCCCCGGCGAAAAATGGGGTTTCCAGCAAGTCTTTTATTTTTGTTGGCGTCCCCGGCGGGATTTGAACCCGCGTTACCGCCGTGAAAGGGCGATGTCCTAGGCCAGGCTAGACGACGGGGACGTTTCGGGTGAGATGGTTGTTTACCGCCGAACATCATAGTAACAGGGCGTTTTTCCCACGTCAAAAGAAGATGCGCGCACACCAACTTGACCCTCGAACCGAACCCGCCTGCGATTTAGAATACAGCCATGGGCGATTCGATTTATTTGAGCCTGTGGTTTCCCAGCTTCGATGAGTCCGAGATTCTGCCACGAACGGTCAGCGTACTGCGGCAAATTCCGTTTTCTCCGGTGCGGGACGGGGTGACCTACGCGGCGATCCAACCGGTCTCGTGGAGTGAGCCGACGATTCTGGAGCGCCGCTTCCGTCCGGGCGTTTCGCCGGAAGAGGCAGCTTTAGTGGTCGCCGAACTTCTCCACGACGACTATGCCTACATTTTCGAGGCTTATTGGGACTTGTGGACTCCTCCTGAGGGCGCGGAGAAATGGGTGCTGGAGCCGTCGCTGGTGCGCCTGATTGCGCATGGGATGGAATTTGAAGAGCGCGCAGCGGAAGATGCCGGACACATTCAAATTGATTTCGGTTTGGACACGTCCTTCCTGCACGAAGAAATCGAATTTACTTCCGAGGCGGAGCGGAACGTCCGGAGCAACGTACATAAACTGGTCGAGTTTACCGCCAAAGTGGAGAAGAACTCCGGGGCAACGGGGCGGTTGCTGTGGTCCGAGTCGGAGGAGAATCTGGCACAGAAGCTGATCGTGCGGTTGCAGCGGACCAACTGATTAACGCAGAGGTCGCGGAGAAAATCCTCGCGGAGGTCGCCGGGAGAGGCGGAGAAGAGATCATGCGATCTGGGTTTTGATCTCTCAGCATTCTCTGCGGCGGGTCTCCGCGTCCCCTGCGTTGATCATTTTGTTGGCATCAAAATCCATTTACGAGCCGCGTGATGCCATCTTTCAACCTATCAACGTGAAAATTAATCAGCAGGCCCAGCCTTTTCCCTCCGAGCCTTAAGTACGAAAGAAGCTGGGCTTTGTGAACCGGCAGAACGGTTTCGATTGCCTTTAGTTCCACAACAACTTCATTCTCGACGAGAAGATCCAGCCGATATCCGAGGTCGACGCGCACTCCATCGTAGCTGACGGGAAGCGGGAATTGCGTTTCGACACGCAGCCCCCGTTTCCGCAGTTCATGAGCAAAGCAGACCTCGTAGGCACTCTCGAGAAGACCCGGCCCAATTTGCCCGCTGATCGCATTGAGCCTTGCTCTATCTTTCTCGGCGACCTCAGCGCGAGTTGTCCCCGCGGCCTCTGCGTTGATCACTTCGTTCGTCCAGCGTCAATCTGCAGCTTCTCGCTGGCTGCCGCCTGGGCCGCAGCGAGTCGCGCGGTGAGCACGCGGAACGGGGAGCAAGACACATAATCCATTCCCACCCGGTGGCAGAACTCGACCGACGATGGTTCGCCGCCGTGTTCGCCGCAGATGCCCACCTCCAGGTTTGGACGCGTCTTCCGCCCCCGTTCGATCCCGATCCGCACCAGTTCGCCAACACCTTCCTGGTCGATGGCGGCAAACGGATCCTGCTTCAGAATCCCTTCCGCCAGATACGTTGGCAGCACCTTATTGATGTCGTCGCGTGAGAAGCCGAACGTGGTCTGGGTCAGGTCGTTCGTGCCAAACGAGAAGAACTCCGCTTCCTTGGCAATCTCGCCCGCAACCAGGCAGGCGCGGGGCAGCTCAATCATCGTGCCCACCAAGTAGTGCACGTGCCTTCCTTTTTCCTTGAACACTTCTTCCGCCACGCGCCGGACAATCGCCCCCTGGTTCGCCATCTCTTTCACGGTAGCGATCAGCGGGATCATCACCTCCGCGTGGGTCTTGATGCCTTCCTTGTCCACGGCCACAGCCGCTTCAAGAATGGCCCGCGCCTGCATCTCGGTGATCTCCGGATAAGTGATCCCCAACCGGCATCCGCGATGCCCCAGCATGGGATTGAATTCATGTAACTCTTCCACCCGTGCCAGCAGCTCGGGAAGAATTTTCTTCAGGTCGCCGGCCCCTTTCGCGCCGTACTCTTTGTATTCCTCCACCAACTCTTTTTTCTGCTTCGTCGTGGCACTGGGCAGGCCCGCGATGGCAACCATGAGTTGCTCGCGCTTGGGCAGAAATTCATGCAGCGGCGGATCGAGCAGACGGATCGTCACCGGCAACCCTGCCATCGCCTTAAACAGGCCGATGAAATCGGCGCGCTGCATGGGCAGCAACTTCTTCAGCGCCGTGCGCCTGTCTTTCTCGTTGTCGGCGAGAATCATGGCGCGCATATGTGGGATACGGTCATGGGCAAAGAACATGTGCTCGGTGCGGCACAGCCCGATGCCCTCGGCGCCAAAGGCCCGCGCCTGAATCGCATCGCGCGGAATGTCCGCATTCGCGCGCACTCCAATTTTGCGGAACGGCTCCGCCCAGCCCAGCAGTTTCTGCAGGTCCTCATCATCGGCCGACGGCTCCAGCGTGTTCAGCTTCCCCTTGATCACGCGCCCGCTCGTGCCGTCGAGCGAGATCCAGTCTCCCTCTTTGAACACCTGTCCCTTGGCACGCATTTCCCCGGCTCGCTCATCGACTTGAATATCTCCCGCACCTGCCACGCAGCATTTGCCCATGCCGCGTGTGACCACGGCGGCGTGACTGGTCATGCCGCCACGGGAAGTTAAAATGCCGGCGGCAACTTCCATGCCCTGGATGTCTTCGGGAGTCGTTTCGGCGCGCACCAGAATCACCGGATTCTTCTTCGCGCCATGGCCGGTCTTTTTCACCGCTTCCTCTGCGGTGAAAACGATCTGCCCGACCGCCGCGCCCGGTGACGCCGGCAATCCCGTCGCCAGCACTTCCACCTTGGTGCTCTTTTCATCCAGACCCGGCACCAGGAAGTCATAGAGCTGGTTCGGTTCCACACGGAAGATCGCTTCTTCCTTGGTGATCAGTCCTTCTTCCACCATCTGAATCGCCACCCGCACCGCGGCTCGCCCGGTACGCTTGCCGTTGCGGGTCTGCAGCATGTAGAGCTTGCCATCCTGGATGGTGAACTCGAAATCCTGCATATCGCGATAGTGCTTCTCGAGGCGCGTGGTGATTTCGCGGAGCTGGTCGTAGACATCGGGCATGATCTTCTGCAGTTCGAGGATGGGCACCGGCGTACGAACACCCGAGACCACATCTTCGCCCTGCGCGTTCATCAGAAATTCGCCGTAGAACTCTTTTGCGCCGGTGGCGGGATTGCGCGTGAAGCCGACGCCGGTGCCGCTGGTGTCGCCGAGGTTGCCGTATACCATGGCCTGTACGTTGACGGCGGTGCCGAGCATGTCATCGATGTTGTTAATGCGGCGATAATGCTTGGCGCGATCGTTCTGCCAGGAGCGGAAGACGGCGTCCCGCGCCAGGACCAGTTGCTCGTGGGGATCCTGCGGAAAGTCGCGCTTGGCGTGCTTCTTCACAGCTTTCTTGTACTCCGCGATCACGTCTTGCAGCGCCTTGGCGTCGAGGTCGGTGTCGAGCTTGGTTTTCTTCTGCTTCTTCTTGGCGTCGAAAATTTCTTCAAACACCGATTTCTCGATGTCGAGCACGACGCTGCCGAACATCTGAATCAGGCGGCGATAGGAGTCGTAGGCGAAACGCGGGTTGCTGGTGCGGCGGGCGAGGGCTTCGACGCTTTGGTCGTTCAGGCCGAGGTTGAGGATCGTGTCCATCATGCCGGGCATCGAGAACTTCGCGCCCGAACGCACGCTCACCAGCAGAGGGTTGTCGCCTTTGCCGAGCTTTTGG
>Ga0187857_10001218_pt1 | contig 27544 bp, 19 predicted proteins | sample June2016WEW_8_10_FD_132984 | JGI IMG/M metagenome (GOLD analysis project Ga0187857, IMG submission 132984) | Peatland microbial communities from SPRUCE experiment site at the Marcell Experimental Forest, Minnesota, USA - June2016WEW_8_100 | ecosystem: Environmental > Terrestrial > Soil >... | reverse complement strand
CTGCTCGTTTTAGCTTGCTTCGGAGCCGACAAACAGTTAACCAAAAACAAGAGCCATGGGGTAACACCCTTTTGGCACAACGATACCCGTTCCCGGGTAACAGTTACTTTTGGCGCACGGCGTTTGAGGGTCAACAAAAAGCTTGGCGACAATGGCTGAGAGCCGATAAGGTGCCAGACAACCCGGCAGGGCAGTGGGGTTGGGTGGCGGGCTCCGGGCCTGGCGGCGGGGGGTTCGGCAGCAGACTGAACGATGATAGAACTGTGTGAAAGAGCCGTGGTCGAGCCGTGAGCGCGCATAAGCCAAAGCCCAGTTTCAGCAGTTTGCGAGCGAGGTTAGTCGGGATGGTATTCCTGGCCATCGCCCCGGCATGGATCGCCATCCATCTGATGGCCAAGCATACGGGGACTGAGCCGCCCTGGGCCTCGTTTGTGGTGGGAATGCTGGCCTTGGGGGCGGCGTGGGCGGGAGGAGAGCGGTTCATCCTGCGGCAGGTGCGCACGTTGCTCGGGGCGACGCAACGCCTGGCTGCCGGGGATTTGAGCAGCCGGACGGGGCTGGGGCGTGAGCGGGGCGAATTGGGGGAGTTGGCCTCGACGTTCGACGGGATGGCCCAAACGCTCGAGCAGCGGGTCAAGGAGCGGGAGCAGACGGAGAAGATGCTCCTGAACCGGTCCTTCCAGCAGACGGTCGTCAGTGCGCTGGGCCAATTTGCGCTGGTGAGCAACGACTTTCCCGCCCTGCTCAACCAGGCGGTGCTCCTGGTCACCCAGACCCTGGAAGTGGAATACGGCTCGGTGCTGGAGTTGCTCCCGGACGGGCGGAACCTGCTGTTGAAGACCGGGGTGGGGTGGAGGGACGGGTTGGTGGGGCAGTTGACGGTGTCGGCGGACCGGAACACCCAGGCCGGTTTCACACTGGCCGTGGGGGAGCCGGTCGTCGTGGAACATCTGCCGACCGAGCCGCGTTTTGGCAGTTCGCCCTTGCTCAACGAGCATGGGGTTGTCAGCGGCATCACGGTGGCGGTGCCCGGGCAAGAGAGGGCTTATGGCATTCTGGGGGTGTACACAACGAACCGGCGGGTCTTTACCGAGGACGAGGTGCATTTTCTGATGGCGATCGCCACGGTATTGGCGATGGCCGTGGCGCGCAACCAGACCGAGGCCCGGCTCCGCAAGCTGGCCGCATTCGTCCAACTTTACCCCAACCCCGCCATGGAACTGGACGCCGAGGGAAGGATCACCTATGCGAATGAGGCGGCTCACAAACTGGCGGCTTTGGTTGGGCGAAAGCATCCCGGGGAGCTGCTGCCGGAGGACATTGCCGGCCGGGTGCAGGATTGCCTGGCCGGGGGTCCGAGCCTGGCGCGGCACGAGACGCGGATCGAGGGGCGCGCGCTGGCGTGGTCGTTTCACCCCGTGGTCGAGAGCCGGGCGGTGCATTGCTATGTGGAGGACATCACGGGCCGGCTGAGCCTGGAGGCGCAGTTGCGCCAGGCCCAAAAGATGGAGTCGGTGGGTCAACTGGCCGCCGGGGTGGCGCACGACTTCAACAATATGCTCACCGTCATCCAGGGTCATTCGGGCATGTTGCTGGCCAAGACCGCCCTGCCGCCGGGCTCGCTGGATTCCGCGCAGGCGATTTTTTATGCCGCCGAACGGGCGGCCAGCCTTACGCGGCAACTGCTGGTGTTCAGCCGCAAGAACGTGATGCAGGTCCAGCAGTTGGACCTGCGCGAGGTGGTCGGGAACATAAGCAAGTTGCTCGAGCGCGTGCTGGGCGAGACCATCGCCCTGCAATTCCAGCCGCCGGTCCGGATCCCCTTGATCCGGGGTGACAACTGCATGATCGAACAGGTGTTGATGAACCTGGCGGTCAACGCGCGTGACGCCATGCCCAAGGGGGGCACCCTGACGATTCACACCGACCTGGTGGATGTGGACGAGGTTTACGCGCAAGCCCACCCGGAGGCGCGGGCCGGCCCGTCGGTATGCCTGCGGGTCATGGACGTTGGCTGCGGCATGGACGCCGCCACGTTGGGGCGCATCTTCGAGCCGTTCTTCACCACCAAAGAGGTCGGCAAGGGAACCGGCCTGGGCCTGGCTACAGTCTATGGCATCGTCAAGCGCCACGGGGGTTGGATCGAGGTCGCCAGCGAGGTCGGTTTGGGGACCAGCTTCGCCATTTTCTTTCCGGCCTGCACCGAACCAGTCCAGGCCAAAGCGCCGGACAAGGCGCTGGCCCCGGAAACGCCGCGGGGCAAGGAGACGCTTTTGGTCGTGGAAGACGAACCTGTCCTGCGCGAGATGGCCCACGTGATACTGGAGGACTGCGGGTATAAGATTCTCGAGGCCGCCTCCGGCCGCAAAGCCATCGAGATGTGGAACCAGCACTCGGGCGCCATCGACTTGCTGCTCACGGACATGGTCATGCCCGAAGGCATCTCGGGAATGGACCTGGCTCAGCGGCTACAGGCCAGCAACCCGAAACTCAAAATCGTCTTTGCCAGCGGTTACAGCATGGACGACCTGGATACGAGTTTCCTGCGACAAGGCCACGCCACCTTTCTGCAAAAGCCCTATACGCATGCGACCCTCGCCAAGGCGGTGCGAGATTGTCTGGATAAGGCGGGGTGAATGGTGTAAAGTTAAAGTCCTATGAAAAACCCCAAGACTCTCGCCGCGTGCTGCGGCGCCGCTGGCGGCAGAGAAGGTGGTGTTCAGGCCCCCGGCCAGGGGCGCAAGGTGAGGGCGGGCCCAGCTTCGGATTCCATTGCCAAGGCGGAGGCGGCCAAGCCGGGCAGGCGCTCAGCCCGGACATTTCACGGGTTTCGCCAGCCGGAAGGCGTAGCGCAGACTTCCAGTCTGCTGTATCGCGGATTTCCAATCCGCAGATGCGGCCAAGCAGGTACAGCCTGCCGACTGGAAGTCGGCGATACAGCACGTTGGAAACCTGCGCTACGCAGCCTCGGGAGCCTGGTGCCGCTCTTGGGCTATGGATTATCCGGGTTGGGGTGGTGGCGGTTACTCGGACTGCTTGTGGCTGCCCTTGGGGCAGGCACGTTTTCCGCGCCGGCCTTCACGTTGCTGTCGTCCAATCAACTTGTCTATGTGAACGTGGACCACGCCCCGGTAGGGGCTTGCTCGACTCTCGCCTACGGCCTCAACGGCCCAACCGGTCTCTACACCAACGTTGCCGGCGATTGGTGCGGTTTGGGGATGTCCTCCCCTGGCATCCCTTACTGGGGCGGCGGCGGCGGCGTGCTTATCGCGCTGTCAGGCAGCGCCGGGTTGCGGACGTTTCCGTTTGTCGCTTCGCCCGCCAGCATTTCTTCCAGCGCCAGCTTTTTTGCCGGCACAGACCTCCGGCGCACACTGAGCCCCTGCACCGACCAGTGGACGGCCGCCGACGGCGGACTGACCCTCACGCATTATACTCCGGCGTGGTCCATGGCCAGTCTCGACACGGCCACCCTGGACGACAAGAAGCGGTTCTTCCTGCCGGCGACTTGGCTCGTGCTCACGGTCAATAACACCAACAACACCTCCGAAGACCTTTATTTTGGCCTGCCGGCGGCCGCCACGCAGAGGAGTTTTGCCAATGGCGCATACCAGGGGTTCACGGTCTCCGAAGCGGCGCTGGCGGTGCAAACCGGGAGCTGCGACTTGTTGAGCGGCCCCAGTCTGAGAGCGGTCCTGAACGGGATGAGCCAGGGCTTCGCGTTTCACCTGCGCATTCCGCCCGGCCAGACCGGGAGCTTGACGGTGGTTGTCGCCTTCTACCGCTCTGCCGTGGTGGATTCGCGGATATCGGCCTCTTATTATTATACCTCGCTTTTTGGGTCGGTTGACAGCGTGATTGACTCGGCCTTCGCTGGATTTGCGGCCGCCAAGGTGCGCTGCCAGCAACTGGCCTCGGCGATGGCCAACGCCGGACTGAACCCCTATCGCCAGTTCCTGGCCTCTCACGCTCTGCATTCCTATATGGCCAACACGGTCTGTTTGATCGATCCGGGCGGCGGCGTTTATTGGCGGGTAACCGAGGGGTTCTATGGCTACATCAGCACCTTTGACCTGGTTGTGGACCTCGCCTTCTACGAATCCCAGATGTACCCCTGGGCGCTGCGAAACGTGCTGGACACCTACTCGGGTGCGCTCCCCGGCACCGGTTACAGCTTCGAGCACCCGCTTTACAACCCCTCCTACACGGTGGTGTCGAGTCACGGCTTTTCTTTCCATCACGACATGGGCAACTGGCCGACCTCAGTCCCGCCCGGAACCGACCCGGTGTTCGATGACTACATGGGGCAGGAACAGCTCCAGAATTGGATTCTCTCGGCTGGGCTTTATTGGAGCCACACCGCCGACCATGCCTGGCTGACCAATAACCTGGCCCTCTTGCAGACCTGCCTGAACTCGATGCTCCTGCGGGACGATACCAACGCCGCCGCCAGGAATGGAATCACGAAGAACACCAACAGTCCTGAGGGCACTACGTTCGACGACCTGGACGCTTCGCTCGAAGCGGCGCGCTACAGTGGCAGGCTGGCGGTCAGGAACTGGGCTAGTTACTTGGCCCTGCAGGCGATGTTCGGCCAGATCGGCGACGCGGCCGACGAGGCGGCCTGTCAGAACATGGCGGCCGTGGCGGCGCAAACCATTGCCGGTCTGTGGACGCAGTATCGCGGGACCCTGGGTTACATTCCCGCCCTGCTGGACGGCAGCGACCAGACCGCGATCATTCCGATGGTCGAGGGTTTGGCCTATCCGCTCCAGATGGGACTGACCAACGCGGTTGACCGGACCGGCGGCCCCTACGCATCCATGCTCGTGGCCCTGTCCAATCATTTGGCGGCGGTCCTGGTTCCGGGCAGGTGCCTGGACGCCACGAGCGGGGCGTGGAGGATGTCCAGCGCCAGCGAGAAGACGTGGCAAAGCAAGATGTACATCGCCCAATACGTGGCCGAACATGTTCTCGGGTTCACCGGCAACAACGTGGATGGGACCGTGGACCAGATTCATGCCACCATTCAGTTTCAGAACGCGCCCATTCACGAATGGTCGGACGAGACCGACAGCACTGGGGCCAACTGGTTCCTGGGAGGCTGCCATTATCCCCGCGGCATCACCAGCGCGCTTTGGTGGCTCAACGCTGCCAACAATCCGGCCTCCCCGGTGCCGTCGGCGGGGACGAACATTGCGGCGATGGTGAGCGGCAGGACTTTTACTGTCTCGTGGCCATCTAACTATGTGGGCTGGATGCTGCAGACCAACGCGGTTGATATCGGCAACAGTCTCGATTGGGGCGATGTGCCGGGCTCGGGAACCAACTATCAAATGACTTTCCCGACGGGCAGTTCAACGAACCGAAGGGAGTTTTTCCGGCTGCGCTATCCATTCTGATGCCACATCCGGGTCTCGGGTTGGCTCATGCCGGGCGCAGAGTCGCTCCAGCGCGTGACACGCAATCACGTCCGCATTAAGCTCGCCAGCCATTTGGGCACCGGCTTGGCGGACCACACTTGCCGGCCATCCGAGAAAATTGCGACCTTCCGAAACGGAGTCCGCAGGTCGTCATTATCGAAGGCCACCACATGGGGCAATTCGCGAATGGCTGCCTTCAGATTCGCCAAAGTGCGCGGAAAGCGCGAAACCAGCTTTTCAGAGGCCACGCCGTGGCCTCCTTGAGAGACACGCATGCCAACTCGTTCCTCGGATGTTTCGGGGCCGGAGATGCCAATAAAACAGACGACCACGGTGTAACCGGATTGCGCGGCCGCTTTCAAAAAAGCTAACTTGTCGCCGACCGGATCCGAAAAAACCGTCTCAAAAACGAAACTCTCCCCCTGCTTGATCAACTCCTGCCGAAGCTCCGTGACGAGGCGGGCGGCCTCATAGGCGTCAATCTCCAGCTCGCGGGAGACCTCATCTGCGTTGAGAAAGCGCAGCCCGGCAGCTTTAAGGTGGGCGTGGCAGAAGGTCGACTTTCCCGCGCCGTTGGGTCCAGCCAAAGCTAGGAGTATGGGACGGCGGTCAAGGACGTTCTCCAGCTTTGCCGCGGAGCCTGTCTGGCCCCCCGATGACCCCGACTTGCCGCGAGCCTTCACTTGTCCGCCGGTTTAGCCGCTTGGAACCTGCGGTTGACGAACTTTCCGATAGTACGTTTGCCGTTCGCCTCAATTCTGATCAGCAGGCCGGCCGAACCGCGGGCCGGTTCATAATGCGGGTAGGGCAGCGAATTGAGGTGCTCGGCCAGCCGTTTGCGGCCTTCCGTCGAGTCAATCGATCCGAGGCAGGCCGAAAGGGGCTTCGCCTTGCCGGCTTTGCACAGCGCCAGCATCTGGTCCCCGCGCAACAATGTCTCGAGGGCCCGGCCAAGTCCGGCCCAAAACTCAATCTGGCCGGCGATGGACCGCTGCGTGACCTCGCCCATGAGGCGGGCGTCCAGAACCAAAGCATCGGAAACTTTCACTGGTTGACTCATGCAAGCAGGGTAGCAAAATGCTACTATTTGTCAATGCTGGTGGGTCGCACGCGGAAGGTGACATCAGTCTTAAGCCGCCGCCAACTGGAAGAGATCACATTCACCGCCTGAGTCATGGCCTGCGGGCCCGGCGGGCGCCGGTCGAGGAATGCTGGATGATTCAGGAATCTATTGCAGTTGAGCGACGCAGTCGAATGGAGCGATGCATCCACCGGACTCACCGTTTCGTCAGGCCCTCATCAGGCACAACCTCTCGAATCGTGAGATTCTGCGCCATCTGATCCAGGTTATCGCTCCAGCAGCCGTTCCAGGCAACTTCAAACACCTGATAGTGCCGCGAATTGCACCCATCCGCAGCTATCTCGAGGGAAAAGCGGACACATTCGTTTTGGCCCACAAAGCCCTGGAAGTCATTGAGAAGCACGCAAAGCCTCGGTACAAAGTGGGGATCGCCCTCAGCGAGGAAGCCGAGATCGACGACTTGATTCGAGGCGACATTTACCAAGGCAGGCGTGGATTCGGCGGGCGCCCAGGCAAATTGCAATGGCACCACGAGTGGAACGAGATGGAATCGCTGGTCAACACCTCTCCGGTGAATCTCCTTCAGCATGATCCGACAGTTGCGGGCAGGAGCCCATGGCCTGGAATTCAAAACCTTGAGATGGTAGAAGATCGTGCGGGGTCCGTTGGTGAACCGCGTGACGACGCCCCTGCCGTTATGGACGGATAACCTCAACTAGGGGCCGCAAAGGGAAGCACAGATCGTCTCGAATCATTCCCCTAGGCGATCGGAGTCAGCCGCGAACCCCCGTTGGCCACTGCGTGGTCGTCAGCGGCGCCGCTGGACGGCTTTGAGGCCGTTGGGGGCGGGGGCGAACATGTCGGAGGGCTTGAGGTCCAGTTCTTTAGACATGAGCAGGCAGTACTCCAGCTTGCCCATGTTCGGGTAGCGGCCGTTGGAGCCGAAGGAGAATTTGGCCCCGGCGGCTTTGGCGAGTTTCAAGAAGGGGAGTTTGGGCAGTTTGTAGCTGGAACTGATTTCGAGGGCGACGCCGTATTTGAGGGCGGCGTCGATGACCCTGCGGCAGCGGGACGGGGTCCAGCAGGTTTCCCATTGTTCGGCCAGGCCGGCAGGGAGCCAGGAGGTGTTGGCGAGGATATCGAAGGGTTCTTTGGCCATGACCTCGACGTGCCACTCGACGAAGCGGTCCATGAAGGCCTCTTTGTCCTCCAGGTCGACTCGCTGGGCGGCATCCGGCTCCCAGAGCTTGACGCGGCGGCCATCTTTGCCCGGGAAGGTCATGGCGTCGGTGAGGACGTAATCCAGTTGCGCCAGGGTCTCGGGGGAAAAACAGGTCATCCAATCGATCCACTCGGCCTGAACTCCCTTGAAGACCGGTTTGCCCTCCAGCATGGCGAGATAGTCTTTGAGCTCGGCGTCGGTGCTGAGCACCTTGGGGTATTTGTTTTCCCTGGTGCCGGCGTGCTCGACGATGCCGAACTTGACGCCGCGTTGCCTGGATAATTCGAGGGCCTTATCGATGGTGCTGTTGTCCAGGTGAACGTGGAAGTCGGTCCAGCGGAACTCGGATCCGGGAGGGGTGGCGGGCTCGGCGCCAAGGATGTTGAAGGGACCGGCCAGGGTGGGAAGGAGCGAGCCGGCAGCGGCCCGGCCAAGAAACCGGCGGCGGGAGATTGGGAGTTTCATATCGTGTCTTCTCTGTTGTCAGGGGAGCTTGCTCCAAGGACGGCGGCGATTTCAAGTGCGGAGTGCGGGGTGGGGACGGCTCTGTAAGTATCGGGCGATGCCTTGGCGAAAGGGAGTTTGGGGGAGGCTCAGGAGGGCGTTGGCGGGGGCGGGGTCGCCCAGGTTGTCTTCGCCGAGCATGATGAGTTGGTCGCGGTTGAGCGGGGGCGCCCGGCCCAGCAGCCTGGGGCACACCTGTTCCAGCAAAGCCGCCTGGGCCCAGGCCAGGCCCGCCGGGACGCGTACTTTGAATCGTCTTCGTCGCGTGACCTCGAGGATGGACTCCACGATTTCGGACAGCGTGAGCCTGTCGGGGCCGCACAGGTCGTAGGTTTTTCCGATGGTCTCGGGAGTGATGAGGGCCTGGACGAAGGCCCTGGCGACGGTTTCGACAGCGACGGGTTGGAATCTTGCCCCGCGGCGGCCCAGCACCGGCACGATGGGGGAGAACCGGGCTATCGTAGCGAAGAGATTTACGAAGTGATCGCGGGGCCCGTAGATGAGGGAGGGCCGGAAAATGGTGTAGTCCAGCCCGCTGGCGCGGAGGCCTTGCTCCGCCGCCCACTTGGTTTGATGGTAGCGGGAGACGGCGGCAGCGCGGGTGCCCAGGGCGCTTATATGAAGGAAACGCCGTGCGCCCGCGCGTTGCGCCACGGCTACGATGTTCGCAGTGCCCTGGGTGTGGACGTTCTCGAAGGTGCTCCGGCCCGTTTCGCTGATGATGCCCACGAGGTGAATAACGGCCGCCACCTCGTCGCAGGCCCCCGCCAGCGAGCCCGCGTCGGTAATCTCACCCGGATGAACTTCGACTCCGTGGCCGGCCCTGGCTTCCTGGACCCGCCGGGAGGCGGGATTGCGGGCGAGAATGCGAACCGAATGGCCGGCCCGCCGGAGTTGGCGCAGCACTTCCTGGCCGACAAAGCCCGTGGCGCCGGTGAGGAGGATGTTCAATTGCTCAGTTGCCAGACCAGTTTACCGGAGCCGTTTTCGGCTCATACGTTCGCCAAGGGGCCGGTGGAATCGCCGAAACGTTCCAGGCGCTCGAGGCCCATCCGTTGGGCCAGGCTCAGGAACAGGTTGGTGAGGGGCTTGGCCCCGTGTTGGACGTAGCGGCCGGGGGTCAAGGCACCGCCGCCGGCGCCGGCCAGGAGGACGGGCAGGTTGACATGCGTATGGCGGTTGCCGTCCGCGTTGCCCCCGCCGTAAAGGATCATCGAGTTGTGCAGGAGCGAATGGCCGTCCATGTCCTTGACCCGTTCGAGCTTTTGCAGGAATTGCGCGAACTGTCCCACGTACCAACGGTCGATGTCGGAGACTTTTTGGATTTTCTCGGCGTCGTTGGCATGGTGCGAGAGGTCGTGATGGCCTTCCGGGACGCCGATGCCGCTAAACGAGCGGTTGCTGCCGTCGTGGGCGAGCAAGAAGGTCGCCACCCGGGTGGAATCGGTCTGAAAGGCGAGGGTCAACAGGTCAAACATCAGTTGGATATGCTCGCCATAATTGGCCGGTATGCCCGGGGGCGGCCGGACCCGGGGGCCGTGGGCGTCGCCGAGCGCCTCGATTTTCTGAAGGCGCGCTTCCAACTCGCGCACGCCGGTCAGGTATTGTTCGAGTTTCTCGCGGTCGGCCGAGTCGAGCCGGCGCTCCATTTCGCGCGCGTCTTGCGTGATGAAATCGAGGATGGACCGTTGCTCGATGCGGCGCCGGCGCAGGCTATCGGCGCGTTCCTCGGGCGAGCCGGCGCCGAAGAGGCGTTCGAAGAGCAGGCGCGGGTTCGCCTCGGCCGCCATCGGGGTGGTCGGAGAACTCCAGGAAAGATTGAACTGGTAGGCGCACGAGTAACCGGAGTCGCAGGCCCCGCTGGCCCGGGCGGTTTCGCAGGTCAGCTCCAGCGAAGGGAAGCGGGTCGACCGCCCGGCGTGGCGGGCCAGGACCTGGTCGATGGAGATGCCGGCGCGAATGTCGGTGGCGCTTTTGTTGACCCTGACGCCGGTCAGGAAGGTGCCGTTGGCGCGGGCGTGGTCGCCGGCGCCGTCGTTGCCAGCAGTCGCGCTCAGGTCGTCCAAGCCGCCGAGAATCTGGAGGTGCCGGCGGCACGGTTCCAAAGGCCGCAGGGTGCGATTCAGCTCCAGGTCCCCGCCCTCGGTGTTCGGCCACCAGGCGCCAGGAATGGCGCCGTTGGGAAAATAGAGAAAGGCCGTCCGGAGCGGGGCGCCGGTGGCCGTCGTGGCCGGGGCGTTGGGGGTTGAAGCCCCCAACAGCCGCAAGGGCGCCAGGGAGGCGAAGGCCGGCAGGCCAATGCAGGCCCCCAAACCACGCAGGAAATGGCGCCGGCTCAAACCGGCGTGGGGTTGAAGTGGATGATGCCCGGTAGGTTTCATTTTAAGGGTCCGTTAGAACTGCTGGCGATGGTTTGCCCGCCTGCGACGGCCGCTACCAGCCCTGAAGGCGGGCGGCATTTTTGGAACGGGGCGGATTCCACGACGCCGGCCAGCAGCGCGGAGGGACGGCCGTTGGATTTTTCGATGCGGGCGACGATTTGGTCGACGGTTTCCGTATCGTAGTCTTCCAGCCCGCGGCCCAGCGCGTAGGTGAGCACCTTTTCGGTGAGGGTCCGGTAAAAGTCCCGGGCGTGGTTTTGGACCAGGATGCGCTTGAGTTCCTGGACGCCGGCGAATTCTTCGCCGGTAATCAGTTTGCCGGAGGCGTCAATCGCTTGCCCGTATTCCGTGTCGCGCCACAGGCCCAGGGCGTTGAAATGCTCGAAGGCCAGGCCCAGTGGGTCCATGCGGTTGTGGCAGGAACGGCACAGGGCATCGGCCCGGTGCGCGGCCAGCGTTTCACGCAACGACGGGGCCTGCTCGCCCAGGGCCTTGGCAGCGGCTTCGAGGGGCGGAATGTCCGGCGGCGGGGGTGGCGGCGGCGTTCCGAGGAAGTTTTCGAGAATGAACAGGCCGCGTTTGACTGGCGAGGTGCGGGTCGGATTCGAGGTCACTGCGAGCACGGTGCCCTCGGTTAGCACGCCACCGCGCAGGCTGTCCGGCGGCAGGGTCACGCGCCGCAGTTGGTCGCCCGAGACGTTGGGGATGCCGTAATGTTTGGCCAGGCGCTCGTTGAGGAAGGTGTAGTCGCTGTCGACCAATTCCAGCAGATTTCGATCCTCGCGAACCACATAATCAAAAACGGCCTCGGTTTCGAGGCGCATCGCGTGGCGAAGCTCGGGACTCAAGTCCGCGCGCGAAGAGCGGCCTCGAGCCTTGAAGGCGGCGCGCAACTCGGCCAACTCTTCCTGTTCGGCCGGCGTGAGGGATTCGGCCGATTGACCATCGAGCTCCCGGAAGCGGTTCCGGTTGCGCTGGGCGGCGGGGTCGGGCTTTTTCTCGCGCGCCAGAACCGCGCGCGCTTCGATGGGGACGTGCTCGATGTCTCTGGCCCGCAACCATTGGCCGGTGAAATTCCGGATGAAGGCTTGAGAGCGCGGGTCTTTCAGCATCTTGGCAACCTGGGCGGAGAGGTTCTGGCGAAGCCGGCCCTTTTCTGCCAGGTGGAATAGTTGCTCGTCGGGCATGGAAGACCAAAAGAAATAGGACAGGCGCGAGGCCAGGGAGTATTCATCGATGAACGGAAAGGCCCCTGGTTCAGGGCTGGGCTGGGCCTGTTCCTCGCGGAAGAGGAATCGGGGCGACGCCAGCACCGCCATCATGGCTTGCGCCACGCCGGCCTCGAAAGTCCGGTCCGGCTGGGTATAGATTTCCTCGGCCAGCGCCACCAGGCGAGCCACGGTCGGTTCGTCCACCGGCCGGCGGAAGGCGCGGCGGGCAAAGCCCCTGAGCACTTCACCCGCATAAGCGCGCCGCCCCTCGGGCGTCGCGGGAACCTCCCGAGGGAAAAAGCGCCCGTAATTCTTGGGCTGCGCCCCAGGCTCCGACACCGTGGCCGGCACGATCGGGACGGCCTCCGCTACGATCTTGTTGGCCGCGGCGAGGTATTTCTCGAGCAGCATGGGGGGCAGGGTGAGCACGGCGCCGATGGTGTCGAATCCGTAGCCGGTGTCGTCGGGCGGGAATTCCACCTGGGTGTCAAAATCCACCCCCATCAAATCCCGGATGGTGTTGCGATACTCGGCGCGGTTGAGCCGGCGGACCCGGACGCGGCCCGGATCGGGATGATCCGGGTGGATTTGGAACACCGCGGTCTTGATCCAATCGGCGATGCGCTCCTGCTGCTCGTGGGTGGGCCGTGCCTTTTTGGCCGGCGGCATGATTCCGGCGCGGAGGTTTCGCAGCACTCGCCACCACAACTGGCGGCTTTGAACGGCGGCCTGGTCGGACTCGAAGGTGTCGAAGGCGACTTTGCCCTTGTTCGCGCCGTCCGCGTGGCAATCGAAGCAATAGCTCTCGAGCAGGGGCCGGATGTCCCGGCGGAACTCGGCGGCGCCGGGGCTTTGTGCGGCTCCGGCCCGGAGGAGCAGGGCCAGGCCCGCCACCCAGACCCAATGCCGCGCACACCCCCGCAAATGGATGCCCAGAATCATTGGCAATGATTACGATGTGTCAGGGTAATGCATTCTCCGCCCGTTCACAAGTCGCGAGGTAAAACCGCGCTTGGGCGCATCCCCGTTTTTTCCGAATGGGCGTGCGTCCTGAAGTATTGAGGATTGTTGAAAATTGAGAATTGAAAATTGGTCAATGGTAGTTAATATCCGGGGTCGATGCTTCCCGGGTTCATTTGCCAATAACCAATTCTCAATAATCAATTCTCCATCAGATCCTTCCGAAAAAGAACGCGGCCCCACAAGGCCCCTCTCAAGCTCCGTCAGCGGCATGGCAGCCCTCTGGACCGTGGGATCATGCCATGCCGCTCCTGACGGAGCTTTGCCGAGGCGCCGACTGGAAGGCGGGCGGGGCGGACGGGACAAGGGCTGCGGGGCGAGAGGGTATATTTGGATAAAATTGGTTAAAACTGGGCTTGGACCTCAGACGAGTGTCGAGGGGTGACTGTCGAGGGGCGAGGGGCGGCGTCATCGATCCGCGCCAGGTCGGCGGGGTCAACTCCACCTGCATCGCGCCGAGGTTTTCTGCGACAAAGCCGATGCCCAGTTCCCGGCAGGCGGGCAGGATTTGGTCTTCGGGGTCGCGGCTCCAGAGTGAGTACTTACGTCCCCGCCGGCCCCTGAGGGCGACGAGGAAGCGCCTTCTTGAAGGTTTCGGTGGGGACCGGCGGTTCAAGTCCGCGGAACCAGGGCTCAGGGGATCGGAACGCCGCGACCGAGGCGCCCAGTGATGAAGGCCGTCAAGGCATAGTAAGTGTCCGTCAAAAGCCCTTCGTAACCGCAGGGCTTGCCGTCCCAACGCTTCCAATCAACTCCCGACCCGACGCCGTTTTGAAAGAGTCCGTCGCGATAACCCTGCAACATCGCATCGAAAATCTGGTCGGCCTCGGCCTTGCGGCCCAAGGTGTAGAGCGCCTGAAGGTAGAAGCAGGCGAAACTGGCCGTCGCGCCGCCGTTCTCGTAGTTCTGGAACGAATCGGAGCCGTCATCCTTGGAGGGCTGGCCCAGGACGCCGCCTCCCGCATAATCTTTTCGCGCGACAGGCACGAGATTGCCGGGCAGACCGAACTGGAAATTCGTGTAGCCGACTTCGCGCATCTTGGCTTGCATCCGGTCCATGATGGCGTTGCCCTGCTGCGGCGTGAGGAGTCCGTAAGCGACGGCGATGCCGTTGACGAAGGCAAAGTAGTAATCGTGGAGCTTGCCATCCTTGCTGCGCCAGCCAGCCAGGACGCCGGTCTGCGGATTGTAAAAGGTGTCGTAGTAAGCCGCTTTGATTCGGGCGGCCTGCCGCCGGTATCGCTCGCCCTTGGCCGCGCGGCCCAGGCGCGTCTCCAGGTCCGCCGCGCAGCGCAAGGCCCGGTAGTCCAACGCGATGCTGTAAGCGTCGTTCCAGCCGAACGAAATTACATCCCACCAGTTGCACGACCATTCACCGGAGCCGTTCGGGCCGCTGCCGCTGTTCCCGCTTCGGCTGGACTCCACGAGGCCGTCACCATCACGGTCTGCGGCCAGGATGTGGTCGGCGTACTTTTCGATGTCCGCGATGCGGCGGCGCAGCCAGGGTGCGTCGGGTTTGCCGGTCGCGCAGTCCCAGGCGGCAATCACCATTGCCGGGTCGGTATCCACGAACACAGCGTTGTCATCGCCGTAGCCGCGCAGTCCATCGAAGTAGGAATCCAGGCTGGTGCGCACCAGGTCAAGAGCGGTGAAGTCATCGAAGAGCGGGGGCGTGTAGAAGGCTTGATCGGCAAACTCGTACATGCAGAATAACGCGCTGTCGCTAAGTGAATTATTACCAAGCGAGCCGATGTCCGGACGAAATCCGAAGATGTTCAGCCACCCGCGTTTGACACCGGCCAGCTTCGGGTCGGGGTCCACGAGAGTTTTCTCTGGATAGATTTCGGTCAGTTGCATGTCGAGTTCGACCCGGTAGTGCCGCGCCTGCTGGTAGGTTGCCGCCTCGCCGCTCGCCAGCCAGCCTTGCTGAAGTGCAAGCTCGACCTCGCGCAGGTCGCGGCGACCGGTGAACCGGAGGCTGGAGCCGGCCCCCCTGGCGCGCACGAGCAAACTGCCGTAATCCGGAAAGTGCAGCAGGACGGGCAAGGCCAGTTCGCTGCGGCTCTTCAAACGCCCTAACGGACTGGGCGGGGTAACGGCGGCATCGAAGAGCATGCGGAGTGGCGAGGCTGCCGAGGCGAGATAGTCGCTGGGCACAGTCCGGTCGATGGCCACGCGCAGACCTTTTGCGAGGACCGTCCAGGTGAGGTCCATCGTCTCCCAGTCGCCCAGCCGCACGCCTGCGTAGCGCACCATGTTGCTGGAGCGCGATACGAGAAAAGACGCTTCCGGCGATGCGGCCGGTTCGCTCCATCCCGCGGCCACGAGGTCTGCGCCCCGTGGCGTCTTGAGCAGATTCTTGACGTGCTTTCCGTTTCCCGAGGCGTCCAGCGACAAGAAGCGGAGGGTGGGCCGGTCGAGGGCGAAGGCGACCTTGAGCCAGGGCGACGTGAAGGTGAGCTGGTCCTGCTCGACGACGGCCTCCAAGTTTGGCGGCAACGGCCCGTCGTGCAGCGGGCCGCGGCGCCGGTCAACGATACGCTTAGGTTTCGGCACCGGCTCACCCGCCCATTCCCCGAAAACTTGAAGCTCGCTCAATTGGGTGTAGTTGGTGAACTGGCCGTTGGAGGAGCGCGTGATGAGCAGACGAAAGTTGTCGGTCACGACCGGGTTGAACTCGATGGTCGCCGAAGGATGCGCGGCATCGAGCCGCACGGCTTGGCGCCGAAACAACGTCTGGAGCGAACGACCGTCCGGCGTGGATTGACCCGCGAAGTCCACGGGAGAGCCGATGTCCGACCGCCAGAGCGTCACCTGGGAGATGCGGGCCGGCCGGGCAAAACGGACCCAGACCCAATGCGGATGCGGTGTGCTGAGGTCGGAGTGCCAACGATTGGTACCGGGGAGGTCGCTCGCACTGGGGATGATTCCGTCGATCAGCCGGGAAGCCGCCGCCTTGCCTCCGGGATCGTAAGGTGAACCGGTGAATTCCGAATCCGCCTGAATCGTCGCGCCGTGGGCGGCCAGGGCGACGTTGATTGTCGCCGCTTGAGCCAGCGGCGCAAAAACGCCGGCTTGGAGGAGGAACACGATGAGAGTGAGGGATGAGTTTTGCATAAACGAGCGTGGGTCGGAGGATCATTGCAGCGGCGATTATGTCCGCAGATCCCACTCCTGGCAAGGCTGACGGTGCCGGAGGGTGCGATTAAAACTGTCGGTCAACCCACGGCGCCTCTTTGCCCCGAAGGGGCTTTCGAGAATAGCTCCTTGTGGGAGAATCTTGTTCCCTTTTCTCCGGTTCTGTGTTCAGATTTGCGAGCATGTCCGCCGGAAAGCCAGCCCGGAACAGGCGAAGGGGGCACGACCGGGCCCCCGGCTTCCGTCCGCGTCGCTGGTTCACGCGGAGCAGGTTGCCTGCCGTCGGCATAGCCTCGGCCCTGCTCTTCGCAGCAGCCTTGTCCGCTGCCGGGGCAGCCTCGAGCCATGACGACCGTATCCGCTACCCCATTGCTGGCCTGACAGACCCCACGCAAGTTCTCGCGCCCTTCTTCCACCCACCGGCCCAGTACGCCGGCCAGTTCGGCTCTTACCGCTCGCCGCTGAAATTCGAGGATGGCACGTGGGTGAAAACCGCCGCCGACTGGGCGCGCCGCCGGGAGGAGATTCGCAAGCAGTGGCACGACCTGATGGGACCTTGGCCGCCGATCCTCCAAGTGCCGAAGGTCGAATTCCTGCCGGGAGTCGAGCCGCCGTCCCCTCTGCCGCCGGGACGTGTTCGCCTGGAAATCGCCCCGGGCCAAACGGGAGAAGGCTGGCTGCTGGTGCCGGAGGGCGAAGGCCATTTTCCGGCCGTGCTCGTTTTGTATTACGAACCGGAAACCAGCGTTGGGCTCGGCCAGGAGCGGCTGCGGGACTTTGGCCTGCAGCTTGCCCGACGCGGTTTTGTCACGCTCTCGATGGGCACGCCCGGGGGCAATGCCTGGAAACCGGAGCTCGGGTCGGCGCAGTGCCAGCCGCTGTCCTATCACGCATACGTGGCCGCCAACTGCTGGCACGCGCTGGCCAACCTGCCCCAAGTCGATTCGGCGCGCATCGGCGTGGTGGGCCATTCTTACGGGGGCAAGTGGGCGATGTTTGCCGGCGCGCTCTGGGAGAAGTTCGCCGCCGTGGCGGTGAGCGATCCCGGCATCGTGTTCGATGAGACCCGTCCCAACGTGAATTATTGGGAGCCGTGGTATCTGGGTTTGGATGCGAACGAGAAACGCCGGAAGGCCGGCTTGCCCACGGCGGACAACCCGCGCACTGGCGCCTACAAACGCATGGTCGAGGCAGGCCGGGACCTTCATGAACTGCACGCGCTCATCGCGCCCCGCCCGTTCCTGGTCTCCGGGGGCTCCGAGGACCCACCGGCGCGTTGGCTGGCCTTGAACCATCTGGTGGCGGTGAATCAATTGCTCGGCTGCACCAACCGTGTCGCCCTCACGAGCCGCCCGGCGCACACGCCCACCGCGGAGTCCAACGAGCAGCTCTACGCGTTTTTCGAGCATTTCCTCAACCCAGTGGTTCGCCAAGACCCGGGCGCTCGGTGAACTCCAAGCGTGTCATAAATCAGTTGATTCGTCTGCCAGGTGAAAGTCAAACGCCGTCTGAATGTCGTGGCGGTGGGCAAAGCCGCGCAAGCGCTTGGCTTCTGCCAAGGCCTCGCTCGAGCCGTCCCGCCACTCTCGCTCATCGATGCCTGTCAAGATTTGCTTTCAGAGGCAACTGACGGCTTGCTTCTGGCGGTTATCGGTCAGAAGGTGTGAAAAAATTGATTTTCCGAAGAATCACGTTTCATTTTCCTAGGAAATCCGCATGGTTTTTTTCCGCTTTTCCAATTTTTTCACACCTTCCGAGGCATTACTTCTGGCGGCGGATTGGCCTTGACGTAGTGGCCTTGAGCAGCGTCGCTTTCGGGCCTGCAGTTCCTCCTGCCACTGCAGCCGCGATGCCGCGCGGCCACCTTGAGGGCTTTGGCTCCATTCGGTTATGATACACCTCCAGGATACATGGGCAGGACTTACAGACACCTGGGGGGCCAGCATTTGTGTAAAATGGGCTTTCAAAACAGGGCGGGTGGTGACACAAAAAGGATGTCGCGGTAATAAGCCGGTAACAATGGCTGGTTAGGTTTGCGCGCATGAAGACAACATATTCTCTGTCGAATCCCGCGCGCGGGACCAAAATGACACTGCTGCTGGCCATCGCGGTTTCGCTGGCGGTTGCGCCACCGGGTCGGGCGGCCTCACCCTCTGAACTGCTGGAACAGGGGATTTATGCCGAGGAAACCAAGGGCGATTTGGACGCCGCCCTGCAGTTCTACAAGCAAGCGGTCACGGAGGCGAAGGCCGCGCGGGCGGTGGCCTCCCAGGCCCAATTTCGCCTGGGAGTTTGTTATTACAAGAAAAAGGATTCGGCCGCGGCCATTGCCGCCTTCGAGCAGTTGGTCAGGGATTTTCCCGAGCAGAAGGAACTCGCCGCCCAGGCCGGCGATTACCTCTTCCGCGCCAGGCCCCTGCTGCCCGCGCCGTGGGTGGATGGAGAGGAACTGCGGCTTGAGCTCAAATCGGCCACCGGTCTGAAGTACGGCTCCGTTACGCTTACGGTGGATGGCGGTGAGACCAACGGCTTGAAGCTTTGGCGGCTGGGTCTGCGCTGGGGGTGTTTTGGCCCCTTAGGCGAAGCGTCCAGCCGTGTGGAAGTGGATGCCCAAACCATGAGGCCGCTCCGAAGCCGTTGGCAAGGCAATTGGGACACGGACATTGATACGGGGTACCTGCGCAACGGCGCCGAAATCAGAGTGAGGGGGGCGGCGGAGGCCAAACACCCGGAGTGGCCGGAGGCGGCGTATGACAATGAAGAGACTTTTCAGTTAATACGCCGGCTGCCGCTGGCCACTAATTACAGTGGCAGCTTGTTTAACGCGGGCCTGAACGCCTCCTCCGGCGACCGCTTTCTGGCGCCATGGAAGCTCCAAGTTACCGGCGTTGAAAAAGTCCAAGTCCCGGCCGGAACCTACGACTGCTTCAAGGTCAAGCTCAGCACCCACCAGACCCTCTGGTATTGCACCGACTCACACCGTTACCTGGTCAAGTTTGAAATGGACGGGATGCCCGGAATCGCGGAATTGGCCGCCATCAACCTGCGCCGCGCGGGTGGGCCGGTGCGGTATCAGGACCCCGAGTTTGGCTTTTCCCTGACGGCCCCGGCCGATTGGGTTTTCGACCGCTATGCCGGAAGCCAGACAAAAGCGCTAATGGACTTTCTCACTCAAGCTGGACTGCTCAACCCGGACCAGGCCCGGTTGCTCAGCACGGTTCGGGACAACCCCAGAACCGAAGTTACCCTTCGCATGCTCAATCCCGGACTCATGTCTTACTGCGAGGCGGAGGTGGGCCGCCTGGCGAATCTCGACGGAAACGCCAGGCAATCGCCCCGCGCTTGGGCCGAGGAGGACATCGCCAGAGCCACGAAGGTGCTCGCGGACCTGCAAGTTCGCACCAACAGTTGGCAGGAACTGACGGCCGCAGGTGAACCGGCGGTCAGCGCCCTTGGGGATTATGGGCAAGGCGATTCCAAAATGACTGCCTACGGTGTCTGGCTTTTCGATAACACCAACGCAGTGAAGTTTTACTTCGTCGCCACCCCAAAAGATTTCGAAGGCTCGCGGCCCACCTTTGGCGCGCTGGTCCATTCCTATACGCATTCGCGATGAAGGCGCTGCTCCGCAGCTTTTCTCCCGGCGTCGGCCGGGGCCGAAGCCTTGGCCTGGCGCTGGTGCTGTTGGTGCTGGTGGTGGCGCCCTCGGCCTGCCTGGTTTGGTTTATGACCCAGGCGGCAAAGAATGAGCGCCTGGCCGCGCGCCAGAGGCTGGTGGAGGCCTACCGCGGCCACCTCGCCCTGGCGCAAGAGCGCTTGGCGGCCTACTGGCGCCGGGCCGCCGAGGAGTTGGAACCGCAGGCCGAAGCCGTTCCTGCCCCAGCCCTCTTTGCCAGGCTGGTCCGCGCCGGCCTGGCCGATGCGGCAATATGTTTCGATTCCGCCGGCCAAGTGGTTTATCCCGGCGCCAACCTGTCTCCAAGGCCGGAGGTTTCAGGGGTTTCCTGGACCGCGGCCCAAGACTTGGAGGCGAGCGCGTCGGCGGAAGCCGCCGCCGCTTATGCGCGCCTGGCCGAATTGGCGACGAATGCCGACTCCTGCGCCCGCGCGCTCCAGGCCGAGGCGCGGTCACTCATTCAGGCGGGAAAGAAAGAGGCGGCCATCGGGCTGCTGACCGGCCCCTTGGCGGGGAAACGGTTTGAACGCGCTGCCGATGCGCAAGGAAGGCTCATCGTCCCCAACGCCGAACTGCTCGCGCTGGACCTGTTGAAAGACTCGGCGGACGCCCCGGCGCGCGTTGAGCTCCTGGCACGCCTCAAAAAGCGGGTGCTTGATTACGAAGATTCCGCCATGACAGCTCCGCAACGGCGTTTTCTCCTGCGCCGGTTGCAGGCGCTGCATCCCGAGCCGGAGGTGCTTTCAATGTTGTCTGCGGAAGACCTGGCCGCCCGGTATCTCGAGACGGGGACGAGCCGGGCCGGCGAATCCGAGTTGCGCCCCGCCGCCTTGCCCGGAGTGTGGCAGTTTGCCTCGGCTCGTGGCCGGGTCCTGACGTTGCACCGGACAGGGAGCCTCATGGCGGGCGCGCGCACCGGGGCAGCGGCGCAGGGTCTCCCTCCCGATGTGAGTCTGAGCTTGCTCCCGCCGGGCAAGGAATCGGGGAACCTGCTGCCTTCGGTGCCAGCCAGTCCGCTGTTGCCGGGTTGGCGGCTGGCACTGGCGTTGAGGGACCAGCGTATGTTCGATACTGCAGCCGAGCAGCGCATTGCCGCTTATGTCTGGGTTGGCGTGCTGGTGGTCGCCACGGCGGCGGTGTTGGCCTCGCTCGCCCTGGGCCTGGTGCGCCGCCAGATGGCCTTGACTCAACTGCGCAATGACCTGGTCGCCAACATCACGCATGAACTGAAGACCCCGCTCGCCTCGATGCGCCTGCTGGTCGACACGTTGTTGAACGGCGAGACGCTGCACGCGCCGACCGTTCGGGAATACCTCCAAATGATCGCCCAGGAAAACCTCCGCCTCAGCCGCCTCATCGACAACTTTCTGGCCTTCTCCCGAATGGAACGGAATAAATACGCTTTCGATTTCAAGGAACTGCCGGCGGCAGCCATTGTGGACGCCGCCGCCGCCGCCGTGCGCGAACGGTTCCAGGGGCCCGGGTGCCGGTTCGAGGTGGCGCCAGCCTCTGGGTTGCCGCCCGTATTTGCGGATGCCGACGCACTGGTGACGGCGCTGATGAACCTGCTGGACAATGCCTACAAATACTCAGGCGACGACAAACGGATCACCCTGGCTGCGGGCGCCGGGAACGGCAGCGTGCGCTTCGCGGTCACCGACAACGGCATCGGCTTGGCGCCGCGCGATACCCGGCGCATTTTCAAGCGGTTCTTCCGGGTCGCCCAAGGCCTGGCGCGGGCCAGCGGCGGCTGCGGTCTGGGCTTGAGCATCGTCGAATTCATTGTGAAGGCCCATCACGGTTCAGTGCGCGTCCAAAGCCGGCCCGGCCGCGGCAGCACCTTTACCATCGCCATCCCGGCGGCCAACGCCCGCCCGAATCCCGCGTTGGACGTTCATCCAGGATGAATTCATGACTCCGAAGACGATTCTGATTGTCGAAGACGATCCCGTGTTGTTGCGAGGGTTGCGCGACAACTTCGAGGCCCAGGGGTACCGGGTCCGCACGGCCAAAGACGGACAGCAGGGTCTGGAAGCCCTGCTGCAAGAGCCGCCGGACCTGATGCTGCTGGACTTGATGCTGCCCAAGCTCGACGGCTACGAGATTTGCCGCCGGGCGCGCGAGCGCCGGTTGACTCTGCCGATCCTCATGCTGACCGCCCGGGGCCAGGAAGACGACATCGTCCGCGGGCTGGAACTGGGGGCGGACGATTATGTCACCAAACCCTTCAGCATCCGGGAATTGCTGGCGCGGGTGAGGGCCTTTCTCCGCCGCCAGGAAGCGGCACCGGCCGGCTATGAATTCGGCGACTGCCGGCTCGACCTGGCGGCCCATAAGCTCCTTCGCAACGGCCGCGAGATCGAACTGACCGCCAAGGAATTTCGGCTGTTGGAGCTTTTTCTGCAGCGCCGCGGCCGCGCCCTGACTCGCGATATGATCCTGGACGGAGTTTGGGGCCATGAAGTGCTCGTGACCGACCGGAGCGTGGACCGGTGCGTGACGACGCTGCGCAGCAAGGTAGAGCCGGACCCGCGAAACCCGCGGTTCATCCGCACGATCCGCGACATCGGCTATCGCTTTGAGACGCTGGAGTGAGTTCAAAGTCTAAAGGCGTTTGATCGGTAATGCAGATGCAGTCGAACTTGCGCCGGCCGTAGAAGTCTCCGACCTCGGGCAAGGTCAGCCGCCCGTCGGAATAGTTGGTGTGGATGTGGAAGTCGCACAGTTGCACCTGCGAAGCGCTGTGCCGGCCCGGGCCGGCCCATTCCGGGCGTCCCTTGGGGGCCTCGAAAGGTCTCAGCGGGCGAGAGGTTCCCGCGGGGTCTCCAGTCTCTTTGAGAATCAACTCGGCAATTCGCAGTGCGGCGCCCGGTTGGCTGGCCTTTTCCAGAACCGTAGATGCGCGCGCGCTGGCCATATTCGCGGAGGCGGTCCGTCAACCTGGCCTTTGGGACAGGCTCTGGTTAGCCGTAGCGCCCTTCGACATATTCGGCGGTCTTGGGATGCTTTGGATTCAAGAAGAGGTCCTCGGTGCGGCGGTGCTCGATCATTTCGCCCAAGAGCATGAAAATGCACTCGTCGCTGGCACGGCGGGCCTGGGCCATGTTGTGCGTGACGATCAGGATGGTATAGCGCCCCTTCAAACCGAACATCAGCTCCTCGATGGCTCTGGTGCCTTCCACATCCAGGGCGGAACAGGGTTCGTCCATCAGGATGACCCGGGGCTTGAGCGGCAGCAGCCGGGCGATGCAGAGCTCCTGCTGCTGTTCAAGCTGGAGGGTGGTGGCTTTGGCCTCGAGCCGGTCCTTGAGGTCCCCCCACAAGCCCACTTCGGTGAGCGCCCGCTCGACCGCGGCGTCGAGCAGCGCGCGTTTGAGGTCCCGGCGTTCGCCATGGATGCGCAGGCCAAAGACCACATTTTCATAAACTGAGATGGGCAGGGGATTGGGCCGCTGAAACACCATCCCCACGGCTTTGCGCAGCTCGATGAGCGAGACATCGGGGTCGTAAATGTTTTTGCCCAGGATTCTGATTTCGCCGGTGGTCTTGACGTAGTCATAGCGCTCGTTGACGCGGTTGAGGCAGCGCAAGAGGGTGGTCTTGCCGCAGCCCGAAGGGCCAATCAGGGAAGTGATCAGGCCATCCTGGATGTCGAGCGAGACATTGATGAGCGCCTGGAATCTGCCATACCAAAGGTTCAGGCCGCGCGTGGTGATGCTGTGCTGGACGGGGGGGCTCATCCGAAAATGCCGTTGACGTATTCGTAAGTTTTCCGGCTGGCTGGGTGTTCGGAGAAGATGACGTCGCTCCGGTCGAGTTCGACGATCGCTCCGCTCCAAAGGAACATGGTGCGATTGGCCAGGCGCCGGGCTTGCTGGGTAAGGTTGGTGACCAGGATAATGGTCATGTGACGGCGCAGTTCTTTGAGAACATCCTCGATGCGCATGGTGGTCACCGGATCGATGGCGATCGAAAACTCGTCCAAACAGAGGATTTCCGGCTGGTGCGAAAGGGCGCGGGCGATGGTCAGTCTCTGCTGCTGGCCGCCGGATAGTTTGGTGCCGAGGCTATCGAGGCGATCCTTGACTTCTTCCCAGAGGGCGGCCTGGCGGAGGCAGTGCTCGACCAGGCCGTCGAGCTGGCTCCTTTTTGTGAGGCCGGCGCAACGGGGGGCAAAGGCGACGTTATCATAGATGCTCAGCGGCAGGCCGACGGGCAAGGGGGCAACCATGCCGATGCGGCGGCGCAGCCCATAAACATCTTTGAGCTGGCGCACGTCCTGGCCATTGACGGTGATGGTTCCGGCAACGGCTGCCTCGGCCGAGAAATCAATGGTGCGATTGATGCAGCGCAGGAGCGAGGTTTTTCCCGATTGGGCCGGTCCAATGATCCCGAAAATCTCATGTCTTTGGACTTCGAAGGAGATGCCATGAATCACCTCCTTTGGCCCGTAGGCCAGGCAGAGGTCCTGGACGACGATGTGGGGCTCGCTCATCACCACCTTTTCCGGGAACGCAGGTACACCCTCAGGCCGATGGCGGCGGCGTTTACCAGGAGCACCGAGCCCAGCAGCACGACCGCCGTGGCAAAGGGGATGGACTCTTTAACGTCGGGCACTTGGGTAGCCAGCGTGAAGAGGTGCATGGAAAGGGCCATAAATGAATCGTGCAAGCCGTAGGGCAACGGGTTGCCCCGCTGTATGGCTTTGAAAAACACGGCGCCCGTAAACATGATGGGCGCCGTTTCCCCGGCCGCGCGGCTGACCTGGAGAATAAGGCCGGTAAGAATGCCGCTGATGGAATTGGGGAGCACGACGGCGCGGATGGTTTGCCAGCGGGTGGCGCCCACGTTCCAGCAGGCCTCGCGGAAGCTGCGGGGCACGCTGGCCAGGGCCTCGCGGGTGCTGGCGATGATGACGGGCAAGGTCATGATGGCCAAGGTCAACGAGGCCGAGACAATCGAATAACCGAATCGGGCGGCATAGACGAAGGCGCCCAGGCCAAACAACGCATGGATGATGCTGGGCACGCCCGCCAGGTTGATGACTGCCATGTTGACGAGGCGATTGAGCCAGTTGTCCCGCGCGTACTCGTTTAAATACACGGCCGCCAGGACACCGATGGGGGCGGAGACCGCCAGCGACAGGACCACCAGGTAGATGGTGCCTATCAAGGCGGGCCATACGCCCCCGTCGCGCATGTGATTGGCCGGCATATCCACCAGGAAGCGCAGGCTCAACGAGGGCCAGGCCCGAATCACCAGGTAGCCAACAATCAGGAGCAGCGGAACGATCATGGAGGCGGCCATGGCGCAAAAGATCCACTTGGCGACAGCTTCCCGCCGCAGCTTGCGCCGGACCAGTGGGGTTTCGGCAAACATAGTCACTTGCGTTTAAAGCCGTGGATAATGGAATACGCCGCCAGGTTCATCACGAAGGTCATCAGAAAGAGCAAGACCCCGGTGAGAAAGAGGACCTCGTAATGAGGCGAGTGGGCGGGTGCTTCGCCCAATTCGGCGGCGATATTGGCCGTCAGAGTGCGGACTGAATCGAGGATGCTATGGGGTATATGGACCGCGTGACCGGTTGCCATCAGCACGGCCATGGTCTCTCCGACGGCCCGGCCGACGCCCAGGAGCACGGCCGCCAGGAGCCCCGTTCGGGCGGCCGGCAAAAGCACGTGACGGACCTGTTGCCAGCGAGTGGCCCCGAGTGCCAGCGCCGCCTCGCGATAGGAGTCTGGCACGGCTTTCAGGGCGTCTTCCCCAATCGAGACGATAATCGGCACCATCATCAAGGCCAGGATGATGCCGCCGTTAAGAATATTGACCCCAACCGGCGCGCCGGTCCAGCTCACAATCAGCCGGCTCAGCACGGTCAGGCCGATGAACCCCCAAACCACGCTGGGAATGGCCGCCAGCAGTTCGATGACGATTTTCAGGGTCTCTTTGGTTTTTGCGCCACAGAACTCCGAAATGTAAATGGCGGCTCCCAGGCCGAACGGGACGGCGATGGCCATGGCCAGAGCGACCACGCTGAAGGTGCCGGCGATCATGGCCAGCACGCCGTATCGCTTGTTGAGTTCCGAAGTGGGATACCATTGATCGCTGAACAGAAACTGGCGCAAACTGAATTTGGGATTCCCCAGCACGGGAAAGGCTTCTTTGAACACAAAGAAGAAAATCCCGAACACAAAAATAATGGCGCTGATTCCGCAGAGACAGATGAGGATTTCCAGGGCCCGCTCGCCGAGCACGGCCCAGGCCGGACGGGCCGTGTGGCGGAGGATCAGGTCCGGCTCGACCGGTTCTGGAAAAGGCGTCGCTTGCATAGGGCGAAGTGTGGGTCCTGGCGGTCGAAGGGATGCCGAGCCAGCCTGGTTAAGCCGGGGTTCGGCGCCTGCGGCCCTGAAAACCGGGCCGTTGCGCCAGGCTCAAGGTTTCACCCGGGCCGCAGCGGGGAGCGGGACATAGCCGCTGGCTTCCACGACCTTTTGGCCGGCATCGGACAGCATCCAATCGATATAGGCCTTTACTGCGCCGCTGGGCTCGCCCAGGGTATAGACCAGCAACGAGCGCGCTATCGGATAGGTCTTGGCCAGGGTGTTGGCCACGTTCGGCTCGAAGGCGGGGTCGGCCGGCGTTTTCTTGACTTTGAGCATTTTAACGCCGGGGGTGGCGTAGCCCATGCCGCTGTAGCCGATGGCCGTCGGGGTGGAAGCCACCAAGCCGACGACTTCCTTGGAGCCGTTCATATCGCGTGAACCCAATCTAAAGTCTTTCTTGTTCAAAACGTGCTCGCGCAAGAACTCGTAGGTGCCGGAGTTGGACTGGCGGCTGACCAGGACGATCTGGTCGCCGGAGCTTCCAGGAATCTTGACTCCCAGGCCGGACCATTTGGTAATCGTGCCGCCCTCGCCATAGATTTGGGCAATCTGGTCCAAGGTAATCTCGTCGAGAGGATTGTCTTTGTGGACATAGATGGCGAGGGCATCGTAACCGACGACGAACTCCTTGGGTTCCTTGCCGGTGTTCTTTTTGGCCTCCTGGATCTCCTCGGGCTTCATGTTCCGGCTGGCGTCGGCAATATCGATGGTGCCGTTGAGCAGCGCGGCGATGCCCACCCCGGAACCACCGCCCGAGACCTCGACCTTTACGTCCGGGGAGACCTTGTTGTACTCCTCCGCCCAGGCCTGCGCCAGGTTGACCATGGTGTCGGAGCCTTTGACCTGGATGGCGGCTTTGCCGCCGCCGCCACAACCCGATTGCAAGAGGCAGGCGGATGTGAGGGCCGCCGCGGCCGTCGTAAGTTTGATGTTGAATGGGTTTCGCATATAATGGTTTATGGTTTTGGTTCTGCCTGCGGTTCGGCCAGAATCGCCCCGGCCAGTTCCCGGATGTCGGATTCCAGGGCGCGGGCAGCCGCCTCGAAGGCGGGTTTCCAAGTCTCGGACGGCCCGGTCACTGGCGCCGGATCGGGGATGGTCCAAGTCAAAACCACCGTCTTGTTGGGGTGCTCCGGGAGAGCTTCGAGGGCCTCGGGGCCGAGGGCGATAATGACCTGGCATTGCTCCCAGTGCGGCACTTGTTGGAGAGTCTTGGCGGCCTGGCGGGAAAGGTCGATGCCCTTGGCGGCCATGAACTGGATGGCGCGCGCATCCACGGGCTGCGGAGCGCTGCCCGCGCTGCTGAAGCTGATGCGCGGCGCCCCAAGCGAGTTGCCAATGGCTTCGGCCATTTGGCTCAGGCAAGCATTGGCCGCGTCGTAGAACAGAATGCGGAAACCATCGGCGCCTTTATGACGGACAAACTCTCCCGTGCACAAATAGAGGACGTCTTCGCAAAGGTTTTTCGTCTGGTCAGCCGCGCGCTCAAGGCGCCGCGCCACGGT
>Ga0187857_10001206_pt1 | contig 27685 bp, 36 predicted proteins | sample June2016WEW_8_10_FD_132984 | JGI IMG/M metagenome (GOLD analysis project Ga0187857, IMG submission 132984) | Peatland microbial communities from SPRUCE experiment site at the Marcell Experimental Forest, Minnesota, USA - June2016WEW_8_100 | ecosystem: Environmental > Terrestrial > Soil >... | reverse complement strand
CCCCTCGCCGTGCTCCGCAAGCTACTCGAGTTCGGCTTTGCGCCGTTGACCGCCGATATGGAGCAGTGCCGGCCCGAAGAGGCCGAGATCCAGACGCCGGGGTATTTACAGGGACGCCATTACAAATTCAGGAAGTTCCGGAGATTACGCAGTATCACCTTGGAATATGAGGAGATCGAACCGCGCCGGGAGGTGCAGGCTAAATGAGGAAGCTGATAATCGAAATCGACCGCGCCCGTGTGGACAACCTTTTGCTTCGGCGGGTTTTAGAGAAAATGATGTACAGGATCGAGCACGGAAACCGCCGAAACCTCGAGAGTGGAAACCTCTATCACCCCCTCTATCGCTCTCACAATGACCGCTATTGGGTCGGGTGCTGGTCGACCATCGGGGAGGTGCCAACGGATGCGACGAAATAGTTTGTACGTGCGGGACGACCCAGTTTCGACTACGCGCCATTCCGAAAGTGGTGTGGTCTACTACCACATACGCGATCTTATCGGCCCGAAGCTCCTGGCGGAAGGCTTTACCTGCCCATGCCCGGCCTGCCAAGCCGACGTACGAGCCGACCGCAGTATTGCAGTCGGGACTACGCCGCAGGTCGATTTTAAGATGGCTGCGGCGAATGACCGAGATTTATATTGACGGGAAGACTGGCACGGTATATATCAAGAGGTCAGCCGCACATGAAGCGCCCACGCGAGAGACTGCCGGATAACGCCGATTTCGCAAGAGAGCTTTCCGAGATGCGAAAGCGTATCGACGAAATCCTGGGCGAGCCGTGGCCGATAAACTGGCCTAAAAAGAGGCTACGGTGCGTTTCTAATTTTCCAAATGGAAACCGGAGGCCAACGCAGTTACCGTCGCGTGACCGTGCGGTGGAAACCGCACACAAACCGCGAAATGGCGGTGTCAACCGCCAGAGAGGGAAAATAACATGAGAACTTCATACCAAACCGGAGAAGTGTACATCGACGTTGAGGACGACAAAAGCCATACGGTATCTGCTGGAACCGTGGACTGCATTTGCAAAGTCTTTGGACTCAACGCTGAACAGGCTGTGGCGGTTAAGACTATCTGCGAACGCATGCTGCGTCTTGGCAAACTCAAAGCCGCTGAAGAGGTCAAGAAATTCGCCGAAGAAATGAAGGATAGGAAGTAAGGCTGTAGGTTGACATGCAGGTGACACTCGACATCTCCGGGAACCAGGTCCAGATACGGTTTCCCTATGATCCTGAAACAGTTAGCAGGGTCAAGACCCTAACGTCGGACTATCGCAAGCGCGATCGGTGCTGGGTGGTAACCGCCGCACGCTTGGAAGAGATATACGCGGTGTTTCCAGACGCCGTGGCGTCGCCCGCCTTGCGCGCTTGGATCGACCGTGCCCGCGAAACCGAAAGCCTTCTCGACCATCCCGGCCCGTTCCTACAGCCGCCATGGGTTAGCCGTCCACTGTTACGCCACCAGCTTTCTGCGCTCTGTTTCCTGCGAAGGTTCGACCGCGCGGCGCTGCTTGATCCTCCCGGCAGCGGCAAGACTACGACCGCGATAGCGTGGGCAATGCAGACGCTTCCCGCCTTGGTGGTCTGTCCCGCGGCTGTAAAGCTGCACTGGAAGAGAGAGATAGAAGCCTGCGGAGAAAAAGGCGAAATCCTGATCCGCAATGGTAGGCCGCTCAAGGAATACGGATCCTCTCGCCCCGATACGCCGCCGTGGACGGTCATCAACTACGACATCCTGAAAGAGTGGATGCCGTATCTCCCGACATTCAACTGCCTTCTGGTGGATGAGTCCCATTACGCCAAGAACTCGAAATCGAAGCGCGGAGACGCGATATTGCAGTTGGCGGAGCGTATTCCAAACACTTTGTTCCTCACCGGTAGCCCCGCCTTGAACCGCCCATCCGAGTTGGAGGCGATGCTCGTTGCGTTGGGCTATCTCAGTCCAAGAGAACGGTTTGCCTGGAGAGTCCGCTTTTGCGATGGAAAGTTAATCTGCATAAACGAAAAGGGCGTAAAATACCACGGCAAGAAGCCCGAGATGAGATGGTCATTCAAAGGAAGCGCCAACGTCGCCATGCTCGCCCGGGAACTCGACATGTTTTCCGTGCGCCGACCGTTCTCCGAGATTATGTCCAGTTTGCCGCCTATCACGCACACGCTGTTGGAGTTAGACATCGGCGATCTCTCTGAACACGATGCCATGAAAGAGCGCATGGAAACGCTGCTACGCTCTGCCGACCCCAAAGCCCGAGGCGAGGCCCTTGGACTCCTCGGCAAGATGATTTCGTGGACGGCCACCCAGAAGGTTCCGATCATTAAGGACTTGATTACTGAGCGCCTGGACGCGGGAGAGTCGCCGGTTGTGTTCTCGGACTTTCTCGATCCGCTCCATGCCCTGCGCGCTGAGTTGCCCGAGCGCTCGCTTTTGCTCGAAGGTGCGATGACGCAAGTCCAGCGAGACGACGTCGTAAAGAGGTTTCAGGAAAGCCCTACTCCGCTGGCGTTTCTCATATCTCGCCGGGCCGGAGGTACTGGGTTAGACGGTCTACAGCACAAGGCGCGCACCGTGCTTTTCGCCAGCCTGCCCTGGAATCCGTCATCCCACGCCCAGGCTTGGGCCCGGGTCGCCCGGGAGGGCCAAAAGCAACCCGTAGAGGTCATCACCACACTGGCCCGCGGAACGGTCGAAGAAGCCATGCTGCGGATCATCTACGAGAAGGCTAAAGTCGTTGACATCCTGTGCAGTTCACCGAGTCTTTCGGCAGAAGCTAAGTCGCAGTGGGAAGCCACTTTGAATCTGATTGGAGGCCTATGAGAGACGCGACAAAGAGGCACTTCGCCCAAGTCCGAGAACTCCCCGAACCCGCCGCCGACCCGCTGCCGGAAAAACCCGCAGGCACCGTCCGCGTCATCGTTCTTGCGAGTGGTTCGAAGGGCAACGCGATTATCTTGGCGTACGGCAAGCGAGCGCTGTTGGTTGATGCCGGGATCTCTCCTAAGGAGATCGGGGACCGAAGCCGCGCCGTGGGTTGTCCGCTCACCTCTTGGGCGCCGAAAGCCGTCCCTGGCAACGCCTGCGCCGTCGAAGCCGTCCTGCTCACCCACTGGCATTCGGACCACAAAAGGTGTCTTAGCGCCTGCCTGCGGGAATTCAACGCCAGCCTGATATGCTCCACAACCACCCACGTTGCGCTCGAAAGCCAGTCTCCCCGCTTCAGGCCGGCGCGGGACGGTGAGTGCTTGGACGGAGAATGGTACGAAGTCTTTCCCCTGAAAGTCCCCCACGAGCAAGGCAGCCTGGTGTTCCACGTGAGAATCGGCGGGAAGAACATTGTGATCGCGCACGACCTAGCGGAGCCCACGAGCGCTCTCTTTGCCGCCGCCCGCGCAGCCGACTGCTTACTTATCGAGGCCAACCACGACCCGCGCATGATAGCCGCATGCACGAATCCCGACCACCCAGCAGAACTCCACGCCCACATCCTGTCGAATGACCGAGGCCACCTCTCGAACAGCCAAGCCGCCGAGGTGGTGAGCCACGTCGATCCCTCGCGCATTCAGGCGGTGTGCATTACCCACGTCAGCGACTCCCACAACACCGAGCAGGAAGCCGAGGAAGTGATTCGTGGCAGCATTCCCGAGGGCGCTAGGCCGCAGGTCTACGTCGCCCGGCAAGACTCCCCGCTACTGATCGAGGTCAATGGTGGACCTTCGCCGCTTGCGCTCTCCATTGTCGAGAGTTACCGCATCCTCGACCACAAGGTCGACGCGATCATCGAGGAGCAGAAACGCGCCAATCTCGAATCCTCCGAACGGTTCATACTCATGGGCGAGTACATGGTGGAAATGCAAGGCTTATTCGAGTCGAAAGAGCCGGGAACGAAACTCGAAGGATTCGACTTCTTTACTGCCTGGAAGGAGTCGAAGGCGGTAGACATTGGGTACTCCATTCGGATGCTTGATTACGCGATTCTGGACGCCAAGGTGGTTGTGGCCCAGATCGGCCGGGACGAGGCCAAGAAACTTCCCATTGCCACGATCTCGGAACTCGGCAAGCTCGCCAAGGCCAAGGGAACCATATCGACCGAAATATTGCAGTACGCCCAGGAACATCCATCGCACGAGGTCAAGGCCAAGGTGGCTTCGGTGTTGTACCCTGGACACACAGGCCACTTCGACGGCAAAGAGGATTTCCTGTCCATAACCGCTGGGAAGGAAAAGGTCAAGTACCTGCGCCAGCTTATCGACCAGGCACGACCCTACGTGGGCACCGACGCCCCCGATCATGAGGTAATTGAATACGCTCTGAAGCACTTCATCGACTGGCACGAGGATGAGGAGAAGATCAAGGCTGCAATGTCTACAACGGACTCTCCAGTCCCTCCGCCGCCAGATATCTCAGATCTAGACCTGTTGGAGGATTTACATGAGCCAGGAAAAGAAGCAGCCGAAGCGTAGGACGCTCCGAGACTACGGGTTTACCGGATGCACTCACGACGACGGCTCGGTTGCTTTCGACCAAGCACAGCATCATTGTCCATACTGCGGGGCGAAGAGAGTTGGCAACATGTTCCTCGACGGCAGTATTGATTACAAAATAGACTTTGCGGTTCTAAGTTTGCGTAAAAAAGACCCGAAAAGTTGCTTCTACGAGCCAGAAAACTTGGCTTCCGAGTAGATTCCCGTTGACAGATAGTATATTCAACGCATATCATCTTTCTTGAGAGGTGCAACAGTGGCAATCCAGAGATTCAGTTTTCCAGCCGAGTCCCACGTCGCTTCTGGCGAGTACGACCCGGGCGACCCAGAGAAGGGAACGGCACCAGAACTCGTCGTACAGTTCAAGGGTGGCGGCGTTTATCAGTATCACGGAGTCCCCCAAGAAATTGTTGACAGGCTCAAGGTAGCTTCGAGCCCTGGTCGAGCCTTGAACGAGGAAGTTAAGGGAAAGTTCCAATTCACAAAACTCGCGTAGGGAGAGTCACATGCCGATAATTGGATGCACCGTAGGGGAAGACGGGAAGCCAATACTGAGGCTCCCCGTAGTCAGGAAAATCGCGTGCGGGATCGGCCCGTCGGGGCAGAGAAATCATCCCGAGCGTCTTTTCAAGTTCATTTTCATGACGCGCGGGCCAGCCAAGGAGTGGGTGATCGACCCCGAGGCTATGGCACGGTACAACCCCAACTGTAAGCACGCCGAGATCACGGACCAGTGCGACGAGTGTTGCACGAAGGTCAAAGTCAAACTCATAAGTGACCCGATTTCTGATGGCAAAGGCAACCTCGACTTCGAAAACATCCTCCGAACTTCTCTTACGTGGTGGGGCCGCACGGGGTGGAAATGCCGAGGCGACGGGGTAAACGCGATCCGGCGTACCGAAGATTTCCCCGAGGGGAAGCCGTGGACGCCGTGCAGGATCATCGGGTGCCCAGATTGGGAGAACGACACTTGCGGCGCCTCTGGTGACCTGTACTGCGTCCTCTCAGACGAGAATCCCTCGGGTGGGATTTCAAGGATTCACACCTCTTCAGAGTGGAGCATCGGAAACCTCCACTCGGCTCTACTCAATATCTGCACTTACACAAGGAACCATTTAGCTGGCGCTGTGATAACTCTCAAGGTCACAAAGGAGAAGGCCACGCCGACGGACAAGAGAACCGGCAAGCCGATGGAAACTTGGGTTCCGATTCTAAGCGTCGACGGCTCGATGGAACAGATACTCGCGGACAGCAGAGAGAGCATGAAACTCTACGAGTCGTTCAGCGAGATGTTTGGAGGTCGAGTCTTGACTCCGTTTGAGGAGGAAGTTGATCTTGCCAAAGAGATTCCCCCCGAGTTCCCCCGCGGCCAGGAGCAGAAGGCGCTGCCCGAGACGACCACCGAGGTTACGGCGCCCGAATCCAAGCCGGAACCCCCGAAGCCACCGGCCGAGCCTCCCAAGCCACCGGAGCCCGAGAAGAAGCCTGAGCCCGAGAAGAAAAACTATACGGTAACCGGCACTCCGGTCTACGAAGGACTCGTCAAATCGGTAAAGGCGTTCGTGGCCGCAAAGGACCCACAGAAGCGGACGCTATGGAAGGCAAAAATCGAGGTCAATCCAGGCCAGCCGAACGCTTCTGAGGCGGAGATCAGGGTTTTGGACGAGAAGTTGCTTGAAATACTCAACGACGCTCAAAGGCGCAGCCAAGAGGTTCAGGTGCCCTGCGAGATTCGAACCCAGGAAAAGTCCAACACAATAGTAGCCACCAAGGTTGATTTTCTCTCCAAGCGGACTAGCGGGGAAGCGCAGAATGAAGTTCCATGGTGGGCAGAGAAGGACGATTTTGTGCCGCAGAGAGCGTAGGGGACGAAAGGTGGGAGGCGTCGAACATCCGGCGAGTTGCGGCGGCGATACCAAAGGGCTTCCAGGTGGGAGCCAACAATGCGAAGCCACCGCCTGAATCGATGACCTGCGGCTCCTGATTTGTGCTGGCGCGCCGTGCAGAACGGGCATGGAAGGGTACAGTGTAGCCCCTAAAACGAGCCGCCCTGGGGCCTGGGCTGAGATGCCCACGCCAGCAACCCTTTATGGGCGAGGCTGTGACAGAAATGCATGGGAAGCCATGACTACTGCCAGGCCGGGGCAAGCCCGGTTCGCAGCCAGCCCTCCCGACTGTAACGTTGCAACTGAGAGGAAAAGTGAACTACGACAGCCTCAAGGGACCAGCCATCCTAGCCGCAGTTTGGATAGCTATTGCGCTCTACGCAAAGATACGAGACTGGATAGACGAGAAAGGGGACATAAAAGATGAGACTCAAAACCCTTAAAACGCACGCATGGCGCAGCCACCAGGACTGCGCCAGAGAGGAAAAAATATGCCGATTATTTTAACCGTCACAGTGCCCGATGACGCCCAACTCGAAATGCTCTTCCGCTACTTAGAATCAACAGGCCTACCCCGGGAGGAACAGATAAGGCTCTGCCAGCGGGCAGCGCAGTGGATGAACTACGAGTCCAACGTCAAACAGTATCCAGGATACAGGTCTGTGTCAGCCGAGCTTTCCATAATCAGAGGCCATGAAGAAACGCAGATCACGCTTCACCATCTTTTGGATCAACTCCGAGCTTCCATATGCGAGCAGGCCGAAACTGGATATGACCCACACAAGGGAGAGCTCGCAGAAGAAGCGGCCAACGATCTATTGAGCCAACAACCGCAGGAGGGGCGACGTGAGACTAAAACGACTTAAAATTCACGCGTTTCGAAGCGTTCAAGACTCCGAACTCGAGTTCGGAGATACAACCATATTGGCAGGAATCGTCGGTGCAGGCAAGAGTACCCACCTCGACGCTATCTGCGCCTGCCTGACGGGGCGCACGCCGCACACCGACCGCAAGGGGAAGGGAATCAAAGAGCAGATCAGGAGAGGCCAATCGACGGCCCGCCTTGATTTGGTCTGCCAGTTCAACGGATCTCCGGTCGACACGTCCATTGGACGCACTTTCAGCGCCGATTCTTCTCAGCAAATCGACGCTCCGTTCGGGAAAAACGCGACGACGAGGCAGGCGATAATTAGCGAAAGAATGGGCGGGGTTGACGAAGTTCCAGACGTCCTGCTTGACCCGAGGCTGACAGCGGACCGTCCACCCGACGAGCAACGGCAGATTTACATAAAGCTGTGCCGCGCTCCAATCATTGAGGTTCCCAAAGCAGCCAAAGACGTTGGAATCGAGTCCATTGAAACCGTCCAGCAAATCGACGACAAAATAAAAAGTCTCAAGGATGGTTCAGTACGCGCCCTCAATGGCGTAATCGAAAACCTTGAGGAAACCTGCCCACCGCCGCCGACCGGAGATGACGTGGACGCCGCCAAGCTGGCGCAGAAGGCTCTCACTGACCTCGACGCACGCATTCAGGATCTCGCTTTGCAAGTCCAGAAGGCAGAGTTTGAGCTGACTTCCGCACGCCAACAGGCCGAGGAGGTCGAGAAGGCCAAGCCCCTTGTGGCTGAATTGCCCACGCTTCGCGCCAACCTGGAATCCATCCGGGCCGACGAAGCGGACCTCCGTTTACTGGTGCTTGCCAAGCAAGGGTGGGAAAAAGACTTGCAGTACGTCCAGGAGCGGAGCGCCAAGGTGGCTGCGGCCAAGGAAGCGCAGGAGAAACTGCCGGGGTTGCGCAAGGGCCTCGAAGACGCACGCGCCGAACTGCAACGTTGCGGTCAGGAGTATAAAGTCCTGCAGGACAAGCTTCGGGACGCCCGCGCCACGCACGCCAAGGCTGAGTCAAACACCGATGACGCTTCCGAGGACATCCTAGCCCTTGAGGGGATCACAAAGGGAAAGTGCCCCACCTGCGGAAGAACTCTAACCGATAAACAGAAACAAGAGATGCTCGACAGAATCAGGAAGTACCTCGAAACCGCCGAGGCGTCGGAAGATGCTGCACTCAATCACCTTCAGGCCTTGGAGCTCGAGGAGAAAGAAACCTCAAAGGCCGGAGCGGGCGCACGCAAGGAAGTTGATCGCCTGTCCACCTTGATAGCCGCCACCGAGAAAGCCGCCGAGCCGGTTGACGCTGGAGGCGCTTCGCCGGAGGATATTCAAGCCAGCCTCGATTGTGTCAATTCCCAAATCGGCGCTATTTGCTTGGCGTACTCGTGCCAAGACAGCGGAGCCGCCGCACACTCTCTGCGAACGGCGGGCGACACACTCGCAGGACGTATCGCCGACGCCGAGCGGGCCGAGAAGCTGATCACTGGACCGGTTCCGAATGTGGCCGAAATCGACGCCATCGTGTTGGACCTGCACGGAAAGTGCGAAGCGTGCCAGATCGCAAGGCCAGCCGTGGCCGACGAAGCCGAAGCCGCCCGCGATACCCTCCACCGCCTGGACGACTGGTCGCGCATCGCGGTGGAAGTAGCTTCCCACCGAGCGAAGCGGGAGAACTACCTGCGAGCCGTCGAGTCGCTGCAAACGCTCAAAGACTCCATCCTGGGTGGCGAGTCAGCCAAGAAGCTCGAGATGATGGCCACAGCGGTATTCGCAGACTTCTTTCCTCAAACGCACGTCATTCTTGATCCTTCTGGAGCTTCCGTGGCACCCATCGGGTCGAACGAAGGCACGCCTGTTGGCCAACTCTCAAGCGGCCAGAAAGTTATATTCGATATGGGGTTGCGGATCGCCGCGGCTAAAACCACGGGGTTCAACCTGCTCGCTATGGACGACGCGAACAAGCTCGCGCCCGAAGCGCGTAAGGCTATGCTTAAAGCGCTTCAGGCATGCGGGTGCCAAGTGATCATGTGCACGACAAGCGACAAGAGCGGGCCGATTCCAGGCGCCGTGGTTTACCAAGTGTCGAGTCCGGGGGTTTGGGGACCGACGAAGGTGGAAAGGGTGAACGGAAAATGAGGCTTGGCAACCCATGGGTTTCCACATCTGTACGACTTCCACGATTAGAGAGAAGAGTTCTGTTTTTGGTGATCTATCCTAGTAGACGAAAGATTGTTCACCTCGGTAAGCGCCAAGAACACCGGTGGCAGTCGGTAAAGTGTGACTTTGTCCACTATCCCAAGGACTTTGACTACGAGTTGGTGAAATTTTGGATGCAAATACCCAAAATTCCATAGACCTTGCGGCCCCCGCCCGTAAGCGCCGAACGCTCCGCCGGCGGAGTTGACGGCACGCCTGAGTAGAGAGCGGCTTTCCCCGGGGGCACCCGGGCGCTCTCTGAGACCTCCGGTGGGTGGCGGCCGCGACCGGATTGCAATGTTGCGGTTGGATGTTCCACGTGGTATTTTTCTTCAAAAAGTCAGTTGACAAAGACCGATCCCGCCTTTAGGATAATCCCCATCGGCCCCGGCCAGGGTCGTAGCGAGCAAGGATTTCCACGGGAGGGTGCCACACCACCCTCCCAAGAATCCCTGTGTGGAGGGAAGATGGGACTAAAGACCTGCACGCGTTGCCTAAACGTCCTGCCAGAGGAAAGCTTCCAGTTTCTAAACTCTCGAAAACGAAGAAACGTATGTAGGCGATGCCGAGGCATTCCAGCCAAGGAAAGCGAACGCGAAAGAAGACGTAGAGAAGAAGCCATAATAAGGCTCGGCGGAGCGTGCCACTGTTGCGGGGAGTCGCGGATAGAGTTCCTGGAAATCCATCACACCAAAGAAGACGGGCACGCACACAAGACTTCCAGAAATGGGAAGAGGTTAGGATCTAGGATCGTCTACAACGACATCCTGCGCGGTAGACCTGTAGTCGAAGACCTTACAGCTATCTGTGGTAGTTGCCACACCGCATTACACCTCTACGGAAGATGCCCGCACCGCAGGGAAGGAGATACGTATGTCGTGGAAGGCAACTGCCTGGGTCAACCAAGTTAAGGGAATAACCAGAAGCGAGAAGCTTTTGATGTTCGTTCTATCCGACAGGTACAACCAGGATGAAGGATGCGCTAGGCCATCTTTTTCCACAATGGCCAAGGAAGCCCTAATGTCTGAGAGGACGGCATACCGTACCATCGACTCCCTGAAGAGCAAGGGACTTCTCGAGGTGATCGAGAGACCGGGACTCGTCAACCTTTATACTTTTCCGATGCGTGATACCCCTGACGAAATGGCAGTAGTTACTAAATCCACCCCTGACAAAAAACGTCTGCAATCTGGTAATACCCCTGACAAAAACGATGTCAACCCCTGCCATAGCTATGTCACCCGAACCGATAGAACCGATAGAGAAGAGAACCGAGGAGGAGAGCAACCTGTGGATTTGGTTCAGAACACAATCCCCTGGATGGAGAAAATATTCCGCTCAAGTCCGAGGTGCCACGGGGTTCCGTGGCCAAAAATAAAATATCCCGATGACTTCAAGAGAACGGAAGACAGGGTTACTAGGAAAGTATTCCGGACTGCATGGGTCAACGAAGTTGGGGCTGCCGACACACCAAATCCATTCGAGTTTCTGAAGCGCATGAAGGATGAATACCCCTCACAGCGAAGTTCACGCTCTGGCGGTAACGGCAACAGTTCCCACCACAAGACCGTCAGCGAAATATGGCTTGAGAAGCACGCGGCCGAAGTAGCGGCAGAGCAGGGTAAGTGACGATCAAGGAATTCAATTCGGAGATCGAGAAGCTGGAGGCCTGTTGGCCGTCCCGCACCGACGCCGACAGGACCGTAGCGCGCCGGGACGTGCTTTGGGAAAGACTGAGGGAAACTCCCGCCGAAGTCTTGCACGAGGCCAGAAACTCGCTAATAGACGCTGGCCTTGAGTTCCTTCCAAGCGTCCCCGAGATCATCGAAGCCTGCCGGGAGGTCGAGGAGGCCAGCAAGCCCAAGGGCCGGATGCTCAGGAAGCGCCATAAAGAAGCCGCCCACCAGTGCTCCCCGCAAAAACCCGAAGCCAGCGACGCCCTTACGGAACTCTCCTGGGTATTCCCCTACGAGGCTGAGCACATTCTATGCCCCGCTGACATTAAGGCAACCTGTCCGTTGTGCGGGAAGCAGAGTATTGTGACAGGTCTTTTCGATGGGATCGTCAATAACCACCCTGCTGACCAGACGCGAGGGTGGACGCGCAACTTTAAGGGACTTATGGTCTGCGATGGATGCGGCAAGAGGGTGACACGGTGAACGAGGAACGGACAGTACCACAAAACCTGGAGGCTGAGCGCGCGGTTCTGGGATCCGTCCTGTTGGACAATTCCGCCCTTAATCTTGTGGTCGAGGCCATTTCGAAAGACGACTTTTTCTCGGAATGCCACCGAATCATATTCGAGAAGATGCTGGCAATTTCGGAACGCGGTCGCACGATTGACTTGGTGACGCTCTGCGAAGAACTCTCAAAGGACGGCATGATCGAGAAGGCCGGGGGAGCCGCTTACCTTTCCGCTCTCACCGACGGCGTGCCGGTCGGAACCTCCATTGCGGTTTCTGAGTATTCGCGGATTGTTAAGGAAAAGTCGATTCTGCGGCGGGTGATAAATTCCTCGCATAACGTGATATCCCGATGCTTGAAAGCGACTGACGACCCGGGCGATATACTGGAACTGGCGCAGTCACAGCTTTTCGAGATCGCCCAGGAGAGAACAAAAAGCGGATTCCAGAGCATACGCGAGATCACCCGCGGAGAGTTTGCTTCCTTCGACTCGATCATGTCGCAGTCCGAAAGGCATACCGGGCTCGACACGGGACTGTCAGACCTCGATTCGATTACCTGTGGACTTCAAAAGCAGGACCTGATCATCGCGGCGGGACCAACTTCCGTCGGCAAGACCGCGCTAGCGCTAGCCATCGCCTGCCACGCCTCAGTGCACGACCAGAAGAAGGTCGGCATTTTCTCACTTGAAATGAGCAAGGCCGCACTGATCGTCAGGCTCATCTGCATGGAAGCGGAAATTGACAGCCACCGGCTGAGAACGGGATTCTGTCTGCGTGAGGAGTACAATAGGGCGACCCTCGCTCTCGGCAGGCTTGTGGAGTCCCAACTCTTCATCGACGACTCTGCCGGCCAGACGATTCCGCAGATTCGCGCCAAGGCACGCCGACTGAAGGCCGAGAAGGGTCTGGACCTCCTGATCGTGGACTACCTGCAGCTTGTGGCGCCGGGCAAGAAGTGCGAGAACCGCACCCAGGAAGTCAGCTACATTTCGAGGAGTCTTAAAGGGATTGCGAAGGAACTGAAAGTTCCGGTGCTGGCCCTCTCCCAACTGAGCCGTGCACCGGACAAACGGAAAACGACGCGCCCGATGCTTTCAGACCTCCGAGAGAGCGGTACAATAGAGCAAGACGCCGACGTCGTGATCTTTATCTGGTACGACCCGAGGAACCGGGACGAAGAGATTGAAAACGCTGGCGGCAGAACCGCAACGCTCATCTTGGGGAAGCAGCGGAACGGACCGACCGGAGACATCCCAGCGGTGTTTCTGAAACCGTACGGGAAGTTTGTGAACGCGATGCCGCGAGACGACGCCGACGCGATTCACGTCCCGTAGCCGAGTGCAATATTACCGCCAGGGGAGGACCGCATGGAAATCTGCGAAGAAGGCCACGACCCGATCGTGTGGGTGAGGAAGTCGCGGGCTCAGGAGTGTCCGGTGTGCGAGGCGAAGAAGAAGATTGCGGAGTTGGAACGGAACATCAGGGAAGATCACGAGGACGCGGCCGGCATGGCGTTCGAAAGGGATATCGCAGCAGAATGAGAACTCACCCCAAAATGGCCATGGTCGAGCTCGGCCAGAACGGGTTGCCATGCCGCATTTTCCGCTCCGCCAAGCTCGCCGCCCAGTCTAAGGAGCCGACCTACTGGATGCTCCGCGCCACGGCGGTGCGGCTGATTCGCGAGCAGGCTTATGAACGCAGCGGGGGAGTTTGCGAGCACTGCAAAAGGAACCGCGTGACGTGGGATTCGGGGGAGTTGCACGAAGTCCAGCCGAAGGGGATGACGAACTTCGTGCTCGGCGAAGTGAGCCTTGAAAATTCTGAGTTCTGGTGCCGGTTTTGCCATCGAGGAGCGCACGCCAACCGGAGGCCGCAATGGTCGAAACCGGGGCGCTGATTGCGGCGTTGCAGGCGCCGTATATTCGTGGTATATTGGCGCTGTAATCGACATGCCAGACGAACCGATTTGCGACTTCGTGGAGCCGTTCAAGGGGTGGAGGGTATTTCTCTTCGATGGCCAGAGGATTTCATCACTAAATGGCACGATTTGGACGACCAACACGATGAAGGCCAGGTGCATCGTTAAGTCAGACCATGATATTCCCGATGCTGGCTGCACCTGCGGGATTTACGCCTACAAGCATCCATCGCTGGAGATTTTTAACGTTTGCCGTCACGATCGATTCGGAGTTCCAAAGGTTCAGTTCGACGGTTTCAACGTAGCTGCGGAGGTGGAACTCTGGGGAGGTGTCGTCCGGCACATCGACGGCTACCGAGCAGAGAACTGTAGAATTCTCAGGCTCTTTATCCACTCGGGATACGCCTACAGGGCCTTTGGACGGTCGGTCAACAGAGAACTCGAAAGACTAGGACGATCATGGGGAATAGAGTTCCAGACATTTATCGACGCTAAAGCCCTATTCCGATGGAAAGGCAAGACTTGGGCGCTGCGAAACGTCTTGCCAAAAGGCGTTCCCGTGTGCGCTCCGAGCCCGATATCCTACAACGCTGCAATGGGCAAGTTTCCCGTAGAGGCTACCTCAGAAATGCGTACCGTGATGATCCAAGCCCATTGCGTTGACTGCGACAAGAGCGACTACACAGAAACTGGCACGGTCTTCATAAACTACGAAACGGAGGAAGAACATGCAGCTAGGAAAAGTAATCGACAAGGTTATGGTGGCCGAGAGGTGTGAGATTCAAAAGCTGACCGCAGAAGAGAACATGACGGCATGCCCCGACGAATTCTCGAAGAGCAGTATTACTTCATGCAGAAGCATCCCCTCGACCCCCTTCGCTGGTTCTGAAGTCAGGGATAGGGAACTCGTGCCGCTCGCACGCTGAGCGCAACGTTGCAGTTGAGGAGGGGCGGTGGGAGAAAAGACGAAAATAAGCTGGACTGACCACACGTTCAATCCGTGGTGGGGGTGCACGAACGTGTCTCCCGGCTGCGACCATTGCTACGCTGAGTCCTCTTCGAACCGATGGGGTTTCAAGATTTGGGGGAAAGATTCGGCTCGCCGCTTCTTTGGTGAAAAGCATTGGAACGAACCGATAAAGTGGAATCAGAAGGCAAAGGAGGAGGGTATTCGGCGCAAGGTCTTCTGTGCTTCAATGTGCGACATCCTGGAAGAATGGCAACCGTCTCCAGGTGAAGAGGGAAGGCTGGATATGGAGAGGGAAAGGTTGTTCTCCCTTGTCGAAAGTACGCCTTCCCTCGACTGGCTGCTGCTAACGAAACGGCCGCAAAACTACCTTCGGATGCTTCCTCAGCCGTGGTTGGATAATCCACGCTCAAACGTGTGGGTTATGACGACGGTCGAATCACCGGAATACTTGTGGCGGCTCGATGCGATTTTGAGGATACCCGCCGTTGTGCGCGGAGCCTCGTGGGAGCCCGGTCTGGCTTACGTTGATTTTAAGCCCTACGCAGGCATTGATAGCCTCTGGGTCATTGGAGGAGGTGAATCGGGCGCTGCCTGCCGTCCGTTCGAGGTTGCATGGGCACGCCAAGTCCGGGATGATTGCCGCGCGATCGGTGCTAGATTCTTTTTGAAGCAGCTTGGGGGCCATCCGGATAAGCGGGAGAATCCCCAAGAGTGGCCAGAGGATTTACGCGTTCAAGAATTTCCGGTAATGTCCTAAATGTGTGTTGCTGGTTTGCGGGTGGATATTCTCGGTTGCCTTAGGTTGGTGATTCTGATAATGCAGTTGGCGGGGATAGTCATATCTCCGCAGCCTTGACGGGGGATACCAATGGCTTCGCCGTCGGAGATATGAGGAACAATAACCTTGGAGTCTTTGTCGTCGCGGAAGAGCCATCCGACAGACTTACACACAAGGCGCTTGGCTGGTTCAGTGCCTTCGAGGGGCTGCCAGTTTGGGGAGCAGCCATAAGAGTCTGTCCACTCCACGAGAACGAGTCGCATTCAAAACCTAGCAACTAATCGCGTTTCCGCCTGCGCCGCCAGGAGTAGTGTTAGAATGGTGTGAAAGGTGAGGACCCCGGTTCGCGCCGGGATTCTCAAAACTCTTTGGGCGCAATCCAAGATTAGCACAGGAGTGTGCCTAATGCAAACTCAGGATACAGGTCAGGTAGCCTCCGGCGCCCAGTCGTCTCCACGGTCAGCGAGTAAGAGCGCACCATACTCGACCAATACGAGTTGGCTCTTATCCTCTTTCGATGAAATCACCAGAATTGATGTTGATGGGATGGTTCGCAGGTGGGGATCAATCTCATCGCATTCGTCGCTAAAAGTTACCTTGTTTGGGGAAAGCGTAACCCTTAAAGCTTCGCGGCCTTCTATATCTGCTATGACCAACTCATCTTCAACCTCTACAACAGCTCCGAGGTCCACGTGTACTGAGCGTCCAGTGTTTTCTACGGCTCTCACGGATAGAGGGGACTTGGTTTCCTTCCAGCCCTTCAAACGTTTGATGGCATCTTCAGATGAAAGCATGTTCTGCCTCTTTCTAGCGGTGGACGGGCTCAAGGCAGCGGTTGCTGTCGCCTTACGGCTCGCATGGAACATTGATCGTCCGCTGGGCAATCTTCGCACAATAGTCGAAAGTCGAAAGTGTACCTCCGACGCGGGCAAGGCCCCTGGCGCAGAGAACGGGCCTACCGAAGCCTTGCTGTTGCAAAGTGGTGGGGGTCGTGGGAGAATAAAGACGAAGCCGCGCTCTGTGTCTCGCTGATGCATCGCGTTTGGTTTCCGGGCTCGGACGGTTGGCGCCGTCGCGAGCCCTTACTTTTATCTAATTCGTTCCGCGCTTGTAAACAAAACCGTCTGGCCCTTTGCCGCGTTCCACAACTTCCAATTCCCCACGCTTACACATGCGATTTAAGGTGCCAGCAAGAGAACTGATTCGGAATGTCCCCTTGTATTCAGGAAACTTCTTCTCGATGGCTGCCAATATCTGATACTTCTTGAATTTCTCTCCTATTAGGACACCACCAATATCTTGCGAACATATCCTCGATATGGTAGAAATGTTCTATGTCCAAACCACGCGAACTCCAAAGCAAGAAGCTCCTGATCATCCCGACCTCCCACAAAGAACGCCTTGAGGTGCTCATGGCCGGACGTTTTGACAGCCTGAACAGCTATTTCAGGTATTTGGTCCGCCAGGAGATCCTCCGCTACGGATCCCTGCCGGTGCAGGAGAAGGTGGTGAGGAAGCGTCAGAACGACACCCCAGAAGCCTTAAATCCCTCGCAGCAGTCAGAAAACGCCTGATCGTCTTGCCAAAACCCATCAGGATACCCCTTTTTCCGGAAGTATGTATTTTACGCAAGGGCGACAAAAAGATCATTGCAAAGCGTAATTGTATCGTGATATAGGTTAGGCAAGCTACTCCGTCCCGCCATGTGACGGCGGAGTTCTGGTTACTGAGGCGTGGCAACTTCAGCATACCGGAGCAAAGCCGTGGTGTCAAATCCTTTCAGGTCAAGTTGGGTTCGGCGGATTTTCCTGCTAACTTTGCTATTCCTGGTAGTCCCCATTCCTTCATTTTCTCAAAAAATCTTCAATGTACTTACTTGTTCGAGCGAAGGCAAAGCCAGCCGCGTCGTTAATGCCGCGTTTGAGAATGAGGCCGATCACCTTTCCATTGGACAAGTAGACTGGCGAACCACTGGCTCCAGGCCAGTTGTTGTGATCAATCACAAGCTCTCTTGGAGGAAGTTCATTGGGCAATCCCCAATATGTTCCAATTGTGCCACGAGCAGTGATGGGCTGTGGGGTGCTGAGGGGAAACCCAGTAAAAGCGACGGGGATGCCCTCTTTCTGCGGCGAGTCGTCAAGAATGAGCACGGAAGGTTTCAGTTTAATGCTTTGGAACTTGAAGGGGTTATCCACAAGTTTACATCTCGCCAAGTCCAACCCATCATCGTAGGTGCAGGTGTCGATTTTGAACCAAGTCAATTGAATCTGTTCACCAGCTCTCCAGCCGTCATTGGGAAAATAGATGGCTGGTATTTGACAAGGTGCTTGCCGTGCGGGCGGAGTCAAATACAGACCATGGGCAACATGGCCAGCGGTGATAAAAGTCCCATCACCAGAGACAAAGAAACCAGTTCCTTCCATCGTGCCAAGCTCAATACTCACATCGGCTTTGGTCTTCATGCAAACTACAGCAACAATTCCCTGTTTGATCATTCCTATTGTTCTAATGAACTGGTCCTTTTCTTTCGCGGTGGCCGTGAATACAGGAATCAGCAAGAGGCTAAACAGCAAAATAATCTTCTCTCTCATGGTGTCCTCACTATTCCTCCAGGTTTTCATGGAAATTGCCAAGTAGAATCGACTCCATCAACGATCAGTTACAAGTGTCCAGAGTTCTAAACCGTCCCAAACAGGAGCATACACAATGCAATCTCATTCCAATCCCACAGATAAATCGAGCGCGGGTACTGTGACCCGACAAACCGAACTTATCGCTCTCTACACGCAGATGCGGAGTGAGAGTCTATCCTGTAATCAAGGAAGACTGAGAGCACACTACGACCATCTGCTGCTTGCGCTCGGTAAAATCATCGAATCGTATGGACCGACACCGGAGTATTACGAGTGGTTCAATTCAACTTCGCCCACTTAATCTCTCCGAGTTGGTTGCCGCTACTGTCGATACTAACCTGAGCTGACCAAGCCTCGTAGCTGTTACGGTTTGCGCGAGCAACGATCCCTTTCTTCTCGTCCGCGGTTAGATACCCAGGCGAGTTGGGGGAAACGGCTGTCTTAACCTGAACAAGCAACCCCTTTGTGACTTTTCCATATACATCCTTTATGGTTGCCTCGATGTCAGTGGAACCAGGAAGTTGCGTATTCCGGTAACAACTGAATCCCTTTGATTGGAGCCAGGCTGTTGCGTAGCGTTCACCATAGTTTCCGATTTCCGCCGAAGTCATTTCCGTGGCCCTCCTTTAGGCACACTTCAAGTTTCGATTTTTCGTTCATTTTTCTGTTGACATCGGGAAGGGCTATGGCTAGGATGGAAGGTGTCGATGCTTCTGTCCTGAGTTTTTAGAACTTCCCAACTCAACTCTAACGGACCTAATTATAGCTTGACAGGTATGCAACAGAAAGCTATCATCCAAAAAGTGCGGACGGCAGGACTCGAACCCGCACGGAGCACCGTCGGTCAACGGTGTATGCTCCACTCGGTCCCAGACCGAGCGCGTCTACCTGTTCCGCCACGTCCGCGTATCGGGTTCGGAGTGCCGGAGTCGCAGGGCTCCGGCTTCCGATTTTCGATAGGGGCCGTGAGGCCCTCAAGGTGGCAGTTCAATCGTGATTACCATTCGCTTGAACCGGATCGTGATTACGAACTTGCTGCCGAAACGTTCTATGTGGTAGCGCACGAGACGTTCCTCCTTTCTGTTGGAATGCCCCCGGTAGGTGCTCGTAACATCTATCGGGGGTTTTCGCTTTACGGCGAAACTCGTTGGTATAGCCGTCCGATCGTTCCAGATTTCTCTCGGACCACAGTCAGCTTGTTGTCTTTGACTAGATTTCTCAGCGCTGCCCCCGTTTCGACATCGCGGTCCTCTCTCCTAAACCTGAAATCGTTTTTGTCTAGAGCATCGACAAGCTCGCGGAGACCAAACGGTTGCTGGAATTCAGAGCAGACCCCAAGAATAACGTCGAGTCTTTTCTGTGCCTTCTTAGTATCTCGTCTCTGCGTGCGCGGAAACCTCATGATCGGCTTGTTTCCATTGGTCGGAAACACTTCGTCAAGGAACTCCTTGCCATCGGGATCGGACGAGATGGAGTCAATCAGGTTGGCCCACTCCGTCCATTTCTTAGCCTTCAATCGTATTACTGATAGGTTCATAGCTCTTTGCCTCCAATTCGGAGAGCCGCTTGAAGGAGGATAGAAGATTAACTCTTAAAATGCAAGAGCAAAAAAGAAGGAAAATAAGAATCAAAAAGGAGCGACATCCTCCAGGCCCCAAGCCAGACACCCTAAAGATAGAGGGAAGCTGGAAGGAAGCCGTTAAGAACTCTTTGGAAAAGAAGAAGCCGAAGGAGGGCTGGCCAAAGTAAGCGGGCCGGTCAGTATGGAGCGTGGACTATTTGACGGCCTTGCGCAAAGTACATACTTCCGCCTTTTTCGCTTGTTGCGGATTGCCAGGAACGCTTTTCGGGGCACTGGTAGTACGATTCTGTGTCTGGGCGATTTTGGAGGGCTTGGCGAGGCTTCCTAGGAGTTTTTGGCTTTTCGGGTTTTGAGGATTATTCTGGCTTTAGGTTATCCTTGGCGTCCCGGAACCTACGAAGGGCGTGCTCTAGGGTCTCGCCGCAGACATACGGGATGCGAGGCCGAAAATCCCAGGGTCCGAGTTTAAGAAACTGTCGAACCCTTCCTCCAACCCCGAATATCTCTTCAAATTCAGTAAAGCTCATTGATTCGGAAAGATTTAAGACCTGATGTTCACTGTTCATTTCCATCTTGTTTCCGCTCTTTCGCAGGTTTCTCTTCCGGTTTCGTAGCTTTCGCGTCCTGTTCGATGGCGTTTAGGAGCCACTCCCGCTCTTTTTCATCAAGTTCAGGCTTACTCATTTTGGCGCTCCAAGTTCTGCCGCTACCGCGTCGTGGATGACTCCGTAGGTCCGATCCCGTACCGCTTGCTCAGACTCTCCGGACTTTATAGCCTCTGCCGCTGCGTTGATCGCGTCGTTTATCGGCCCCTTGCGCTCAATCAACTTGTCAAAGACGTCAAGCGCGCGCTTGGAGGAGTCCGCGATCTTCCGTGATTCGTAAACGTCGATGATGTTCCCGCCGCGGCTAAGTTCTTCCGGGCGTGCTCCCTTCGCGACGTACCCGAAAAGCCTCTTATCCATCGCCAGCCGACCACGGATGTACTCCTCGACCTTCGCGGCCTCAAGGACGTTCGACTCGCTTTGCGTACCAAAAAGGTCTTGGGTCTCGATTTCCTCGGCGTTCTGTGCTCGCCGCGCTAGAATACCGACCAGTTCAGGGCTCAGCGACCGACCCTTCTGCGCCGCAATCAACTTGGCGAGAGCCGCTTGCTTGCCCTTGTCGGCCAGCGAGCCGATAGCAGCACCTACCGATTCTGGCATCTGGCCGGAAACTACTTTCTCGAAAATCGGATCGTCAAGGTTGGCGAGCTTAGAACCGTCGGACACAAGGCGAGAACCAAGCGCCACACCGCGCTGGGCGAAGTCATCAGCCGAGACACCCATGTCTCGCATGAATTTAGCCACGTCGATAGCTTCCGCATGCCCCGAGGCGATGTTGCGGTACGCCCCAAATGCTCGAGCCGCTTTCATGGTCGGAGCGCTCAGCTCGCGCACCTCGATACTTTTTGTTCCACTGCGCTTGGCAATCTCGAGCCTGTGGTGGCCATCCACGACATAAAGCTTTCCGTCCGCCGGATCTTTCCAGGCGGTGATCGGCCCTTCGGAGAGTTCCTTGCTATACTTCGCTGCCCCACTGTTGATTGCCGCACGCATGACTTGGCTAAGGCGAGTGCGGAACTGGAAGCGCCGGGGGTCGGCTTGAATGTCGTGCGGGTCCATTTCGACGACAGGACCCAGGATTGCCGGTGTCTCGACGGGCTTAGGCTCCTCTGCGGGCTTGGGAGGTTCAGGAGTAGCTTCTGGTTTCGGCTCGACCGGTGGGGGTGGAGCAGGGGCCGCTTTCTTCGGTTCCGCAGCCTTCTTTGCCTCGCCTTCCCGAGTTTCTTCCAGGCCGTATCGCTCGTCCAGGAGCGGCCGCATCTCGGCCCGGATAGCGTTGATCCGAGCTTCCTGCTGTGGATTCAGGTTGCGATTCTGCGCCAGTTCCCGGTATTCCTTGGAAAGTTCCTCCATGCGCCGGGCGAGGAACGCCTCTCGAGGTTCGGGCGGGGCCGGAGGGGTCGCGATTGCTCCCCTACGTTCTACCCCCGTCGGCGACTTCCCAGCGGCGATTCTGCGCTCCCGGTAGACAGCCTCAAGTAAGCTCGCCGTCTCGAAATGGCCGCGTTCTTTCTGCTTTGAAATGGTCGAAGGAAAATCCTCGAGTTTAATTTCCGGCATCAAGACCGGCAGAGAGGGAACCTCTCCGGGAGCGGGAGGTGCAGGAAAAGCCCCCGGAGCCGGTTCCGGCGGAGCAACCTGAGGAGGGGGAGGAACAGGCCGCTCGGCCACGGACGCAACATGCCGGTCGATGGCTTGACCTACCGTCTCTCCCGGCTTTGGCTTGAAGTCCTTGCCGAATAGTTCCGTGGCAAGCTTGGGCGATAGCTTGTGCTCTCGGATTCGCTCGTCTTCCGGACCGCCAGCACCAAGGTCGATAACTTCGCCGTCTGGCGTTCGAATCTTCATCTGCTCCGCGCCGGTCTTTGAGCGCACATAGGCGCGAACGTCGTCAGGCGTAACGCTCACCGGTTTGCCTTCGGCGCGAATTATTCGTGTTCCACCCTCTGGTATTTCGGCGGGCACTCCCTTAACCTCTCCGGCGTATTTCATCGGAGGCAAAGGCTTCGATCCGTACCCTCTCGCTCCACCCGTAGGTGTCGGTTCGCTTCCAGCGGTAACGAGAACCGGCTTTACCTTTAGCGGCTTGTTTCCTTTCCCAAGGTAGATTTTCGAGCCCTCCTGCTTTGGGATAATCGGACCAATTGGAGGACTCGGGACGGTTCCGCGTTCGGGCTGTGGCTGTCTGCCGGTTCCCAGTAATCGAGAGCCTGTGCGAATGGGTTCCATTGCCGGAACGCCCATGACCGACCCGCCGTACTCTAAAGGTGGCTGGGGAGCCGAAGGAAAAGCGGGAATCGACGGTCCCGTTGGCTGGCTTCCCGCTACGGCTCCGAACTCTGGCGACGGAGGAGCGATTATCGGTGCCGGGGGCAAGGCCCTCTGGTAAGGCGGAGGTCCCTGCGGAAGTTGTGCTCCTTCTCCTGCTACCGCGCCTTTGATTACCCTCCTCATCAGAGTGTTGAAAAGTTCGACATCGGATGCTGGCCACAGTTTCTCAATCAATCCGCCGACCGCGTGCTTCGGGCGCATCGTCGCTCGGTAGGCACTCCCGCGTATCCTTTGGACAATTCCAGCCGGAGCCGCCTCCTCACTCGCCGCACGGCTGATTGCGTTGGCCGTATTCTGCATTAACTGGTCGGCCTGAATCGCAGCTCCGTGCGTCTTCTGTAGGCTTCTCAACCGCTCTTCGGAAACCCGCCCCTTGTAGCGCTGCGCGATCTCAGGATAAAGAGCATTGCGAATTGCGTCGGCTGCAGACTTGAGGGATTCCTGAAAGAGCGGCGACTGGTACTGTGCGGCTTCGGGACGCGCCTCGTACTTGGAGTCGAGGCGATTGAGTTCGATTCTCAGGTCGTCAAGTTCCCCGACAGTTCTGGCCCTCGCTATCCTGCTCGAAAGCTGGTCCAAGTCCTGAAGGTTTCCTCCACCCTTGAGTTCGTCGAGAAGTTTCGCGTCCTTCCTCATTTCGCTGAGAACCTCATGCGCGGCTTTCTGCGCAGCGATACTGGCTCTTTGTTCACGGATGGGGTCAATGAGAGACTTGTACGCGTTGTCGTACTTTGACCGAACTCCGGCAGTTATCTCGGATGCGGCCTTGTAGCCGTTCCTGTCCTTAAAGTCTGCGGGTGTTTTGCCTTGCTTCGCGGCCTCAGACCTAAATTCGTTCACGATTGGCCGCGAGATTTCCTCGTAGGTCATCACGCCTTTCGGCGTCTTTCCACCCATCTCAAGGGCGGCAGAAAGGTTACTCGCCTGCTTTGCGGTCAGGACTTCAGGGCTTTTAGGCGTTCTTGTTGGCAAGGATTCGGCAACTTTCCGAAGGTTTTCTTTGCCCAACTCTAGACCTTCAATTACCGGTGGTGCTCCCAACGCCGACTTTCCCGCAGCCGCTCCGAGCCCCGCTGCTAACGACGTAGCAGTCAATAGATTTTGAAGATTTTCAGGAGTCCGTTCGTGGTAGTACTTCTTTGCAAGCCCAGGAATTTCCGCCGCTGAAAGAGAAGCGTAGGCCGCAGATTGAAAAGGGACGGACGCTCCTCCGGTTGCGATCCCGAGAAACGTGTTGGCCAAGCCTTCTGGAGAAGACGCGAAATCAGCTAGTCCTGCCGCAAGTCGAGCAGCGTCGGCGTAAGCTCCCACAGCCCCTCCCCTCTCGCGTTCAGGGAGCAGCTTTTCAGCTATGCTTGAAAAAGTCTGTCCGCCTACCAGAGGTGAAGTGAGGGGTTTTTTCAGGAAATCCTGTGCGGCCCTGAGAAAAGCAGCATAAGGGTCTGACTTCCAAGCGGAAACGGGAGTCTGACTAGCTAGAGGGGTCGCCTTCGACATGTCAAGCGTGACTGGCCCAATAGGTTGGGCCTTCGACATGTCAAGAACAACTGTGCCTCCCATTAGTGAACAACCCCCAAGTCCCTTCCAGTTGAATCAGTGTAGTGTTTCTTCCCATCCGAGCCGGGAGCTATGTGCGTAGCCCCTGGAGGAGGGCCAGAACTTCCTGTTTGCCCTATCCCTTCATTCGGTGAAAGCGTGTCGAGAACCCTCTTCGCCGAGGGCATGATGAACCTGTCGCCAAACTTCTGCATCCCTGGAGATGCGTTCTGGTTCCACTGGTTTTCAAGGGACCCAATCTTTGACCGCAAAAGTTTTGTTGTTATCGCCACATTGGTTTTGAGTTGGTCGGGGCCGAGATTCGGATTGAAGTCTTCTTCGTTCGTGCCGCGCTCTCCTAGCGTTCCGCCGCTTTGAATGTATGCCTTGGTAAGTTCTGGACCGAGCCGGTGGACAATCGTGCTGAAGGTCGTAACCGGCGTTTTCCCGACCTGCACACCAGCTTGATTCGCGAGAAGATTGAGAGCTTTGACATTTCCGTTTTTGAGCGCGTCTATAGCGTCGGCAAGCACGCCCGCATGACCGAGCGCCGTGTTTATCGCATTGATTTCCTGCGACTGCTTCCCCGTAGTATAGTCGCGTCTCAGATCGGCTCTCTGCACGTTGAATTCCGGGTCGTAAGTCGTGAGGTCGTTCATGACGGACTGCCAGTAAGGCGTGCGGAGAGCGAAGCTGCTTGGCATCGGGATTCTTCCCTCGGCGAGCGCCTTCACTAGGTTGGCTCTTTGCTTTGGAAGCGTCGAAAGGAAGTCTTCTCCGGTTTTACCGCTGGCGGTTCCGGCCCTTGCGGGTGCGCCCTGCGCCTGAAGATTAAACGAGAACGCTGGGCCGAGTACTTTCATCGCCGCTTCGTAGTCGGACGGGCCTTTGCCTGGATGTTTGGATAGCCAGTCTTGCATTTTTTGTTCGGCGACCGATGTGGATTTCTGGTCACCGGTAAGCGCGAATACTGGCTCTCCACCGGGAACGCCGAAAATGTTATACATGCTGGCGTCTGCCAGCGGATGTCCCCATGGGTCCACAACATCTGCGCCAAACTGTTGCTTTATCTGCGCCCCAGTAAGCGGAGCCTTGGAGAGAGACGTGGGCCGCTGCCCGTACAAACCAGCCCGTCCCCGCCCGAGCAGCGCATCAATCCCCTGCATCTGCGCCTGTATCTTGCGAAGCTGGTCCTTCGATTCCTGCTTGCTCATGTCGAGCTTGCCGAGGTCTTCGAGAAGCGTGCCGTATTGGTTCCGCAGGTTGTATTCCTGCTCTTTCAGCTTGGCGGCAAAGTCGGTGAGCCGAGCCGCCGACTCCTCTCCCGACACTGCGGCCTTCTGCCCGCGTTCTCCAAGTTGCTGTATTTCCTGGCCCTTCTTGTAGCCTTGCCCGATCATGCGGGCATAGTCGTCAAGCGTATCGTGCCAAGCGGAAAGGTCTGGCGGTTCAGGCACGTCAGGACCGTGCGCTGCGTGTTCCGCCACGTGCGCGATGGCTTCGGCAAGTCCTTTTGGCGCTTCTTTGAGGGTGTTTATCAGTCCGCCCATTGATCTCCTGAGTGCAACGTTACAGTTACATCCCGACGCCCAAGCTGCTGACGTTTGAAGGCGGATTTGGGACGGATTCAGTCTGCGGCTTTGGACTGTTCGGATTCCAGTTCGGAGTCTGCATCGGAGGAGCGGGACTCAGCGGAGATTGACCGCCAGAGGCCTTGTAGAAAATCTTGTGCAGAATGTCTCCTAGCTTGCTGGCCTTCCCCTCCTGTCCCGCCTGGCCTTGGCCACCCTTACCCTTGCCGCCCGCCTTCTGGCCGGCGATGAGTTGCAGCATCTCGCCGAGCCGCAGTCCCATCTCCTGATCGGCTTGGTGCATCTCCCCGACGGCTTGCCGGTATTCCTCGCTGTCTGGTTGAGCACCCGACCTTTGCAGGTAATTGAGTTTGGACACGGCGTGGTCGTACTTCGTCTTCGCCAGAACGACCGCATCTTGAATCTGATTGAATTTCTTTTGCTGTGCTGCGGCGTAGCCCTGCTGAAGTCCCTGCATAACCGCCATGATATTGCCTGCCGCTTGCGTCTTTCCACCCGCCGCACCGATTCCTCCGACGTTGACCGAAGGAGGTCCGGAAGGCGGTCCCGCCATCTGCCCGATTTGCGGAGCGTCTGGAAACTGCGGCGTCGGAAGCTGAAGCTCGTTAGCCATATCTCACCCCTACATCATTGCGGCCATCATCGCGATCTGCGCGATTTCTTCGACCTCTGCCTGCTGCTTTTGCATCTCGAGTTGCCCCACATTCGTGTAGGCGTTCGCCGTACTGACCTGTAGGTTCCCGGCGCCAAGCTGTGTCTCGTACGTCAGTCCGGTTCCCCATTCCCCAGCCTGTCCGAGCGCCGCGAGTGCCTGATTGTATGTCTTGGACAGCGCGTTTCCTATCTGGGTCGCTGTGTTCTGGTCGACTTGAGCGCTGAGGAAGGCGCTTTCCCCACCCCTCGGCAGGTTCGCGATTTGAGCTTTCTCGCCCTGCGCCGTGGCATTGATGTCCGCGATGGTCGAGGCGTTTGCCTCCATGCGCATCGTGGGGTTGGTCGAGAGCAGGCCCTCTAACTCGTTGATGTAGCCCTGGTAGGCATTGACGCTTGGCCCGTAAACCGCTCCCACCTCTTGCATTACGTCGCCAGCGGTTGTCTGGGCGGCACCCAAAGACCCTTTGGCCGAACTTACGGCAGACGCCACAATGTCACCTCGCGCTTAATCCTACCCTAGCATTTCGGAATATCTTGCTCCGCAGAAGAAACGAATTTGGCCTTCCCTAGGAAACAATGGCTATATCGCTGCCTCACCGAGCACGCTGGACAGAGCCAGATAATCACTCTCTTTCCGTCCACATTCTCAAGCGTTTCAAAGCGATTGTCGGCCAGTCCGAGGTAGTGGGGTTCTTGCGCCACCCCGCCACAGGCCTGCCCGTTGTGATCGCCCCGGAAAATACAGTCGCATCCGGTTCGCTTGGTCGGGTAAAGTCCGAAGCTATGTCTAACGGCAGACGCCATCTGCACACCTCGGGGGGAATCCTACACACCGAAGCGGTGAAATGCAAGGGGGTTTTGGTGAAAGGCTAAGTCTCTGCGGTGCCAGCCGATACGTTGACCGCTGAAGCTAGGTAGGCCTTAACGAGTTCCTCGAAGGTTGCATTTGGATGCTCAACCCTCAGTTTCTCAAAGTCTGGGAACACATAGACATCGCTCGGTCCGAGCGTGTCGTCGGTGTAAAAGTCCATTCCCCGGAGCTTAAGGTCCGTTTTCTTCATCATCGCAATGCCCCCTTACGAATTCACCGTCCACCAATTTCCGTTCAATGCTTGCACCCAAAGTTTCCCGTACTGCTCGCTCACCGAGTTAATCCCGTTGATGACCTGCCCTGCCTTCGGTATGAACGTCGCCGGGTTGGTTGACGAGTCGGTCTTGACCAGGGGAAAAATCCGGCCATCCACGGTCGTTGCGTCGGGAAGCTGGACGCTGATTCCACCCTTTGAGGCGTCGGCAAGGATCGTGCCGTCTCCCGCTTGGGCTTGGTAGCTTGACGAGATCGGCTTGCCGCCCTGGCGCAGGCTTGCGTATTTGGTTTCCGCGAGGCCGAAGGAGAGAGCCTCATCGGGCGTGGGCGGGTCGCCCTGGAGCAAGCCAGTGATCGTG
>Ga0187857_10001195_pt1 | contig 27786 bp, 20 predicted proteins | sample June2016WEW_8_10_FD_132984 | JGI IMG/M metagenome (GOLD analysis project Ga0187857, IMG submission 132984) | Peatland microbial communities from SPRUCE experiment site at the Marcell Experimental Forest, Minnesota, USA - June2016WEW_8_100 | ecosystem: Environmental > Terrestrial > Soil >... | reverse complement strand
CCGCCCGCGGGCCTCAGCCCGGATGCCGGCACGGTGGAGTTTGTCAGCTATGCCCCCAGAGATGTCGTGCTCAAAGCCGATGCCGTGGCCCCGTCAGTGTTGTTGCTCAATGACCGCTTTCACCCGGACTGGAATGTGCGCGTGGACGACAAGCCCGCGAAACTGCTCCGCTGCAACTATATCATGCGCGGGGTTTATCTCACGCCGGGCGTCCACCGCGTCGAATTCCGTTTTCAGCCGCCGTTTCAGGGGCTCTACGTCAGCCTGGCTGCCCTGGGTTTGGGCCTTCTGCTCCTCAGTTTCGTCACCGTGTCTGGCCTCCGAAGCTGGGCCAGCGCCCCGCCCGGGGCGACGGCGTCTCGTCCTCCAGCGCCGCGCGGGCCGGGCACCCGCAAACAACGCCGCGACAGGCGTCCCGCTGCCGGCGCCCCTTCGGCTGACAAATCATGAGATGCCCGGCCCGGGCGAAAGCAGAAAGCAGAAAGCAGAAATCTGGTTCGGCTGACAAATCATGAGAAGCCCTTCCGATTTCTACTTTCTGCTTTCTGCTTTCTACTTTCTGCTTTCTGCTTTCTGTTTTCTGCTTTCTACTTTCTGCTTTCTGCTTTCTACTTTCTGCTTTCTGTTTTCTGCTTTCTGCTTTCTGCTTTTCACCGCTGCCAATACACCCCGCTCCAGTCAATCTGCCGGAGCGGCTCCGTGATTCCGCGCTCGCGCCGGAAATCCTCGATCGCCAGGCGGCAACTCGGCACGGCGCCATAATCGTCCACGATTACGTAGCCCCCCGCGCACAAGCGGGGATAAAGATTTACCAGGGCATCCATCGTCGATTCGTACATATCGCCGTCCAAGCGCAAGACGGCCAGGCGTTCGATCGGCGCCGCCGGCAGGCTATCGCGGAACCAACCCTTGAGAAACCGGACCTGCTCATCGAGCAGGCCATACTCCTTGAAGTTGGCCTTCACCTCGTCCACCGAAACCGCCAGGGCCTTGGCGGTGTGCAATCGAAGCCCGGCGTCGGCGGGGTATTTGCCGGCGCTGGGCCGTGGCAGGCCCTCGAAGGAATCAGCGACCCAGACGCGCCGGTCCGCGACGCCGTGGACCTTGAGGATGGCGCGCATGAAAATACAGGCGCCCCCGCGCCACACCCCGGTCTCAATCAAATCACCTGGCACACGCCGTTCAATCACGTCCTCGACGCAGAACTGCAAGTTGCTGAGCCGTTTGAATCCAATCATCGTGTGCGCCATGCGCGGCCAGGCGCCGCCCTCGCGGCGAATCCGCTCGCGCCGGCGGTCGTCAAACTTCTCCGGCACCGCCCGGCTGTAAATCACATTGGCCAGGATGCGCTTCATCAAATCCAGGTAAAGCGCAGTCGGTGACATCCCCGCCCCAAGGTCCGCCGGGACCTCCGATTCAGCCGGCACCGCCCCCGGTTGGGAGTCCGCTCCGCTGGCGCCGCGCAGGTGATCTTTCAAGAGCCCGGATGACGCCAAACGCCGCCGGACAAGCACCCAGGAGTTGCTGATAAAGAACCGCGCCGTTGACGCCGCCCGGACAAGGGAGGATGGCCTTGTAGAGTGGCTCATACCAGCCAGGGTATGCTGCGCCGGCTGGCTGTCAAGGACGGTTTTCCAGATTCCTCGCCGACAAGATTGACCGGCGGAGAGCGGGCCTCCACAATGCCTCTGAACTCGATATGGCGGCTTGAACCTTTGACTCTCCTGTTCATTATGATCAGACGAAGAATCGCACTGTGTCTGTTGGTTAATGTGTTCTGGCTCGCGACCCACGCCGGAACAATCGAAAACCTCGAAGAAAACTTCGCGTCGCCGCCGGATTCGGCTCGGGCCTGGGTGTATTGGTTCTGGCTCAACGGCAACATCAGCAAGGAGGGGATCACCGCCGACTTGCAAGCAATGAAGCGTGCCGGTTTGGGTGGCGCGCTTTGGATGTGGGGCGGGGGATTGGGGGCGGGTACGGACAAACCTGTCAAATTGCTGAGCCCGGAGTGGTGGGAGTTGATGCGGCATGCCATTCGGGAGGCAGACCGGTTGGGGTTGAAGCTGAGTATTACCAGCGGCAGCGGCTGGTCTCACAGCGGCGGCCCTTGGATCAAGCCGAAGCACAGCATGCGCAATCTTAAGCTCGCCCAGACTCTCCAATGGGATGGGCCGGGGAAAAAGGAGACCGTCATAAACTTCATCCACACACCGAGTATCCCGGTTTCAAGGATGTGCGAAAAGGGAGACCCGGCGCCCGGCGTCGTCAAGCGGCTCTCGATCCAATACACGGTGGGCAGCCGGCACCGGTCAGTCTCCGGCAAAGATGGAGAGACGCTGGAGCTGCCTTCCGGCCCCGGGGGCAAAATCACCGTTGATCAAGCAACGTATGGCGTTCCTGACGATCCCGTGCGCACGCATGATGTCCGGGAGCTCGTGCAGGAGCTGATGCATGACAACCAGTTGGCCTGCGTGGTTGCCTATCTTACGGGCAGTTCCGCCAGCGGTTCGACGGTGGCTGCGGAAAACCAAGTTGCCGCCAGTGCGACTCAACCCGCTTATGAGACCGGCAACGCCCTGGAAAAAAAAGGCGGGTCTCTGGAAAGCCGCGCGGCAGTGGATCTTACGGACAAGGTCGATGCCTCGGGACTGCTGGGCTGGGAGGCGCCGCGCGGAGCATGGACTGTCCAGGTCTTTAGCCATGGTTCCTCCGGGGATCAGCCTCACCCGATAGGCGACAGCGAGGGCGGCCTGGAATGCGACAAACTGAACCCGGAAGCGGTTGAAGAGAATTGGAAGGGGTTTGTCCTGCGCATCCTGAATGAGTGCGGGCCGGAAGCCCGGCGGGTGGTTCGCTATGCCCATGTGGATAGTTATGAATTTGGCGCGACGACATGGACAGCGGGACTTCTGGAAACCTTCAAGAAGCGGTGTGGCTATGAGCCTTCGCCTTACCTGCCGGCGATGTTCGGCAAGGTGGTGGACAGCCCGGAGATCTCGGCCCGGTTTATGTGGGATTTCAGAAGGCTCATGGCGGATCTTTTTGCCGAGGGGATCGGCGGCCATTTACGCGATTTGTGCCGGGCCGAAGGGATGACGCTGACCACGGAACCGCACCTGGTTGAGGGCGTTTTTGATCAGATTCAGTATGGGGGGCATGTCGCCAACCCGGTCGGGAACTTCCTGGCCGAGCGACATACTGGGTGGTACGGGGGTTATCCGCCGGTTGGCCCGGAGATGCATTTGGCCAAGGGGGAAGCCTCGGCGGCTTACACCTACGGGTTGGAAGGCGTGGTCTGGGCGGAGGCCTTTACCGGCACCGACCATCCTCACGCCTGGCATGAGACCCTGGATTATCTGAAAACCTGGGGTGACCTTTGGCTAAGTGAAGGCATCAATCGCTTCTGTTTCCATTGCTGGGCGCATAGTCCTTGGCTGGATCGCAAGCCGGGCAATACGCTTGGGCCGTGGGGCATCCATTTTGATCGCAACAACACATGGTTCGATCTTTCCACCGGTTACCTCGCCTATTTGGCCAGAAGCCAGTACCTGTTGCAGCAGGGGCTTCCGGTCATGGATGTATGCGTGCTCACGGGCGACCGCGAGGTCGATCAGTTTCCGCCGCATCCCGAGCTGCGGGCCAATGGCTATGACTATCACGGCATGACCACGGAGGTCTTGATCAAGGACCTGACGGTCAAGGATGGCTGGCTCGTGCTCCCCTCGGGAATGCGTTACCGGCTGCTGGTGACCTACGACCGCGTTCTACGCCCGCAGACGATGCGCAAGCTCAAGGAATTGGTTTCCAACGGCGCCACCGTGATGGGGGAGAAACCGGAGGATGCTCCCGGACTGACCGGCTTTCCCGCCAGCCGCGACGAAGCGCGGAAGATCGCCGATGAGATGTGGGGAAGCGAGGCCGATGCCGGCCAAAAAGGGCGCATCTATGGCCAGGGAAGGGTCTATTGGGCGCATCCCGGCAAGCAAGATCGCAGCGGGAAGGGTGGCCTAAGCGGGACCTTGCTCTATCTTGACTGTGCCGGTGAACTGAGTGTGCTCAAGGGGATGCAGGTCGCGCCGGATTTCGCCTACGGAGACAGCGGCAAGGAAGACTGCGGCCACATGCTGGCCTACATGCATCGCCGGGTGGGGGACACCGACCTCTATTTCGTTTCCAGCCAGGCAAGTCGTCAACGCCAGGAAGAATGTGTTTTCCGGATCGCCGGACGCCAGCCGCAGCTCTGGGACGCGGTCACCGGCGAAATGCGGGACCTGGCCGAGTATTCAACCACTACGGATGGACGGACCAGGATCCCATTAACGTTCGAGCCGGGGCAAAGCTTCTTTGTGCTCTTTCCCAAGACGGCGAAAAAGAAACCTGCGGCCGCAGAGAATTTCGCGGAACTCCATCCGGTTGCCCAGTTGTCCGGTTCCTGGGAGGTCGCGTTTGACCCGAAGTGGGGCGGCCCGGCGAAGGTTGTCTTTGATAACCTGGAAGACTGGACAAACCGTCCGGAGGAGGGAATCAAGTATTACTCCGGCAAAGCGACTTATCGAAGAACTGTTGGGGTGCCAAATCTCGATAAGCAGTCGCGCGTTTATCTGGATCTGGGGAAGGTCAACGAGCTGGCGGAGGTGCGGTTCAATGGCCAGACGCTCGGTGTGGTCTGGTGCGCGCCCTGGCGCGTGGAAATCCCCCGAGACGTTCTGCGTGAGCGCGACAACCAGCTCGAAATCACTGTCGCCAATTTATGGATCAATCGTCTCGTCGGCGACGCTGGCCTGCCGGCCGAAAAGCGGCTGACGTGGACGACGTGGAACCCGTATCGCAAGGATTCTCCGCTGTTCCCATCCGGCCTGCTCGGACCGGTGACAATTCGGACAATGGACAGGAATGAAGTCCGGTGATGCACCCGATTGCACAGACCGCACAGAAAGCGCCTTTGGCAGAACCGTCGGGATCGCAGACACCGGCCCAGACCATCCCGGACAGCCTGTCCGGATTGATCGAGCGCGTCACCTTCTTCAACGAGGAGAACGGGTTCGCGGTGCTCAAGGTCAAGGCCCAGGGACACCGCGACGAGGTCACAGTGGTCGGCTCGCTGCCATCGGTCAACGCGGGCGAGTGGGTTACGGCCCAAGGCCGGTGGGAGCAGGACCGGCAGTTCGGGCCCCAGTTCCGGGCCGAGCTTCTGACCAGCACCGCCCCCACCACCCGGGAAGGCATCGAGAAATACCTCGGCAGCGGCCTGGTCAAGGGCATCGGGCCGGTGTATGGGAAGAAGCTGGTCGGGAAGTTCGGCGAGAAGATCTTCGACATCATCGAGAATTACTCCGCGCGCCTCGAGGAGGTCGAGGGGATAGGCCCCAAACGCCGGCATCAAATCAAGGCGGCCTGGGCCGAGCAGAAGGTCATCCGCCACATCATGGTCTTTCTCCATTCCCAGGGCGTCAGCACCAGCCGCGCCGTCCGCATCTATAAGACCTACGGCGACAACGCCATCGAAGCCATCCGGGCCAATCCCTACACCCTGGCCCGAGACATCCCCGGCATCGGCTTCAAGACCGCCGACCAAATCGCCCAGAAAGCCGGCATCCCCCATGACTCGATCCTTCGCGCCTGCGCGGGTCTCGAACACGCCCTGCTCGAGGCGACCGGCCAGGGGCACTGCGCCCTGCCGGTCGAGACCCTCAAAGAGGAGGCCGGCAAACTCCTGCTCGTCAACGAGCCGGTTATCGCCGCCGCTCTGGAACGGGCGCAGGCAGACCTCCTCCTGGCGCGCGAGACCATCGACGGCCGGGAGCTGGCCTTCCTGCCGGCGCTCAAACGGGCGGAGGAGAAGCTGGCCGAGCGCATCCGCAGGCTCTGCTCGGGCCCGGCCGCGCTTCCGCCGGTGGATTTCGAGAAGGCCCTCCAGTGGTGCCAGCGCAAGACGGGCAAAGAACTGGCGCCCAGCCAACGCGAAGCCCTCCGGCAAGCCCTCTCCTGCCGTCTGCTCATCCTCACCGGCGGCCCCGGCGTCGGCAAGACCACCCTGGTCAACGCCATCCTGCTCATCCTGCGCGCAAAAAAAGTCCGCTGCCTCTTGTGCGCCCCGACGGGCCGCGCCGCCAAGCGGCTCTCCGAGTCCACCGGGCTCGGCGCCAAGACCATCCATCGCCTGCTGGAAGTCGAACCGGGCAAAGCCGGGTTCCTGCGCAACGAAGCCAATCCCCTGCTCTGTGACCTGCTGGTCGTCGATGAAACCTCGATGGTGGACGTTCCGCTCATGAGCGCCTTGCTCCGCGCTTTGCCCCCCAATGCCAGCCTGCTGCTCGTGGGCGACGTCGATCAGTTGCCCTCGGTCGGGCCGGGCATGGTCCTGCGCCATCTCATCCAGAGCGGCGTGGCCCCCGTGGCGCGCCTCTCCGAAGTGTTCCGCCAAGCCGCCCACAGCCGCATCATCACCAATGCCCACCGCATCAACCAAGGGCTCATGCCCGAATTGCCCGACCCGCAGGACCCATCCGATTTCTACTTCGTCGAACGCCAGGAGCCCGAGCGCATTGCCGAAACACTGGTCGAGACGGTCAAGCGGCGGATTCCGCGCAAGTTCAACCTCGACCCCATCCGCGACATCCAGGTTCTCTGCCCGATGAACCGCGGTTCCCTGGGCGTCCGCGAGCTCAATGCCCGTCTTCAGGCCGAGTTGAACCCGGCCCGGCCCGACGAACCTTTCGTCGAAAGATTCGGCTCCCAATTCCGCGCGCGCGACAAGGTCATCCAGACCGAAAATGATTATGACAAGGAGGTGTTCAACGGCGACATCGGCCAGGTTGTCCGCATCGATTCCCTCGAGCGCGAGGTGACCGTCAGGTTCGACCCGCGCGAGGTCACCTACGAGTTTGGGGAGCTGGACGAGCTGTCGCTGGCCTACGCCATCACCATCCATAAATCACAAGGCTCCGAATTCCCGGCCGTGGTCATCCCGCTGGCCACGCAACATTTCCTGCTGCTTCAGCGCAACCTGGTCTATACGGGCGTCACGCGCGGCAAAAAGCTGGTCGTCCTCATCGGCCAGCGCAAGGCCCTGGCCATGGCGCTCCGCAATCACCGCACCGAGGACCGCTGCTCGGGACTGCTGGCCAGGCTCGTCGCGGGGCGCGCGGAGCCTGGGGCGTGTTGAGCGTGTGGAGCGTGGGGAGCGTGGGGCGTTGGGAGGAAGTCGCGTGGTTGCTTTCCCAAGGTCACTTCGATGGCAGTCGCTGCTTCATTGCGGCAAGCAAACTCCTCCAACGCGTTGAGCATTTTGTCGAGGTCGACTCTGATCTCCCCTCGCCGGGTTTTCTTACCGGTGAGGAGGCTCGAACCCTGGGCCTAGAAGTAGCCAGCGTCAACAAATACGGCGACTCGGTCCATAAAGTAAAAGAAGCAAGGGCTCCCGCAGGAGCCCTCTAAATAAGCGGTTCCGATTCAAGTATAATCCAGAGCAGCAACGCATTGGGAAGCCTCGCGGCTTCGACTGGGACTGTAATCCCAGGCTTCAATACAACCACAGTATAGTCCTTCGCGGGAAAGAGGCAAGTGTATTCCGTGATAATTTTCGCGGCGGTTTAACCCTCGCCCGGGGCCGTTTTCCCGAGGGCGGTCTGGTTTTCCTCGATCAATTCCTTGATGCGCAGCGCGTCGGCCTTGCGATGGCCATGACTGGCCATCGGGTCGGTTCCGCCTGAGGACTCGATCAATATATTGGACCAAAACACCCCGGTCTTGATATGGACGGAGGCCACCTTGCTGATGCTGATGCTCATTTCATCCCGGCTGAACCAGGAGCGTTTGCGCCGGGTGACCGATTTGTCACTGACTTCGATGCACGTGGGGAACAGCCGGTTGCCCCGGGTCCAGCGGCTGGCGCAAAACACTTCTGTTGTCATAAGATTGAATATCGAAGCCAATTATACAGACGCGCAAAGAAAAAGCGACATTGCAAAATGCAAATTGGTATCCGCACAAGTCGGGAATGCCCTCGAGGTCGAAACCGTCGGAACCTCGGAACCTCGGAACCAGCGCATCCCTGTCCTGTCCCGGAGGGACGAATGAGCATAGCCCAACGTTTCAACGTTCGTCCTTACCCACATTCTCTGCGCATCTGGATTAGCTCACCTGTTGCGGAGCATCTCAAACCCCGTAGGGGTGGCCTGTTTATAGCACCAGCGCAGCCACCTCCTCCTGCTTTTTGTTTTTCAGCGGCGCGGCTCTGGCCCCGCCTATCGAATTGCCCGCCCACCGCGCCCCTGAAAAACAAAAAGAAGGCTGGTGGGTCGCGGTCTCTATAAACAGGTCACCCCTACGGGGTTTGGCCCTTGGCACACGCCGGCGGTGGCACGAAAGCACGAAGTCCAGGCGGTGTGCATCATCTTGTCAGCCGCCGCCCCGGACAGCCTGGTTGAGGAGAGAGCCGTCAGGGCCGATAAGCTGCACGAGCAGGGGCATCTGGCCGGCGGCATGAGTGGAGCAGCTCAGGCAGGGGTCGTAGCAGCGGATGCCGTGCTCGATGCGGTTGAGCATTGGTTCGGGGATGTCCTGGCCGCGCACGTAGTGGCGGGCAATCTGGGCCACGGTCTGGTTCATCGCCAGGTTGTTCTGGCCGGTGGCAATAATCAGGTTCACCTTCCGCAGGAGCCCCTGGCGGTCCACGGTATAGTCATGAAAGAGGGTGCCGCGAGGCGCCTCGCTCACGCCCACGCCGCGCAGGCTGTTGATGCCGGCGTCGGCGCGCAAATCGTCGCTGAGCAGGTCCGGGTCCTCCAGGGCGGCCTCGATCTTCTCGAGCGCCGCCAGGATTTCGATCAGCCGGGCGTAGTGGTAAAGAAAGGAGGAAGTAACCGCCCCTTTGCGTCCCAGCTTCTTGAACTTTTTGAGCTCGGCGTCCGCCTTGGGAGTGCCCATCTGCTTGGCCACATTGAGCCGGGCCAGCGGCCCGACGCGGTACATGCCGTCTGGAAAGCCCACCGGACTATAGTAGGGCGACTTGAGATAAGAACTGCCTTGGACGGCTTCTGCGATGTACTCGTAGTATTTCTGCGGATCGAGTTGGTCGGCGATGGTGCTGCCGCTGCTGTCGACGAAGCGGAGTTTTCCGTCGTGATGTTCCCAGTTGCCGTCGGCATCCACCAGGCCCATGAACAGAGAGGAGAAGTTGCCGAAAATCTGGATTTCGCGTTTGTGGGTTTCGAGGGTTTTCTTGAACAGGTCCAGCGCCAGTTTGCTGGTGGCGTAGGCCTCAGGCAGCCAGGCGCGGATGCGGGCGCGGCCCTCGTTGGTCAGCGGGCTGCGCACGCCCCCCGGCACCCCCCACGCCGGATGAATCTTTTTGCCGCCGAGGATTTCGATGATCTCCTGGCCAAACTGGCGGAGCCGGATGCCCGCGCGGGCCAGTTCGACGTTCGAGGCGATCAGGCCGAAGAGGTTCCGCTGCGGCCGGGGCGTTTCCCAGCCGAGCAGAAAATCCGGGGCGCTCAGGTGGAAGAAACTCAAGGCATGACTCTGGATGATCTGGCCCAGGTTCATCAAGCGGCGCAGCTTGTCGGCCGCCGGGGGGATGTTCACGGCCATGATGGCATCGCCCGCCTTGGCCGAGGCCAGGAGGTGGCTCACGGGGCAAATGCCGCATATTCGCGAGGTGATGCCGGGCATTTCCTGGTATGGCCGGCCCTGGCAAAACTTCTCGAAACCGCGAAACTCGACCACGTGAAACTCGGCGTCGGACACATTGCCGGCGTCGTCCATGAAAATGCTGATTTTGGCGTGGCCCTCGATGCGGGTCACGGGGTCAATGACGATGCGTTTGGACATAGGGAAAGGGACCCATAGGACGCAGGTTACCCAAACTTGAGCTGGGCGCCTTCCAGTTTGGGTGCGGCTCCCTCGAGGACTTGGAGCAGGACGGTTTTGATGCGATCGGCGGGAGGGGGGCAGCCGGGCAGGAAGTAATCCACATAGACCACCTCATGCACGGGTTGCACGCGCTCGAGCAGCAAGGGCACAATGCCGGGTTCCTTGGGCACGGCCGGGTTGGATTGGGCGCCCTCGAGGTAGGCGCACTGGAGCACGCTTTGGGCATTGCCGGGCCCAAGTTCGTTCCGGATGGCCGAGACGTTGCCCGTCACCGCGCAGTCGCCGAACGAGACGACGATGCGGGTGCGCCGGCGCACTTGGTGAATCATCTCGAGGTTATCCTGGTTGCACACGGCGCCTTCGACCAGGCACAGGTCCACGTTCTCGGGATACTCCTTGACGTCGATGAAGGGGCTGAAGACCAGATCGATCTTGCCGGCCAGTTCGATGAGGAACTCGTCCAGGTCCAGGAAGGACATGTGGCAGCCCGAACAGCCGCCTAACCAGACAGTGGCTACTCTGAGGCGATCCATTGTTTTTTCTCTCTTGCGGTGACGATGAACTCGAGTTTCGAGCGGTCGCGTTCCATTTCCGAAACGGTCGCTCCTTTATAGAACAGCGCGCCGGTGGGACACGACATTACGCACTTGCCGCATTCGGTGCAGGTGTCCGAGGCGCCCCACGGTTGGGACAGGTCGGTGATGATGCGGGCCTTGGCGCCGCGGCCCGAGACATTCTTGGTGCCGGCGCCTTCGATGTGCCAGCAGACGCGCACACAACGCGTGCAGAGGACGCAACGGTTGTGGTCCATGCCGAAGAGCGGGTGGGTGTTGTCCACCTCCCACTTGGGAAAGGTGTATTGGTAGCGCACGTGGTCCATGCCATGGCTCCAGGCCAGGCTCTGGAGCTCGCAATGGCCGTTGGACACGCAAACCGCGCAAACATGGTTGCGTTCGGCGAAGAGCAGCTCGAGGGTCATGCGGCGATACTTGCGCAGCCGCTCGCTGTCGGTGTTCACGTTCATCCCTTCGCTGACCTTGGTGGTGCAGGCCGGGAGCAGCTTGGGCACGCCTGCCACCTCCACCAGGCAGAGACGGCACGCCCCCATGTCATAGACCCCCTCCAGGTGACAGAGCGTCGGGATCTTGATGCCCGCCTCGGTGGCGGCAGTCAGGATAGTTTCTCCCTCTTCGGCGCTGATCTCTTTGCCGTCAATGGTTAGAATCTTGGCAGCCATATTGTTTTCACGTCAAACCCCGCATATTTGCTTAACCTGTTTGGGTTCCTTTCCGTTCGGCCCGAAGGTATCCTCGACCAAAAGGTCAGCGTATTCCTTGCGGAAGAAGCGCAACGTGCTGAGCACCGGATTGGGGGCGGTCTGGCCCAGCCCGCACAGGCTGGTATGGCGCACCATGTCGCAGAGTTCCTCCAGTTTGGCGAGATCGCGGGCGGTGGCTTTGCCTTGGAGGATTTTGGTCAGCAGGTGGTGCATCTGGACGGTGCCGGCCCGGCAGGGGATGCACTTGCCGCACGATTCGTCCATGCAGAACTCCATGAAAAACCGGGCCACGTCCACCATGCGGGTGCTCTCATCCATCACGATCATGCCGCCCGAACCCATGATCGACCCCAGCTTGTTGAGCGACTCGTAATCGACGGGAGTATCCAGCGCCTCGGCGGGAATGCAGCCGCCGGAAGGGCCGCCGGTCTGGACCGCTTTGATTTTGCCCCCGTCGGGGGCGCCCCCGCCCATGGTCTCGACAATGTGCCGCAGCGGCGTGCCCATGGGCACTTCGATCAGGCCGGTATTGGTAATCTTGCCCGCCAGGGCGAAGACCTTGGTGCCTTTGCTTTTCTCGGTGCCGATGCCGGCGAACCAATCCGCGCCTTTGCGAATTATGGGCGGGACGTTGGCGAACGTCTCGACGTTGTTGATGAGGGTGGGGGAGGTCCAGAGGCCGCTTTCGGCCGGGAAAGGCGGACGCGGCCGGGGCGTTCCCCGCTTGCCTTCGACCGAGGCCATGAGGGCGGTTTCCTCCCCGCAGACAAAGGCGCCGGCGCCGATGCGCAAGTCGATATTGAAGCTGAAAGGCGATTCGAAGACGCCGCTGCCCAGCAGGCCGTGTTGTTTGGCCTGCCGGATGGCGATCTGCAAACGGCTGATGGCCAGGGGATACTCGGCGCGCACGTAGATGAAGCCCTGGTTGGCGCCCACGGCGTATGCGGCCACGGCCATCCCCTCCAACACGCTGTGCGGATCGCTCTCCAGCACGCTCCGGTCCATGAAGGCCCCGGGGTCCCCTTCGTCGGCATTGCAGATCACGTACTTCTGGGGGTTCGCAGTCTTGGCCACGGTGGCCCATTTCAGCCCGGTCGGGTAGCCCGCCCCGCCCCGCCCGCGCAACCCGCTCTTGATCATCGTGTCAATGACTTCCTTGGGAGTCATTTCGCGCAACACATCGTGCAGTCCCTGGTAACCCTCGGCGGCAATGTAGGACTCGATTCGTTCGGGGTCCACATAACCGCTGTTGGCCAGCACGATCGGCTTTTGGCCCGTGAAAAACGGGTGGTTCGGGTCCCCGCGCCCAACCGAGGTCTGGCCGCCCTTAATCGAGCCTATCAGCGACGGCGCCTCTTGCGGCGTGACTTTGAGGTAGAGCGGACCCTGCCCTCGGGTCTCGATTCGCACCGTCGCGCCCTCGGGCTCCGCCTTGGAATCGATCTGCACCAGCGGCCCCTGGCAGCACAATCTCATGCAGCCCACCCCGCGCACTTCCACCTCCTCGGCCAGCCCCGCCTCCTTCACCGCCTTTTCCAGGCCCTCTTTGACCCCCTTGGAGCCGGAGGACATGCAACCCGCCGCCAGGCAGCAGCGCACCACATACTTTTTTTGCGAAGCCCGTTCCCGCTCCGCAATTTCGATCAGGTCATCGATGATCATCGCCGAGCCATCCTTTCAAGTGTTCGCGGGCCGATTCGGGCGTTTGCCGGGGCGTGACCGCCCCGTCATACACCACGGCCGGGGCAATCCCGCAAGCGCCAATGCACCGCGCCGTCAGCAGCGAAAGCTCGTTGTCCGGGGTCGTTTCTCCCGCCTTGATTTTCGCCTCTGCCTCGACCGCCCCAAGCACTTGGTCGGCCCCTTTGACGTAGCAAGCCGTCCCCATGCAGACGACGCACGTGTGCCGGCCTTGCGGTTTGAGCGTGAAAAAGTGATAAAACGTGGCCACGCCATAGACGCGGCTGGCGGGAAGCTTGAGTTTATAGGCAACAAACAACAGCAGGTCGTCTTCCAGGCAGCCGAACAATTCCTGGGCCTTGTGCAGGACCTCGATCAGCGCGTCCTGCTTGAATTGGTGCTTCTTCATCTGCGCCTCGAGGATCTTGAAGCGCTTGTCCCCGCTGGCGTGCTCCAGGATTCCGGGCAACCGGTTCCGTCTTTTATTTATAAGCGTCGCAATCATATCGCTCTGCCGGCGTTGGGACTGCCGCGAGGACCGGCACGGGTGCTTGGGTGCCGGCGCCTCTGGCAACTCCCAGCCATAACCTAGCAGCACTTTCTGAATTGGCTGCCCGGGAATTGGCAATTATTCCACATTTCTTGCGGCCCCTACTCTCCGATGATCTTCACCAAAACCCGCTTGCGACGCCGGCCGTCGAATTCGCCGTAAAAAATCTGTTCCCAGGGACCGAAGTCCAGTTTGCCTTTCGTGATGGCCACGACGACCTCGCGGCCCATCACCTGGCGTTTCATGTGCGCGTCCGCATTGTCTTCGCCGGTGCGGTTGTGCTGGTACTGGGCGGTGGGCGCGTGCGGCGCCAGGCGCTCCAGCCAGACGTCATAATCGTGGAGCAGTCCCTCCTCCGCGTCGTTGATGAAAACCGAAGCGGTGATGTGCATCGCGTTGACCAGGCAGAGCCCTTCCTGGACGCCGCTCTTGCGCACGAGGTCTTGGACGGGGCTGGTGATATTCACGAACCCGCGACGGTTGGGCACTTCAAACCACAGGTGTTCGGTTAGGCTTTTCACGCCGCCAGTATGCCACGGACGGCCAACAGGAGCAAACAGAGGAAACGGAGACCGAAAAGAGAATCTCTGTTCTCTCCGTTTCCTCCTGTTCAATACCGAGCGGCTCAGGTGAAAACCCGTTTTAGATACTCGAGGCTCCGGGTGGCGATGGCTTCGGGACCTTCGTCGAACTTGAACACTTCCACCGAGACAAAACCATCGTATCCGACTTCTCTCAAGGCGGCGGCGATGGGCACGAAATCCACGTCACCGAAACCGGGCCCTCTCAAGTTCCGGTCGTTGGCATGGAAATGAGCGAAGTGGGGCCACGACTCGCGGATGATTTGCGGGATCGGCTTTGACTCGGAGCATAGCGCCTTCACATCGAGAATGATTTGGAAGCTGGGCGAGGACAGTTGGCCGACAAACTCGATGGCCTGAGCGGCGGTGTTGATGAAGTTGGTCTCGGCCGGGCTGAGCGGTTCGAGGCAGATCGTGACGCCGCGCGCCTCGGCTGCGGCTACCGCCGGACGGAAGGTCTCCAGCGCCCATTGCCGGGCCTGGCCGGGGGAAACCCCCGGCAGGACGTTGCGCTGCTTTGGCGAGCCGACCACCATCCGGGTGCCCCCCAGGTCGGCGCAAAACTCCACCAGGTCGCAAAGGTAACGGGCCGTGCGCTGCCGAATCGCCAGGTCGGGGTGATTGACATGAAGGCCCTCGGGCTTCACCAGCACCCAATGGATGCCTGCGATTTGGATTCCGCGCCGGGCGGCCGCCTCGCGCATCCGGCCCCGTTCTCCTGCCGAAATATCCGTCACCGCCGGCGCCAGGGTAAAGGGAGCGATCTCCACGCCATCGAAGCCAAACCGCGCCGCCGCGGCCAGCGTGTCCTCGAGATTCCAGCCTTGAAAAATTTCGTTGCAGATGGCGAATTTCATGCGCAAAGGTTTGCGCTTTGGTCCCTCGAGCACAAGGAGGAACGCGCAGACGGGCGCGTTTCACTCTTTTGCGCGGCCTAATCCTAATCCTAATCTCCTTCCTTTTCATCCTCGACTAGGGGATTCATCTGGATCAAGATTAGGAGAAGAATTAAGGATTAGGATTAGGATTAGGATTAGGATTAGGATTAGGATAAATGCGCCCCTGCGCAGACACGGCTGCTGCATTCTGGGTGGAAAACGCCGTTGCCGGCGGGTATGATGGATTCCTATGGTCAAGACAGACAAGCCGCCGGCGGACGCCGAGTTGAAACGGCGAATTCAGGAGTTGATTGATTATAAAGGCGGGGGGTTCAACCCGGAGGACGTGGCCGACATCATCGAGAACGCGCTCAAACTGCTGGCCGACGTGAAGGACAGCGGCGACGTGCGCGTGATTCGAACAGCCGTTCGCGAGTTGCGCTATGCCTTCAGGCTCTTTGCCCCGTATGGCCAGGTCCGCAAAGTCACCATCTTCGGTTCGGCGCGCACTCTGCCGAGCCGGCTCGAGTACCAGCAGGCCGTGGAGTTCGGCGGCAAAATCGCCCAAGCCGGCTTCATGGTCATCACCGGCGCCGGCGGCGGCATTATGCAGGCCGGCCACGAAGGCGCCGGGCTGGAAAGGAGCTTCGGGGCCAACATCCGCCTGCCCTGGGAACAAGCCGTCAACCCGGTCATTCGCGAAGACAAAAAGCTGGTCACTTTCAAATACTTCTTCACCCGCAAGCTCATCTTCATCCGCCACTCCGATGCGATCGCGCTGTTTCCGGGCGGGTTCGGCACCATGGACGAAGGCTACGAGGCGCTGACCCTCATGCAAACCGGCAAGAGCCAGTTAATGCCCCTGGTCCTGATCGACCGGCCCGGAGGCACCTACTGGAAAACGTGGGATAAACATGTCCGCGAACAGCTGCTGCGCGACCTCCTGATCTCTCCGGACGACCTGAACCTCTACCAGATCACCGACGACACCGACCAGGCCGTCAAGCTCATCACCCGCTTTTACCGGAATTTCCACTCGTCCCGTTTTGTCAAAGACCTCTTCGTCATCCGCCTCAAGCATCCCCCCACCGACACCGCCCTCCAGGCCCTCAACGAGGACTTCGCAGACATCATCATCGGCCCCGAAATCAAGCGCCTCGAAGCCGCTCCCGAGGAAATCGCCGACGGCGAATTTGTGGACCTGCCGCGCATCGGCTTCGGCTTCAACCGGCGCGATTACGGGAGGCTCAGGCAGCTTATTGACGCGCTCAACGGACTCTGAGTGACATCAAGAACACAACCAAAGCAGTATTCGTGTTACGACCAATGAAAGCATCCTTTAAACATCTGTTAGGACTGCCCATGCTGCTCGCCGGTCTCGGCTTGATACCGGCTGGCCGGGTGGTTGCTGGCATCAACTTGTCCGTAGCCGGCCGCGGCAGCCAGGCGGTTCTCTCCTGGTCCAACTCGTCGACCTATTACGATCTCCAGTGGCGCACGAACCTGGCCTCCGACTCCTGGAACACCGCCGCAAACAATATTGCTTGGGTCGGCAACCGGTATTATGCCACCAATCCCATCGTGGCCGCATCCCGATTCTTCCGGCTGGCTTCCCGCGATGCTTTTACCAATGCCTACACGCAGTTGTTCGAATATGATCCCGACATCGAGAATGGCGTTGCCATCCAAAAGAACAGCCGTTCGTTCACCGTTGCGCAGCAGGACTCGACCAATTTTTTGATTAGCTTTCCAGGTACTAACCTCGACCTGCCCGTGGTGCTCTCGGACGATACGCTCCGCAATACCACCCGGCCAATTGTCTTCCCGAGCTTCAACGTGCCGGACGTCCTTCTATTGTCGGACGGCGTTAACAAGGTCTTCACCTATATCGGTCGGGATGAAAGCGATAACACGAACGCGTCGCTTAACCTCGCCTGCTGGACGGAAGCCAAGGGGTCGCTGGCCGCCTCTGACCTGGCGGGCACTTGGGTGTTAAGCGGATATTCTATTCCCAATCTGCGCGATACTTCGAGCGGATTCAGTCCCCAGCAACTCATCACGACAATTACGGCCATAGGTACGAACAAAATTTCGATCTCGTCGTCCAAACTGCCTGGCGCCGCCACAATTTCAGGCATGGAGGCCACCTGGGACAACGTGCCTTTGAACACGGGCGCCGGGATACTGCAGACCCTGAAGATCACGTCGAACGGCCTGGGGTTAAGCATGTATTTCGTGGTGACCGAATTAAATGATCCGACCGGCGTTTCGGTGACGGTCTTATTGGGGACGAAACTGTGAGCCCGTAAATGGAGGTCCCGTCATTGTCCACGCGGAGATCGTAATCGGCGACTCGATTGTGACGCTGTCCGATGAGTTGGACGGGTTCGGAAACCGTTCGCCCGAATCGCTCAAGGGAACGCCTGTGAACTTCATGTTATATGTGGAAGAATCTCTGTGGACTGTGGACTGTGGCCCCCCCGCTCCACACGCTCCACGCTCGACACGCTCCACGCTTCGGCCCCACCGGCCTCACGGCGTAAGCCGGAGAAAATCGACCCGGCGGACATAACCGGCGTCATTTTCGACGATGAAGATATTTCCCTGGGCGTCCATGGTAACGCTTCGCACCTCGCTGACTTTATAGCCGGGCGAATAGAACCATTGGCCATCGCCCGAGTGAGAGCCGGGCTGGCCGTCAACAAAGACGTGCAGGATGCCCGCCGCATCGACGTAAAGGACCTGGCACCCTTGATCGGTGCCGAGCAGGTAACCGCCGGTTGGCACAGGCCACACGGCGCGCACTTGGTAAAGTCCGTTAGTGCCGGCCAGGGTCCCGTCCACCACATTGTTGGTGCCGCCATTGCCGAACAGTTGGGTGGGGTTGCCGGCCCTGGCGCCGCTGGCCGGCAAAAGATAGACCTGGTTGGCCCCGCGGTCCGTCACAATCAGATTGCCGGCGGCGTCGACGATGAAATTGCCCACATCGTTGAAGTTGGGCTTGTTGACGGCCTGGATGCCGCCCGCTGGGGTCCACTGCTTCACATTGTGTCCGTCGCCAAAATAAGCCAGCGTCCGGTCGTCTTTTACCCACAGACCCCGTCCGCTCGTGATGCCGTTGGCGTCGGTGAAGAGGGTGGTCAGGACCCCGTTGGTATCCAGCCACCGCACCTTGCCATTGCCGGTGTCCAGGACATAAACCACGCCGCCGCCGCCCACCCAAAGGCCGTTGGGAAAACTCAGCGCGACGTTCGTGCCCGTGGCCGGGGTGTCGGGACCATTGCCCGGGGCATGGGTCCCGGCAACGGTGTGGATGCGGCCGTCAGGTGTGAGCTTCAAGACTGAATGGCTGTTCTTGTCTGCGATGAAGAGGTTGCCCGATGGGTCCGCCAGGGCGATGTGTGGACGGGATAACGCCGCATTGGTGGCGAAGCCGCCTTCGAAACTGGTTTGCCAATAATTCACCCCATCCACCCCGCCTTCGTTGCCGCTCCCGGCCACGGTGTGCAGGTTGCCATAAGAGCGCGTCAGGTTGCTGAAACCGCCCGGGTTCCCGGCCGAGATATCGAGCCCCAGGAGCCGGTAGAAGGCATTATGCGGCGGCGGGGTCAACCGGGCCTGGCCTGCCGCACCCGTCGTGAACGAGCACAGCAGCGGGAGCCAGGGGCCTTCCGGCGTGCCGGCGCTCTCCACCGTGCAGACGCCGGCGCCGGACGCATTAGTCCAGCAAACCAGGCCATTCGGGCTAAACGCCGAAATGCGAAAACCCTCGAGGACGGGCGGGAGCGGTTCAGGGACAAAATCCAGCCCGCGAAAGGCGGTGGCGCCGGAAGCCGCCAGCACGGCGGGCACCGCCTCGGGCCCCGTATCCACAAGGCTCACCAGGCGGTTGTTGTTCGACGAACCGCTATCCACCGTGGTGGCATACAGCACCGGCTTGGGGCCGGAAAAATCCACCGTCACGCCGTAGGCGCCGCTGCCGGCGCCCGTCGAGACTGTGTAGGCCAATCCCCAGGTCCCGAGGCCGTTCGTCCATTTTTCGATGCCGCCCCCGGAGGCGGTCCGCTGGTCGGCCACATAAGCCACCGTCAGGTCCGGGCTGAGGTCGAACCCGGCCGGTTGGCTCCCCGAACCGGTCGCAAAGAGCAGGTTGGTCGGCGTGCCGGTCTTGGGCAAGCCGCCGCCCTGGAATGTGTAAATCCCGCTGGCCCCTTTCTGCGTCGAGAAATAAAGGTTCCCGCCCAGGGCCCGGACGGCGATGGTATTGCCGCCGCTGCTCTGGACGCTGACGGGCGTCTGCGGGGGATTGAACCAGTAAGTGCCGTTGGGGGCGCCGGCGGTCCAGAAGTTGTTCGTCCCGTCGGTCGTGGCGCCGCGAATGTTGTTGCCGCTATAAACCGTGGCGCTGGTCTGCACCAGAGTGTAAACGCCCCGGGCGCTGACCGTGCCAAGGCCGCGCGGGACCGCCACCCCGGCTTGGTTGGCCAGGGAGCCGCTGACCGTGCCGCGCCCGGCGTGGTAGCCGGCGAAGCTCAGCACAGTGCCGTCCAGCGACCGAGCCAACCCGCCCTCGGAACCGGCCGTGCCACTGACCAGCAGGGCGCCCTCGCCGGCATCCGGAACCGCCACGCTGTTCACCAGCGTCCCGCCGGGCGTAAATTGATCGATATAGACCGTATTCCCGGAGCTCGCCAGCGCCTGGCGGCTGTCGCCCACGCGCAACACCGCCAGGTTGCCCGGCGTAAAGAACGGATTTTGGGCGGCGGCCCCCAGAGGCAGGGCCAGGGCGGCGACTGCGAGCAGCGGCTTAAAACAGTGGGAAATCAGGGTCACACCTCCGCATTCCGACACATCTGGTTCTGCTGTCCGCTCGTCTTGAACATCTTCTGGCCGTTGTTGCCATGGGCCGTCACGTAATACCGGCCATTCTTACTGCTCAGCCCTCGGGTTGCCCTACAGCGTGTGGCGACCAACCACTCTCCCTCTCCCCATCCGATGGGGAGAGGGCCGGGGTGAGGGGCCGTCCGTCCGTAGTGCATCCCACGGACTCCTCAGTAAACCGAGCGCGCAAGGCCAGCCATGACGGGCTGGAGAGTACCCAGGCCTTTGAGTGCTGGCAAGCGCTTTGTGCCTGGTTGACAACCCTCGGAGAATGGGCTGGAATAACAGCAGGTCTAAGGCACAAGCGCGCACAATCATGGTTCATCGCCACCTCAACCATCAGGAATTGACCCTCGCGGCCATCGATGACGTCATTTCTCGCGGCAACCGCAAGGACTGGGCCGGGTTGCGGGAGGCCGTTCTGGCCGACCCGGCATGTCTGAAGAAGGTGCTCCAGGTGTGCCGGGCCCATGTTGCCGATCCTCGGGCCCAACGTTATCATTTCTGGATGCACTATGCCCAAGAACGCATCGCTGCCTGAATGGGAACAGGTTCTGTCTGCCGCGGCCCATTTGCAACAATTGTTGCCCCATGCGGTGCTGGTGGGGGGAACGGCTTCGGCCCTCCATGCGCGTCATCGGTTCTCGCGTGATGCGGACCATGTGTTGACTGATTTGCGGGAACGTTTCGACAAGATTCTCGCGCAGTTGGAGTCGGCAGCAGGGTGGAAGACGGCCCGCGTCCAGCGGCCGGTTCAAATACTGGGCAGCCTGGACGGCATCGAAACCGGCATTCGCCAGTTGATTCGCCAAGTGCCCCTGGAGACCACCGTTGTCGAATACGGCGGCCAAGCCATTACGGTGCCGACGAAATCAGAAATCCTGCGGATCAAAAGCGCGCTCATCCTCAGACGAAATGCAACGCGCGATTATTTGGGTTTTGTTGCCTTGGCCGAGCAGTTGGGCGAAGAGCAAACCGCCGAAGCCCTGAAGGATTTCGATCGGTTGTATCCGCAGCCCAACAAAGCCTCCGCCTTGCAGCAGTTGCAGATCCAATTGGCCAACCCGCTTCCTTATGATTTGGAGGAGGCAAGGCTGGCGGAGTATAAGCGCCTCGCTCCCAAGTGGCACGATTGGAAAAAGGTGGCAAAGGCCTGCGCCCACTGCGCCACCGCCATCTTCGAGCGTGCCTCCGCTTCCGAAACGGAGCGCAACAAAAAGAAGAAGCCCAAATGATGGAACCCCGGAGTCGCGGCGTAGCGGCGACCCCCGGTCGACCGTGGCGACGGTTAGGCGCCCCGGGCCGCCGCGCCAGAACCCTACGTGGTCATGAGCATAAATACCATGAATGCCATGACGTTTGCGGCAAGGGATTTTTGGTAACTATTCGGGCGCGCTTGCACTGGGGCCCGGGACGGCGCCGGGAGGTTTGCGTAGAGTCGTTCCCTTCCCCCTCACCCTGGCCCGCAACATGGCAACGAAAGGTCGCCGGAACTAATCCGGCGAATTCTCTTGGAACATTACCTCCACCACCGGGATTTCCCACTCTGACACCTGGTATCGTTCGCGCCTGGTTTGTTCAGCGTCCTGGTCGGCGCTCCAGCAAACCATGGCCAGTACCCGAATGTCACGAACCGCCGCCAGTCGGCCAGCCCAATCCGTCTCTGCTTTGCGCGAGAGACGCGCGACACACACGTCGCCCCCATCAAAAAGACCAATGCCATTCCCATCCAGGGAGCGCATCGCCAGCTTGTCCCCGTGGACCAGACGCCCCAACGCGGCATGGATTTGAGATTTCTTCGGGAATCTCCCCGGATATCCCAAGTGGATATCCTCCAGGCCGAGCGTTTCGTAGTTCAACACATCACTCGTCTCGGTTCTCCATTTTTGATCAAACTCCCGAAGGGCTATAGCTGGACCGGTCAGCGTATCAGGCAGGGACGGGCGAACGTCCAAGCGATCAACAACCGACAAGGTTTTCCTTGCGCGCGTCATTCCCACGTAAAAAGCCCGCCGGCTTTCCTCAAGCTTCGCTCGATCCTGCCGCGCCGGCCAGGTCCCGACGAGCAGGACGTGGTCGTACTCCGTGCCTTTGGCGGAGTGGACAGTGCTCAGGATCACGCCGTCCCCATAGCTGAATTCGCGCCGGCTTTCGGCGCAGGCCTCATACAAAAACTCCAGCGACTCACAGATCGGCAGCTCCGCGTCAGTGGATTCAACCTCCCATCCATCCAACAATCGAATAAGAAACCGCACCCAAGGATCGGCGCTTCCGGCTCCAAACATCGCTGTCGCCATTGAACTCAACTCAGTGGCCCGCTTCGATGTGTTATGAATCCCGTCCAGATGGTGCAAAAACCGCCGAATCTCCCGAATTTGGTGCAGCGGGGCCATTTTATCCCGTTGTGCCACCCAACGAATCGGAATCGCAGCCGCTTCTGCCAATGTGCGTACCTGGGCCAATTCCCGATGAGTGCTGGATAGAACGGCCATTTGCGACCAGTCGCCCGCTCCCAGTTCGCGCAGGCGCTGGATTTCGGCGATGGCCGCCTCAGCTTGGGCGCGGCCATCCGAAACGCGGATTACCTGCACCTTGCCGTTCGTGGCCGCATCACGCTGGCCAAACTCACCGCCGGCTGGCAGCATTTCCCGGCGCCGATCAATACGGATCGGGTGGTCGGTCTTCATCCGATCCGTGTTACAAGCAATGAACTGGTTCGCGGCTTCGATGATGTGGCGAGTGGACCGGTAGTTCTCAACGAGGTAATGCACAGCGGCGTCGTAATCCTTCCTGAATCGGCGGATGAACTCCACGTTAGTGCCGCGGAAGGCGTAAATGTTCTGATCGTCGTCTCCGACCGCCAGAATGGAGAGTTTGAGTTCGGGCTCATCCAGTGTCTTGCCGGCAATGGCGCCGATCATCTCGTATTGCGGGCGGTCGATATCCTGATACTCGTCCACCAGAATATATTGGAAACCCGCCAGCAGCCGATCCCGCACGTCGTCAGGCTCGATCCCCGGGGGAGTGGTCTCGCCGCGCAGAAGTTTCACGGCGTCGTCAATGAGAGCGTCGAAATCGATTGGGGCCGAATTCTTTTCCGTGCGGCCAGCGAAGGAATAACCCAGCAAACGCATCGCCAAGCCATGATAAGTCAGCACGGTAACCCCCTTCGCGTCATCGCCCACAAGGTCTCTGAGACGCCGCCGCAGATCAATCGCGGCCTGCCGGTTGAAACAGCACACCAGCACGCCTTGGGGTCGGACGCGCTCGACCCGAACAAGATAAGCGCAGCGGTGGACGACGGTCTTGGTCTTGCCGGAGCCAGGACCGGCCAGGATCAGCAAATTCCGCCCTATGGGAGCCGTTACCAGTTTGATTTGGGCTGGATTAGCCAGATCCGTGACAATCCGTTGGTAGGATTGAGCGGTAGTCGCGTGCTTCAGCAATTCCGGCTTGGTGCCGAGATAGCGCCGGACGAACTCCTCTTTGCCAAGGGAAAAGTAGGCCAGCACCAGACCCAGGGCTTCCTGAATCCGCTCCAATCCACGCCGCGCGAATTCACTCATAACATGCACCTGGAGAACGCGCTCGCGGTAGTGATGCTCCAGAGGTTGGTAGTCGCTGGCCTTGTACTTTTCCCCTTTGGCCTGCGGTTGCAAGCGGATGGTCATGGCGGCGCGGAACACCGCCAGCCCCTGCTGCAAGATGATGACTCGCTGTTCGTGCAAATACATCAGCGCCCGCTCCATAGCTGCGGCAGGATCCTTCAATTCCGAACGGAGCAGGAGATCCCGCTGGATGGCATCCTGCATTTCCTGGAAGGAGAACTCGACGAGCAAATCGGCGCAGGCAGGGGTGTCGGCGGGAACTTTGGCCAAGAGCACATCCAGGACCACGGAGGCCACCCGCCGCCGTTTTTCAGCCAATTCACCAATGGCGGTCCAGCTTCGCTTTACGCGGACCCGGCACGAGTCCTGCGCGATATGCCTCAGTTCAATGCTGCCGTGGGTTCCCGCGAAGCCTCGGCCGTCCTGGCTCAGGCTCCTGAGCAAGGCGCGCAGGATCTCGGTCGAGGACTCCAGTTGCTCGTCTCGCAAGCCCTGGTTCAGCAGGCGGAGATTCAATGGCATCCAACCCTCTGGGTCGGGTTCTTCCTTCGCCAGCAATTCCACCAACCCGCGGTCCAGTTGAAGCACTCGGTCCAACCGGAGACGGGAATGATCGGCTACTTTGTAACGGACGAAGGCATTGAGAAGCATGTCTCTCTTCATCAACCCTGCCTGAGCCATGCTGCCCATGATCTTCAGCACTTTTGCGCTCACATATTCGGGATTGGCTCCGGTCTTGCCTTTGGCGTATTCGGTGAACTCGGGCAGGAGCGCCAGGCTGTCCACAGTCAGATGGTCGGATGGGCCGGAGTTTATCACCTCGCGCAGGATGGCCATCCACAGGTGTTGTTCTTGTTGGGATAAGTTCAGCGGCGCCATTTTCTCAGCGGCTTCGCCCAGATCCTTCACCAAAGGCCGAGCCTGGAATACCTGGGTGACATTTTCGTCCCGCTGAATGAAATCGGCTCGCTCCAGCCAGGAGATCGCGGCGCGCACCTTGGTGTCCGCATCCCGCTCTTCCATGGTGAAGCTCGTCTCGACATCCTCATCGCGCAGAATTTCCCCGGTGGTAATGACCACTTCCTGGCGCTCACCCTTGGCCGCCTTGCGCAGACCTCGCAGAATTTGGGCTATGTCGCGGCGCGTCAGTTGCGAGAATGCGCCCATACGAAATTGGCGCTCGCAATCGGCTTCCTCAAAAAGAAGCACGCAGTCCGCCATTCGCCCATCCCTGCCCGCCCGTCCGGCCTCCTGCAAATAGTTTTCCAGTGATCCCGGCGTGTCGGCGTGGATGACTAATCGCACGTCGTCCTTGTCAATTCCCATGCCGAACGCATTTGTGGCACAAATGACCTGCATTTCGCCGGCCAGGAACTCGTCTTGCACCCTTTTCTTTTCAGACGGTGCCAATCCAGCGTGAAATCGCTCCACCCGCCAGCCCTTTTCTCGCAGGTATTCAGCCGTTGACTCCGTCTCTTGACGCGTGGCGCGGAAAACGATGGCGCAGCCCTCCATCAACCGCTCGGAAAGCAATTCGTGAACCCGCTCCAGCTTGCTGTAGCTGGTAATCGTCTGCACTCCAAAATGCAGGTTTTGACGCTCAACGCCTCCTTCGTATAGCGCCAACTCCCGGCCGGTTTGAGCCTTGAAATACTCCAGAATCTCTTCCTTAACGTCGCGCTTGGCCGTGGCGGTGAAGCCGGCAATGGCCGGTATCTCGACGCCTTGTTCCTTCGAAAACTCACGGATGAAGCGCCCCGCATAGAGGTAATCAGGCCGAAAATCGTGCCCCCATTTCGACAGACAATGGGCCTCGTCGAAAACCCAGCAGCCGATTTCCCGTTGGGCGATAGCGTCGTGAAAGGAACGGTTGCGCAGTTGCTCTGGTGAAACATATAACACCGCCACCCCTCCCAAGCATACTTGCCGCAGCACGTCGCCACGCTCCAGAGGGGTTAGCAGCCCGTAGAGGGCCGCGGCAAACGGGGTGCCCGTGCGCCGAACCAACCCGTCCACCTGATCTTTCATCAAGGCCTGAAGTGGGGAAATCACAATCGTCAGCACCCCACGGCGGTAATTGCGGACCAGAGCAGGCAATTGAAAGCACAGCGATTTTCCACCCCCTGTCGGCAAGACCGCGAGCAGGGATTCATTCCGAAGCCCGGCTTCAACAAGGTCACGTTGCAGACTGCCGCCCTCTTTATTGGCTGGCACCGGACGGAAATCCTCCCACCCGAAGAACAAGCGCAATTGCTCGCGCGCGTTATGGGTTTTGCGGCAATAGCCGCAATTTTCAGATTTGCACGGAACCTCGCGCACCCGCCGAATCAAATTTCCAGTCGCCGGGTGCTCATGGCGCACCCATGGCGGAAGAACAGAATTCGACCCAGCCACCCGCAGCCAGGTCAGAGCATAAGCCAGCGCCTGCCTCTGGGCACTGGTCTGCAAAAGGGTTTCCTCGGCGGCCACGCGGGCACAACTCCAACGACCGAACATTTCCCCGCACAATTCCAAGGATTTTGTTTTGGTCGGTTTCGTTCCAGCGAGAGCTTGGAAAACTATTTCCATGCCCGAAGCGGGGTGATCATCCGGCCCATCCGGGGTCGCCAACAGAAAATAGAGCAACTCAAAAAGGCGCGGTTCCGTCTGCCGAAGCCCGTCCAGAGAACGGAACTCGTCCGCAAACAGGATTGCGGCTTGGCGCGCGTCCGCCACCGGATCGTTCACGCTCTCACGCACCAGTTTGTAATCCTTCACCAGCCGATGATACGGATTCTCCGGAAAGCAGATGGGCGAGAGCACCAAGGTATCGATGATAGGCAGTTGGAGAATCGGCAGCCTCGGTGCCCGTTCCCGCAAAATAGGAAGGTCATGGCGGACGAGATTATGGCCGAGAAGGCATTTAGCCCCTTGGGCCAGTTTGTTGAGTTCGCTTGATGCTCCCTCGAATGACCCGCTTCCTGAACGCCCCAGAGTCAACCTGCCCAGGACAGCGCCGAATTTGAGAATTTTGCCTTGATGGGAAACTTCGAGATCGAGCAGCAGGGCGCGTCCCAGCAACGCGTCAAGCGCGCCGTGTTTGCCCCATTCGCTTTCACTTGACTGCACGTCCATGCTCGTAGGGCCATTATAGCTGGACAACGAGAGCGATGTCCAAGATTTGCATCTCGCTCATTGCCTTTCCATGCGGCCAAACGGGGCCGAGTGTGTCAGCCGCCAAATCCTGCCGGCTTCTTGGCGGTTTCGGCGCGGCACGGGGGCGCTGGCGCGTGGTCGCGCCTGAGGACCGGCTCAGCGGCTGAAAGTTGCGCGGCAGCGAAGCCGGCCCTCGGCCGACCTGGCCGGCAAAATGCCGCCGCCGGGTGAACGCGACAGTCGAGACGCAAGGTTGTTCGCGCAACTCCCCGAAAGCGGCGCTGTCGCGCCACGCTCCAAAACCTGTCGGTATTCCGGGTGCGCCGGGCGAGGGCCCGCCTCCGAATCGGCCTTCCAGAGGACTGTTCGCAGTCCGTGAGCACGTTTTCGGTGAGGCCCTCGCGGGCCAGACCAGAACAGTTAGGCCGGGAATTTCACGCCTCGGGACGTGCGTGACAGCTCCGCTAGGAGCGGCATGTTTATAGGAACGCGGCCCCACAAGGCCCCTCTCAAGCTCCGTCAGGAGCGGCATGTCAGCCCTCCGGACCGTGCTGCCCTGACATGCCGCTCCTGACGGAGCTTTGCCGAGGTGGCGGCCGAACTCATGGCTCCGGCTCATGAAATATCCGGGTTACGGTCCCGGATTTCTGGCGGGATAGACCCGCCCGACAGTAAAAAACAACCAATACAGCCAACACAGCCAATGGAGCATTTGCCCTCCCGCCCCCAATTGTGCCAAACATCGTGCCTATGAACGCGGCACAATCCGCAGGATTCAAGACTCAACGTCGGATGTTCAAAAGTGTCCAGACGCAGGTGTCGAGGGTCGAGGGAACGGAGTCCCGCCCCTCGCCCCTCGCCCCTTCCCGGCCCATCCCGCACTCCGCACCCCGCATTTCAATGTGCCGCACCTCGCCGAAGCGCCGGTCAGCGAGGCCATTTCTTCTCTGCACGGCAGGATTAACCGCAAAGAACGCAGAGATCACAAAGAAGGGCCTTTTTCTTCCCAGGTCTTTGCAGCCGGTTCCTTCCAGTCGCCGGCGTCCCATCCTTCACGCTCCACGCTCCCCACGCTCCCGTCGCGGCCTTGCCGCCCTGCCCCCGCCAATGTCAATCCAACCGAATCCAACCAAATCCAACCAAATCAAGGTGGAATTGAAAAATATTTGCTGGTCGGCCTGGCCGGGGTCGCGGCCTGCTCTTACCCCACTTCTCCGCTTGGTTAACGAGGCTCCGCCCCAGACCGTCTCTGCGATGGAATGTGCTGGGTCAGGCCCATTGAGAATTGAGTATTGAGAATTGGTCATTGGTTATT
>Ga0187857_10001189_pt1 | contig 27867 bp, 30 predicted proteins | sample June2016WEW_8_10_FD_132984 | JGI IMG/M metagenome (GOLD analysis project Ga0187857, IMG submission 132984) | Peatland microbial communities from SPRUCE experiment site at the Marcell Experimental Forest, Minnesota, USA - June2016WEW_8_100 | ecosystem: Environmental > Terrestrial > Soil >... | reverse complement strand
GTGCGCGCCTCGTCGATCAGAATCGAGTCCACTTCGTCCACGATCGCGAAGTTGTGCTCGCGCTGGACGTAGTCCTCGATGTTGAACTTCATGTTGTCGCGCAGGTAGTCGAAGCCGAACTCGTTGTTCTGGCCGTAAGTGATATCGGCGCGGTAGGCGAGCTTGCGCTCCTGGTCGGTCACGCCGTGAACGACGACGCCGACCGTCAGGCCCAGGAATTTATAGATGCGCCCCATCCATTCGGAGTCGCGCCGGGCCAGGTAGTCGTTGACGGTGACGATGTGCACGCCGCGTCCCGCCAGCGCGTTGAGGACGGCGGGCAGAGTGGCGACGAGAGTCTTGCCCTCGCCGGTTTTCATTTCGGCGATTCGCCCCTGGTGCAGGATCATTCCGCCGATCAGTTGCACGTCGAAGTGGCGCTGGCCGATCGTCCGCTTGGAGCCCTCGCGCACGACGGCGAAGACTTGCGGCAGGATTTCGAGCATCGCATCGTCGCGCCGCTCGCGATCTTCGATCGCGCTGATATTCGCCTTCCATTCGGCGATTTTGCTGCGCAGTTCGTCGTCGCTCAGCGCCGAGGTCTCGGCTTCGAGCCGGTTGATCTCGTCTACGTCGGGACGCAGCCGTTTGATTTCGCGTTCGTTCTTCGAGCCGAAGATTTTCCGCGCTACGAGGGAAATAGCTGAAGCCATCTTATATGAGCGATTTTCGCGGCAAGTGTTTTTTTGAGATCAGGTTCTCGACGAGCCAGAGCGATGCGGTCTGACCGGTGGCACAGTGAAAGAGTGAAACAACTCCGCAAGTTTAGCTGGAAATCATCTTATCCCGAAATCGGGTCGGTAGGCAGGGGGTCATTCCCTGCACCAGGGTAAGGAGAGCGGACTAGCGCTCGATTCGGACGGCGGATTCGACCTGCGGGCCGAGAAATCTGCGACCGACGCGGACGAAACGATCGGGGGTCTCGGTCACGAAGAAACTCTGAATCCCTTTGCCGGTGCGCCGGGCGAGCTTGAGAATCCGCAGCCGGTCGCGCACGTCGGCCGCGGTCGCAGTCGCGGAGTCCACGATCTTCACGCGGGGCCCAAGAATTCGCGCGAACATATCGCGCAGCAGCGGGTAATGGGTGCATCCCAGCAGCAGCGTGTCGATGCCGCTCTGTTTGAGACTCTCGAGGTAGTGGGCGACGGTCAATTCCGCGACCGCATTGTCGGTCCATCCTTCCTCGGCCAGCGGCACCAGCAGCGGGCACGCGCGCGTGTAGATTTCGGAGCGCGGGCTTAGCCGCTGGATCGCGCGCGTGTAAGCGCCGGACGCGATCGTTGCTTCGGTGCCGATCACGCCTATTCTGCCGTTGCGCGAAGCCTTGACGGCGGCGCGCACGCCCGGCTCGATCACGCCGATCACGGGGATCATCGTGTCCGACGCGATTGCGTCGAGCGCGACCGCGCTGGACGTGTTGCAGGCGACCACCAGCATCTTGATTCCCTTGGCGAGCAGGAAGCCGGTGTTCTCCTTCGAGTAGCGGACGATGACTTCGTTGGATTTCGTGCCGTAGGGAAGCCGGGCAGTGTCGCCGAGGTAGATGAAATCTTCATTGGGCAGAGCCGCGGTCAGCGCTTTCAGGACGGTGAGTCCGCCGATTCCCGAATCGAACACGCCGATGGGCCGATCGATCGCCGCGCGCGAGCCGCGAAGAAGTCCGTTGGAAGGCGCGATCGAATTTGGCCGGGTTGCAGATTTTTTACGGGTCGGCATTATTTTTGAATCCGCGGGTGTGCGGCCCGTGCTCAGTCGCGCGCGAGGCGGTTGCCGATTATAGCCGGCCGTGAGGGCGCCGCGCCAAAGACGCTTTCATGGACGCTGGCCGCTTCCATGCACAGATAGGCGGGGATTTCCGCGCCCGCTTTTCGGAAGCGATCGGCAAGCGTGCGGTAGAGGTTGAGGCGCAGCGGGGTGAATGTCCGAAACCGTCCGTCAGCGGCGAGCACGTCCTCGCCGCATAGCATCGGATCGCCGGGGAAACGGCTGCGCGCGGCGCCGCGCAACCGCGGCGTCATCCGCAGACCGCCCATGCTGATGAACGAGATTTGTTTGGGCGCGATAGTGTCCAGCAACTCGTCGATCAGCAGCAGGTAATCGCGCTCGGCGCCGGGATATGCGATCAACGGATCGAGATGGAACGCCACGCGGTAGCCGGCGTCGAGGACGGCGCGCGCCGCCGCGATTCGCGCCGTGGGCGAGGCGGTGAGATGCTCCGAGCTTCGATAGACGGCGGCCGGCGACAAGGTCCACGAGACGAGCACGCGGCCGCGCGGGTCCCGGCCAAGAAGATTTTCAATTTCGTCGGTTTTGGTCTTGAGCTCGAGCGTCAGATTCTCGCGCGAGGCAAAAAAATCGATCAGGTCGCGGCTGATCGAGGTAATCGAGTCGAACGCGAGCGAATCCGCCAGCTCAGCGGTGCCGACGCGGAAGCTGCGCCCGCGAGCGTTGTCGATGAGCCGGTCGAGCTCGTCGAATGAATCGGTGAAATTCGCATATACCTGGAAGGCGGGATTGTCAGCCAGATATTCCTGCAGAAAGCAGTACGAGCAATCCATCGGGCAGTTCGATGCGAGCGTGAGCACGAGGTATCCGCAGCAGGCGAACCTGGAGGAGCCTGCGTGACACGGCATCAGGAACGGAGTCTTGCGCCGCGCGATCACCATCCGGCGTTTGCCTGCCCCGAACGGATCGCGCGCGCCGGATGCGGGCCTGGTCGCCTCGCGCGTTTCGTTGTCGGCGACATGCGTGACGGGCACATGGCGCGGGAGCGCGCGCAGGATGCGAGTCGCCAGCGCAGAGCCGGCGCATCCGTGCTCGACAAGCACGGCGTCGAGGTCAAATTTCATTTTTCACTTTTCACCTTTTACCGCCAAGCATTTCAATAATCCTTGTCAGTCCCGTGCGCGAGCGATCCAGCGCCTCGAGCAGGCGCGCCAGTTCGGCGGCGCTTCGCACCCGAAGCTAAACGGTGAGCTCATCAGAGCCAAGCTCTTTGGGCAAGACCACCGAAATTCCGCGGGGGAGCTTCAGCGCCGAGACTTCAGAGCGGATCTGCTCCTGCATTTTCTTAAGGAGGGGGTAGCGAAGCGTTCGAAGCGCTTCGAGCAGCGCGCTCGCGCGCGACGGCGCGGAGCCGGGACCGCCCGCAATGCGCCTGATTTCGGGGCGGCCGAGAACGCCGGCGGCTGTGACGTGCTCGCGCACGGCGATTTCCTCAAGCGTCTCCAGTGCGGTCATCAATTGACCGGTCCGCAGGCGGATGACGCGCGCGATATCGAGCATCGCGGCACGCGACGCCGGGTCCATCGCGAGCCATCGCGCAAGATGGCTCGGCGGCAGCCGTCGCTCGGCAGCGAGCATCCGAATCTGCGCGTCGATCTCGTCAGCATTCATGTGGAATTTCGCGAATCATGGATCGCATCGCCTTGACCGTGCATCCGATTTCAGGAGCCGCACGCGTATCCCAGCCTCGCGCCTGTTCAGCGACCGATTCGTACAGTCGCGCCTCGTCGATTCTGCCTCGTCGCCGAAGGCCGCCCGCGTAGATACGGCATTTTTCGGCCAATACTTCGACCACCGAAGTTCGCCGCGCCGGGGAAAGCCGGTCGTCCGCGAGCAATTTTGCAAGCGCGAGAATGCGGAAGCGATCGAGGGCAGGAGTCGTGGCCGAGGTTTGATCGGGATGCCCGCCGCGGCGCGTCACCAGCGGTTCGTCGAGCAGGCCGGCTTCATGGTCGATGAGAATTCGCAGCCATAGATCGTAGTCTTCGGCGGCGGTCATGAGCTCGTCGAAGCCGCCAAATGAGCGGAAAAGATCGGTGCGTATCATCACCGACGACATGGCAATCAGGCAGGTGCGGAGCGAGTCGATGAAAATATCGCCGGCGCGCTTGCGATGGCGGTGGCCGGGATTCACGCGCCGCCCGTTGCGGATCCAGATTTCGTTGGTTTGCGAGATCGCGCAGCCGGGGTTGTCGCGCATGAACGCGAGCTGGCGTTCGAGCTTGGTCGGCGACCAGAGATCGTCGGAATCGAGGAATGCGATCAGCGGCGCGCGCGCGATGGCGACGCCGCGGTTTCGCGCCGCGGCCGGACCGCGATGATCGATGCGGTCAATTTTCATTCGGATCGTTTCAGCCAGCCGCGCCAGGTGCTCGGCGGTCCCATCGGTCGAGCCGTCGTCGATGACGATCAACTCGAACGCCGGGGTCGATTGGGCGAGCACGGAATCGATCGCCTCAAGCAGCATCGCGCATCGATTGTAAGCCGGGATAATTACCGAAACTTCTGGTCTCATCCTGATGCAGCGTCCCGGACGGCAGCGCCTCGGGTCTTCAGCCTTACTGTACTTTGCCCAACAGAGCCCGCTGCGCGTATGTCCGAATATCGCTACGCAGGTTTGGATGGTCATCCAAATATTTCTGGATAATGTTCGCTCCCAGACAAGCGTCGTCAACCAGGTGGCCGAGTCCATGCAGAGCCGATTGCTGACACGCGAGGCTTGGTATTGTGATTATGCGGGCGAGCGTATTGACGGATTCCTTGTCGATTTCAGGATCGCGGACCTCCGAGTAAGTACCGTCGGGATTATCCTCACGGTGACAAGCATGGTGTATCGCAAGATCCCAGAGCATGAAGCAAATGTAATCCAGTGGCTTCGTGCCTTTGCAGACATCGTCCGAACACCTCGGCGCGAACAACTCGCGGGAAAGACCCTCAATTGATCGGATGCAACGCTTTCGAAGATTAAGATCGACTCTGCCGTCTATGAGCCAGTGGAAATGTTTAGAGCAGGATGTACTGACAATGAAATCGAGACCCTGATTGATCTGAGCGTCGCTATAACAAGACAGGTACTGCAACGGATTCTCGAAGAGTTTTGCAACGAACGCTAATGCCGGCATCGGCGGCCGGTCCAACCACCTGCCGCCTTCATCGTAGTCAGGCTCCTGCCACCACCATTCGTCCGACGTGTTTTCTGCAACCGGGTGGTCGAAAACCCATTTCAGCCATTCGTCGAAAGTCGCAGAATTCGATTCGCTATGCGGCCCGGGTTCAGCGGCATCCATCCGATCGACGGCAAGGATTCGGCGGCGCAGATCGTCGATTCCCTCGCCGGACGTCGCCGAACAGAAGATCGGCGCCACGCGCATCGAGTCGAAACGTTTGAGCGCGGCTGCGCGCTCCGAACGGCGCAGCTTGTCACACTTGGTCGCGACCGGAATTACTTCGATGCCGCGCTCCGCGGCCATCGCCGCCAGATCGAGTTCGTCGTGCTGAGGACCGCGGCGGCAATCGACGAGAATCGCGATGGCGGCGAGATTGACGCGCTCGTGGATGTATTCGTGCATCATAAAAGCGATTTTGGCCGCTTCCTCATGACCCATCTTCGCGTAGCCGAAGCCGGGCAGGTCGCATAGCGCGAGCGTGTCGCCGACCGAGAAGAAGTTGAGGCATCGCGTGCGTCCGGGGGTTTTGCTGGTCCGCGCGAGACCCTTCACTCCGGCGAGCGCGTTGAGCAGGGAACTCTTGCCCACGTTGGAGCGGCCGGCGAGCGCGACCTCGGCGCGCTTCCATCGCGGGCATCCGTCGAGAGCGAACGCGGATGCTACGAATTCTGCGTTGAAGCGGATCATGGTATGGGTCGCTTGAACATGACTAATCAGGTCCTACTCGTCGGTACCTCGGGCGACGCTGACGCACCGCGTCGTCTTTGGTCACAGATCCTCACTGTGTCCTTGAACTCTTCCGGACAGTCCTCATCGCACGGGTCGGGGAGCAGCAGCGCCAGCAGCGTTGCGCGGCGGGCGGCCTGGCGGCCGTCGCGCGCACCAGAGATGGAGCGTGCTCGGATGCCCATGCCGGACGGATTTTTCAAGTGCCGAATGCACGCTCACCAACGCAATTGGAGACCTTATCTCTGCTAGCTGTCTTGCATTCCTTGGATACCATTCATTCAGGCCGCAAGCGTGGCGAGAATCCTGTCACGAAGTCTGGTACGCAGCTCCGCTGGCGTTTCCCAGACGATGTGGTTGTACTGCCGAGTGTCGAAATGGACGTTAGCGAGATCGTCCTTTCTGCAGCACCAGATGACCGGCATGCCCAATCCCATTGCAAATCCGGCCTCGAAATAAACGCCTGGCCGCTGATTTGTCACGTCGGCTACAAGAAACCTGGCTCTTCGAATCTCGGAGACGATTCGGTCGCAAATTTTCTCGTTATGCTCGATCTTGTCTACCCGCAATGCCTGGTAGCCAGCGTCGCATATGCCCGGAGTGAGACCTTCGAGAAAGGCGTCGTCCAGTTCCGTGGCGAATGACATGGCGACGAAAGCGACACGACCGCCGCCGAGCGAAGCGATGCGTTTCCAACCCTCAACCGTGACGATGGTTTCGCGATCGTACTCTATCTCCGGATCCTGCCCGGAGATCTTTGCGTCCAAACCTGCTGGTCGTTCGATCCAACCTGCGTGAGCGAGGTATTCCAGATAATAGTCGAATTCCTCGGCCTCGATAGCATGTGGCACAGGATAATCGTAGTACGCGTTTACCCCTACGGGTTTTCCGGGGTAGTCAGTCCGTCGCGCGAGAAAGCGAAGCAGCCTATCTGCACGGTCTGGAACAGACGTATGCGCGTAGGTTTCGGCTAGCAGCTCCATCTCAGAAAGGTCGAAAGGTACTGGAAATTCAGCCCGCCTGCCGGTTTCCTGGCATTCACGGCTGTAGATAGACAGATACTTCCGTAGGAGCTCGCGGCCGCGCGGCTGATCGGAGCGTCTGACTCTCTTCTCAAGCAGAAACTGAGGTATCCGTCCTATATCCCAGTTTTCAGGAATCCGGGACGGAATTGAGAACTCCCCGCATCGCCGACAACGAACCGCCGTGCGATCGCCATCGGGATCAGATGAGCTGGCAGCGAGCGGTTGGCTCAAGTCGCAGAGCGGACATGCAATCTTCCCCGCGGTCATCTACATCTCTCCTAGGATTATTTTGGAAACGGGCGCAAATACTTCGCCTCGTTGCGCGGCGATCGCCTTCTTTCGGCGCAAGAGGTCGTTGAGATCAATCTGACCCTCCAGGACGGCCATCAGGTCAGCGCCGTCCATGCAGACAATTCGCGGCCGATTTCCCTGCCGATACCGATCGAGTGCTTCCCCGGTGTACCCATGGATCGAAATGAACAGCCCAAGTGTATTGTCCAGGTTTGACCCGACTGCGCCATCGAGATCGCGAAGCGCTTCCAGATTTGCAGGGGCCTTCTACCACTTCGCCTCAAGCAAAAAATCGGTCGACTCGTGGACGAACGCGCCGTCGATCTGTTCTCCGGCAAGGCGAAATGGCCCGCGCGGCTGCAATTCGAAAAGATCGAAGACTTGGTACAGGAGATCTTCTAATCCGTAGCCGCTCTGCTGCCGGTCGAGCGCGGCATACAAGGTTAAGAAATGCTGCTTTAGATGTTCGCGCGTCTCCGAGAACGATTGCTTTCGAGCTCTCTCGTCCTGCTCGCGACGCCGCTGTTCCTGCTTCGTACGTTCCGCTTCCAGCGACGCATCGTGCTTTTCGACCAAGACCCTCAGATGCTCCAACGAATCTTCCGCCTCTCGTTTTCGCTTCTGGCCGTCCGAGAGCCACAGAAGGTGATTGCCATCTTTGTAGTGAAGGGTTTCGGCGAGGATTCGGCGTAATGGTCCAAGCCCGTCCGGTGATCCGTTGAGGGAGTCAATGACGGGATCGATGATGTGAAACTTGTATCCGTTCCAATCTTGGGCGTTTGTCAGATTGGCTGGAACATCGCAGCGGCTAAACAATTCGCGAAGGTCTTTCTTCGTCCAGAATACATTGACGAGAGCCTTTTTGAGTGCACGCGCAACGCTGTCTGGAAAATGCATCTTCGTGTTATTTTGCGAGATCCTTCACCGACAACGCGTAATGGTCGATCTTACGGATCTCGTCCCACTCGATTTGCGCTGTATCTTTGATCGTCATCAATTTCGCGCCTTCCGCCTGCCTGCGGCAAGTCATTACGTTCATCGTACTGCTCGCGCGGAAACGGCGGGCGCCGTCAGGGTTCGTCGTCACGGGAGGGGGTCTCGTCGGCGGTCTTGATGTTGAGGGTGCGCTTCAAGGTTTCGAGCTGCGCGATGAAGATGCCGCGAATGACCTGCTTGATGACGCCGTCGGGGACGGGAAACGACTGCAGCAGATGCGTGGTTTCGTGGTAGTCGATGAACGTGCTCGCGCCTTCATCGCCGAGTTGGTACACGGCCTGAGTATCGAGCAGCGGATTGTCGACGGTGTGATAGGCGATCTTGTTCTGGTCGGGCAGGTACTCGAACTCAAGCTCGGTGGTAATCGTTTGTCCGCCCGGTCCCGCGATATCCATATCGACGGTCTTTTTATTTCCGCTCTGGGATACGACGCGCACCGCCTTGACCTGATCGTTGTGCATTTTTTCGACGTCGCGAATCGCGGTGAAGACGGTCTGCTCGGGGGCCGGGATGCGCGCGGTGAAATCGGCCTTCCAGACGTTGCCGTCATGCCCGATGTTCTCGGTGAGCAGGCCGGCCTGCCGCGCGCGATGTATTTGATAGTAACGCCATCCCACGATCGCGACGACTGCGAGAACAATCACTCCAGCCAGGATTTTGAGTACTGTCTTCATCGATGAATCCGCTTTTACCTCATCGTTCGAATGTGCCGACCAATTCCGCGGTCGCGACGACGTGACCTCTCATCGCGGACTGGACGGCGGCCGCGTCCGCCGGGTCGCCGGGAGTCAACGTCGAATCCAGCGCGAAGAGATGAAAACGATAGTGATGCATTTTCCCCGGCGGCGGACACGGTCCATTGTAGCCGATATGCTCGAAGCTGTTGATTCCATTTGTTCCGCCGCCGGCAATTTCCGCGGTTTGCGGCACGCCTGCCGGCAGCGAAGTTTCGCCAGCCGCAATATTGTACGCCACCCAATGAAAAAATGTTCCATGGGGAGCGTCGGGGTCGTCGACGATCAATGCAAATGATTTCGTTTTCGTTGATTGCGGCGCATCGCTCCATGCGAGCGCGGGGGATCGATCGGCGCCAGTACATGCGTAGTCATCGGCAATTGCGGCTCCGGGAGCGATCGCGGGGCTGGTCAGCCTCATTTGGGCTTGGGCTGGTTGGGCGTGAGCAAGGCCAAGCCAGGCGAAGATTAGCAAAATTGAAATTCGCGTACTTGGCATGCTTATGACCTCATTTCAAGGCACTCACAGGCATCGTTTAGAGCTTAGCTGAGCATTTTGTTATCGAAATCTCTGCAAGAATAGCTGACTTCACATACAATAAAGGAGAGAAACGCGAAAAGTACCAGAAGTCCCCTTAAGCACCTCTTGACCGCCAGTGATTATTTTGAGACTCTCATACAGGCTCATGGTGGGCGTAACGGGCGGATTGAATCATTCGAGATGCGAAAAAAGGCATCAAATCCAGGGAGTAGGCGACCGACGGGGACGTTACCGGGGAGTATCATGGCTAATGAAACCAAGTATAACCTGCCGCGCGTGATGATGGTCAAGGAATTGTCCGAATATCTGCGTGTGCATCCATCGACAATCTACAAGCTGCTTCGTCGCGGAGAGCTGCCGGGCTTTCGGATCGGCACCGATTGGCGTTTCAACGCCGAGGTGATCGACCGTTGGTGTCTGGAGCGAAACATGAAGGCTCCGGACGGCGGCACCTCCAGCCAGAACTGACGCGCGAGATCATCGAGTCGCGCGCGCCCGGCGGCAGCCCGGACGCGAATGCGGAGTAGTCTCCGTCGCCGCAGAGTCGCGCTTCAATCGACGCGCGCTACATTCAGCTCGCAGCGGAGGCGGTCATCGACCGCCTCTGTTTTTTTATCTCAGGGAGCCGGGGGCGCGACGCGGATCGACGATTTGGCGGCCACTCGGGCGAATTTCCAGCGCGCATCCGAACAGCGAATCGTCGCGGACGAGGCTGACGACTGCGTCGGCGATTTCCTCGGGCTGAATCATCTTCGCCGGTATCCAAGCTCTCGCCAAAAACCCAAGTTTGGTGGCCGCCTCGAGTCCCTTGTGCACCATCGGAGTATCGACGATTCCCGGGCAGACGCAGTTGACGCGGATTTTCCGTTCCGCTTCCCAGAACGCCAGGGAATGCGTGAAGTTCACAACGCCGCCCTTGGCCGCGCCATAAACCACGTCCTGGCGATGCGGATACAAGCCGGCCATCGAGGCCGTGTTGACGATGGCGCCGCCGCCGTTCGCTTGCATCAGCGGAGCCGCGAGGCCGGTGCCGAGAATGACGGCCTGCAGGTCGATCTCGATCACCAGGCGCCATCGCTCAGGCGGTGCTTCGGGAAAGCCGGGCGCGCCCACGCCGATGCCGGCGTTGTTGTGCAGGATGTCGAGGCGGCCGAACTCGGAGACCGCGGTGTCGAGCATCCGGCGAGCGTCCTCGATCCTGGTGACGTCTGCCTTCACAAAAACGGCACGGCTGCCGGCGGTCTTGATACGCTTGACGGTTTCGGCGCCGCCGGCTTCGTCGAGATCGGCGACCACGATCGCGGCGCCTTCTTTCGCCAACCGCTGTGCCGTTGCACGCCCGATCCCCGATGAGCCGCCGGTGACGACGCCGACCTTTCCCTTTATTTCCATTGCGCGATCCTCCGTCCGAATACTAATCGATCACTAACCGACATTCCCTACCAGCACACCAACGATCAACCCTGCGAGCACGTAGGCCGTAAGAGCAACATACGTGTAGTCGCGTTCCCGGATGAAGAGGACGAAGCAGAACGCGACGCGCGCGAGCGGGACCAGCGTCAGCACGAACAGCCCGATCGTCAGCACCGCATGCGGATTGCCTTGCCGGACCCCGTCAAACAACCGGCCAATCGTTTCCTTGCCGATCAGGTGACCATGCTGCGCCGCCTGGTAGCGCTCGACATAGTAGTCCGGGGCGAAGGTGTAGGTCAGGACGAGTCCGGCGCCGAGTACGAGCATCGCGACGATGAGAATCGACCGCAGCAGAATCGGCGTCCATTCCCTGAGTATCCGGTCTTCTTCGTGTTTCGGCATCGCTTAGATTCCCGATAATGCGCGCCATCCCATCTCGGCCGCGATCAGCAGAAGAATTATCACGAATACGGTCCGGAGCGACTCGACCCTGAGATGCGGCAGGACGCGGCTGCCGGCGAGCGCGCCGGCGGTGACTCCAATCGCCACCGGGGCTGCGATGGTGGTGGCAACGTCGCCACGCGCGAGGAACACGAGTGCGCCGGCGCCGGCGGTGACGCCGATCATGAAGTTGCTGGTCGCGCTCGAAACCTTGAGCGGCAGGTGCATGATGTAGTCCATCGCCGTCACCTTGAGCGCGCCCGACCCAATTCCGAGCAGGCCAGACATGAGGCCCGCGACGACCATGAGCGCGCCGCCCTGGGGTACATTCACGACTTCATAGTGGACCGTGTTGCCGCTGAGGTCGGGCACTTCGCCCGAGAGTTCCAGGCGCTCGGCGAGCGGGTCGCCCCTGGTGAGAATGTCGTCGCCGCGCCTGGTCATCGAGAAGTATGCCGACTGGAGCATCATGGCGGCGAAGAGCAATTCGAGCACCACGGTCGGCACGACGCCGGCGAGATAGGCGCCGATCACGGCGCCGGTAACCGTCGCGCATTCCAGCACCATCGCGACTTTCAGATTGGTCCATCCGTCGCGCACGAATGCGACGCTGGCTCCGGCGCTGGTCGCGACGACGGAGATCAGGCTCGCGCCGACGGCAACCTTCATCGGCATGTGCGCCAGGATGACCAGCCCCGGCACGATGAAGACTCCGCCACCGAGGCCCGAGATCGCGCCGATGAATCCGGCGCCGACTGCAAGCGCTAACAGGTAGATGAGGATTTCGAGCAAGAACGGGCTCCGAGTGCAGGCTCAGACTTGAAGTTCAAATGATTGGCTCGGGCATTTCGCGCAATCGTAGTTTGGTTCGAATAGGAAAGACAGACGCGGAACGAAGATGGACTACACGGGACGGGGATTGAGAATTTCAAACGTGCGCCGGGGACTGTTGCGCAGCCCACGCTCGATGTCGTCGGTAATCTCGCGCACGGCGCGGATCGGCTCGGCAGCGCGCCAGATGGGACTGCCGACGACGACGTAGTCGGCGCCCCCGCGGATCGCGATGCAGCGTGGAGACTGCATCGTTGCGACTGCACTCAGCCGTCACGCACGCGCGAGCGATCGTTGGAATCCGCACGAATACTCGGCTTTTGGCGCAATCGTGCGTCGGCATCGGCTTTGCAGTTAGAGGTCAGGACTGGCAGATGGCATCGATTGTGTTAGTTCTGACGACTACGATAGGTCAATTACACGGACCGGCATTTCCGGCCCCAGGTGAGACAAAATGTGGGGCATCCTTTTAGCAGCGTTAATCATTTACGCCGTCGTGCAACATCGAAAGCGGAACCGTCTGCGCTGGATGAAATACGGCGACTGGTCGAAGCACGACTGGTCGAAGCACGACTGGTCAAAGTGGTCGCACCGTGACTGGTCGAAGTGGGCGGAAGACGCGAAGGTTTCGACGACGGCGTCGGCTGAGCGCTTCGCAAACGATCTTCATTCCAAAATAAAGCGCGACTTCGATACCAAGATGGCGCGCAAGTTCGAGGCCAAGGCCGAGCGATTCGAGCGCAAGCTGCGGGCGCGATTCGATCGGCAGACGCAGAAATACGGCGGCGTCAGCCTGGATCCCGCCAATGATTTGCCGCCGCCACCGCAGTTCAAGAACGACGCCGAGCGCCAGACCTACGAGCGCGCGCACAAACGCGCCCAGGCCGAGGCGGGTTTCTTCGTGCACCTGATGTGGTACGGCATCGTCATCGGCTTCCTGTTCATCATCAATCTGCTGACGGGAGGGTTCGGCGGATATCCGTGGTTCCTGTGGCCGGCGCTTTTCTGGGGATTTGGAGTCGCGAGCCACTTTGCGGCGGTGTACGGCTGGCGATGGGTTCATCAGCGGGTTTTCGATCCCGCGATCGCACGCGAAGTTCAGCGCGAAGTTTTGCAGGAGAAGGAGCAACTGCGGACGGAGAAGCAGGCGTCGCTGGACGAGTTGACCGCGACCTTTGCCCACGAAATCCGAAATCCGATCGCGGCGGCGAAGAGCCTGGTGCAGCAGATGGGCGAGGATCCGACTTCGCACGAGAACGTGGAATACGCGAAGGTCGCGCTCGACGAGCTTGCACGTGTCGAGCGCAGCGTGTCGCATCTGCTCAAATACGCGAAAGAAGAAGACTACAAGTTTGAAAACGCAAATCTCGCGTCGGTGCTCGACGGCGCGCTGACGCAGATGCGCAGCAAGCTGGAGGCGAACTCGGTGGCGGTGTCGCGCGCATACCTGAGCGGTCCGACCGTGCGCGCCGACGCCGACAAGCTGCGGCAGGTTTTTTCCAACATCATAGACAACGCCATCGACGCGATGGAATCGACGAGCGGCGAGCGCCGGCTCGAGTTCGCGATACAGAACAATGGCGCGGGAATGGCCGCGGTCAGGATTCGCGACAACGGCTGCGGAATTGCGGACGACAAGATCGCCAAGATTTTCAATCCGTTCTACACGTCGAAGACCAATGGCACCGGGCTCGGGCTGGGCGTCGCGAAAAAAGTAATCGACGCGCATCGCGGAACGATCGAGGTGCAAAGCAAAGTGGGCCAGGGAACCGAATTCGTGCTGGCGATTCCGCTCAGCGACGCGGTGCGCGACAGCGCCGATTCATCGATCGAATCGTCCGCCGAGCCGGCGATCGAAACGGCCGTGGAACCGGCGCCGGGAAACAACGGTCGTGGCGCGGTGGACGCGCCGATCGTCCCGCCGGGATCGGGTTCGCCGTCCACCGAGAGCTCGAGGGCGCGCAATTGAAAGGCCGATTGCTGGTAGTTGACGACGAGCGCGGAATCGTCATCGCGCTCAAGGGGCTCTTCACCAAGGAGGGCTACGAAGTCGAGACCGCGGAATCGGGCGAGGAAGCGCTCGAGAAGGTCAAGGCCGGCCTGTTCCACGTGATCATCACCGATCTCAGCATGAAGGGAATGAGCGGGCTTGAATTGCTCAAGCAGGTCCGCGAACTCGATCCCGCGTGCGCCGTGCTGATGATCACCGCGTTCGGCACGCAGCGAATCGCAGTCGAAGCGATGAAGGCGGGGGCGGAGGACTACCTGCCCAAGCCGTTCGACAACGACGAGCTGCGCCTGAAAGTGCGCAAGGTGATGGAGACGCAGCTGCTCAAGCGCGCGCATAGCCAACTGCTCGAACAGGTGCGTCTGGAGACCGGAGTTTTCGAGAATATGGTCGGGAGATCGCGCACGATGATGCGCGTGTTCGAGACGATCGACAAGGTCGCGCCGACCGACGTCACGGTTTTGATACGCGGCGAATCCGGCACCGGCAAGGAGCTGGTTGCACGCGCGATCCATTTTCGAAGTCCGCGCGCGCGCAAGCCGTTTATCCCGGTCAATTGCGCGGCGTTCTCGCGCGAGCTGGTCGAGAGCGAGCTGTTCGGCCACGAAAAGGGCGCGTTTACCGGCGCCGTCGCGCGCCGCGAAGGCAAATTCGAAGCCGCCGACGGCGGCACATTGTTCCTGGACGAGATCGGCGACATGGCGCTCGAGACGCAGGCCAAATTGCTGCGCGTGCTGCAGGAGCAGCGGTTCGAGCGGATCGGCGGGAATCAACCGCTGAGCGTGGACGTGCGGATAATCGCGGCGACCAATCAGGACCTCGAAGCGATGATCGCGCAGGGAAAGTTTCGCGAGGATCTCTACTACCGCCTGAAGGTGGTGGAGATTCGGGTGCCGCCGATTCGCGAGCGGCGCGAAGACGTTCCGCTGATGGTCCAGCACTTCATCGCGGAGGCATGCCAACGTTTCTCCGCGCCCCGGAAGCAGCTTACGGCGGAGGCGATGCGCGCGTGTGTCGAGGCGCCGTGGAAAGGCAACGCGCGTTCGCTCAAGGCGGCAATCGAACAGGCGGTGATCCTGTCGTCAGGCGCCGAGATCACCGCCGAAGATCTTTTCGCCGGCTCGGAACCGGATGGCGACCACGCCAGTCTGCCCGCGCCGGGCGCGTCGAATCACACACCTGCGACCGGCGAAGGCAGCGACCCGGCGCTGACGTTTCGCGAGGCGAAAGAAAAATTCGTCGGCGATTGGGAACGCGATTTTTTCATCCGCGCGCTGCGGGCGACGGGCGGCAATATCTCGCGCGCCGCGGAACGAACCGGGATGTACCGGCAAAGCTTTCAACAAAAAATGCGCGAACTCGGGATCACACTCGCGGATATCGGGCTTGCGCCCAAGGGTGACGGGAATTGATTTCGCGCAGATACGGAGACGGTAAGCGATGAACTCCACCGAACCTGAGTCCCCTGGCACTGTGCTCTCGACGACGAAGATTTATCCTCCCCTGCTGGCGGGCGCGCTGGTGCTGGGCACGCTGGTGCTGCACTTCATCCTGCCCGAAGAGCGCACGGTGGGATGGTATCAGGTGATCGGCCTGCTGGTCGTTGCGGCCGGCGTGGGAGTGTCGTGCTTCGCGGCCGCGATTTTTCAGGCCCGCGAGACGACCAGGAATCCGTATGGCGAGCCGACCGCGTTCGTCGCGCAGGCGCCGTACAGCTGGACGCGAAACCCCATGTACCTGGGCGTCGCGACCGCGTTGTTCGGACTGGCAATCTTCTTCAGTTCGATCGCGATGCTGCTGGCGCCGGCGGTGTTCTATGCGGTGATCGATCGGATGGTAATTCCGCGCGAGGAGGAAACGCTGGAGCGCCTCTTCGGCAATGATTACGTCGCTTACAAGAATCGCGTCAGACGTTGGATCTGAAACTTTAATAACAGGCGGCTACGCGAGCGCATCACGCTCGGCGCCGAAAGGAGAACGAAAGTGCTGTCAAGATTATTCAAATTGATCGGAGGCAAGTTCAGCCGCTGGATTAAAGCGCGCGAGGCGCGCGACCCCGAGGCGGTGTACGAGTCCGCAATCTCGGATCGGGTGTGGCGCTATCACCAGCTCAAGACCGCGGCGGCCGGCGTCATCTACATGCGCAACAAGCTCGAGCGCGAGCTGCGTGAAAAGCTCGCCGAGATGGCGGAAGTCGACGAAGAAGCGGGGCAGGCCGCCGACATGAACGAGGATCAATGCGCGCTGATTCTGATTCAGCGCAAACACATCCTCGACGGCGATTGCACGCGGCTGCGCGAAGAACTCGGCGAACTGACTTCGGAAGCCGAGGACGCGAAGAAGAATTTGATCGCGTTCAAGGGCGAGATCGAGAAGCTCAAGGTCGAAAAGGTGCGAATGATCGCACGGCTGAAGAACGCGCAGGCGCGGGTACGAATCCAGCGTGCGCTCGAGGAGATTTCCTACGATGACGACGTTCGCGCGCTCGAAGAAGTGCGCGAGTCGATTCAGCGGATGCTCGCGCAGGCGGGCGTCAATCACGAAATCGCCGGCTCCGAACTCGGCGACAAGCTCGAGGCGATCCGTCAGCGCAACGCCGAGGCCAAGGCTCAGGCCGAACTGGCGGACTTGAAGCGCAAGCGCCGGCCGCCGCTGGCGCCGATGGATATTTTCACGGCCGCAGCCAACGCGGCCGCCAACGGCGACGTCAAGCACGCGAGCTGAAATGGAGATGCGCGCGCGCCATCAATACCGGGCGCGTTAGCGGCGGAACAGCGTGGAATCCGCGATCGGCAGACCCAGCGCGTAGCGCCGCAACCAGTCGAGCGCGACTTGCGAGGTGATCAGTTTCACCCAGTCGCGAGTGCCGCGGAACTGGTATCGGCGCGTGAAGCTCCGATCGTCGGCTGACAGCGCGATGCAGACCGTGCCGACCGGCTTGTCCGGTGTGCCGCCGTCGGGGCCCGCGATGCCCGAGGTCGCGACCGACACGCTCGCGCCCGTGCGTTTGCGAACGCCGGCCGCCATCTCGCGCACGCATTCTTCGCTCACGGCGCCGTGCGTTTTCAGCGTCTCCTCGGAAACGCCGAGCACGCCGGACTTCACGTCGTTGGAATAGGTGACGAGGTCACCCTTGAAGTATTGCGAGCAGCCGGGAACGTTGGTGATGCGATGTCCGATCAGCCCGCCGGTGCATGATTCGGCGACCGCCAGAGTAAATTTCTTTTCTATGAACAAGCGGCCGACGACTTCCTCCATCGAGGTATCGCCTTCGGCGTAAACGAACTGCGAGATTTTCTCGCGCACCCGCCGGGACAGCTCTTCGACCCTGCGATCGACTTCGCCGGGTTGTCCCTCGACTCTGATCTTCAATGAAATCTGCGGGAAGCTCGCGCGGAACGAGACCTTGGCCTCTTCCGGTTTGATCAATCCCGCCACCGCTTCGTCGAGCGCCGACTCGCTCATCCCGAAGGTCTGGAAGACGCGAACCGCGTAAACTTTGTCGGTGCCGCGATTCGCGGAGATCCACGGTATCAGCGTATTTTCCATCATCGGTTTCATTTCGCGGGGCACGCCGGGCAGGACGATCAGATGCGCGGTATGGCCGCCGATCGTTGCCGGCATCCGGAAGCCGGGCGCCGTGCCGAGCGGATTCTGGATGACCGCCGCACCGTCGGGAAAGAGCGCCTGCTTGAGATTGTTGTCGGGCATTGGGCGGCCAATCGCCGCAAACAAGCGCTTCATGTTTTCGACGGTGGCCTCGTCGCGCCACAATTTCACGCCCGCGACGCGCGCAACGGTTTCGGTGGTCAGGTCGTCGGCGGTCGGTCCGATGCCGCCGGTCGAGATCACGACATCGCCCATCGCGATGGCTGTGCGCCATGCCCATTCCAGACGGTCGGGAACGTCGCCGACCGTAATCACCGCGACGAGATCGATTCCAATTTCCGAGAGCTTGTCGGAAAGGTAGTTGGCGTTGGTATCGACGACCTTGCCGCTGGTGATTTCGTCGCCGGTTGAAAGAATCACAGCGCTTTGAATCATCGGGAGCTCCTCGCGGGCGCGTATGTTCAGAGCACGCGCACGATCACCTGCAGCACGATATTCGCATAAATCGCCGCCACCAAATCATCCAGCATTACGCCCGCGCCGTTGCGCATGCGGCGATCGATCAGGTTCGCCGGCCACGGTTTAATCACGTCGGCCACTCGAAACAGAATGAATCCCATGATCATATAGCCGACCGTAAGCGGATTGCCGAACATCGTGGCGACCATGCCGAGCACTTCATCGATCACGATGCGCGAATCGTCGTGCTGATCGAATATTTTCTCGGCGCGATCGGAAATCCAGCACGCGATCGCAAACGCGATCGCGAAGACCAGCAAACATAGCGGATGGGAATGCTCCCAGAGCGGGCCGAAAACCAGCCATACTACCGCCAGCCCGACCACCGAGCCTGCGGTTCCCGGCGCAATCGGAGAGTAACCGGAATAGAATCCAGTGGCGAAGAAGATGATGAGCGAGCGCATCGGCTGAAACGGATTGCGCCAAGATAGCATGGCAGGCCGCAGCGGGGTAAGTGCGATCGAGTGCGCGGGCCGCAGATGCAGGAGCATCCGCGACCAGCAGCTAGCTGTTCGTCAAGGTTACAGGGTCTTCTTCGGCGCCGACCTCGACCGATGCGACTCCTTCGATGGTTTGCGCGACTCCGATCACGAGATCGTCCCACGGCGGCACCAGTCCCGGACCGCTCACGCGCACGCATCCCGCCGAGCAATTGACTGACATCTGCGCGTCGCGAATTTTCGGATGCGCCACCAATGCCGCATTGACCAGAGCAGCGATCGCGGCGTCGCGCATCACTTTCGTTCGCTCCGGGTTGCCCTCACTGTCGATATGAGTCGCGAGCGCCGCAAGAGTTTTCGCGTGCGATCTCAGCGAAAGGCGCGCGGTGTTGATAACCAGGTCGTAAATCGCGGGGGAGTCTATATCCTGCCCGAACAGACTCTGAGTGCGCGCTTTCACTTCCGTGTCGAAGTCGCGAACGCGCTTGTCGGCCGCCACCACTGCGAGGTTCTCGTCTTTCGCCACCTGTTTGATGCGCTCGGCCACCGGAGCCATCGTACGCACCCTGATGCCGCATCCGCCTTCTGGGAGAAAATGCGCCGAACCGCGTCCTGCGAAGACGATCCGGTCTTGCGCGGCCGCTTGCAGGAAGACGGCGCGATAGTACGCGGCGAAACGGCTGCTCTCGGTCTTCCGCTCCCAGAAGTGGGGGTTGTGTACGTCAAACCATTTCACTTGCTCGGCGCTCACGTTGAAGCGCTTCGCCGTCTCGGCGATTAGTTGCTCGCCGGTCTGGAACCGATAACCGAGTTCCCGCGCCGCGAGTTCGCCGAGTTCGACGCCCCTGCTGCCTATCTGCTGACTGATCGCGATAACCGCCATCGATGCTCCCCAAGCCGGCGAGTTTCGTCTTTCGTTCTTCCCTGGTCCCCGCCGCCATCTTAGATTTATGATCGCAGATAGGGCAAACCAGTCTGCGATGGAATCGCCGCCGAGGTGACGATAGGATTTCCGCGGCTGATCGAGAGGCCGTTGCCGGTCAACTCGCGCCGCATCTCGAGGCCTGGAAGGAACGATGGAAGAATCGATGGGACTCAATCGCGGCGCGAAACGCGGCGCTGCGCCGCGAATTGGCGCGAATGCGCCCGCCAATGATTTGACGCGGGAGCTGACGCTCGCAAAGAAGGCCGCGCGCGCCGCCGGCGAGATTTTGCGCGGTCATTGGCGCCGGGGCGGTTACGAAATCGGATCGAAGGGACACGACAATCCGGTTACGGCGGCCGACCTCGAGGCCGATCGCGCAATCAAGCAGTTGCTCCGCGATCCGTTCCCCGGCTACGGATGGCTCTCGGAGGAGACGGCGGACAACGACGACCGGCTGGAATGCCGGCGCGTGTGGATCGTCGATCCGCTCGACGGCACCAAGGAGTTCATCAAGGGCATTCCCGAGTTCGCGGTCGCGATCGCGCTCGTCGAAGACGGAGTGCCGGTGCTCGGCGTGACGTACAATCCTATCAAGCGCGAGATGTACTGGGCGGCGCGCGGCGCTGGATGTCACTTGAATACGCGGCGGGTGCGGGTCACGCGTACGCGAACGCTCAAGCGCGCGACCGTGCTTGCCAGCCGCAGCGAAACCGCACGCGGTGAATGGCAGGTGTTCCGAGGGATGCTGAAAGTGAGCCCGACCGGCAGCGTCGCGTACAAGCTCGCGATGGTCGCGGCGGGCAAGGCCGATGCGACGTTCACGCGCTCGCCAAAAAGCGAGTGGGACATCGCGTCCGGCGCGGCGTTGGTCATCGAGGCCGGCGGCACGATCACCGATATCAAAGGCCGCGAGATTCGTTTCAATCAGCGGATCGTGAAGCTCGAGGGGCTGATCGCGGACAACACTGCGCTGCATGCGGCGTTGATGAAGGTCGCGCCCCCGTAAGCACGGGTAGCCAGTGTTAAGAAAAAGATCGAGATCAGTTTTTGAACACTCTGCTAGGCCTTGGGCGCCGGATGAGGCGCCGCGGAGGCGGCGGCGATTTCATAACGCGTGCGGCCCGGCCCGGTTTCCGGCAGCAGGTAAAACATCACGATCGGCAGGAATTGGAAGACCAGAAAGCCAAGCATCACGGTGCGCAGTCCGATCCGCGCCGCGAGCGCGCCGCCCAGAAAGGGCGAGATGAACGCGCCGAAGTAGCCGATCGCCCAAACGAAGCCGATTGCGGCTCCCAGCCGCGTCGGATTCATGCCGGGTAATTCCATCAGCAGGGTTGTGAGCGCGGCGGGCGATCCCGCCGCTCCGATCCCGACCAGCACCAGCGAGAGCCTGATCCACATCGGATCGCGCAGCACAATCGCACCGGCGCATCCGACCAGGTTTGTGAACGCGATCGGCCATGTGAACGGCTTGCGCAGCCCCGACATCCCGGTGCCGATTCCGCCGCCCAACGCCGCGAACAGGCCGGCGAACGGCAGCACCTGCGTCATCAGCGAGGCTCGCGAGAGCGTCATGCCGCGGTAGGTGCGGAAGAACTCGGGGAGAAACGCGGTGTAAATCTGGAACACCCACATCCCGCCGAACAGCCCGGCCGCGATCAAGAGCACGTTGCGCATCTTCGCGACTTCCATCAGTGCTGACCCGCGCTCGGCCGGCGCTTCGATCGCGCCCGGTGCGGACACGCTGGTTCCGCTGCGATGCTCGCGGCCGAAAAGCGTCCACAACAGCGCGACGCCCGCCGATCCGACGCCGTACCACAGCAGGACCATCCGCCACGACCCGACCGCCGCGAACAGCGCCGGTGTCGCGCGGAACACGGCGGTGAGTCCGACGAAGCTGAAGGCGAAGTTGATCATATTGATGTACGGCCATTCGCCTTCGCCGAACCATTGCATCGTGAGCGTTCCGGGCGGCGCGATCACGAGCCCGTAGCCGATCCCCTCCAGCACGCGGCAGGCGAGCAGCGCGGCAAAATTAGGCGCGTAGCCGCTGGCGACCTGTCCGATCGCCAGCAACCAGATTCCGATCACCAGCGCATGCAGCGCGCCGATCCGCTCGGCGACCACAGCGCCCAAAAGCGAGAAGATGCCGATGCATAGCGCGATGATCGAGATGATCAGGCCCGCATCGCCGAGCGAGATTTTGAGCCCGTTCCTTATTTCCTGGAGTATTGGTGCGGGCGCGAGCCAGGCGAGCGACTGCGCGGTCAACAGCAACAGCAGCAGGACCTCGATAATCCATCGGTAGGGCGAGAGTTTGCCCGGCTGGCTCATCGATTATTCGCGATCCTGTTCGTGCTCACGGTATAGTCCGGCTCCCGGCCACCGCGCCACCGGAAAGCCGGCGCCGCGTCGCGCGAGACTTCAGATCATCTGCTCGCCGCTGGCCCATCGCAGGTAGAAGAACATTCCGAGGCCATAGACTGCCGCGATCAGAAAAAAGACCGCGCTGAACGACCTGGTCGCCTGCACAATCAGGCCCGTTGCGGCGACGCCGATGATACCGGGGATGGTCGCGATGGTGTTCGAGATTCCCATCAGGATTCCGGCGTAGGTCGGGGCGACGTCCAGGTGATTCACCCCGAAGGCCGCGGAACTGATGCCGTTAGCCGAGGCTGCGACCGTGAGCAGCGCAATCGCCATCGCCGGCGAACCCGCTGCGGGCACTACCAGCAGCGATATCGCACCGATCGCAAATGCCGTGGTCTGCATCGACTTTCGTACCGTCCCGACGCCGAAGCCGCGCCCGATAAGGGCGTCGGCCAGCCAGCCCGAGAAAGTTATCACGAAGAATGTCGCGATCCATGGAATTATCGAATACCCGCCGACGCGTTCCAGCGGCACGCCAAAGCTGTGATGCAGATAGGTCGGCAGCCAGAGCAGCAGAATGTTAAATCCGAAGTTGCTGCAAAAATGCGCGACGACGATCGCCCATACCGCTTTCTCGCGCGCGATTGCCGCCCACGGCACCCGGATCGCGCGCGGCGCTGCCGAGCGCAACGACACGATCAGTTCGAGTTCGGCGGCGCCGATGCGCGATGACGTCTCAGGCCGGTCGGCGGCCAAGTACATCCAGGCTACGACCCACACCGCGCCGAGCGCGCCCGAAATATAGAACAGTGCGGGCCATCCGAAAGACGTAATGATCAGCGGACTTGCACTGAGCGCCGCGACTGTCCCCACGTACATCCCACTATAGTTGACGGATAACACGCGCGCGCGCTCGGACGGCAACGTCCAGCGAGCAGTCAGACTGTGAATCGATGGAAAGTTCACCCCCTCGCCCAGCCCGAGCAGCACGCGAGCCGCGAGCAACGCGGAAAATGCCGCGGCAGCGGCGAAAGGCGTAATGAAGGTTGCCAGCGACCAGATCGCGACCCCGGCCGCCAGCACGCGATGGCCGCCGAATCGATCGGCCATCCATCCACCGACGAGCTGCGTCCACAGGTATCCCCAGAACACCGCCGACAGCACGAGCCCCTGCGCGGTGGAGTTGTAGCCGAATTGGCGGGCGAGCGGGATTATAGCGACCGAGATGCTGACGCGATCGATGTAGCAAAGCGCGGTGCCGAGAAAGAATAGCGCGACGACCGTATAGCGTTGCGGCCATCGCGGAATTCCAGGCGGGGTATCGCGCGCACGTGCAGGCTCGCCCATGATGCAGTGGAGCTTAGGCTGTGCGATGCAATCTTGACCAGACCGGCGATTTTGGCGCGCGCAAGAAAAAGACGCGGGAGGCACTCCTCTCGCGTCTTTAACGAATCGGTTGCGCTTAAGGTCGAATCGGCGCTGCGGATACTTCCTATCTTCCGACTGCGTGGCGCACGGTGTTCAGGATATAGATGAAGTCGCGCGCCGAACGCACGTCGCCGAGTAACGCCACTCGCGAAAGAACCTCCATCTCGTCGCCCGCAATGTTGTGAACGCGCCGCAGTTGCTCGTTCTTCTTGAAATCATCCCAGGCCGAATCGGCCTCGGACTCGGTCTCGGGACTCAGCAGCGCCTGCGCGCGAGGATTGGCGAGAAAAAACAGTTCACGGCGACCGAGGCCGAGTACTTCCGCCAGGCGCGATACAATCTTATCGGAAGGATGGCGTTTGCCTGATTCCAGGTGGCCGACGTATGGCGTGGAGATTTTGATGCGAAGGGCTACTTCCTCTTGAGTGAGGTTGAGTTGCCGTCTGCGCTCACGAATAACCTGTCCAAAACTGCGTTCCTTGATGCGTACCATTGATCCGATTCCCCTTGTTTGTGCTGATTTGGCGCGGTCCGTGATTTGACCGCATCCTCATCAAAAAGGTGATATTCGATACTTACAGTTAGTACCATCAAAACGACTTAAAGACAAACAGACTGCCGGTGGATTTGTATGGACACCTTCAACAGCGCCATACGTTTGCAAATAGCGTCGTTCACAAACTGTTTAGACTTCGCGAACTTAGGAATATCCGTTGGAAAATGGACTTATTTTGCGAATAAGTACTATTAATGGTTTTCACGGGCGATTCTTGTCAATTTCCGTAGGGATTTCGCCCGTGATTGAGATAAATGGAAAAATCGGCGACGCCGTCGTCGGGACGCGGTGAACTCTTGAAGCGCACGGCAGCTCCGCGACGGAGGCCATCCACCGAAACGATATCCTTGCCGATCGAGTGGCCGTCGCGATCGAAATAATGGACTTCGACCTGGAGAGGGCCCGTGTCGTCGCCTGTATTGCGAACCTCGCCTTCGACCAACACCTGGCCGCCGCTTCGCACCAGGCGAGTTTCGGCCACCTTGACCGGTTCCGCGCCGACCAAGGCGAAGAACACGTAGCCCGCGAAGCATAGCGCGCCGAGCAGAACGATGATCGCGCCTTTACGCATGCGCGGCACAGGTTAGTACGCGCTCGCGCCGGTATTCGTCCGGGAAGTTCGCGCACAGCAGGAGCACCTGCCTGACGATCTCGTCCTGGGCCTCGGTCAATTCAATTTTCATGTTGCAACCCGGTTCAGACTGAAATGTTTACGCGTACTTTGCGAGCTGTGGATAAGTGATCAGCTTCGATATTCACCCTCGAGCATTGGACTGATTAACTATGCGGCAAATGCATCATATACGTGCATCACCAGCATCTACCGCCGGCCGAAACTCATCGCCGATACTGAGGATTTTCGGCATCGTTCAATTATTACTCCGGTATGAATCTTGAAACCAAGCCAACCGGTTCATCACCGTAGCCCGCTACGTGCGGGCACCGGAAGCCGCGGCTTAAGGCCGCGCATCGTAGGAGGAAGGAGAAGAGTGAACAGAAGGAAAACGACAAAGGTCGCTGCCTGGATCAACCTAATCGCCGGCGTCGCAGTGATTGGATTGCTGTGCAACACGAATGCCTGGGCGGCAGATCCATCGACCGCAGATCCAGCGACGACGACAACGACGACGCATCATCACCACAGGATGAAGATGGCCACGACGACGACCACCACCACTGTCGTCACCCCCACCCCCGAGCAGCAACGGCTCGACGCGCTGTCTGGCCAGATGAGCAATCTGCAGAAGCAGACCGACGACACAACCAGCGAGGTTAAAAAGATAGAGGCCGCGATGACCATCGCACAGCCGGCGGCTTCCGCGTCGCCGGTCACCATCGGCCAGCACGTCGGCCTGGCCGAGACCAACATCGCCGCCATCCAGAAGAATCTGTCGGACAACCTTGGCATCAGCGTCCACGCGCTGGTTGATGCGGGCTACGAGCATAACTTCAATCAGCCCAACGGCAACACGAATTACATTCGCGACTGGGACGAGGATGGATTCCAGCTCACGCAGGGCAACCTGCATATCGAGCGCGACGGGACGGTTGGATTCGTGACTGACCTCAACTTCGGGCAGGTTGCCAACTCGATTTCCGCCATTACAAACTACTCGAACACCTCGCGCGTTGGCGCCCAATGGTTCGATCCGACGCAGTACTACCTGACCTACACCGCGCCGATCGGGTCGGGCATTAGTTTTCAAGCCGGCCGCTTCGTAACGCTGCTGAGCGCCGAGGTCGTTCCGGTTTACAACAACCAGAATTACAACGAGAGTCGCGGCCTGCTGTTTACCCTGGGCGAACCAACCGCCCACACCGGCATCCGCGCCAGCTACACCTTCAACGACTACGTGTCGGCGGCGGCCGGTCTCAACAATGGCTGGGATAATCCCGCGAGCACCACAAACGGCGGTCCGAACTATGAGGGTCAGCTCACGCTCAACAACAAGGACAAGTCGCTGAGCTTTGTAGTCAACGGCATGTGGGGGCCCAATGTTCTGCCCTCGCTACCCAACCCCTTAGGTCTGCACAAATCCAATGAAAATGTGGGAACGATCGATCCGATCGCGACCTGGAAGCCGTCGTTCATACCAAATCTCACGCTTGAGACCGAGTATCTGTATGCAAGCCAGAGCGGCCCGGCAACCGCCACCCCGTTTACCGCCGGGCACAGCGCGACGTGGCAGGGACTGGCGCAGTACTTGGTTTATGACTGTACCCCTTCGCTGGAATTGGCCACGCGCGGCGAATTCTTCGACGACGAGGATGGCGCGCGTACCGGGACTACCCAGACGTTGTGGGAAATTACCCAGACGCTGAGCTACAAGATACCCCAAGTGACGGGACTCATCGCTCGCTTGGAATACCGGCATGACAATTCCGATGTGAACGTGTTCCCCAACAACAATTTCGTCAGCCCGGTGACCGGCCAGCAGCATCTGTGGCACGGCCAGGATACTTTGGCCGCCAACATCATTTACGCCTTCTGAGGGAGGAACCTGACCAGTTAGTCGCGCAACGATGCGCCGGCGGCGGGTCCGAAGAAGCGGACCCGCCGCTTCTTTATTGCACGCGATCGATGCGTGATAGTAGTTTTTTCGCGCGCAACTCATGAATCACACTTCTGCCGTCGCAATCCTTGTCCTGCTCCTGTTCGGACCGCTCGCCATCGCGAAGATCGAGCACAATATCGAGCTCTACTTCCTCGCGCTCGGCGTGCTTGCGACCATGCTTGGGAGCGGCTTCACGCGGGAGTTGATTTCAGAGGCGTTGCACGAGCCGGTCGCTATCAGCGTCGCCGTGATGGTCGCCGCTCTCCTGTTCGGATGGATGCGGCGGATGCTCGACCGGGTCTTCAACCGGCTGCGCAAGCGAGTGTCGCGACCGGTACTGACCGCCGCGACGATTTTCGCGATCGCATCTATCTCCAGCGTCATCACCGCGATCGTCGCCGCCCTGGTGCTGGTCGAGGTGATAGGCCTGCTTCATTTCGCACGCGACAAGCGGGTGCGCGACGGTTGCGGGATGCTTCGCCATCGGCCTGGGCGCATCGCTGACGCCGCTGGGCGAGCCGCTCTCGACGCTTGCCACGGGAGCGCTCAATCTGGGCTTCTTCGGGCTGTTCCATTTGCTGGCGCCCTGGGTATTTCCCGGCGTGTTTGTGAGTTCGATAGTCGCAGGCGGGTTTGCCCGCGGTGAATACGACGAGGCGCCCGCGGGCGCGCACGTACGCCAATCCTACAGCGCGATTTTCGTTCAAGCAGCCAAGGTGTTTGCGTTCATCGCGGGCCTGGTGCTGATCAGCAGCGCTTACGGCCCGATTGCGAATGAGTACGTCAGCAAAATGAGCAACGATCTTCTGTTCTGGGTCAATACCGTGTCCGCCGCGCTCGACAATGCGACCCTGGTCGCGCTCGAAGTCCACGGCATGGCCATTGCGCGCGCGCGCGAGGCGATTCTGGCGCTGCTGGTTTCGGGCGGGATGCTGATACCGGGCAATATCCCCAACATCGTTAGCGCGGGGGCGCTCAGAATCGAGAGCGCCGCGTGGGCGAAGATTGGAGTGCCGATGGGGCTGGTCATGCTCGGCATTTATTTTGCAATGATCAAACTGTTGGGCTGATGGGCGGAAAAATAGAGGCTCCGATGCTGGATCCTCCACCGAAACGCAAGTCATCGGGCGTGCGATGCTGCTCGAATGTGCGGCAGACGCCCGTTCGATGGGCGTTGCATTAAGGGAGTTTTCGTGACAGAAAGCGTTGTCGGTCGTAACGTTCGAATGAGTCTGGTGTGACGGCCGGTGTAATTCCTGATGCGTCTCATGCCATCGTCCGCAGGTGCGGACGGCGCGCGGTTTCTATAGATCGTTCAATCAACCAACAAGTATGGGTATGCCGCCCCCGTTAAGCGGCCAGGAGGGTTACGGGTTCGATGACGCCTAAACAAGTTCTGCAAATGATCAAGGATAAGGGCGTGGTGATGGTCGATGTGAAATTCATCGATCTGCTCGGCACGTGGCAG